>Ga0307476_10000634_pt1 | contig 25574 bp, 63 predicted proteins | sample atmos_gasesECM2C_2_FD_203314 | JGI IMG/M metagenome (GOLD analysis project Ga0307476, IMG submission 203314) | Hardwood forest soil microbial communities from Morgan-Monroe State Forest, Indiana, United States - atmos_gasesECM2C_05 | ecosystem: Environmental > Terrestrial > Soil > Temperate...
AAGGTCCGTCACGTCATGGTGGCTGGTGACTGGCACGGGGATGGCTCCTGGGCGCAGCGCGTCATCTGGCGGGCGAAGAAGCAGATGCCGGGCGAGGAGATCCCGGTGGTCCTCCAGCTCGGCGACTTCGGCGTCTGGCCCGGCCGGGACGGTTTCACGTACCTGCGGTATATGCAGCGCGCGCTGGAGGACGCAGGCGCGCTGCTGATGTTCGTGGACGGCAACCACGAAGACCATCCCCAGATCGCCGAATGGCACGGCGACTTTCCCCACTTCCCAGCCCACCCTCCGGGCAAGGACCGGATTTGGCACCTGCCCCGCGGGTACCGCTGGCAGTGGGGTGGCCGAACGTGGCTGGCGGCCGGTGGTGCGGCCTCGGTCGACCGGCGCGAGGTGGTCGGTCGCGCGTATGGCGTGCCGTGGATCCGCGGTGGCCGGATCGAGGGCAAAAGCTGGTGGCCGGAAGAGCAGCTCACCGCCGACCAAGCCGAGGCCATCATCGCCGGGGGCAAGGCGGACGTCATGGTTTGCCACGACTTCCCCGCCGGAGTGACCCACTCCCGTGACCCGGGCTTCACTGAGAGGTTCCACCCGCTGGACATCGCCGAGGCCGAGGAGCACTCGCGGCGCATGCAGTCGATCGTGGACGCTGTCCAGCCTAGCCACTACATCCACGGGCATTTGCATCGCTGCTACGCCCGGACCTGTGACTTCGGCTACGGTCCGGTGGAGGTCACCGGCTTGCACATGAACGGCGAGACGGGCAACTACGCGGTGCTGGACGTGGAGGACATGACCTGGGGGGAGATCGAGCCGGTCTAACCCCCCGGCTTTTGGTGCGTAGCACTGGGCTGGCGCGCATTATGGCGTTAACGTGGGAGTATGTGGACGGCTTCATGGCGTCCGGGGGGCGGCGGTTTCTGGGAACTCACCGTCACTGACGTGAACGATGCGGTGGTGCTGTACGAGCCCACCGAGTGCCCGAACCTGGCCCCGCGGCCGCGCGACACCTTCCTGGAGGCCCTCGGCATCCCGCCCGTGGCGGGCACCGCATGGAAGCCGGCGCCCGGCGGGCGGCTGGAACGGCCCGTCCATCCTTCAACTAGGGGTAAAACGCGGGTCAGCACATAGTTTGGCGCCACCTTGCCGCCAAGATACATCGCTCTTGCCTGTTGATCTAATACGTGCGGATTTGTGAATCGCAGATTACGGTGGGTCGTGCAGGCGCGTCCTATGGTGGCGCGCGGGGAGGGAAGCATCTCATGGATGCTGCTGCACGGCTCAAACTCGTGCCTCCGGTCATCCCGGAAGGCTGGTCCGCCCCCTGGCGGGGCATCTCCGGCCTGTTCTACGCCCGCACGCTCCGGCGGTCCCCGCCGCTGATCGCCCGGGCCGCCACCGAAGAGGAACTGCCCGCAGCGATCAGCCGGGCCGTCGCCGACCATGAGGCCGCGCGCAAGCGGGCACAGGCGCAAATGGGGGAGCAGGAACCCCGGTACCTCGCCCCGTGAGCGGCTGGCTGGCCCGCTGGCAGCGCGAAGGCATCATCTGGCGGCTGACCATAATCGACGGCGACGGTGAGGCATGGCTGGACCGGGCCGTCGGGGTCGCCGACCCCACTGCGGACGCGCCGACCGGCCTGGTGCTTCCCGGCCACGGCTGGCAGCTACTGGAGGGGGAGGAATGGCGACAGGACGAGGACGGTTCGTGGACAGCCGCAGTGTGCCCGGTGTCCGCCGAGGCGGAGGACCGGATGCGCGAGGAGCTGGGGCTGGCGTGAGCGTCTTCGCACTGGCCCGGATGCGGCGCCCGGCTCTCGTCGGCGAGTACCTGAGGTGGTGTGCACCTCCGGACGCGGTCTCCTTCGCCGCGTCGCCACCCTTGCGGAGCCTGCGGCACGCGCCGAAGTACGTGGAAAGGTGCCTCATGTCCCGCGAGGCTTTGGTGGCCGCGATCCTCGCCGCCGCCGAAACGGGCGCCAAGCGGTTCTAGCCCCCAAGTTGGCGCCAACTTTGGCGCTAGGCTTCCGTGCGTGACCTCGACGTCCCGGAGCGGCGTTGCCTTCGGCCTGCTCGGCGACAGCCGCTGCCCCTCGTGCGACCGCCCGAAGCTGGCCCGCCTGTTCGCCTTGAGCCGAACGGGCTGCGAGCAGTGCGACGAGGTGATCACCCGGCACCGGTGCTCCCGCCGCCCGTCCTCGGACGATGTCTTTCCCGGCACGCGGTGGCGGTGCCCGGAGTGCGGCTCGGTATGGGTGGCACGCGAACAGGCCGAACCCTGCGGTGAGTGCCACCAAGAGGTCGTACGGCGCTGCTGGCAAGTCACCGACGACCGCCGCGCCGAAGGACCGCGGGCCGACCCCCAGCCGTTCACGCCGTTCCGTAAGCCGGAGTTCGCCGCGCGGCTGGCCGCCGAACGGGAGGCGGAGGAGCACGGCCGGCGCGAGTGGATCAACGGCGTGCGCGAACGCCTCGGCTTGGTGCCGATGAAGGACGGCAGCCAGTGACCGATCTTGGCGAGGTGAGCACCGAAGACCTGATGGCCGAGGTCGCCGAGCGGCAGGTGCTGGGCCGCTGCCCCACCTGCCGGGCGAAGTGGCCGCTGTACGTGGGCGCCTGGGATCGCTACGGCCAGACGATCCGTTGCCGTGGCTGTTTGAAGATCCCAGCGGAGTGCACCTGCGACTAGAGTTGGCGCCAACTTAGCGCCAAGAGTCATACTGCAACCAGCGTCCCATGCGTCCCCCCGCACCTCTTGGAGGTGGCCCGTTGGCTCACTCCCGCGACCGGTATTGGGAGCACACCTTCGACGCGCGGGAGGCCGACAGGCGCTGGAAACAATCCGAGGGCCAGCGCCGGACTCTCGGGCCCGGCGAGACCCCGTGCCCGGGAAGTTGCAATGCTAGCTACAGGAAGCAGCAGCGCCTCCTCGACGCCTACCAGCAGGCCCTCGAAGCGTGGGAGGCGAACCCGGTGGGCGCCCCGCCGAAGGAGCCGGAGACCCGGCCGCTGTCCCCGCTGCCGGGCAACCCGTTCTGCCCCACCGACCAGGCCGTGTACCGGCGGCTGCTGTCCGAGGTGGACGACCTGGCCGCCATCGCCATCCGGTACAACGACGGCCACAGAAAAGACCCCGACGCCGAGCGCGTCTCCGGCTCGCGGGCCAGCCGGTCCCCGTCGGCCACCGCCGAGGAACTCGACCACATCGCCTCCGCGCTGCGCGACTGGGAAGCGACCGCCCGGGCGATCATCCGCTGCCAGGCCGGCCGGGAGGAAAGCGACGAGGGGACACCGCCGCGCCGCGGGTACCTCGCCAGCGAAATCACCACTAGCGTGAGCTGGCTCGTGGCCCACTATGACGTGCTGATCACCGAGGACGGCGCCGCGCAGGCGTTCGCCGCCGAGATCAGCGAGTGGCACGAGCGCCTGAAGAAGCGCGAGAAGGCCGGCACGGGCAGGCGGCACATGAAGAAGCCTTGCCCCCGGTGTGACCGTTACTCCCTGTATATGGAAGATGACGCAGACTACATAGCCTGTGCCAGGAGTGAGTGCGGAAGATTGCTTAGCTGGGCGGATTGGCTCGGCTACGACGAGAATTTCGGGCCGCCGGGGGCGTCGCCGGGCGTGGCGCAGTAACGCTCCGGCGGACCCCTGTAAACTCCTGAGGCAGAGGGACGCACTGTGCCCTCATCCAGCGGACAGCCGTGAGCCCGGCCCGCTTTTCCACGGGGGTGAGCCGCCCCGTGGATCTTCCCGCGCCCGCTTCGGATGGCCTCACCTACGTCACCACCGCCACTGCGGCCCGGCTCCTTGGGGTGGCCCCGTGCACCGTGACGTCGTGGAAGGTCAAGAAGTACCTGCGGCCAGTCCCCGGCAGCCCGCCCCGGCGCCCCGTCTACTTGTGGGACGACGTGCTCGACGCCGAACTCACCGCCCGCCTTAACGCCTTGCGCACCTCGGGGACCACCAAGCAGGTCCAGCGAGCCCGGCCGGTGCCATGAACGCCGTGGACGTGGTGCTCGCGTCCGAACTCATGCCCGGTACGTACCTGTGTTTGGAAACCCGCACGCTGCTGGGCTGGCTGGTGAGGCTGTTCACGCGCAGTCCGTTCGACCATGCTGCGCTCGTCGTTGGTCCCGGCGAGATAATCCAGGCCACCACGAAGGGTGTCTCGCGTGGCCCGCTGTCCCAATTCCGGGGCTGTCTGGCGGTCGCTAATTCGGCTGACCGGGTGTGGAGTAGCGACCGCGAACTGATCGTCGCCAAGGCTCTTACCTACTCCGGTTATGAGTATGCGTTCCCGGCGATCGTTGTGATCGGCCTGCGCAAGCTCGGGTTCAAATGGCGCTGGCTCCTGCGTGCCTCGGCGTCGGCCGATAGGGATGCGGTCTTCTGTTCTGAACTGATCGCGCTCGCAGGACAGGCTGGCCACCACGACGACTGGCTATGTGGGGAAAAGAGTGCTGCGACCGTGACCCCGGCCGAACTCGCTGGCCGTGCGCCGTACATGCGCAGCGTGGTCTGGGACGGGTGACGTTGGGCGACCGGACCGGGTGAGCCGGCCCGGCCGCCCACGGCGACGGTAACTACAGATAAGCCAGATCGCTGGCGTCCAGTTCGGCCATCCGCTTTTCGATCTCGTCGCGGATGCCGTCCATGTCGGCCTCCAGTTGCCGGATCTCTGATTGCAGGGCGCGGGCCCTGGCGTCTGCGGTTGCGATCAGCTTGTGCAGGTCTTCCGAGGTCTGATCCTCGTCGGGCACCCAGTCATCGGCGAGCCCGCGCATGTGGTCGTGCAGGTTGTCGATCTCCACGCGGTAGTCGTGGATCTGGCCTTCCTTGACGTCCACGCGGGCTCGCAGGCCCAGGATGCGCTGCAGACGTGTCTCCATGGCCGGGTCGGGGTGCGGTGCGCGGGTGGCACTGCGCCGGTCTCTGCGTGACGCGAGCTGGCCGCCGCTCAGCCGGCGAAGGCTTCGATGTCTACGGGCCGGCCGTCGTGCTCGACCCGCGGCTGGCAGGACGGCATCCCCCGCTCCTGTTGCGCCTCGTAGTCGCCGGCCACGAGATAGCGGTACGCGTTGACAGCGGCGCCGAGCGTGGCGTGCCCAGGGCCGTACTGTTCCCGCAGGCCGGTGGCAGCGTCGCGGCGGGTGACCGTATATGGGCGATCGGCGGTCAGTGCTACGCCAAGCAGGACCCGGATGGCCTCGGCCCGGGAGTCGAGGCCGTTCTCGCTGGCGTAGGCGTCCACTTGGTTCACTAGGTCACCGAGCCGGACGTGGACCGGCTCGCCGATCGCCGGGCGACCAGGCCCGCGCTCCTGCTCGACCTCCCCGAAGTAGTGCTCCACGATGTCATCGGCGTGATTGCGCAGCAGCCAGTCCTTGGCGATCTCGTCGCTGACGAATTGGTAGCCGTCCATGACGCCCTGCCGGTTGGAGTGCGTGCGCAGCACCCACCTGCCGCCAGCGGTACGCAGCAGTGTTTCGTGATCCCACTGGGAGCCCGTGTTGACGGAGATGTGGTTGCTGCCGTCCCAGTCGGTCTCTTCGGCGAACTTCACTGCGGCGTCGTAGTCAAACCAGCCCTCCAGGGCTGGGCGGAACTCGCGGCCCATGGAGTAGGCGGCCTGCGACTCCTGGTAGTAGTCGTCTTCGCTGTAGCGGCGGTAGACGTTGATCCGTTCCATGGCTTGCCTCCGTCGTGCTGAATTTACGATACCGAAACCGTAAGCGATAGCGACAACGTTTGTCAATATCGCTTACCCCGTCAAAGGGGAGGCCCATGCCTGACACCCTCAAGTCCCTGCGCGCCGAGGTTGAGAGCCTGCGCGCCGAACTCGCCGAACTGCGCGCTTGGCGTGACAACCATCTGTGCGCGACCCCAGCGCCGGTAGCCCAGCAATGCACCTGCGCCACCAGCGGCTCAAGCGCCTACTGCCCGGTGCACACTCCCAGCAACATGACCATCCGGTACTGGCCCACGATGGGCGCCGCTGGCTGCGCGGCCGGGAACTTCACCTACACCGTGCCGGCCACGACCACCGTCCAGTCCTGGCAACTCCCGGCCGGCGCCTGCATCGGTGGCGCCGCAGGCGGAGCGCCGGTCTACCTGCAGAACTACGCGGTCGGCGGCGAGTGCGCTTGACCATCCCCGGCGCCCGCTCCGTCGACCCGGCCGCCGAGGCGCGGCGGCTTGCCGGCGAACGCGCCCGCGGCCCGGCGAAGGTGTTCCACATCGGCGACCCCGTGCGTGTCTACGGCGAGGGCGGGGAGGTTCTCACCGGCCGGATCGCCGCCGTAGTGGACAGCGCCTGGCCGGATGCGGCCCAGTTCACCGTGCTGTGTGACCGGGCGGGCGACGGTGGCTGAGCACGGCAACCACACCTCCGGAGACCCAACGGCAAGCGACTTCCCGGTGCCGCCGGGCGTTCCGGTGCGAAAGACGGTGGACGGCGGCCATGCGGTACTTCTCTCGGACATGGTGCGCGCCCCGATCGAATCCCGTTTCCTCACCGAGGATCAGGTGCGCCAGTTGCTGTCCGAATGTGTGACCGTGGTCAAGCCCGGCGAGACCCTGGTGCTGCGCATGGACCGGGAATGGGGACCGCAGGCGATGCGCGAGGTTCAGGACATGCTGGACGAGGTCATCCGGTGGCGCGAACTCCCGTTCAGGGCAATCGTGGTGCCCGCCGACGAAGTGGCCGTGGCCCAGCCCGAAGATGACCGCGCGTTCGCCGAGCGGGTGAGCAGGGCGATCGGGCACCTCAACATGCAGCGCCGCTTTCCGACGAGGCGCGGATGACCGGCCATGCCTGATTTGCGCTGGATATCCGTCGGCGTGCGGTTCCCGCCACGCTGCCCGCGGCCCGGTATGAGCGTGCTCTCCGGCGCCAAGGCCGCGGTCTACGACGCCGAGTCGGGTGCGCTCCTGCCCGCCCAGATCCTGCGCATCGCCGCGCCACCGGACGGTGTTGTGACGGTGGACGTGCGGCTGGAAGTCGCCGAGGTCACCGTTGAGGAGGGCTGACGATGCCTAAGATTGCCCAGTTCCTGATCCTTCTCCTCGCCGCGGTCTGTTTCCTTCTCGGTACGGCGAACGCCCCCGGCAGGGTCAACTGGATTGCGCTCGGCCTGCTGCTGTGGGTCGTGGTGCCCTTGGTGAACGCCGCCGATGGCATTCACTTAGATGGTCGCTCACGCTGCGTGAGCGGTTGGTATTCCGCTTTCGCACCCCATGGCTATACCTCTCCTACCTGCGGTTGTGCAGCGGATCCCGCCGTGTGATCATGGAGAGAAGGTAACCTGAGGAAGGTGCGTGAGCAGCATGAAGCGAATCTTGACAGCAGCCGCCGTGGCAGTGGCATGTCTGGCCACCCCGGTGGCCCTCGTCGCAGCGGCGGCCAGCCCCGCCGCAGCGTCCACTCAGGCCTACGTGCATACCTGAGCTGGCGGGACCGCACTGAAGCCCCGGCACCAGCGCCGCCACACCCCGGAACGTGGCGGCGCTGCTGCGTTTAGACTTCCGGACGTGGAACTGCCTGCCGACCTCGCTGCCGTGGTAGCTGCACTCACCGAGGAGCCGCCACCTGCTGCCGCCCGTGATCTTGCTGAGACTGCCGCACTGCTGGGCTGGCTTCCTGATCCTGCGTGCCCGTATCTGCCGCTGGTGACGATCGGCGCCGCTCGCGCCGGCGCGCACTCCACATCGCCGCGATCACCGGCAGGCTGAGCAGTGGAATGGGGAGCAAACGGAGCAAAACGTGCAGCACGAAGAGAACTCCTGACCGGGTCAAGCGGGGTGAGGTTGCGGCGATTGCCGCAGGTAGAACCCTATCAGGGCTTGAGCGCGAGGTCGTGGCCGGCGTCGACCGGCCCGGGGTACCCGTCACGCCGGGCGGCGACCCGTGCCGGGTCGAAGTACATCCGGTTGCCCTCCCATAGCGCGGTGAGCCGCCCGGCCTTCACTGCGCTATACACGGCCGCAGGAGACACGCCGTAGTCGTCGGCCAGTTCCCGGGTGGACAGACGCCCATCGCTGCGCAATGACTCCTGTACGGCCCGCTCTGCGCCTTCTGGGGTGCCCGGCCGGACGGTCTTGAAGCCCCCCGAGCGGATCAGGTGGCTGATCCGCGGGGTGCCGATCCTCCCCGGGGGGAGGATCTCACGGATCTCCGGCTTCATGATGCCGCGGCCGTGCTCGGCGATGGCCTGCTCGATCACCGGCAGCACCTGCTCGCTGGGGAGTGAGTCGAGCCACCGGCCCGGGTTGCCGAGCGAATGCTTCGGCCAGATGGCCGACCGCCACAGCGCGAGGTCCCCTATCCGCCACGTGCCATCCGCGGCCGGCAGGGGCATCGTGATGGGGGTGACCGTGCCGGCGGCGTGGGCGCGCTGGGCACGGCGCAAGTACTGGGAGATGGTCGAGGAGGCCCCGTCGTCGCCGAGGCCGGTGACTTCGCCGAGCTGCCCGCGGGTGACGCGCCGGTTGGCGAGCCTGCGGGCGGCCCGCTCAGCCTTGGTGACCTTCCGGCCGGCCGTGGCGTAGTACGGGGCACGCTCAGCAGGGGTCAGGGTGACGAGTTCGGCGCGGATCGCGGCGACCAAGGCTGCGAACCGGTCACTGTCGCGCCGGGTAGCCTTCGCCTTGGCGGCGAGCTTGCGGGCGGTCGACCGCACCTTGCTCGCGGTGTTGTTGCGGGCCCGGCAGTTGCGGCAGAACCGGCGTCCTTGGGGGTCTTCGTAGAGGTTTTCGCCAGAAAGGGGGAGGCCGCAGGTGCCGCAGGTGTCTTTGCGGTGCGCGGGCAACCGCTAGTCCACCTCCTGAAAGCCCCACGGGCAGACGTCGTTGACCGCATCCTCCACGATTCGCTGGATCGCCGCAGCCCGCTCTTCGCCTTCTAGCCCTTCCAACTCGGCGGCGTCGATCTCGATGACGTCGGCGTACTGGTCGATCGTCCAGCTCGGCTCGATCGTGAACTCCACCTTGATCGTGTCGGCCATCGCTAAGCCTCTCTCCGGTCCCATGCGGTGTCCCGCATGTCGTCCAGGTACTGGCCGAGATGATCATGCAGGTCGGCCAGTTCGGCGAGGTTGAACCCGTGCATCGTGGCGGCCACGGAGTCGCCGTCGCCGACGGCCGGATGGACCACTTCAAGGACGTGCCCGCGGCCATCGACGGGATCGTTTACGGAGGCCGGGCGCAGGCTAAAGCTGTGCTGCTCCGGGTCGTGGCCGGGTCCGATGTGTGTCATTGCTAGTTCCTCCGCCATCCTGCGGGCAACGCCCGCAGGATGTTCACCACGTCGATGCCGAACCCCTCGCCGATTTCGCTGCCGTACAGTTCGCCGAGATAGGCGCGAACTCCGGCCACGTCTTCGCCCATCTTCATGCGCACCTCCGCCTTCAGCAGGACCGCAAGCGATGACCGTAGTGGCAGGTCGTAGCAGCGGCTCAGGGCCGTAGCGGCATCCTCCAGCGGGTCACCAGCAGGCTCCAGCCCTTCCCCGTCATAATGATGTGGGCATTTGCACCTAAGCCCTTCCGGGTCGGTGCATTCCGAATGCCACCCGATCGAGCACTGCCGGTTCCTCGGGTGGTCGTAGGGGTACAGGTCTTCCCCCCGCGCACCAGTGAGCCGGTCGGTGTAGGCGTCATCGTCCTCGCCGTCGAGTGCTGGGGGTGGCGCTGGATACCAGCGGCCTTTCGTGACCGTCGTGGTCATCGCTCCGCCTTCCTCGCTTCTTCGGTTACTTCGCGGCCGGTGATCCGCAGCCGCACGATGCGGCCCTTCCCGTGTTCTTCCTCGACCTTGGGACCGTAGGGGAACTGCATGTCGAATGCGCCCCGGTGCGCCCAGATCATGACCGGCTTACCGTCGTGCCGGTCCTCGGCGTCGATCCAGCCCCAGTGCGTGCCTTCCGGCGAGTCCAGTGCCACTTCGGTCACGGCGACGGGCACAACGGGATCGGGCAGCCCATGGATCTGCACCCACCAGCGTTCACCGATGTTCTGGTACTCGTGTCGGCCGCGAAGTTCGCGGTCGTGTGCCCACATGGGCCAGGTGCTGTCAGCCATCGTCTCGCCCTTCCGCTTCCGCTGGCGTGACCAGCAGCAGGTTCCTGCGCTCGTCGTACTCAGCCCGGTAGCCCGCCTCAGTGATGACCTTGGCGTAGTTCTCAAGCATCTCGCGCTCTCGCTGCCGGGTGTCGGCCATGGTGTTGCCCCAATGGCTCACCTCGACGCCACCGGGTATTCCCCAGGCCTTGGACACGCTGAACCCGGCCCTGCCGCCGCGGACCTGCGCGGCGGCCCGGGGGAAGTCTTTGGCCAGCAGGCGGGAGATGGCGTTCGCCGTGGGAGGCTTAGCTGCAGTGCTCATCGCTGCGCCCAAATGTTTGCCCCCACACTTCCCGTTCCATGCGGGCTATGGCGGAATGGTCGGGACGCTGTGCTTGGCGGCGCATTCTCCTGGTCGCGGCCAGTACAACGCTAGCGGTGACGAGGAGCAGGAAAGCCTGCGCAAGCGCTGCCTGCCAGACGTGCAGCACGAAGATGTCAAGGGGGAGTGCTACCAGCGAGACGGTCGCCCCGCACATAGCACCGATACGGATACTGCGCAAATCACGGATTCCCTGCCTCTTAGCGTTCATTCGACCGCACCATCCTTTGCCTTCAAGTCGAGCATCCCCGCTGCGTGCTGCAAAGCCCAGATCAGGGACCTTCTGTCCAGCCCGTCCGCCACTCCCGAGGAGAAGTGGTCCCGGTCGGTCTGGCTGCCGGGCGAGTCCGGCTTGTGCCCACGCAGCCAGACGCAGATCTCCCACCCGGGGTGGCCCATGTACCGGTCCGGGGTGACCTTCGCCACCCAACCGCGGTACTCGCACCGGTAGGTGGCGTCGGTGGGGTCGACCTGCCACCGGGGGCGGGCCGGCGTGGTCACCTGCGCCGTCCCCGCTTCGCCGCCCTGTTCGCGAGGTTCATCAGCCCGCAGAGCACGAGTCCGCCGACGATGAGCCAGCCGAGCCACGTGAAGTTTGGTGTGGGCGGAGGATACTGGCCGCCGGGGATCTGGCCGGCGAGGATAGCGTGCATCAGGCCCTCCGCATGACGTAGAACGAGAACACTTGGGGCGCGCACCCGGTGGTGATGATCCACTGGCCCGCCTCGCTCACCGTGAGGCGCGGGTCGGTCTCGGGCGCGGGCGTGTGCGGCGGGTCGTAGTACACCGCCACCCGGCACAGGAGGAGGCAGGCCCGGCACAGCCAGGTGTAATGGCCATGCGTGTTGGCGATCCTGAGCTTGGGGTCGGCCTGGCAGGTGCCGCAGGAGTCCGCTTGGTGGGGCAGGATGCCCCGCTCGGCGCTGGCACCCTCGCAGGTGCATGGCTGCCAGCCCGTCACTGTCCTCGCGCTGGCCAGGATGTGCCCGGCGGGGCACGACACTGGCGGGGCAGCTTCGGTGAGAACCGGCGGGGCCTCGGTGCGCTCGCTCATGGTGAGGGCGTGGGCGCCGCTCATGGCCTAGCCTCGTCCTGGTCAAGCAGGTTCCAGCCTGGAAGGTCGTCAGCCGAGAGGGTGCCCTCGTTCACTGCTTCTTGCGCGAGTTTCCGGCAGGCTGGGCAGTAGCGAGGAGGGTTGCCGGGGACGCGAAGCGTCGTCTGCTTGATCCCTGCGCCAGCGGAGCACCACATGCGCCACGGGATGTCGCTGCTTTCGACCAGTAGGTGGACAAGCGGCATTATCCGGGTGGCGGACCGCTCCGCGCAGCCTTCGGTGATCCACTCAGCCATCGCCCAGCCCCCTCAGTTGATGCGGACGATGCCCTCGGGGCACTCGCGAAGCGTGAAGAACAGCCCGGTGAGCGCGGCCACGGTGCCCCGCAAGTCGTAGTAGCCGACGACGCCGATGAATGCGTCCGGCTCCGCGAGGATCCGGTCGACGGCATCGCGGACCAGGGGCGCGCACTCACCGGATTTGTGACCATCGAACGTGCGCAGGTCGGCGCCGGCCTTTTCCCAGACGTAATGCGCGCTGGTGATGCCCAAGCCCCACCGTGCGGCCTGGCGGCCGTCGCGCTCCACTGTGATGATCATTGGTCAGACCCCGCTCAGTGACAGTCCGGGCCCCTTGGCCATCTGCTGCTGGGTGAACCAGACCGTTCCCCGGTCGTGCCCGATCTGGATGCCGTAGCGCGGCTCCCCGGATGGCACGGTGACCGTGAACGAGTACGCGGCTGACCATGTGGTCCAGCTACTGGCGTCGGCCTCGGACAGGGAGCCTGAGCCGATCACGGTGCCCGAGGAACTCACCACGGTGACCTCGGTGCCGGCCGTGATGTCGGGGAAGGCTTGGCTGACGTTCGTACCGTCTAGCGGGTTCAGGGTGACAACCTCTGTCCCATGCACGGTCATGGAGCCGCCGCCGCTGACTGCGTTAATGCCTGCCAGGGTGGCGAACAGCACGAGCAGGCCGCCGCCAATGAGGGCCGCGAAGCCCAGGGGCGTGCGGTGCCAAGGTTTGCGCGGGGCTGGTGGCGGCGCGGGTGTACTGGATGAGTAGTTCGCCTGCTGGTGGGCGCGGGTGAAGTTTGCGCCGATGTCGCCGGTCATTGTGGTTCGTCCCCCTCGTTGTCGTCAGTGCCGAGCACTGCGATCACGGTCCCCCGGTTGATGTCCATGTTCTTAGCGATCTGCATGTTGGACATGCCGCCGGCGTGGGCCTCCTTGATGAGGCTGTCCCGCTGGGCGACGACATCGCGCCACTCGTTCAGGCGCTTCACCATCGCGGCGTAGGCGATCAACTCGTCATGGCTCATGTTTGTCATTGTACGCTCACCAGTCGGAAATCATGCGGTAGAGTGTCGAAAGTTCAACGCTGCACCTGAGCGAATCAGGTGGGCCGGCTCGCCCCCGGCTCTAACCCAGGTTGCGCTGGACGGTTGCCGCACGGGCGGGCGAGTTCGTGAACACCAACGATGAGAGAGTGCCCGCCCGGCCACAGACACGCTAGGCCCTGCGGTGACCCACCCACGAGACGGGCACACAAGGCGCCTATCCGCTGGAGTAGTGTCCAGCGGCTTCTGACCGAGCGACAGCGACGCGACCGACTGACGGGAAGCCAGGGGGCCGGGGACCACCCCGGCCTTCATCCCCTCGCTCGGGCTCATGCTCCCTCCCTCCGGGAAGGGGGCGCGCTCGCCTTGGCCACAGCCTCGGCAAGGATCACGCGCCACGATGTGAAGTCGATGCCTCCGCTCAAGGCGGACCGCTCGGCGCCGTCCTCTTCGCCGCGGGCATGGCGCATGAGCGCGTATTCCGCGACCATCTGGTGCTCGGGCGACCCGTAGCCGAGCTGGACCGCGCGGGCGACCCCGGCGGCCACGTCTACCTTGTCCACGTTGTAACCGGGCACCAGCGGTGCGCCGCTTGCATCCCGTCTCATCGCTCAGCCCTCCGAGTCCGGCATGCCGCCAGTTCCTGAGACGCATACGCATCGCACTCCGCATCCGTCCACGGCTGCGCGTTCGCGGGCAGTTCCCGGCGGCCATAGTTGCTCGCGTACGAACCGCAGGACTGCCGGACCTCGATGATCTCGCCGTCATCGGCTGCCTCGTAGATGCGGAACCAGTCGCCTGTGATGGCCTGCTGCTTGCGGAGAAACCGGACCGGAACGCTCATCGCCTTACCTTCCTCGCCCACCGCCGTGCCTGCTTGGCAGCCTTGAGTACCGCACTCCACTGTCCGCGGCGCCTGCCGCGCCATGCTCGCGCGCTCATTGCTGCGACTCCCGCACCGCAGCGGTGTCCAGTCGCTGGCGCATCGTGGCCAGGTCGCGCACCGCCTCGCCGGCCAGTTCCCGTGCCTCGGTGATCCTGCCCTCACAGGCGGCAGCGATGGCGTCGGCCGCCGCGTCACGCACCCTTCGGCACGCTCGTGCGGCAAGTATGAGCTGGCCCTGCGCGCCCATAGGCAGGTCGGGGGACAGGGGCAGGTCGCCCGGCTTCCCGTCCTCCATGGCGGCGATGACGGCGGCCAGCGTCTCCGGTGTGCCGCTCACCGCTCAGCCCTCCGTGACTGCACAACCGCCACCCCCATCAGCACAACCGCCAAGACGAACAGCACGGTTGAGGTGATACCGGGGCCCGAGATGTAAGGCACCGGATGCCACACGGTGGAGAAGGCGACTCCCATCGACGCGCCGAACAAGAGCAGGGCGAGGAACACCGGGCCAAGCCCTGGCGGGGCACCGTTCGCTTTGGTGCCCATCGCTCAGTCCTCATCCCAGGCGTAGTCTGCTGCGGCGTTGTCGGCCAGCGTCTCGTCTAGCTCACGCTGGGCTTGCAGCGCGGCCGGGGTCTGGCCTTCCAGATCGTGGATGCGGCTCTCGGCGCGGCCGAGGTCTTCGCGCAGGCCCGCAACCAGGGACCGTAGCTCGCGCAGTTCGGATTCGGTGTCGTAGTGCCGGTGGTGCTCCTCGGCTGCGCCGTGGATGTCGCTCGCGTAGTGCCAGTGATCTGCCATCGCTCAGCCCCCGCACCTCTCGCAGTTACGGCAGCCAGCCCGCCAGTCGCTCTCGAACATCCGGTGCCGGCATTTGCCCACGACGTACCCGGCCATCCCGCCGTTGAGTTCCAGCGGGATCGGGGCACCGGGCTGCGGGTACACCGGCCCTTCGTCCCCGGCCTCTTCGGCGACGGCTTGTACGGCGAGGATGATCAAGTCCTCCGTGCTGACGGGCAGTTCCACCGGCCGCGGGCCGGTGGCGAGCGCCATCTCCTCAACCCAGAACTCGGCGACCTGCCGGCCGTCGTGGTAGACGGCGAAGCCGCCCCACTGCGTGTCCGGGTAGTTGATGCCGAGATGGTCGATCTCGAACGTCTTGCCTGCAACGGTGTAGGTTGCCACGGTCTCGGCGTGGCTTGTGCTGGTCATGTCTGCACGCCCACGCGGATCGCGTTGGACGAAACCGGTTCCACGCCGAGAGCGTGGTCGCCGTTCAGGTCCAGGGTCCGGTCGCTGCGGATCATGACATCGATGTACCGGGTGGGCCGACTCGGCTCGCCGCCCAGGACGAACCGCACCACCTCATGGTCGGTGACCACGATGTAGTCGGCGCCGATCTCGCCCGGTGCGCTGTGATCTGCTGCTCTCATGTCTTTCGTCCCTTCGCTTAGCTGAATGCTACACCCTGTGCGTATCATGATCACCAGTCATCGGGCGGCCCGTCCAGGCCGTACCTGTCGTCATCGGGACCGGGCAGTGTCCCGATGAACTCGGCGGCCTCGTGCTCGGTCGCGAAACGGCCCAGCACCTTCACCTGCTGACCGTCCTCAATAGGGTCACCCTGCTCGTTCAGGGTGCTGTCGGTCACCACATAGGGCAGGCCGTCCGATGCCGCCCGGAGCGCTTTCTCCGCGGCGGCCTTCGCTGCCTCGAAACTCTCCGCTTGAATAGCCTGGAATGTCCCCGACACGCCTACGGGGTAGATGTACCACGAGTAGGAATCGGTGGCGTCACAGTTCGCCCAGACGTCGGCCGCATGCCTGTTGTGGACGGCCGTGGCCGCCACTGTCGGATCGAGACGCCAGATGATCTCTGCGATTGCCATGACTTAGCCTTCCTCGCTGTAGTCTTCGTCATCGCCGCCAGGGGTGACGATGAGCCGGCCGGTCTCGCTTGCCGAAAAGTCCTCATCCCATTCGGCGGAGCGCTCCCGCAGCCTGGTCATGATGTCGCCATGCTCGGCGCTCGCGGCCCCTTCGGTCATCTCCGCGATGGCGGCGCAGACGTCCGCCTCCGCGGCGGGCCCGAGAATGCGCCCGATCGCGCGCAGCGGCCGGCCGATCTGGAGCGCCCGCAAGCTGGTGCCCTTCGGTGCCGCCTTGCGGTCCTCGCGGGACAGATCCCGGGCAGCCGCGACCAGCTCGGCCCGGTGGGCGTTGGTCCAGGCGATGATCGCCTGAGCGAGCAGTTCGCCGTCTTCCTCGGCATCCTCGTCCACTTCGGGCGGCGCCACGGCCGGCGGGAACAGGCGCACGGTAAACGACCGGTCCACCAGGTCCCCGATCTGCTCGCCGCGGGTGCTGGTGATCAGCTCATCCTTGCCCGCGTAAGCCACCGCACTGAATAGCGGGTAGGAGTCCCCGGCGACCTCGTAACTGGTGCGCCTGGTGTAGCCGGCGAGGATGATGCCCTGTAGTTCCAGGCTCTTGGCCCCGGAGCCGAAGATTGTTTTCGCCTCATCCAGGGCGACGGTCTCGAAATGCTTGCCGACAACCTTGGCGAACTTCGCCGGGGTGATCCTCGGTATCTTGCCCCGCGCCGACTGCGTGAGTATCACAATCAGGTCCAGCAGGGTCGATTTGCCGGACCCGCGCTTGCGTGAGGTGATCAGCAGCCGCGGGCTGGCCCGCCAGATCAGCGGCCCTATCCCCGTGTCGTCACGCTCGCGCGCCACCGCGTGAATGATCCAGGCTGCGACAAGAGAGACCTCGGCAGCGGTGCGGAACGACACGTAGGTGGACAGGTAGCGGCGCAGAAAGTACCAGAGTTCGACGCCATCGGGTGCCGGGGCAGGGTCCGCGCTGCGCTGCGGCGAAGGCGGGTTCACAGCCGACACGGGCGGCTCGATCACTGCCGCGGACTGCGGTACCGCTACCTCTCCCCGGGAACCCGGCGTGCTGGGCTCTTCCTGGCGGGAGGGCAAGCCTGCCCGCCAGTCCACCCGCGACCGGTCCCGTGCGGCGTTGTACGCGCGTGCGCGCTCAAGGCTGCTGGTCCGTGGCCCTCCGCTGGGCCGTGGTGCTGCGGCGGCCCGCACAGCCGTCCGGGTGGCACGCTCACCGAGGTGCGCGCCCTCGCTTGCGATCCGGCCCGCTACTCCCAGTCCTGGCATGGCTGCCTCACGCCCCCTCGTAACGGCCGTTGCCGAGGCTGCGCCGCGGGCTGCCATCGGGCCAATGGCACTCAAGCATCTCTGCGTCGTGCTCACCGCAATGCCCCATGGACGCACCCGGCTTGCTCGGCCGCATACAGTAGACGACGCTCGGGCCGTTGCCGTACTCGACCACCCAAGCGCAGCGCCCCTGGTCGAACACGGCCTTTTCCTCGGGCGTCCACCGGTCAGGGTCGGTGTAGGGCGTGACAATCCGGTTCCTAGCGTCGCTCATCGTTCCGGCCGCCCTTCGCTTGCCAGCACGGGGGAGCGCTGAGCCCACTCGTGCGCCCTCTCTGCCGCCTCCGGTGTCCCGCCGTACCATGCCACCGCCACCGCGGCGATACGGCTGGCGAGCTCATCAGTGCTGCGGGCCCGCGCGTGCGCCTCGGTGAGCATGTCGACGGCCGCTTGCTTGCCCTGCCCGGGAATCAGCACCAAGCGGGGGAAGTATGCCCAGCGCATCGCCAGCGCCCGCGTCACGTCCGAGGGTGCGACCGTGGCCGGCTTGGTGCCCATCACAGCGGCCGTTCCGCGAGAGCGGCCCGGGAGACGTCGCTCAGCGAAGCCGAGACGACTAGGTAGGTCTCGATGTCCCGCCGCGCTGCCCACGCCTGATTCCAGTCGGTCACCAGTTCGGCATACTCGGTTCCCTCGGGCCGGTTGGAGTAGGCGACGTCTTCTATGTTCTGCTGGAGCCGCATGATTTCAGCGCCGAGAGCATGCCGGCCGGCGTTGATCTCCGTCGCGTTCCAGTCGAGCTTGAACGTCATCTCATCGCCAGGCTTCCCCCAGTCGAGCAGGCTGGCTAGGTCGCCGGCCATCTCGTCAAGGTCGGCGTGCTGGAGAGCGTTCGCTGCCGCCTTGGTGCGCTGGTAATCCCAGTCGAGTTTGAGTGTGTAGGTCATCGCCTTGCGTCCCTTCGCTTTAGACCTGTTCCCGTTCGCTACGCTCCCGGTTGTCCCCGGTACCGGGAGCGGGGCCAGCGGTCAGGCGCCCGTCAGTTCCCGCAATGCGGCAGCGATGGCGTTCTGGTGCCGCGTAGTGGTCGGGCTGAACCGCCCGTAGTCCTCGTTGCATTCCTCGGCAACCTGAATCCACTTCGGCCCGCCGTACACCTCGGGCCCGAGATGCCAGGCAATCGGCGTGTCGTAAGAGCGGACAATGTAGTCAGCCTCAAACAGCGCTAGAGCAGTAGCGGGCGCGATGTCTAGTTCACCGATACCGGGCAGGCCGCCGGCGCCGATGACACCGGCCGTGCCGTGCTCACCAAGCGCGCCAGTGAGCATGCGGGCCATGCTGCCGCGCCGGTACCGCTAGCCCTCGGCGGTGTCGTTGAACGGCGTCACGGGCTCGCCGGAAAGGCTGCCGCGCTTGAATGCGGTCAGGCTGGCCAAGTGGCCGGCGATGTCGTGCGGGGTCATGGTTGCCATCGGTCAGCCCTTATGAAACTCGGGCAGTTCGTGGCCGTGTTCGTCTACCACGGCGTAGCCCTCGTAGCGGATCATCCAGTCGGAACTCTGGTTTGTGTGGCGCAGGAACCACCGGAACGCCGCATCGCTGTCTTCCACGGTGGCGACCGGCTTACCGTCGCGGGTGATCGTGACGGGGTGCTCGGCAGCCCAGAGTTCATACCAGCAGTTGGAGTTAAGGGTTATGTGGTACCGGCCGCCCCCGTTGTCGGTGAGCTTGGCGTGGGGGTAGCGGTCGAGGTTCGCCCAAGCGTGCGCGGGTTCTACCGGCTGGCCGTTGAAGTCGTTGCCGAGGGTGTAAACGCGCGCTGCGGTAAGCGCCGCCTTGAGCTGGGTGATCTTCCGCGTGTGGTTGCGCGGGATGGTTACGGTCATGTCGTTACCCCTCAGCCCTCGTACCTCTCGATAGTGCTCCGGTAAAACTGGTCGCCAAGCGCCTCGTCGGGAATGTGGCCGATGGCCACAAAGAACAGGGTCGCGGTCAGGCTGCCATCGCCATCCCTGAGGGTGTATTCCGCGAGGGCGTGGAATTCGATCATGGCCTTGATCTCAGCACCCAGCGCCTTGGCCACATCAAGGCTAGACCGCTCGCCGCGGTAGTTCACCTGGCCCGGCAGCGCGCCGGCCGTGCCGAGCACCGAAAGGCACCGGTCGTAAGCCTCGTCAGCGTCGGCCTTGCGGTTCACGATCTCCATGTGCAGGTGTGCCGCGTCCATCACTCGCACCGCCCGTCGTCAGGGCTCGGGGTGATGCTGGCCCGGTCCCACTTGGCCGGCGTCTGCACCTCGATCGGGAAGCCAGCGGGCAAGTGCTCGCCAGTTTTGGCGATGTGGCCGTTGTCCCATACCGTGGTGGCGCTCATCCAGACCGACCGGACGCAATCCCTTACCTGCATGTCAGCCATGAGGGTCAGCGGGTCCGCGGCTATGGCACCGTAGACGAGCGCTTGAGAAGGACTCAAGTGTGACTCAGTGTCTTGTATGTCGACCGTGCACATGTCGTCAGGGTCGCCATCCGGGTATGCGCGGCCAACCGTCACTCTCATGTACCGGCCTGGTCCGGGTATCTGGCCGTTCACCCGGATAAGAAACGATGTCATTGCTTGCCCCTTCGCTTTACGTCTGGCCCTTCCCCTTGGTGCCCGGCCCTTGGCGAGCCGGGCACGCGCGGGCAACGGTCAGACTGCCTCGTAGGTCTCGGTGGTGACCCAGCGGCCATCCGTGAGGGTTTCCACGGTCACGCCGTTGTCGTAGGGCATGCCGTCCGCAGCCCCGATGCGCGCAAGCCATACGCGAGTGTCCGCAGTCTCGATTTTGAGGTTGTCGTACTGCCCGCTGTGAAGCGTGGGCATAGCCTCAAGTTCTGCCAGCGTGTAGTGCCTCAGCATCGTCCGTCCCCTTCGCTTGGTCACTCAGTTATATTAGGATGATATCACTCCGGGGGGGTGATGGCTAGCGGCCCGGCTCCCCTTCGCTGCTCTCCTGCCGGACCACGCGCACGGCTGCGCCGTAGCTCGGCGCCCCGCACTCCAGCCACCCGCGCCCGTCATCGTGCGTGCCAACCTCGGCATGCCACATACGGCCTTGCCCGTCTCCGCCGCGGTACTCGCTGTCAGGATGAACGTCAATGCGGGTGACCTGCCGCCCGTCGCTGTCGCTCAGCCCTACCTGAATGTTCACGACACACCCGTCCGTCTCGATGTGCAGCAGGTTGTCAGAGCGGTTGGTGTCCGCATAGAAAGTGATTCGCTTCACGGTCGGCCCGTCCCTTCGCTAGTTTCCTGTTCGGCCGGCGCGATCACGGGGGCCGGCTCACACGCTGGCACCTTCCCCAGGGTGCGCCGGCCATCGGCCGTGACGTAATCCCACACACGCCCGGCACCAACACCAAACGTGCGCCCGGTGGTCCCGCAACGCAGGCAGGTACGCCACTTGGCAACGTAGGGGTCAGCCCCGCCGTAGTCCCACCGGTGCCGGGTCATGACAACTCGCGCACAAGCACCTGTAGCGCCTGCTCCATGCCACACGCCGCGGTGTATTCCGCTTCCCGGTCATCCGCGCGCCATGTGACCCGGCGCCATTCACGGAGCGCGGTCCTGGCCTGCTGTAGCATCTCGTCATGCTTGACCGCGAGGGGTGCCCGCGCGGGCGTTGCTTGTGCGCTGCCGCTCATGGCGCGCTCACCTAACCTCGTGGCCGGGTGAGTTCCACTCGCGCGCCGCGCCGTGGTCGTAGTCCTGCAGAAACGTCCGCTGCTTGCCGTTGCGGAACTTCCACGGGATAGCGGCCGGGCCGGCAAGGATCTCCGCCAGCGTGTAGCGGCGGAGCGCGTTGCCGAAGTTGTCGCGGGTGACTGCGCCCGTGATCCGCCACTGTCCCGAAGGCTGGTCATACGGTGCGGGCACGTCGTGCCGCTGAATGTTGCCGTTGTCATGCAATGTCCACGCTGCGCCGTCGTCCCGGTGAATAGTCCGTGTCATGAGCCCTGGCCCCTTCGCTGGCCTAGTAGTAACCGTGATGGTTCACGGCATGGCTGGTGACCGCGCCCGCGTGCCGGTCAGTGTCGTCTAGCGCGGCCTGAAACCCGCGCAGCGCGGTAAACAGGTCCCCGGCGTGGCCGCGGTCGCATGCGTTGCGCAGCTCATACGCGGCCATGCCAAGCGCGAACGCGGCCACCTGCGCACGTAGCGCCAACTGGTCAAGCCCAGCGGTGTCGCCCGCGTTGCACGCTTGGGCAGGCGCCGCGCGGTCCTGTGTCGTGGTGATCATTTGCCTGAGTCCCTTCGCTTTGTATTGCCTAGCTGGCGCGTCAGCGCACGGGCCGGGGGAGTGACCCGCGCGCTCCCGTGCCGGCTAGGCGTGGCGGAAATCGCCTTCACAGCCGATCTGCCCGCACCCGGAGCAATAAGAGTCCGGGTCAATCGCGGTCAGGTCCGTCACGTCTACGGACTCTTCCCGGTCGTCTCCCACCATGACCGCAGTGACCTTGCCGTCGACCGCATCAGCGGTCACGACGTGCCAGGCCACGCCGGAACCGGCCACGGTGTACACCGCGCCCATGTCCAGCCCATGAGCCTGCACGTGCATGCGGGCCGCGCGCTCAACCTCAGTCCAGAACGCATCCCCGGCCGCCTCGCCGTAGGCGTCCGCAGCACTGTCGAGCATGGCCGCGTCCGTCTCGCTGAGCGCAGGCCAGCCGTCGAAACCTAGTTCGCCCGCTAGGTCTTCCTGGTCATAGTCACCCGCCCCGCCAATGCAAGGAATCCTGTCATCGAAGGAATCGAGTATGGCCGGGTCGCCGGCCTCGATCCCGGCCAGAACGCGCCGGTACGTCTCGCCATCGGTGTTGCCGTCGAACACCCAGCTAGCCGCGTTGCGGCCGTGCTCTGCGCCGATCTGCCGCGCGTGCGCTAGTGTGCTCTCGCTGTTGTCCGGCTCACGTGAGATGTCAGCGTCGTAACTCGCCGGCATCCCTGCCCTGTCGCTCATGTTCCGTTCCCCTTCGCTTTGGCCTAGCTGGTATCGGAACGTACGGGCGGGCACCCGGCCGCACGCTCCGGGCCGGCTAGTAGGTCATGCTCCCGTTGCCGACACCACGCTTGAGCGCGTCCTTGTCCGCATCGGTGAGTGCCGCCCAGTCGGCGCGGAAGTCCGCCAGCCGGTAACCGGGCACCTTGAGCGCACTGTAAACCTGCCCGCTAGTCGCGTTGTCCGCCATCGCCTTACCGTCCCTTCGCTTGTGAACGCTACACCCTCACAGTATCACCGTAGGGTGACGTTTCCTAGGTGTTGCCGCTGGTCAAAGTCCTGCTTCGGCAGAACAAGCGGAACAATTAGGGTCTCTGTCCGTGTGGGTTTCGTGGTCGGCCGGCGTCTCCCAGCCGTCCGCCTCCAACTCCCGCGCCGCGCGGGCAACGTCAATAGCCCGCTGCGTCATCGGCCCTGTTGCGTTGTGCAAGATCAGCCGTTGCGCCGCGACGTCAAGCCACGTGGCAACCGCCCGGTCAAGCCCTGCCCGCGGGCCCGCGGCCTGCTCACGCAAGATCCGCGCGCCGGCGCCCATATCCGCTACCGCCTGCCTTACCTCTGCTGCGTCCATGGCCGGGCGTTCGGCCGCCCGCTCGTCTCTGGGTCCTGTCATTGCTGATCTTGTCCCTTCGCCCGGTTACTCTTGTCCCGTTCACGGCCGGGCACCTGCCATAGCGCCATAGCGCTACAGTGCTGGCGCCCGTCCCGTCAGCGGGTCAGGGGCGTGTCCGTGTCATACCAGGGGGAGATAGCCGCGCGGGCATCGTCAAGCGCGCGGCTAAGATCATCCGGGATATCGGTGCACTCGCGCAGCGCTTCCATCGCGGCAACGAGCCGCGCGGCCTTCGCCTGCGTGATCCGCTTGCCGCGCGGCTGCTGGCTGAACGCCCAGCGTGCGCCGCTGTAGTTGTTACCTCGCCTCACCGTTACCGCCTCTCTGCCCCGCCGGCCCGTTACCGGCCACCCATGACACCGTGACGCGCAAGGCACGCGCCCGGCATCATGAGCAGCCGGGCTCAGTCCAGGTGCGCGAGGTTGTCTGAGTCCGGGTCATCGTCCGCATGGCACCATGCGGACGACTCTCCGCAGGCGTGAGCCGCTTTGGTGAGACGGTCCCCCAGGTCACCTAGGTCCCGTGCCCAGAAACCGGCACCGGCATGGTTGCGGGTGAGTGCGAAGTCATGGCCGGCGCTCCCGGCAACAGCGTCCGGGCCGGGCCGGCCGTCATCGGTGCGGCCGTAGGAACGGGGGAGCTGGGCAAGGTCTAGCCAGTTCTCACGGATGAACCGTGCGCAGTCCTCACGGATGCTGGCCTGATCGAACGAGTCGAACGCGGACACTGCCCACTCGGGATCGTTGCCGTTGAGCCACCCATTTGGGTCCACCCTGCTGCCATCGCTGGCGGTTGTGTTAGCCCACAGCATCGCGTGCGCGTATCCCTGCGTGAACTGCGAGAGGTAGCTTTCGGGCAGGTCTACGTCCTCCCCGTAGGCATCCATCCATCGCTCGATCGCGGCGCCAACGTCCCCGTCAAGCGCACGCTCAAGCGCTTCGGTTATGCTGGCGGAACCTTCGGCGGTCAGGTCGTGGCGGAGTACCTGGCCACATTCGGCGCAGTGCGTGACCGAATCGGCCTCAGAGTGCATGAAGATCGCGGCGGGTGACTCCCACCCTTCGAAGCCCCGCCACCCGCAGTAGTCGCCGGCCGCCCACGAATCGGCCGGGCCTGGCAGGTCATCACGGCATAGAGCCGTATCACAGTCAATGTAGTAACCGAGAGCCACGCCGTAGCGTGATTCGGTTAGCGCGGTGATGAAGTCGCCGGCCATCGTTTCGCGTCCCTTCGCTTGGTTATATTAGGATGATATCACACCTAGGCTGTTTACCCTAGGGTGACCTGCCGTCCTACCAGACATTTTCAGGTAGCTGGCGCACGCACCACGGCATGCACGCAGCATCGGCCGCCACGCCGCACGCATAGCACGGGCCCGCAGGCCCGGCATCGGCCACAGTGATCAGCTTGGCGTGCGTGGCCGGGTTACGTATGGCTGAGAGCTGGCCAAGCTGAAACGCCGCTTGCTCGGGCAGGCTGGCGCGCATCTCTGCGTGCTGCCGGGTACCGCTGGAATCCTCCCAGGTCACACGGTAAATGCTCATCATCGTAGGTAGTCCCTCCGCTTTGGTGATCTTGTCGTGCCTGCCGTGACTATGACGCCACTACCGGCTAGACCGGCGCAGGCTGGGGGAGTCAGTTGGTACCAGCCGTGATGAACGCTTCAACGATCCGCGCAAACTCGCGCCACGACTTCGGCGCCCTGGTCATGCCGAAACGCTCAGGCGAGGCAACCGGCGTGTTGAACCATCGCCCCTGCTCAGCCGACCAGTGACCCATGATCAGCGTTGCCGTGCCACGCGACACGCAGAGTTGATATCTGCTCTCGCCGTCGTTCCATTCGGCGCCGAACGCGGCCGGATTGCTGACGTTGGTGATTCGCGGTGCTGTCATCGTGCGTTCCCTTCGCCTAGTAGCTTTCGATGCCCCATGTAGCCTCTGACCAGAGGTAAAACTCCCCATCGTGCCAGCCAAACGAGTAACCCTCTGGCGCGACGTTGGCGTTAAGCCAGTCCTCAACCTCATCGCTGGCGTCCGACAGCCGCTCATGCTCATCATCGGTGACCGGTTCTGACGTGCTAGGCCCCATGCTGGCCAGGTGACGTGCGGCAATGTCGATTACTTCCGCCATGCCTGGCAACTCGCCATACCCCAGGCCGGCCGCGAGCTCGACCATGCGCGCCACGCCGTACTGTCCCCAGTGACCGTCAATCCAGCATCCGGCATCCTGGGCAGTCGCTTTGGTGATGCTCATTGCTCCGTGTCCCTTCGCTTCGCTACCCGGTCAGTCCGTGTAGCCTGCCCACCTGCCATAGCGCAGTAGCACGATGCCACCATGGCGCTATGGCTGGCAGGCAGGTCACACGCGGCCCGACTCGCGCCACGTCTGGTAGGCGCCTTGAACGCTCTGCATAGCGGCGCCCGTTGCCAAGTGCGCGCGGAAGGACTCTGCGTAGGCGTCGGCGAACGCTTGCGCGTCCCCAGCGATAGCCTCACCAGGGCGGCCGGCTGAGTCCTGCCGTCCCCACCCATAGCCGAGCGCAAGCGCGCGCTTCTCATCAATCTGTGCGCTCCGTTCGCGCACCCATTCGGGCTGGCCAGTGCTCATGGTCGTTGTCCCTTCGGTCAGGCGTAGTAGCTTGCGACAGTGACGGACTCCCCGTCATCGGAGACCTTGACCAGCACGCCAGAGAAAAAACTCTCGTTAAGCACGCCGTGCCAGCCTGCGAACGGGCCCGCGGGATCGGGGTCAAGGCGCATGAACTGGTCAAGGCTGTACAGTTGCCCGCGGTAACGGAAGAACGTAGCCGAGTCTTCCCCGCGATCGATCGCGGGCCAGTTCAGGTAGTCAAACTCCGCACGCTCCGCTTCGGTGAGCTCGCACGCATCGATAGTGAAGCGCGGAACGCCGTTCGTCTTGATCTTGACTTCATCGCTCATGATCATGTCCCTTCGCTTGAGTCCCACTACGCCTCACGTAGCTTCCGAGACTGCCAGCCATGCAGGGGATGGCTGGCAGCAACGGAA
>Ga0307476_10000635_pt1 | contig 25569 bp, 25 predicted proteins | sample atmos_gasesECM2C_2_FD_203314 | JGI IMG/M metagenome (GOLD analysis project Ga0307476, IMG submission 203314) | Hardwood forest soil microbial communities from Morgan-Monroe State Forest, Indiana, United States - atmos_gasesECM2C_05 | ecosystem: Environmental > Terrestrial > Soil > Temperate...
CCGTATCTAACTGACTTTCGGGAATGGCGTGAGCCTCCGCTTCGGGAACGTCGCGCTTCACGTTCGTCTCGGCGTTCGCCATCTGCGCCTCAGCCTGCGCCAGTTGTCCTTTGGCTTGATCGAGCTGGGCTTGGAATGGACGTGGGTCAATCTCAAATAGCACCTGACCCTTCTTGACGAATGCGCCTTCGTGATAATCCTGGCGAATCAGGTAACCGCTCACTTGCGGAGAGATTTGCGCATTGACGTAGCCTTCGAGCGTTCCCACCCACTCGCCCTGAACCGGTACATTTTTTTGAATGACCGGTGCGACTTCGACCCTAGATGGTGGAGGACCGGTCGACGCCCGGACGTTGCTGTTGCTGCAGCCAAGCGAACTTGATAACAACGCTGCCCCAATGAATCCTGCAAAAATCTTCTTCCTCATCGTTCGTGTCCTCACAAAATCGAGTTGCTGGCGCGCAAGAGCCACGACACTTGCTAAGCTAGGTGCGATGCGGCACGAAGTGTCACTTCGCGATCTTGTTACAGTGTTACAGATTATGTATAATGTGTAACGATTCAAAAATATGCCGAAAAAATCTTTTGACCGGGATGCAGCACGGCGGCGAGTCATCCTCGATGCAGCCCGCGACTGCATCCTTAAATTTGGCTATGCGAAGAGCTCGCTCGAAGACATCGCCCAACAGGCCGCCATATCGCGACCGCTGATATACCGCAAATTCAAGAGCAAGGAGGAGATTTTTAGCGCGGTTCTGGAGGACATCTTCGAAACCCAGTATCGGGCCGCGGAACAAGCTCTCGCAAAGCCGGGGAGCAAACGGGAAAAGCTTATGTCGGTCTATGAAGCTTTGCTGCTTGACCCGTGGAGGGAGCTAATCGTCGATGCTCCGATGGGCACGGAATTCTATGGGGCATGCAGTCGAGTCACGCCGGACATTAGCGAAAGGCGCAGAAAGATTCAACTTAAGTACACGCAGGCTGTGCTTGGCACTAAAGAGGTCTCGGAGGTCTTCATGCTGGCTGTAGACGGGCTCACTCAGGATCTACCAGCGACAAAAGTTCTCCGCATGAGACTTGAAGTGCTGATTGATCGATTCGTTCGCGACTAAAGCCACGGTGGATCCAGGTCGGGTGGCTACCCTTCGCATTCTGGCCTGGTGGTCGGCAAACCGGAAGTAAGCCAGATCGGGATATGTGGATCTCTTAGAAGCTCGATTCATTTGTTTTTTTGCGAGCAAACTCACCGGAGAATTTTTCGAGTGTGAACTGGGTGCCCAAGCAAGTAGTCACAGCGCGTCAATTTCGACCCCGTTGAACGCCGCAGAGGTGACCACTTTCAGCCACAGTATCGTATGCCGTTCGCCTCAACGGAAGGATTCAAAGATGGACTGTTCCTTGGGGAATTCACAACATTGCCGGCCGTTGATTCTCCGGTTAACTTCCTGATTGGCCGCAAGTTACGCCAACGTCAGGAGTTGTGGAATTCAAAAGGGTAACGAAGGTTCGAATCCTACTCGCTCCGCCAGCAAGTCTTAACTGCAGAGAAAACCTGCCTTAGTTTTCCGCACAATTCGCGAATTATGCCCGTTTTCTTGCGATTTTTGCTTGACAAACCAGACTGCGGAGAACGGACCGCTCATCTGAGAAACGGGGTCGCTGTCGCGGCTTTTCTCTGGAGGACGCATGTGCAGTCCGGTTTCAAGGAGGGCATGGGGCGAATACAATGCGATCAAAAGTCCGGATTCGGCTAGCGGTTGACTTTTGCCAGCAGGCACTCTACTTGCTCAGCAATGGCTTCTTAATAGGGTGAAGAGTGAAGAGTAAGGATAATTGCTTCTTGCACCTCGAAGCCGTTTGGCGGGTTGTCGAGGTTGCGATCCTCTTACAGTCCGGCAAGGAGCGCCCAGGTATTGCGGATGCACCGGCAACTGCGCCAAGACGATCCTCTTTACCTTGTGTATCTTTCCCGGTTCATGGATCTTCTTCTGCAAGTCGCTAATTGCTGATGTACGGCCTGCCGCCGTGGCGCTCGCTTTATTTTATTCGACGCGACCTCCTGCACTTTGTTCTTTTTCTTCGCCGCCTCGTTCGCAGAAACGAAGTGCAGCACTCCATGAGGAGCGGGAGACACGACCGTATGCAAAGCCACCGTCTGCCATCGGCCATCACCCATTCGTCAAACTGCACATGCTCCTTACGCACTGGTGACATTTTGCAGAGGATTTGAACAATTCCCGGCGGTTGGCACCGGGCGGTGTCAGGGCAGGCGGAGGCCCTTCTTCTCCAACGCTTAATCCTTATCAGTATCAGTTCTTAATTCGTAAGATCGGTTGCGAGAATCATCGACTGGTATCGACGGCAATGGCAACTCCGTAGGGAGGGAAAACTTAGCAAACCCGAAGCTAATGCTAGTCAACGGGAAAACTTCTGACGACCCCTTCCCACCCATCGTAAACTCGGAGGCAACGCTCATTGTGATCAGCATCATGCCCGAATGGTACCCACACCAAAGACTAACAGGTAAGCGATGGACGTGGTCGGGGTCCGTGGCATGGCGCATCCCCAGAAAAAATCCCACCGCGAGGATGGGAGAGAAAGTCGATCATACATTTCGCCTGAATTGCTAGAGTGGATTGCTTACACTGCTGCCGCCTGGTGCCACTCTGCCAAGCGCGTCGCCAGAAATCCCAAATACTCCGCTATACCCTCCCCGGTCTTGGCAGAAAGCCTAAAGACCGGCATGCCTGGGCGCACAGCCTGGATGTTGTCGTAAGCGGTCTCCCAGCTAAATTCAACCGCTGCCGCCAAGTCAAGCTTGCTGACCACTGCAACGTCGGAGCTGTTGAAAATGGTGGGATACTTGAGCGGTTTGTCCTCGCCTTCGGTCACAGAAATGAGCACGAGACGGAGCTCTTCGCCCAAATCATAGGAAGAAGGGCAGACCAGGTTGCCCACGTTCTCTATGAAGAGAAAATCCAATTGGTTGAGGTTCCACTCCTCCAAAGCGCTTTGAACCATGGCGGCTTCGAGGTGACAGAGAGTACCAGTCGTGATTTGCTTGACTGGGGCCTGACTACGCGCCAAACGCAGCGCGTCATTCTCGGTGGCAAGGTCCCCCACCAGAGCAGCCACTCGGTAAGTTGTCCGAAGCAGAGTGAGAGTTTTTTCGAGGAATGCGGTCTTGCCGGAGCCGGGGCTGGAGACGAGACTCACCACGAACACTCCAGCGGCGTGAAAACGGTCGCGGAGGCTCCGCGCCACGACGTCATTTTGCTTCAGCACATTCCTTCGGACTTCGATCAAACGGGGTTCGGGGCGCATTCCTGTATCTCCAGTGCAACCACTTCGAGTTCTTTCCCTTGCACGACCTCAGAAGTTGGCGTACCGCATTCCGAGCAACAAAACAACTGCACCGAGCTCACCGGGCGCTGCGCTCGACAACGTGGACAAAAGATCACGACGGAAACATCTTCCACCAACAGGCGAGAACCTTGCAGCGGAGTGTTCTCGCAGGCCATTTCATAACAGGAGAGTAAAGCCTCTTTCACCACGCCGGACAGGGCGCCCAGCTTCAAGTGCACGGCATTCACCTGAACGCCGCGACGGGCCGCCTCTTCTTCGGCCAGTTCCACGATGCTCATGGCAATCGAAAGTTCGTGCATGGTTTTCCTTACTCGCGCGGCTCGTGGTCCGTCCGCGTTCTGCCATCGAAGCGGCCGAACGCCGCCAATGCCGCTTGCCCCAGGCTGATGCCGCCGTCGTTCGGTGGGACTGCACGGTTTGTCCACACCTGCAGCGCTTCGTTCGTCAGCAGAGACTTCAAATCTTCCAGCAGCAACTCGTTCTGAAAAACCCCTCCGGAGAGCACAACCGTATCCAATCCGTGACTGCTTGAGATTTCGTTCACGGCATCCCGCAAACCCCTGGCGATTCCGTGCTGGAACGATCGGGCAATTTCCCGCACATCGCGGCTTCGAGCCCTGTCTTGTGCGACCGCCAGCAGCAAGGGCCGAAAATCAAGTTCGCCAGCGACAAAGGGGAAGGGATAGGGTTCCGTCAAGGGCGCGCGGCGGGCGAGTTGCTCCAGCCAGATCGCGGCCTGTCCTTCGAAGGAGACCTCACGAGTAAAGCCGAGAAGGGATGCAGTGGCGTCAAACAAACGCCCCACAGAAGTAGTAGCAAACGTGCGGACATCCTTGCAGACCAAATCCACTGCATTACGGTAACGCTTAGGAAAAACGAAGGGTGCGGCAAGCACGTCCGGCAAGCCATCCACCTGGGTAAGGAACCCAGCAGCCGCCTGCACCGGGTAGTGCGCCCCAGCGTCCCCCCCGGCGAGCGCCGCGCGACGCAAATGAGCAACGCGGGTGAAGCCCTCTTGCACGTTGCCTACGAAAATCTCGCCGCCCCAGATGGATCCATCGTCTCCATATCCGGTGCCGTCGAAGCCTACGCCTAGGACTCGTTTCGTCCACTCTCCCCGTTCCGCTAGCACAGATGCCACGTGTGCGCGGTGGTGCTGCACCGCCCCGCTTTGCAGAGCTCCAAGTCCGGCGGCGTGTGCCGTTGAAACATATTGCGGGTGAAGATCGTGCACCAGAAGCAGTTCATCCCACCGAACCTCGTACATCGAAACCATATCCACAATGGTCTCGTGAAATGCACGGAGTGACTGGTAATGATCCAAATCCCCGATGTGCTGGCTGACAAAGGCCTGGCCGTCCACAACGAGCGTGATTGCATTTTTCAGGTCAGCGCCGAGCGCAAGGATCGGACCCTCGGCAGGAAGCGATGCAACTGCTCCCGGAGCGTACCCGCGGGCACGGCGGAGGACTACCGGGCCGAACACCCCGGCTCTCGCCACGGAGTCGTCCACTCGGCGCGCGATGGGCCGCTGCCCAATCAGAAACATATCTGCAATTCCTGCGAGACGCTGCAGTGCGTCTTCGTCCTCGTAAGCGATCGGCTCACTCGATCGATTCGCACTGGTCATGACCAGGACTTCCGGAGCACCGGCAGCGAATAGCAAGTGGTGCAAAGGCGTGTAAGGCAACATCACACCGAGTTCATCGTTCTCCGGGGCAACTGCGCTTAGCTCGCTTCTTGCCGGCGCGAGCACGATGGGACGGGCGACAGAAGTGAGCAGAGTTTCCGCGTCAGACGAAAGTTCGACCAGTTTGCGGGCTATCTCGACATCCCGCACCATCAGTGCGAAAGGTTTTTCTTTTCGGTACTTGCGATCCCGCAAAACCGCGACGGCAGCGGGATTCCGGGCATCGCAAGCCAGATGGTACCCACCGAGTCCTTTCACCGCGAGAATCCCGCCAGCACGAAGAATCTCGGCCGCCCTGCGAATGCTGCCGGCACTTTCATCGTTGTCAGCTGGAAGTCTCGAGTGCAGATGCGGGTGAAGATAATAACTTGGACCACAAGCCGGACAAGCTACGGGTTGGGCGTGAAAGCGACGGTTGCCCGGGTCCGCGTATTCCGCGGAGCAGTAGTCATCGAGCAGCCAATCTTTCATTGTGGTGCTCGGCCGGTCGTAAGGCAGAGCCAACACGACGGTGTAGCGCGGCCCGCAGTTGGTGCAGTTGATATACGGGTACCAATAACGCGGATCGGCTGGGTCGAAGAGTTCCTTTAAACATTCATCACAAACCGGCAGGTCCGGTGAAATGCGAACCGTGGGGCGTTCCCGGCGCTGGCTCGTCCGGATGGTGAATTCGTGCAAGCCGGTCGTCTCCGCAGGCCGCACGTCGATTTCCGCGATGCTGGCTGCGGGTGGCGGCTGCGCTTTCAAGTCCCGAACAAAAGCTTCCAGCCCGGTCTCGGCGCCCTCAAGATGAATCTCCACTCCTTCTTCGGCGTTCAGCACCCATCCGTTCAGCGTGTTGGCGCAGGCCAGGCGATAGACAAACGGGCGAAATCCCACACCCTGTACTACACCCCGAACTCGGATGGAACAAGCGCTGGCCATTATGTTGCTTACCTTGTCTACTCGTCTTCTACTCGTCCACGATGCAGCCCCGACCTTGCCATCCCACTTGGACAACCTTGCCGTCCTCGACTAGGATTGGCACGGTGCGCTGTCCACGCGCGATCTCGCGCATGCGTCCGCGCGCTACGGAGTCGGCTTCCACGTCGTACTCCACAAACTCGCTGCGCTTCCACTCCAGCCACTCGCGCATTTCGCCGGTGTGGGGACAGCGAGCAGTTCCATAAAGTTCAAGCGTGGCCACGCCTCAATACCTCCTGGTTCAACGTCTGCAACGATTCGCGGATGACATGGTAGATCGAAGCCTGGACTTCCTGAATGCGGGGGATATAGTCGCAGTTCACCACCACGGGAAAGTCAGCCAGCCCCTTACGCTTGATCTCGCCTCCATCGTAGCCGAGCAGCGCCACGGTCAACATATTCCGCCTTCGCGCTTCTTCCAGCGCCATGATGATGTTCCGCGATCCGCCGCTGGTGGAAATACCGATCGCAACATCTTCGGGACGAGCCTGCGCGATCAACTGGCGAAGGAAAATTGCGTCAGTGCCGATGTCGTTGGCGACAGCAGTGATGTTCGCCGGCTCCAGGGAGAGTGACACCGCCGGGACAGACTGGTAACCAGGCGGCGGGAGCACGCAATCAATGGCGAAATCGTTGGCGTCGGTTGCAGACCCGCCATTGCCGAAGACGATGATTTTGCCGCCGCATTGCAGACGCTCATGAATTGCAAGCGCAGTGCCGCTGATCTGTTCGGCCTCTTCGTGCGCAACTTGCGCGCGCAAATCGGCGTCATCGTGGACCTTCATCCGGATAGACGATGCCACTTCAGCCACCAGATCGCCGGTTCCCTGTTTTTTCGTTCCTAGAAACGGATAGAGAAATCCCGACTCTCCCACTTCATGGCCTAGTTCACGGTGTTCAAAAAACACATGCACTGTCTCCCACAGGGTGTGATAAAGGATCTCAATCATCTCTTGATGCATGAACGGATCATGCGTCGCTGCATCCACGGCATAGGAACCCTCTACGCCAGGCAACGCAAACGTCATCGCATCACGATTGTGCGCCTGCTGCAGCGTGGCCCAAACTTCGGGATCGCCCTCCGGTGGACCGAATCCCATGACGATGTCTTCAGGATAAAGGATTGCTTCGAGCCAGGGTCGAAAGAGAACCGATAGATCCAGCGCGGGCAGAGCGCGCTTGCCCACGATCACAGGATGAACGAACTCCACAGACACGTGTTGCGCGTCGGTGGCGTAAGGCCCGCGTCCGAAGGCCAGAAGCCGCCCTCCGCGTAGGAATCGTTCCGACATCTCACGGCAAGCCTCTGCCAGACGCGGTGCCTCGCTCGAGAAGAAGGGCTCGAAGAGTTGATTTCGCTCGATCAGACGCTGTTCGACTTGAGTCGCGAGTTTACATCCCGTCGGCATAGCGTCTGTCCCTGACAAATTCGTCTTCTTCATCTAGCAAATTCGCGGCAATGGATCGCCGACGAGCATATCTACGATTCGGCTGCCGCCGTAAAGGGTTGTAACGAGCACCGTCCCGGCTGGCTGTTCGCGAACTTCGCCGATCACCTGCGCTTCGCTTCCGCCCGACGCCAGGCTCAAAGCATTGATCGCCGCGTCGGCGTACTCCGGAGAAACAACCGCCAGAAACTGCCCTTCGTTAGCAATGTGCAGCGGATCAAGTCCAAGCAACTCACACGCTCCACGCACGGTATCACGCACCGGAATCTGATCTTCAAAAAGAACCATCCCCAGACCGCAATCGCGAGCCAGCTCATTTAGAGATGTCGCAGCGCCGCCGCGAGTTGGATCGCGCATCCAGCGAACGCCAGGCCCAGCGGCACGAATGAGAGTTTCGACCAGAGGAAGCACGGAACGGGTGTCTGAACGAAGATCGGCTTCGAAATCAAGTTCACCGCGCGCCAGCAGGATAGTTATTCCGTGATCGCCAATCGGACCAGACAGCAGAATCCTGTCGCCGACGCGCACAGAGCGAGGATCGATGATCACCCCATGAAGTAGGCGTCCGATGCCAGTCGTGGTGATGTACATCTGGTCCGCTTTGCCGTGCTCGACAACCTTGGTGTCACCGGCAGCGATCCTGACTCCCGCGTCCCTTGCGGCTTTTCCCATAGCGCGAACTTCGGCTTCGAGGACCGGTGTAGGCAGTCCCGCTTCGAGCACATAGGAGACTACCAAAGCTTCTGCCTTCGCTCCCGAGACAGCCAAATCGTTCACGGTGCCGTTCACCGCGAGTTCGCCGATGGAGCCGCCCGGAAAACTCAGCGGCTTGACCACAAAACTGTCGGTAGTGATCGCAACCATTGTGCCGTTGATGTCGACCTGCGCGGCATCTCCGAGCGTGCCAGGCGAGGAACCAAAAAGCAGGGGAGCAAAAAGGCTTTCGACCAACTTGCGGCTGGCTTTACCTCCGGCTCCGTGCGCCATCTCGATCTGGGGATCGCGGAACCGTGTGGGCATTAATTCCGCAAGCGAGGCAGTCGGAGCGTTCAGGCGATCGAGCCCAGACTTACCGTTGCTGCCTTCCGGTGCTCGTAGTTGTAATATGCGGCGCATGATCCTTCCGATGACACCATGAGTGCGCCAATAGGATGCTCGGGCGTGCACTCGCGGCCAAACAGTTTACATTGATGAGGTTTCAGCACGCCCTTCAGCACTTCTCCGCATTGTGCGGCTTTCGGGTCGGTCACCCGAATACCGGGAACCGGGAAGCGTTGTTCTGCATCCCATTCGGCATACTTGTCGTTGACCCGCAGTGCCGACTGCGAGATGAACCCCATACCGCGCCACTCGAAATAAGGACGTAGCTGGAAAACCTCGGCCATGGCCTTGAGCGCAGCGCGGTTGCCTTCCCACGGGACCACCCGCTTGTACTGATTCTCCACCTTGGCCTCACCCGCCTTCAATTGATGCAGCAGCATGACAATGGACTGCAGCATGTCCAGCGGCTCGAAGCCCGATACCACGATCGGCTTGCGTTCATTCTGCGCAATCCACTCGTAGGGGCGGCAGCCGATGACAGTCGAAACGTGGCCCGGGCCGATGAAGGCGTCGAGACGCATGTCGGGAGAATCCAGAATAGCCCGGATCGCCGGGATGATAGTGACGTGGTTGCAGAATACAGAGAAATTATGAATGCCCTCGGCCTTGGCGCGCATCATTGTAAGCGCGGTGGAGGGAGCAGTAGTTTCAAAGCCGATGGCAAAAAACATCACGTGCTTGTCGGGATTAAGCCTCGCGAGCTTCAGAGCGTCGGAAGGCGAATACACGATCCGGACATCAATGCCGCGAGCTTTGTGTTCCAGCGGGCTGCCCTGGGTGCCAGGGACGCGCATCATGTCGCCGAAAGCGGCGAAGATAACGTCGGGCTGCTGGGCTACAGAAAGACCATCGTCGATTCTTCCCATTGGAAGCACGCAGACCGGGCAGCCCGGGCCGTGAATCAGTTCAATGTTTTCCGGAAGGATGTCTTTCAGGCCGAAGCGATAGATGGCATGAGTATGTCCGCCGCAGACTTCCATCAAGCGGTAGTGGTGTTCCCGGCCAGCGAGCCGGCGAATTTCTTCTGCCGTCTTCGAAATCAATTCCGGTTCGCGAAACTCGTCGACGAATCTCACGCCGACCCCTTTCTGGAGGGCTGCACACAGGCGGGTGTCAATTCACATCCTCCAATCCGTACCCCTGGACTTCCTGCATCGCTCCGTCGATCTCTCCCAACATTCGGAGCGTACTCATCTGGTCGGCGGCATCCTGCTCGCTGATTTTGCTCATAGCAAAGCCCACATGAATGAGCACCCAATCGCCAGGAGTCGGCCTGTCATCTTTTAGCAGACCTAGATCAATTGTGCGGCGCACGCCGACCACATCCACCAGCGCAGAATCCTCGTTGTCGGATGAGATCTCGACGATCTTCCCCGGAATGGCTAGACACATGCGGCATCCTCCCGCGACGTTATCATTCGCTCGATCCCACCCCATCTTCGCAAATCCCATGACGGTAAGCGATTCACTCTTGTTTGCGAGCGGCAATGTCGAACGACAGCTTGACTTCATCTTTGAGCTTTATAGTTCCGCCAGCCGCAGAAACTGGTCGAATCTCGTAGTCGCTCAAGCGAACGGAGACCTCTCCCCCAGCCCGCAGAATATCGCCTTTGAGCGTGACTCGCGCCGCAACCACTTGATTGCGCATGACTCCGTGCAAGGTCAACTCCCCGTTCAACGAAACCGAATATAGACCCTCGCCTATCTTCTGAACCGCGGAGGCTCGAGGGCACTCGTAAATGATTTCCGGAAAGCCACCAGCCTCCAGCACTTCGTCATGCATTCGACGCTCAATTTCCTGGCGATCCTTGTTACTGATATCATCGGTCACCGCCAGCGAAGCGGCCTGAGCCACGAGCCGCAGAGAAGCATCCTCCACAGTGCCACAAGCGAAGCTCACCTCGCCCTCGAAATCCGGAATTGCAATGGTCGGGCTATGGGCAAGCGCCGAAAGCATCCCCGTGGCAAATGCCCGGACCGTGAATGTGCTTCCCTTGGGGTCAATTGCGTATCGAACCGCCGTCGCCGGCGGCGCTCCTGCTGTAGACAAGTCTGTTATCCCCCTGACTTAGTTACGAACCTGCGGACCTATCGCCGGCTTTTTACATGGACCGCAGTTTCAAATAGCGATCCAGATCGGGCAAGGCGGCGTTGGCCAGATCGCCGACTCCGAACTGTCCCAGATAACGCTTCGCGATCGGATTGGAAAGGATCAGGCCCGCTCCGAAAACGATGAGCGCGACGCCACTGAGCATAAAGAGCGTGTCTTTGTCGTTGAAGCTTCCGTTCCCGTTACCATTTTCCGTTGCCACGGCAGTCTCCTTAGTTTTTGCAGGATATTCAGAGTGTCGAACCCGAACCAGGCTTATCCCGAGGTTTGTCGATCAACGATTGCACCAGCTTGACCGCCTCCTCGACGGCAGCTTCAACCGGCGCGCTTAACCCCATCCGCCCTTCTTCGCCGCCGAGAGTTTCAGGCTCACAGCCGACCAGCAGCACGTTCCTTACTTCGCTATTCATCGCCCGGGCCATGCACAACACGCTGACCGGATTCATGGCATGGGCATCGGCCATGGGCTGCGAAGCCGCCGACTCGTCCAGAGCTTTCAAGTCAGGTTCGATGACATAAAGAGTGCCGGGAGCCTCGCCGTGCGGACAAGCGTCCACGAGGATCGTGGTTTCGTAACCGTCTTGCAGAGCGTAAGCGAGATCGAAGCCTCGGATGCCAAAATCGACCACGCGCACGCTCTCCGGCAGCTGCAGATCAGCCAGGCGGCGAACCACCTCCACACCAAACGCGTCATCCCCAAGAAAGATGTTGCCGATGCCGGCAACGAGGATGGTCGGTTTCTGAACGACGGAGGTTTGCGGGAACTGAACGGGTGAGAGCGGTTCAACTTCTTCTGCATCGAAGAAGAAGCGATGGCCAGGCTGGCGAAGCAAGCCCATGTCCTTGCCGGGATCGCTGTCCAGAACCACGCAGAAATGCTGCTTGCCCTCGTAATCCTGTTCGATGCATTCGATGGTGGCAATCTGCCCGGCGAGCGCGATGTCCATTACATCGCCACCCTTACGGGGTCGCAGGCGCACGCGGCTTCCGGTCCTAACCTCGACTCCAGAAATTTCCAGATAATCAAGAGAAGTCTTGTCTTCGAGAAGTTGCCATTCCCATTCGTTCATTCGTTCTCCTCCTTGAGCGGGTGCAGTCCGCGCAGCACTCCGTGCAACTTCATCAACTGTTCAACCGGCATGGACTCCGTTCGTTCCAGCACCTGGCGGGCGCGCTCGTCCGACTGGCTCATCTCGCGCTTTTCATCGTCGGTCAGCGTCATGATGCGCAGGGAAAGAATCTCGTCAATCTCGGTTCCGTCAAACAGGTCTCCAGCGCTTTCAGGTGCGATCTGGGGATAATCGTAGAGAATGATCGGCGAGGAAAGCACGGTGTCGCATTGTCCTTCTTCACCCACCAGCACTGGCCACGTTCCCACGTTCTTACACCTCGCGGCAAGCTCGCTGATCTGCACCGGAGGTGCGAGAAGGGAGACAAATCTGCCATCCTGCACACCCAGAATCGTATGGGCAGAGGCCATGGAACTTAGCAAAGCCTGGTCGCGGCCGGATTCTTTGGCGTATTCAAAAGGCGTCGTATTGCGAACCAGGACACTGACCCTAAATAATCCGTCCTCAACCTGTTCACCCACGACTTCGATGGCACCGCAGATCGCCCGCCGTTCGCGCACAATCACCCCGGCGATTTGCCCATTGTTGTCGATCAGATTTTCGAATTGCTTTTCCGCGGGGAACCCGAAAAACTCGTCGACAGGTCTGTGGCTCAACGCCTCCACGTTGTATACGGGCAAACTCGCTTCCCGCTCAATCGCTTCCTGCCAAGGCTGATAAACGCGGTCATTTACCGCAACTTTCTCCACCAGCCGAAACGCGGGTGTCTCGCCCGGCGGCAATTCGTTCACCGGCATGGTGAGTTCGCCCACAGAGCGCGCCACCAACTGGAGAAACCGCACTCGAACTTCAAGCCCGGTCAGCGTACTCCCTTCGACCAGGCATTCCGTCTGCATGGTCCAGGCCTCGGTGCCCTTCTGCACTTCGCTGTAGGAGTGCGGACACAGCACTCCGAAGTTCCAGCGTTGCTGATTCTTCACCGACGATGGGCGGTAAGGATAGAGCATGTATCCCTCGTACAGCACCGCTTTCGCGATCTTCTCCACCGTTGCGAGATTCATCAGATCACCGTCTCTTCAACCGGGATGATGCTCTCCAGCGCCTCTTCCCATGTGGGAATGCCGCGCCGGACTTTGTATTGATATAAACGGTCGAAGGCATCTTTGTGCAGGCAAAGCCAAGCGCTGTTGGGATAGTAAGATTCCATCATGTCGCGCCAGATTCTTGCCGGGAGCTTGAAGCGCGCTTCTTTGTCCCATGAAATGGGCGCAACTTGCAATCCGGCTTCCGCACTCGCGTAGAAAACCGTGCCGCTGAACTGCAGGCAAATCGGAATTTCTCCGTTCGCCAGACCGTCGAAGTATTTTGTAGCAGCTACGTTGAAATCAAATGTACAAGGCACGGGAAGATCAATCAGAGTAGTTCCCGTGAACGAAGGTACGACGAGATTGGCGTGGGTCCACAGAAGGTTTCGCAAAGTTTGGCCCCAGCGGCTGGGCTCGCCAAACAGATCAAGCAACCGCTCCTGGTCCTCCGGCGTGTATTTGCGACGGGTGACCTCGAGCTGGATCTGACAGCACAGCGCGACTGTGTGAATCGTCTGTTCCGGGTTGGCGTCGGTCAAACGAAGTTTGAAGGCCAGCAAAGGCGTCGCCGCATTGGCGACAACGTCCACTCCGTCAACTTGAAAGCTCAGATCAGGCATGCGATTGCTCTTCCACCCCGGATACCTCTTTGACCGCAACGGTGACGTCAACTGATCGCGTTTTCAAACTCGCGAAATATCCACCTAATTCCTGCCACACTTCCGTGCCGCCGGAAAGACCTTTCCAATACATGCGAATCACGCCCACCAACTGGTAACATTCATCGATGGGCAGCAGATAATATTCGGCGGCGGAATATCCACGGGAATAGCCCAGCCGATTGACCAGCAGCCCTTCCACATCGGATTCCATTTCGTTCAGAATCGGGTTGTGCGCCACAATGTCGTTCCAGGATTCCAGAGTCAGCAACGATTCGGTTGCGCCTGCTGGACTCGGATAAAGCGCGACGACCCGGTTCTCAAGGCTGCTTTTGAAAAAGAACGCCATGTTGATCGGGACCATCAAGCCGTTCCACTCGGCGTCGCTGAGATTGAAGCCGGGAAGCGAACGCACACGCCGCGGCACACGTTTGAACTTCACTCCCTGACCGCTGAACAGAATCGCGCAGGCCTCGCAGGTACATAGGAGTTTGCGCTGAGCCAGTTCAATTAGGTGCGGATGATCGGGCCGAATGCCCACGCTACACAACTCGCAGCGTTCAAGCGGCCACTCGCGCCGCGCCAGTTGGCGCAACGTTCCAAAACCATCGGCAAATTGACTGAATCGCTCTTCACCCATGACTTCAACTTCCAAAAGTTCCCACGCTTCTAGTCCGAGCCCTGCGGTCCCAAAGCTACAGGTGATCCGTCAACGCCGCCCATCAACTTGTCCAAAGCCACAAATCCGGAAGCGGGCTTCTCTTCAAGACCTTCAATTACGAGAGAGGTCAAATCCGGCGCGGCGTCGTAGATCGTTCCCTCCAACGTGGCCTGCAGGGTTTTCGCGGTTGAACCACAGGTATGCGAACCAGTTTCAACTCGCAGCCGGATTGCGCCATCGTTCACGCTGAGCAACTCGACCTCGCAACCCTGTTTCCGCAACTGCGACCGCAGCCGGTCCACTGCCTTCACCACGCGACTCTCGATGTCCTCGGGGTGAAGCCCGTAAAGAATCAGAAGGCTGCTCACCAGCGAATCGCGGCCCAGCCGGTCAATAATGTTCATCCCCGCATCACCCGCCTCGGCGACGATGTCGAGCATCTTCTCCAAAACCGCACCGTGCAGATCCATCAGCGACTGCACCAGATCCATGGTGGCAGCCCGAGCCGCAGGATCGGCGATGGATTCTATTTCCTGCACCAACGCGCCGATGCGCTGCATGTCTTCCCGAAGACCTCTGCCGTCGGCCACAATGCTCCTTATCAAATTCTTGCTAACCAACGATGGTACTCATGCAGCTAAGGATAAAGAGTGAGAGTGCGGTTTCGAGATGCCAGTTGCTTGCGAAGGTAACTGGCAATTCCGAGCGATCACCCTCACCCTCCGTCAGCCACGGAGCAGGTTCACGGTTGCATGCCGAACATCGGGGAGTGATGCGTCTCTAGCACCTTCCCGTTCCCCAGATACATGTGCACGCCGCACGGCAAACAAGGATCGAAACTCCGCACCGCACGCATGATATCAATTCCCTTGAACTTGTCCGGGCCGTTCTCCTCAAAGATTGGAGTGTTCTGCACCGCGTCCTCGTATGGACCAGGAGTGCCGTAGATGTCGCGTGGATTGGCATTCCAAGGGGTCGGAGGATACGGGTGGTAGTTCGCGATCTTGCCTTCTTTGATCACCGCGTGGTGCGAGAGCACGCCACGAACAGCTTCGTGGAAGCCGCAGCCAATGGCTTCCTCAGGTACCTTGAACTCCGTCCAAGTCTTGGTATGTCCGGCGTGCAGTTCCGCCAGTGCTTTTTCCATGAAGTGGAGAGCGGCGCAGGCGGCATAAACCTGGAAGTAGGTTCGCGCCCGATCGCGTTCGATGGCGTTGCTCCACTTGGGGATCTTCCACTCGAACTCGACCTCAGGCAGCGAGGTGGTCTTGGGCAGGTACATTTTTACGCTGCTACCGGTGGACTTGATATATCCAATATCAACCAAGCCCGCAAGCGCGGTGGCCCAGAGACGAGCGATCGGACCGCCGCCGGTATCCATCGCCAGATGATCGCCGGTCCGCTTGTCAAACCAGCGCGGCGACATCACCCAGGTGTACTTGCCGCCGAAGTCACGTTTCTGCGGCCGGGGAATCGTCGTCTGGTTCCAGGGGTGGTTCTTGTCCACTGGATTCCCCAGCGGGTCAGTCTTGACGAAGACTTGCGAATTTTTCCACTCGTCGTAGTAGGAACTGCCCAGCAGAATGCGGATGTTCAGGTTGATGTCCACCAGATCCGTGGTCACCAGTTTGCCATCGACCACGATGCCTGGAGTAACGAACATGCCGCGACCCCAGTTCGTCATGTTCTTGTAGGTGTAATCGCAGACATCGGGATCGTTGAACGATCCCCAACACGCCAGCAATACACGACGACGGCCCACTTCTTCGTAGCCGGGAAGAGCCTGATAAAAGAAGTCGAACAGATCGTCGTGCAACGGCACGACCTTCTTCATGAACTCGACATACTTCATGAGGCGGACCAAGTAGTCGGTAAAGAGCTGGATGGTGGGCACGGTGCCGACGCCGCCGGGATACAGAGTGGAAGGATGAACGTGCCGGCCTTCCATCAGGCAGAACATTTCTCGCGTCATGCGGCTCATAACCAGGGCTTCGCGATAGAAAGCTCCAGTAAAGGGGTTGAGCGCAGTCATGATGTCGGCGATGGTGCGGAAGCCGTGCAGATTGGAGTGCGGCGCTGTGGTTGATTGAGCTTTGGCCCATACCTTCGGATTGGTCTCCTTGACCATTTGCTCGCAGAAGTCCACACCGACCAGATTGTCCTGAAAGATGTTGTGATCGAACATGTACTCGGCAGCTTCGCCGAGATTGACGATCCATTCGGCAATCGGAGGAGGCTTTACTCCGAACGCCATGTTCTGCGCATAGGTGGCGCAGGTGGCGTGGTTGTCGCCGCAGATACCGCAAATGCGGCTGGTGATGAAGTGAGCGTCGCGTGGGTCCTTGCCCTTCATGAAGATGCTGTACCCGCGAAAGATGGACGACGTGCTGTGGCACTCGACCACATGGCGGTTCTCAAAGTCAATCTTGGTAAAGATGCCCAGGCTGCCGACGATCCTGGTAATCGGGTCCCAGTTCATTTCCACCAGATTCCCCTTCTTGCCGGAAACATCTTTTGTCGGTGCGGTAATGGTGCTCATTCGATCGCTCCTTATGCCTTGTCAGTGCCTTCTCAATAAGATCGTGGATGGTATCCAGTGGTCAGTTCAGCGCGAGGATGACGCCACTTCGGTTCTTTGTTGACCGTGCTCTGCGTCATAGAGCGCAGGGCCCGAATCGCGCGACCATAGGCGCCGACAGCTGCGCTGGAAACCTTTGCCCCCGGCGGTTCATCCATGAAGGGCATGAACTTGTCGGGGAATCCAGGCATGGTGCAGCCGATGCAGATGCCGCCCACGTTGGGGCAGCCGCCGATTCCGGCCATCCAGCCGCGTTTCGGAACGTTGCAGTTCACAACCGGGCCCCAGCATCCCAACTTCACGATGCACTTGGGGGAGCCGTACACTTCGGCGAAGTCACCCTGCTCGTAGTAACCAGCTCGATCGCAGCCCTCGTGGACTGTCTTGCCGAACAGCCACGTGGGACGCAGTTGATCGTCGAGCGGAATCATGGGTGCTAGTCCAGCCACTTGGTAGAGCAGATAGAGCACGGTTTCCATGAAGTTGTCAGGTTGTACCGGGCATCCGGGAACATTGACGATAGGCAGGCCAGCTTTTGATTTCCAGTCCCAACCCAGGTAATCAGCCAAACCCATCGCGCCTGTGGGATTGCCTTCCATGGCATGAATGCCGCCGTAGGTGGCGCAGGTTCCGCAAGCAACCACCGCGAGAGCTTTGGGTGCCAGACGGTCAATCCATTCGTTAGTGGTAATCGGCTGGCCGGTTTTTGGATCGGTTCCGAGTGCCGCCCAGTATCCTTCCTTCTTTATCTTTTCGTTGGGGATCGAGCCTTCGACCACAAGCACGAAAGGCTCGAGCTTCCCCTGTTCCGCCATATACCAGAATTTCAGGAAGTCGTCCCCGTTCTCATATGCAAGGACGGGATTGTGCAAGTGCACCTTGGGAAGTCCAGGGATTGCTCCTAACAGAACGTCTTCGATGCTGGGTTGAGTAGCTGCGGTGACTGAAACCGAGTCTCCATCACAGCCCAGACCAGCTGTGATCCAGAGTATGTGTACCTCGGCGACGGGTGATGGTTTCTGCGTGACCCGACCGTATGGGACTGTTTCCGCTGCCATAACAGTGTTCTCCTTCCCGCATCGACTTAAGAACGGAGGCCCGATTCTTCATTTACGCGACACTACGAGGCCACGCCTAGACACGTTCTCTTGTTTCTAGACAGAGCTTTCAAAATCGGAACCAGAAGTGTGCGCCGTTAGAATCAACAATGTTCGGGGTCGCACACAAGCGGGAGGGCCACATTTTCAGTTCCGTGGTATTGCTATTTTTAATATCGGGGATTCCCTGATGACTGGGGAGTATCTGTCAGAGAAAGGTATTGGCAGGGTCAGGGATCAACGCAGATTTAGAGGCGAATACAATGCGACGCCGGAACATTTTTAAGCGGTTTTTTCATTCATATTCCACTGAATGGCGTGTTGCATGAGCTCGCGGGCGGTGCGCAGTGACAACTTTTCCTTGATGTGGGCCTGGTAGGATTCGACGGTTTTTATGCTGATGTGCAGTTCTTCAGCGATCTGCCGGGTTCCGTGACCCTCTCCGATCAGGCGGAATACTTCCAGTTCGCGGTCGCTGAGATCGGCAATGGATGAATTTCGCAGAGTGCCGGAGCCGGTAATGTAGTGCTTGAGCATCTTGTTGGCGATGTGGTCGCTCACATAAATCTCACCACTCAGAATGCGGCGCACGGCGACGAGCACTTTTTCCGTGGCCTCTTGTTTCATGATGTAGCCGTTGGCGCCGGCGCGGAGGGCACGTTCTGCGTAGATCGACTCTTCATGCATCGAAAGGATCAGCACCGGCAGAGTGGGATGAGTGGTGCGAATGTTCTTTAGCAGATCGAGGCCATCGGGGCCATTCAGCGAAATGTCCACGATGAGAACATCGGGCCGATCTGACGCCAGCACGTGCATCGCCCCCGTCGCTTCTTCAGCTTCGCCGCAAACCACCAGATCGGATTCCCGGTTGATCAGCAGCGCTAGACCCTGGCGCACGATGGGATGGTCATCGACGACGAGGATTCTTTTCTTAGTGACGGCCGGATTTTGCGAGGCCTGGTTCTGCGATTTGTAAGTCACGCTCATGTTTCACTTCGCCCTTTGTCCCGGCCCGGAGGTAAGATCGGAAACAAACAGGTCACTATAGTTCCACCGGTCGGGACGCTCTGCACTTCGAGAGAACCTCCAACCATCCTAGCTCGGTAGTTCATCAGGTGAAGCCCCATTCCTTTATTTCCGGGAACAATACTACCGATGCCGTAGCCGTCATCTTGGATTGTAAGCGTTCCCTGGTGCTGGTCGGCGGCCAGGCGAATGACGATCTGGCGAGCGTGACCGTGCTTGATCGCGTTGTTCACGGCCTCCCGGGCAATATAGTAAAGATGCGTGGCCACCGTGTCGTCATGGATTAATACCGGAGTAAAACACTGGAACCGGCAGCTGACCGTGAATAAATCTTCCACTTCGCCCGCCCATTGCTGCAGGGCCGACATCAACCCCTGCGCGTCCGACACAACCGGAAGCAATCCGCGCGCCAATTCGCGTGTCTTGTTAATGGCTTCATTGACCAGGTTCACGATCTTGGCGGCGTCGCCGGCCTCGGGCACGCCTCTTTCCATCAGTTTTTGTTCCTGCACCTTGCTCATGAACGCGATGCCGGTGAGATGCTGGCCCAAGCCATCGTGCAGATCTTGTCCAATGCGGCGTTGCTCCCGGGCGCTGATCTCCAGAATTGTTTTCTCCAGGTGCTTGCGCTCGGTGATATCGATTCCGGTGGCGATGATGTAGGTAGGCGTCCCGTCATTGCCCGGAAGCACCGTACTTGACCATGCGATCAGGCGGCGAGCGCCGTCTCGCCTCACCAGATAGCCCTCATAGTCGCTGGGCAACTGGTCCGAACAGAGCTGCTGAAAAACTGACTTGAAACGGTCCACTTGTTCCGGAACCATGAACAAGTCCCAGATCTTCTGGTCGGCAACCTCCGCGAACAAATATCCACTGGTTTGTTCACAAGCCCGGTTGAAGCGGATGATCCTGCCCTCCGAATCCAGCACCACCACCAAAGCGCCCACGGTATGGAGGATGGCGGAGACCACATTACGTTCTTCTTGCAACGCTTCTTCGGTCCGCTTCAGATCGGTGATATCAAAGCCCACGCCGTGAATAAACCAGGGCTCGCCATCCTCCTTGCGAATCATCTTGGCTTCGCAATGAAACCAGATGATGCGGCCATCGCGTGCAACCACGCGATATGCCGAACGCAGCGGATTACCGCTAAGAAACATCTCAGCCGCTTCGGTGCTCCAGCGCTGCTTGTCGTCGGAATGGATGTGGCTGTACCAGAGGACTGGATCTTCCAGCCACTCTTCCTGCGAAAAACCCAGCGCGGATTCAATCTGAGGGCTGACGTAGGCCTCGCCGATCCCACGATCAAGGTAAGCCATGAAGACTACCGCGGGAATCTGTTCCACCAGCGCTCGATATCTGGCTTCGATATTCGGCAGCTGCGCATCGTCTTGGGGTTGCGAATCTGAAGACCATCCTTGGTCTGGCCGTTCTGGCGGATACACAACGCGTCTTGCAGTCGCGGGATTCTGGTGGCGGCTGAAGACTCCAGCGAGGCCCTGGAGGATTTCTTCAGCTTCGGCGGGATTCAGGTCCGGCTCGACAACCGCAGAGGGAAGATTGTCAGAAGGGCGACCGTCGGGCGCGCCGTTCGTATTATTCGGCCAAGAAAACGAAACCATCTTCGCCCTCAAGCGACAGCGGACATTACAACCACATGGAAGCCAGCATCGATGTTAAGCCTTTGTACTCTGTCGCGCCTTGTCCCGCGTTGGCTTACGCCAGCTAGGCTCTTTGTTCAGCGAGGACTGCGTGAAGCGGCGCAAGGCGTGAATCGCGCGTCCATAAGTTTGAACCGCAGCCGACGACAAAAGAGAACCCGGCGGCTGATTCATAAACGGCATGAACTTGTCGGGAAAGCCCGGCATGGTACACCCGATGCAGATGCCGCCGACGTTGGGACATCCGCCAATGCCGCCCATCCATCCACGCTTGCCAACGTTGCACTGAACCACCGGTCCCCAACATCCCAGCTTCACAATGCAAAGTGGAGATCCGTATTCTTCAGCAAACTGCGCCTGCTCGTAGAAGCCACCGCGGTCACACCCCTCGTGTACCGTGTTACCAAAGAGCCAGGTTGGCCGTAACGCCTCATCGAGCGGAATCATGGGGGCACGACCGGTTGCCATGTAGAGCAAATACAAAAGCGTTTCCATGAAATTATCGGGCTGCACCGGGCATCCAGGCACGCAAACGATGGGAATCTCCGCTTTCGATTTCCACTTCCAACCCAGGTAGTCCGGAAGCCCCATACACCCCGTGGGATTACCTTCCATGGCGTGAATACCGCCGTAGGTGGCGCAGGTTCCCGCCGCCACTACCGCCCACGCTTGGGGAGCGAGGCGGTCGATCCACTCACATGTGGTGATCGGCTGACCGGTCTTTGGATCCGTGCCCAAGGAGGCCCAATAGCCCTCTTCCTTATTGTGTTCATTCGGGATGGACCCTTCGATCACCAGAATGAAATTTTCTATCTTCCCTTCAGCCGCTTGATGAAAGGCTTTCATGAAGTCGTCGCCATTGGCCAGGGCAAGGAAGGGATTGTGTAGGGTCACTTTTGGAATCCAGGGAATTTGCCCGAGAAGGATATCTTCAATACTGGGCTGGGTGGCGGCCGTCATGGCGATGGTGTCCCCGTCACATCCAAGGCCGGCAGTAATCCAGAGAACATCGAGTTCGGGGATGGGACTCTGACTTCCCCGGCGAATCCCGGCTTCCACCATTTCGATTCTCCTTGGAGCACGTCAGAGACTCCGTTCCGATTTTTCCTCGCAAATCGAGCTGAAGAATTCTGGACCGAAGGCTGAGCGAGTAAAGCACCACGTTAGAGCGCACCCTGCTAACCCTCGCATATTCTAGCGGATTCTCTCTTGTTTCCGCTCTACCAGAAGTCGGCAGACGGCGTTGAAACGATACGAGCACACGACCCTTAATGGGCCATCAAAGCAGAACACGCATTTCTTTAGTTTCTACTATTTTGGGGCTCCTCTTTGTCTGAAAAAGACATCCAAGCGTAAGATCATTGCCATTGCTAAGGAGACCTCATGAAAAAGACATTGTTAGCAATCACTAGTGGGGTTGGGGTAGCAACGTTGCTTTTCGCGGGATATGTGTTTCTCAAAGCGATTCCAGACATGGGCCGCTACATTAGGATTAGCCGGATGTGAGGCTGGACTCCAGTTCTCCCGACTGATAGCGGGTCATCTTAAGAAACACCGGGCAGCAGATGCTTCTTGCGCGCCTCAAGCACAATTCCGCGCGGCGTCGTCAAGGTTAGTGCCCGAAACGCAACTCCGAGAATCCGCCCCGTTTGTCTGCCTGAAGGGAATAACTTCGCTCGCGCAAAGTGTGTCTGCTTGCTGAAGTACCTGTTCAGGCTTTCGCGAAGCTGCAGCCGAGCTCACCCGTCTGGCGGAGAAGGTGGGGTGGGGCAAGCCGACACCCAGAGATGTCGGGCTCGGCATTGCAACCACCTTCGGCCAGGAACGCCGCATGCCAACTTGGACTGCTTGCGCCGCCCGCGTGCGGGTGAATCGAACCAACGGGCACGTGACGGTAGAGAAGCTGAGTCTGGTCATCGACGCCGGTACCGTCATTCATCCCAACGGTGCGGAGGCTCAAGTGGAAGGAGCGGCGTTCTGGGGATTGAGCATGGCCCTGCACGAGGGATCAGAGTTCGTGAAAGGCCGACCCAAGGATACAAACCTGGACACGTATGCGTTGCTGTGCAAGGGAGACGTACCGGACGTCGAGGTGGAGTTCCTGCCAAGCACGGAAGCTCCAGTTGGGCTTGGTGAACCGGCGACCACGCCGGTTGCGCCTGCGATTGGAAATGCCATCTTCGCTGCCTCGGGCGCGCGCGTCCGTCATCTTCCAATCCGGCCGCAAGCCGTGCTGGCAACGCTCGCGCCTAGGAATTGACCCATAGGCGCGACTTTTCGCTGCCGGATGCGAAGAGATTCGAACTCGGAGCTTCTCTCCTGAAGCGCTTTGCCACGCCTTCGGTCTTGCGAACAAAGAACTCGCGATTCTGATCCGGGCAAGACGGGCGTCACATTACAAAACGGCTTCAAAGCTGCATCTGCGGGAGCTTTTTGCAGAAGATCCGCAGAGCGGTGAGCGTTTGGCGGTCGGGGCGGTTGGCTTTTACCTGAAGGGAAGCATACTTGGTCTCGGTTCTAAATTGAGCCAGTGAGGCACGGCTTTTCTCAATTGGCGCTATCAGGTCGAGTCGCTCATTGAACCTGGCAGAACGGCAGTTAACTTCCGCGATAGCCGTTTTCAGGTACTAATTGGACACCGACAACAAAATATCTTCAAATATTATGGTCTAGAAACATTGGATGGCACGCACAATCTTTATCCTTCCAATGACCTCGGCGCTCGTAAATCGGAGGCTTCATGAAGCTGAAAGTGCTCATATGTTCATCTTTTGCACTGCTGTTCTTTTCTTTGTTGTTGAACGCACAGCAAGAGCGCGCAGCGCGGATGTGGCTGACGACGCCCGACCGGACTGCCCTGGTTGCGCCGCAAGCGGCCGAGTTGCACTTTTCTTCGGAGGCGGTTCAGCTGCCAGTGCTTACTGTGGACGATGCGCAGCATTTCCAGTCAATCGATGGCTTTGGATTTGCGCTGACCGGAGGAAGCGCGCAGCTATTGATGCGCATGGTCGCTTCGCAACGGGCTGCCCTGCTGAAGGAACTGTTTACGACCGGCGACAATGGAATCGGAGTGAGCTACCTGCGCGTGAGCATCGGCTCTTCCGATATGAACGAGCGCGTTTATTCGTACGATGACCTGCCGCCGGGCGAGACCGATGTGGAGATGGCGAAGTTCAACCTGGGACCAGATCGCGCGGATGTGATTCCAGTGCTGAAGGAGATCCTGGCAATCCGTCCGGATATCAAGATCTTGGGCTCACCGTGGTCTCCTCCGGCCTGGATGAAGACGAACAATGACGTGAAGGCGGGCGAGCTCAAGCCGGAATATTACGGAGCGTTCGCGAAGTATTTCGTGAAATACATCGAGGCGATGCGCGCCGAAGGGATTGCGATTGACGCGATCACGGTCGAGAATGAGCCGCTGAATCCAAAGAACACGCCCAGCATGGCGATGTTTGCGCAGGAACAGGACACGTTCATCGCGAAGGCTCTTGGGCCTGCATTTGAGAAGGCGGGGATCCGGACGAAGATTCTGCTCTACGATCACAACCCGGACGTTTTGTCCTATTCGCTGTCGATTCTGGGAGATCCTGTCGCGAATAAGTATGTGGATGGAACGGCATTTCATCTTTACGGCGGTGATGCGAGCCTGCTGGCGCAAGTGCACGATGCGTATCCGAAAAAGAACTTGTATATGACAGAGCAGTCGGTGACCGAGGGGCGCTCCGGACCGCTTGGAATTGCCGAGCCGGTAAGGCGCGTGATGATCGGCGCAACGCGGAACTGGTGCCGAAACGTGCTGCTGTGGAATTTGGCGGCTGATCCAAAGAACGGGCCGCATACTAACAATGGGGGGTGCACCGGTTGTTCCGGAGCCATCACGCTGGATGGCGATTCTATGACCAAGAATGTCGCTTATTATGTGATTGAGCACTTCTCGCAGTTTGTGCCTCCGGGCTCAGTGCGAGTGGCGTCGAGTGAGATGGAGCAGTTGGCGAGCGTCGCCTTTCTTACTCCCCAGCAGAACATCGTGCTCGTGGTTTCGAACACGGCAAATTTCGTGAAGCCCTTCGCGGTGAAGTACCACGATAAATTCTTCCAGACCACGTTACCGCCGGAGTCAGTAGGAACCTATGTCTGGTAGGCGCCGCCCTCAGAGCAGGTCGGGTTGGATTTAATGTCCTGGGTACATTGTCGGCCACCCGGAAGCAAACAAGATTCCACCGATTAATAACTAGAAGTCGGGTAGGCTGGAGACAAAATCCTTGCGCGTTTTACGGTAGGTGGAGAAGTCACTTGAGCTTTACAACAGGACTCAATCATGACGAATAGAGAAGCCGGAATCAATGTAGTCCGCGAAATGATGGGCGACCAGGCGGCCGCAAAACTCAGCGCTTCCGCTGGCTCAAACACCTTCGGTGCCACGATCGCTGCCTACGCGGTCGACCAGGTCTTTGCGGATATCTGGACTCGTCCCGGTCTGGACAGGCGCTCCCGCAGCCTAGTTTCGATGTCCATCATGATTGCCATGCGTCAGCCCCATGAATTCGCCATCCACATGGGGGCCGGACTCAATAACGGCCTCACCTTGAAAGAAATCGAGGAAGTTCTCATCCAGGCGCTGCCATACGTTGGCTATCAGGCCATCGCAACAGCACTGGCTGCTGCTGCCGAGGTTATCAAGGAGCATGGTCTGGACGTCGACGAAAACTACGCTGGCCACCGCGGCCTGCTTTGACACTAAACGGCATCCGCACTGCCGGTGTTGAACGACGCTTGACTGTACAACCCGAAGCTCTCGTCTCGTGAACCACGATAGGGACCGATAAGTCGGCTTCCCGTCATCAATCGTACAACTGACAACAAGCGCCTTTATCGCGACGAATCCGGAGGCATTACTTCCGCGTTCTAAAAGCCGACGTGCGGTCCCACAGGCCGATAGCATCTGCACACCTGTGACGATGACTTAGATCTGGGCCGTGCCGCCGTCGACGAAGAGTTCGATGCCGTTGACGAAACTTGAATCGCTTGAGGCGAGGAAGAGCGCGACGGTC
>Ga0307476_10000636_pt1 | contig 25524 bp, 25 predicted proteins | sample atmos_gasesECM2C_2_FD_203314 | JGI IMG/M metagenome (GOLD analysis project Ga0307476, IMG submission 203314) | Hardwood forest soil microbial communities from Morgan-Monroe State Forest, Indiana, United States - atmos_gasesECM2C_05 | ecosystem: Environmental > Terrestrial > Soil > Temperate...
CCGGCACCGGATTTCGCTCCGAAAGCGGTGGCCAAAAGCCTGCTGCGGTCGACGCGGGCCGGCGCGCTTGCGACCATCGACCGCAACACCGGCCATCCCTTCGCTTCACTGGTTAACGTGGCGACCGACGTCGATGGCTCGCCGCTGATCCTGGTCTCCCGGCTCTCCACCCACACCGCCAATCTTGAAGTCGACGACCGCACCTCGCTCTTGCTGGCGTCGGCCGGCAAGGGCGACCCGCTGGCCCATCCGCGCCTGACACTGCTCGGCAGCTTCAAGCAGATCGCGCGCGACGCCCCCGAATTGCCGCGCATCCGGCGCCGCTTCCTTGCCCGCCATCCGAAATCGGAGCTTTATGCGGGTTTCGGCGATTTCTCGTTCTGGCGCCTGAAAGCCTTGTCAGCTCACCTCAACGGCGGCTTCGCCCGCGCTGCCGATCTGAAAGCTGCCGATGTGATGACGGATATCGCCGACGCCGAAAACCTGATCGAAGCCGAGACGGGCGCAATTGCCCACATGAACGACGACCATGCCGAAGCGGTGCGGCTCTACGCCACCAAGCTCCTTGGCGCCGAAGACGGGGCTTGGCGGCTTACGGGCCTCGACCCCGAGGGCCTCGACCTGGCGCGCGGCGACGCGACTTTGCGCCTGCCATTTCCGCAACGTGTCACGAACGCCGAAGAGTTGCGCAAGGTGGTGGTGGAATTGGCCGCCAAGGCGCGGACCGGCTAGGCATTCTCCGCCAAAAAAGCGCCGGTAATAGAATGTAAACACACCATCCGGAAACGCGCTGGCTCCGCTGCGCTGCAACACAGGAACGCGTGCGATCCCATCCGGTTAGGCTTGAGTCGGACTTGGTCTTGGCAGAAGCTGTGAGGCTCGATATAGGGTCGCACGCTTGCCGGCGGGCGGGTTATATTCGGCGTCGCAAGCCGGCGGCCACGAGTTGGCGGCGAAGGCTGCGGCGCAATCAGCGGATTTGCGGATACGATCGGGCCAAGAGATCGAGCGCAAGAGGCGGAGGCTTAGGTGAAGGAAACGGGTTCGAGGAACGGCGCTTACGGCGCCGACAAATTCGGCTTTAAAGATCTCGCCGGCGTCCATTGGAATCTGCCCGACACCTTATTGGTCGAACACGCCATCGCCAACCGCGAAGGCTCACTGGTGCAAGGCGGCGCGTTCTGCGCCGAAACCGGCCATCACACCGGCCGCTCGCCCAAGGATAAACATACGGTCGTCGATGCGACCACCGAGAACACGGTGTGGTGGGACGGCAATCGCAGACAGAGCAAAGAACAGTTCGACAATCTGCTCCATGATTTCATCGCCCACGCCAAGGGCAAGACGCTGTTCGCCCAAGACCTCTATGGCGGCGCCGATCCGAAATACCGCATCAAGGCCCGCGTCTTTACCGAACTCGCTTGGCATTCGTTGTTCATCCGTCAACTTCTGATCCGCCCCGAACACACGGAGCTTGCGAGCTACGTGCCCGACATGACCATCGTCGACATGCCGTCGTTCCGGCCGGCCGCCAAGCGGCACGGCGGCCGCGAAAACTCCGACACCATGGTGGCGATCGATTTCACCCGCAAGATCGTCCTGATCTGCGGCTCGTCTTACGCCGGCGAAATGAAGAAGTCGGTGTTCACGACGCTGAACTTCTACCTGCCGGCGCAAGGTGTGATGCCGATGCATTGCTCGGCCAATGTCGGCAAGAACGGCGACGTTGCGCTGTTCTTCGGCTTGTCGGGCACCGGCAAGACCACGCTGTCCGCCGATCCGAACCGCACCCTGATCGGCGACGACGAGCACGGCTGGAGCGAAAACGGCGTGTTCAATTTCGAGGGCGGCTGCTACGCCAAGTGCATCAAGCTGTCGGAGGAAGCCGAGCCGGAAATCTACGCCGCGACCAACCGCTTCGGCGCCGTGCTGGAGAACGTCGTCTTCGATCCGGCAACCCGCGTCTGCGATTTCGACAGCGATAAGCTCACGGAAAATACCCGCTCGGCCTACCCGATCGCGTTCATGCCGCTGGCGTCGAAAACCGGCCATGCCGGTCAGCCGAAGAACATCATCTTTCTCACCGCCGACGCCTTCGGCGTCATGCCGCCGATCGCGAAGCTCACCCCGGCGCAGGCGATGTACCACTTCCTCTCCGGCTACACCGCCAAGGTCGCCGGCACCGAAAAAGGTCTGGTCGGCGTCGAGCCGGAATTCTCCACCTGCTTTGCCGCGCCGTTCCTGCCGCGGCCGCCGTCGGAATACGGCAATCTGCTGCGCGACCTGATCAAGCGGCACAATGTCGATTGCTGGCTGGTCAATTCCGGCTGGACCGGCGGCATCTACGGCACCGGCCGCCGCATGCCGATCAAGGCGACGCGCGCGCTGGTCACCGGCGCGCTCGATGGTTCGCTCAAGAACGCGAGCTACCGCACCGATCCCTATTTCGGCTTCGCCGTGCCGACCTCGGTGCCCGGCGTCGAGCCGCATCTGCTCTATCCGATGAAGACCTGGAAGGACAAAGCCGCGTTCGACGAGACCGCGCGCAAGCTCGTGCGCATGTTCCAGGACAATTTCGTCAAATACGAAAAGCACGTCGACGCCGACGTCCGCGCCGCCGCGCCCGAAGTGCGACTGGCGGCGGAATAGGCCGCTCACGCGTCGGGTGGCGATAGAAACCGGACTTTGTTTGGCGGCATTCGCTGACCCTCAAGCAGCCGGCCGATAAATGCCGCATCATGTCAGCCCGCTGACATTCCGGCCGCGTGTGGCCTTCCGTCCACGACCCCGCTTCGCTATTCTGCGCAACGCGCGGGCGTAGTTCAGTGGTAGAACATCAGCTTCCCAAGCTGAGTGTCGTGGGTTCGATTCCCATCGCCCGCTCCAAACTACGCCGCTTCGGTTGGCAGGCCAACCGGGCCATGTCGGAATTCGCATCCCCGGCGCAATTTGCCGCTGATTTTTCTCTTTGATCGGTCCCGCCACACCGGCTAGTCTTGTCCATAAGAGCCTCGAAAGGCTCGTTCGGGATGGAATACGCGGGGTGGACTCTCATGGATCAGAAAACTGACGAGCGCTCGGGCTGGAGCTGGTGGTACCTGCTCCTGATCGTTCAATTCGTCGCGGTGCTGTGGCCGCCGTTCTACAACACGGCCGAGCCGGCGTGGGCGGGCATACCGTTCTATTATTGGTACCAGATGCTCTGGGTCATCATCGGCGCCATTCTGACCGCGATCGTCTATTTCGCGACCGAAGACTAGATCCGTCCTGCGCCGTGGCGGGATCAAACAATCAGAAACTCAAAAAATAAGAAGTAAAAGCTGGGGAGGCATGCCGTGCAGGAAGTGAACTGGACTGCCCTGATCATCTTCATCGCGCTGTTCGGCTTCATCACGTGGCTGGGCTTTGCCGCTGCGCAATGGCGCAAGGGCGATCTCGACCTGCTGCATGAATGGGGCCTGGGCGGCCGGCGCTTCGGTACCATCGTCACCTGGTTCCTGGTCGGCGGCGACCTTTACACGGCCTACACCTTCATCGCCGTCCCGGCGCTCGCCTTCGGCGCCGGCGCCATCGCCTTCTTCGCGGTGCCGTACACGATCATGATCTATCCGATCCTGTTCCTGGTTTTCCCGCGGCTTTGGCATGTCTGCCACAAGCACAATTACATCACGCCGGCCGATTTCGTCCGAGGCCGCTTCGGCAATCGCTGGCTGGCGCTGGCGGTCACCATCACCGGCATCGTCGCCACCATGCCCTATATCGCGCTGCAACTCGTCGGCCTGCAGGTGGTGATCGGCGCCATGGGTGTCGGCGGCACCGGCTATGCCGCCGACCTGCCGCTGATCATCGCCTTCATCATCCTGGCGGCGTTCACCTATTCGAGCGGACTGCGGGCGCCGGCCTCGATCGCCATCGTCAAGGACATCTTGATCTACATCACCGCCTTTGCCGCGGTGATCTTTGTGCCGATCCAGCTCGGCGGCTTCGGCCACATCTTTGCGGCGGTGCCGCCGGCGAAGCTGTTGCTGGCGGTGCCTGGCGCCAACACCACGGGCGCCTACGGCATCTACGCCACGCTGGCGCTCGGCTCGGCGCTGGCGCTGTTCCTCTATCCGCATTCCATCACCGGCATTCTCGCTGCCTCGAGCGGGCACGCCATCCGCCGCAACGCCGCGATGCTGCCGGGCTATTCCTTCATGCTCGGCCTGTTGGCGCTGGTCGGCTTCTTCGCCATCGCGGCGGGTGTCGGCGCCATGCCGGAGTTTGCCGCGGGCTTCAAGCAGTTCGGCAATAATTTCGCGGTACCGGCGCTGTTCCTGCATAGCTTCCCGGCGTGGTTCGTCGGCATCGCCTTTGCGGCGGTCGGCATCGGCGCACTGGTGCCGGCGGCAATCATGTCGATCGCCGCGGCCAACCTTTACACTCGCAACATCCATCGCGAGTTCATCAACAAGAACCCGACCGACAAGGAAGAGGCGCAGATGGCGAAGTGGGTGTCGCTCATCGTCAAATTGGGCGCACTGGTTTTCATCATCTTCGTGCCGACGCAATACGCCATCTACCTGCAGCTCTTGGGCGGCATCCTGATCATCCAGACGCTGCCGTCGGTGATGCTCGGCGTCTATACCCGCTGGTTCAACGATTGGGCGCTGTTGATCGGCTGGGCCGTGGGTACCGCTACGGGGATTTGGATGTTCAACGCGGCCAATTGGGCCCCGAACTATCCGCTGGCCATCGCCGGCCATACGTTCCCCGGCTACGCCGCGCTCTACACCGTCATCCTCAACCTGGTGATCGCGATTGTGCTGACGCCGATCTTCAAAGCCATGGGCGGCAAGCAGGTCGATGAAACCATTGCGGCCGATTATCACGGCTAATTGACGCCGTTCCGGGCCGGCTCAGGACCCCCGCCGCTGCAGTGCGGCGGGGTCTTCCTTATGAGGCGCAGGCAATCCTGCGCTGCTCCGGCGCAATCCTTCGCCGCTAGCCCAGCCGTCCCGAACGTGGCAGGATCGTCTCGAACATCCGGCACAGCGAATTTGCGGAGAGAGCACATATGCCTTGGACTAAAGTGACCGATATCGCCTACGGGCGGCTCAAGTCGCCCGATCTCGACGCGGCGGAGGAATTCCTCACCCGTTTCGGCATGCAACGGGCGGAGCGCACCGCCAACGCGCTCTACATGCGCGGCACCGATCCTGCCCACCATCTCCACGTCACCGAAAAGGGCGATCCGAAATTCGTCGGCATCGCCTACTACGTCGACAACGAAGACGAGCTGAAGAAGCTCGCCAAGGCGCCGGGCGCCTCGGGTATCGAAAACATCGACGAGCCCGGCGGCGGCAAGCGGGTGCGGCTGACCGAGCCGAACGGCTACCAGATTGAGGTGGTTTGCGGCATCGAGCAGGTCGCGCCGATCCCGGTGAAGCGGCAGAAGCTCAATTCCGGCGAGGCGCCGACCGCGCGCGCCGGCGAATTGATGCGGTTGCCCAAGGGGCCGGCCCACGTCAAGCGCATCGGCCATGGCGTGCTGATGTCCTCTAAATTTCACGAGACGGTCGGCTGGTTCCGCGAGACGCTGGGGCTGATCTGCTCGGACGACGTTTACGCCGAGAACAAGGACAATCTGATCGGCTCGTTCAATCGCTGCGACCGTGGCGATACTTACGTCGATCATCATGTCTTCTTCTGTCTCAATTCCGACAAGACCGGCTTGAATCACTTCTCCTTCGAGGTGCCGGACATCGACGACGTGTGCATGGGCCACGAGTACCTGAAAGAGAGCGGCAAGTACGAGCACATGTGGGGCATCGGCCGCCATGTGCTGGGCAGCCAGGTCTATGACTACTGGGCCGATCCGTGGGGCCGCGTCCACGAGCATTGGGCCGACAGCGATCGGCTCAACCTTGCCAACGGCTCCAATCTCATTGCCGCCGAAGAAGCGCTGCGGTCGCAATGGGGCGAGCGGCCGCCGGAGAAATTCATCGGTCACTGTAGCGTCTGAAGCGTCTGAATTCTTTTTCCCTCCCCCTTGTGGGGAGGGGCAGGGGTGGGTCGAGAGGTTAATCGCCAACGTTGACGTTCGTCGTTACCTCCCGACCCCCACCCCTCCCTCCTCACAAGGGGGAGGGAGGAGCAAACCTCGGAGCTCACAATGCCCACGCAGAAAATCACCGGCTCGTTCGTCGCGCTGATCACGCCGTTCAACAAGGACGGCTCGGTCGATTTCGCGGCGTTCCAAACTCTGCTGCGGTTCCAGGAGGGGCACGGCACCAAGGCGGTGCTGATCATGGGCTCGACCGGCGAGACCTCCATGCTCTCGCCCGAGGAGAAGAAGAAGATCATCGTCGAGACGGCGAAGATGAAGTCGGGAAACATGCCGATCTTCTTCGGCTGCACCGGCAACAACACCGAAACGACCATCGCCAATGTTCGTTTCGCCAAAGACAACGGCGGCGACGGCGCGATCCTGGCGGCGCCGGCCTATATCTGCGCGCCGGAAGCCGACATCGAGCGGTACTTCCTCGACGTCGCCGACGCCACCGACCTGCCGCTCGGCATCTACAACAATCCGCCGCGGGTGAAGAGCGATCTCGCTTGCGACAATTTGATCCGCATCTTCAAGCATCCGAACTATGTGGTGCACAAGGAATCGACCGCCCGCGTCGGCCAGGTGGCGCAAGTGCTCGCCGCCAAGCCGGACGTTTCGGTGATGTGCTGCGACAGCCCCAATCTCGGCCTCGTCGTGCCGACCATGAGTCTCGGCGGCCACGGCACCGCCAACATGACCGGCAATATCGCGCCGGCCGAGCTCAAGACGATCTCGACGCCGTGGACGAGCTATGCCGAGGCCGACGATTTCAAGCGCGAATATCTGCGGCTGTTGCCGCTGCTGCATTTCACCTATTCGGCGATCAATCCGGTCGCGGTGAAGTCGCTGATGAAGGCGCTCGGCATGCCATCCGGCGACCTGCGCAAGCCGCTCACCGGCCTCGACGCCGAAGCGCTCGGCAAGGGGTTGCGCATCATCGCCGATCTCGGCCTTGACAAGGCTTACGGCTACAAACTTAAAGCCCTTTCGGCCGTGGCGGCCTGACGCGCGAAGTGGACCTCGGCATAAGAGGCAAAAGTGCGCTGGTCTGCGGCGCGAGCCGGGGTCTCGGCAAGGCCTGCGCGCTCGCGCTGGCGCGGGAAGGCGTCAATGTCACGATCGTTGCGCGCACGCGCGACGTGCTTGAACGCACCGGCGCCGAAATTGCGCAGGCGGCCGGCGTAAAGGTTGTCACTGTCGCCGCCGACCTGACTGCGCCTGACGGTCGCGCCGCTGCGGTCGGCGCCTGCGCGCGGCCCGATATCCTGGTCAACAATTCGCAGGGTCCGTTGCCCGGCAATTTCCGCGACTGGTCGCGCGACGATTGGATCACAGCCCTCGACGACATGATGCTGGGGCCGATCGAGATGATGCGGCTTACGGTCGACGGCATGACCGCGCGTGGTTTCGGCCGCATCGTTAACATCGTCTCGCGCAGCGTGAAGGTTCCGCAGGCCGAGCTCGGACTTTCGAATGGCGCCCGTTCGGGGCTGGTCGGCTTCGCCGGGGGCCTCGCCCGGCAAACTGCGGCGCGCAACGTTACGATCAACAATCTCCTGCCAGGCATATTCGACAGCGACGCCCAGCACCGCCATATCCGCGGCATGCTCGAAGGCACCGACAAGACATTCGAGCAGGTCTTCCGCCAACGTGCCGAAGCGAGCACCGCCAAGCGCTACGGCGATCCGGGCGAGTTCGGCGCGTTCTGTGCGTTTCTGTGTTCGACCCATGCCGGCTATATCACCGGCCAGAATCTGCTGATCGACGGCGGAAGTTATCCGGGCGCGTTCTAGACGTGCCCGTCATTGCGAGCGAAGCGAAGCAATCTAGTCTCGGAGCGCAATAGCTGGATTGCTTCTTCGCTTCGCTCCTCGCAATGACGACCTAAGAAATTGGAGGCCTTATGAGACGGATCGCAATATTAGCCATGGCGTGTGCCGCTCTTGCGTTCGCGCCGGCGGCCCGGGCGCAAGATTATCCCACCCGGACCGTGACGGTCATTGTGCCATTCCCGCCGGGCGGTTCCGTCGACGGCGTGGCGCGCATCATTGTCGATCAGCTCAACCAAAGCGTAGGCCCGCATTTCATCGTCGAAAACCGTGCCGGCGGCGCCTCCGGCAATGTCGGAGCCAATGTGGTCGCCAAGGCCGATCCGGACGGCTACACCCTGCTCCTCACCGCGTCGCTCCATGTCGTCAATCCGTTTTTGTACAAGAGCGTGCCGTTCGACGTGGTGAAGGATTTCACGCCGGTGACGCTGATCGCCGCCGGCCCGCTGATCGTCTCGACGACGCCGAGCGTGCCGGCCAATAATCTGAAAGATTTTTTCGACCTCGTCCGCAAAGACCCGCAGAAATACACTTTCGGCACCACCAGCATCGGCTCGGCCAGCCATCTGGTGATCGAGCTGCTCAAGCGCGAAGCCCATGTCGATACGCTGGTGATCGCCTATAAGGGCACCGGGCCGGCGCTGACCGATCTGATGAGCGGGCAGATCCAGCTGCTTGCCGACCCCATGCTGTCGTCGCTGCCGCAGGCGCAGGGCGGCCGCATCAAGGCGCTCGCCATAACCAGCCTCAAGCGCCAGGCAGCGGCGCCGGACATTCCGACGGTCGAGGAATCCGGCTTGCCGGGCTTCGAGTTCGTGTCCTGGTATGGGCTCTGGGGTCCGAAGGATTTGCCAGCCGACATCACCGCGAAGCTGCAAACCAGCATCGCCAAGGTTTTGGCGCAGCCCGACGTCAAGGCGCGCCTGACCGCGCTCGGTTTCGAGGCGATCGGCTCGACGCCGGATTATTTCGCCCAGTACATCACGAGCGAAATGGCGAAGTACGCCAAGATCATTCACGACGCCAACATCAAAGCCGAATAGCTTTGGCGGCGCTGACCCACGCACGATAGACCGGCTATTTGGCGAGGAATGCGGTGATCTGGCCGGCCCGCTGGGTGATTTGGGTGAAGGCGTTGATATGGCCGTTCGGCCCCACCAGCGTCGCGCTCTCGACTGACGTGCCGGCCGCCGCGATCCTTTGGATCGTCTCCTGTACGACCGGCTCTTGGAACACCAGATCGTTGGGTGCGTAGAGGACGAGCGCGGGAACTTTGATATTTGCCGGGTCCACGGCGGCGAGCTGATTGGCCCGGCACAGATAAAGAAAATGATTGGCATCGGCCACGGCGGCGCGCGCCGCCGCCGTTTGCTCGAGAACCGCTTCGATCTTGAACTTGTTCGCAAGCGCCTTCGCCGGATCCTTGCCGGCCTCGGCAGGCGCCGTTCCGAACGTCTTGCGCGCCCATTCCCAGCTATTGGCTTGCAGGCTGACGAGTTCGAGCGCGGCTTTGAGGCCGTCGAGCGGCGGCTCTTTGTCGTAATAGTCGCCGTTATTCCACTTCGGATCGAGCCGGATCGGCTGCGCCCACAAGTCGAGCCAGCCGATGAGAAACGGCTCGGCGCTGGGAGAGGCCACCACCGCGACGATTCGATCGACGCTGTCCGGATAGGTTGCCGCCCATTGGTAGGCCTGCAATCCGCCCATCGAGGCGCCGACCACCGCCTTGAGTTTCTTGATGCCGAGGCTGTCGACGAGCGCCTTTTGCACCCGGACGAAGTCCTCGATGCTGACCACCGGAAAGCTCATGCCGTAGGGCTTGCCGGTGTCGGGATTGATGCTCGCGGGCCCCGTCGTCACCACGTTGGCCATCTTGGCGTTGAGATTCACCAGCGTGTCGGACGACAGCACGTAGTATTTGTTGGTGTCGATGGCCTTGCCGGGCCCAATGATGGCGTCCCAGTAGCCGGCAACCGGATCGGCGGGCGTATACTTGCCAAACGCGTGGCTGGTGCCAGAAAAATAATGGGTCACCAATATGGCGTTCGATTTATCGGCATTGAGCGTGCCGGCCGCTTCCCATCCGATTTTCACCGGCTTGATGGTGCCGCCCGCCACCGTGGTGTAGGTCGGCAGCTCGAATGTTTTCTTCTCGACGATGACATCGCCGGACTGAGCATGCGACGGCGCGGATGCCAAAATGAAACACAACGAAGCCAGAACGGCGACGATATGGCGGTTCATGTCGGGTCCTCCCTGGTCGGTCGGCGTACCTTGCATTTTCGTCCGGCTTCGGGCCGGTGACGCTGCCGGCAGAATAAGCACCGTTCGTGGCCTTCAAGACATCGAATGCTGTCGAGGCCGGTATGCCGTAATTCTGCTCGACCGGAGCAGCGCTACATTTTCGTCACGCGCGCGTGCAGCAGCGCCGAGCGGCCGCCGCGGACTTCCTTGAGGCAGCGCGCGATCGCGGCCGGCGCGTCGGCGGGGTCGCTGATCTCTTCGCCATAGGCGCCGAACGCCTCGCCGACCTTGGTGAAGGCGACCTTGGGCGCGAGTTCGGATTCGAACTCGCTTGCCGTCTTGGCTTCGCCTTCGGGAAACACGCGCAGCGTCGACTGCTTCACCGCATTCCAGCCGGTATTGTCCATGACGATGGAAAAGATCGGCAGCTTGTATTGCTGCGACACCGCGAACACCGAGCTCGGATTGCCGAAATAAAAGCCGCCGTCGCCGGAGATTTGCACCATCATCCGGTCTGGCGCGGCAAGTTTTGCACCGAGCGCCAAGCCGCCGGACCAGCCGAGCCCGCCGCCGCCGGAGCGCATCGTGGTATTGGGCCGGCTGCGCGGGATTTGTAAGAGCACGGCGCCGGCATTGGTGACGCCCTCGTTGAAGATGATCGCGTCATCGTCGAGCACCTTGCCGAGCTCCGCCATCAGGTAATGCGGATTGATCGCGCCCGGCTTGCCTTTGTCCGCCGCCAGCTTTGCGGCGCGGGCAGCGCGCTCGTCGCGTAAAGCCTTGATGGCGGTGAGGCGCCCCGCGGCGGCGGCCTTGAAGCGCGGCGTGGCCTTGGCCTTCAGTTCGTCGAGCACCTGCTCGAGGATGCGCCCTGAATCGCCCTGCATGCGCAAATTGCCCGGGAACGTCCACATCGGCGAACCGGGCTTGAGCGTATCGATGTCGATATGCGCCCAGAAGGATTTGTCTTTCGTCTTCACGTCGCTCGGGAACCACGGCACGTCGACGTCGGCCAGGATGCCGACGTCGGCATTCGGCACCGCCTTGTCGGGCGAAAATCCGACGAAGCACGGGCTGTCGTGGGAGATATTGTTGGTCATATTGGCTTCGTACACCGCGATGCCGGCGAATCGCGCCAGCGCGTCGATCGCCTTGGACGCATGATCGTGGCGTCCGGCGTAGCCGGTGATCAGGATCGGATTTTCCGCCGTCATGAGCTTGTCGGCGAGCGCGGCAACGAGTTTTGGATCGGCGCCGCCGCCGCCCGTGGCGGCAAATTGATCTTCGGAATAGCTCCGGATCTCGTCGCTCGCCCAGCGCTGGGTCAGCGTCTCGCGCTGCATCATCAGATAAACCGGGCCGCGCGGCTCGCTCTGCATGATCGAATGGGCGCGCCGCAGCGCTTCCTTGACGACCACGCCGGACGGTAACGTCCATTCCCATTTGAGGTAGGGCCGCACCAAGCTCGCCTGGTCGAACGGCTCCTGGATGAAATGCACGTAGGTGTCGCGCGAGCCGACCAGCTCGTCGTTGACCGTATAGGGCGCCTTGCCGGCCATCAGCAGCACCGGCAGCCGGCTGCGATAGAGGTTATGCATGGCGTTCGCGGTATTGGCGGTGCCGACATCGACATGGACCAGCACGCCCTGGCCGCGCCCGGTGACGAAAGCGTAACCCGCCGCCATGTGGGCGGCGGTATTCTCGTGCGGACAGCGCACCACGCTGGGCATCGCTTCGCCGCGCTGCTTGCGATGCGCCATCTCGTTGATGATCGGCGCGTGATCGGTGCCGAAATTGCAGAACAGATATTCGATGCCGATTTCGCTCAAGCCTTCGAGGAAATAATAGGCCGTCGTGTAATCGGGGACATTGGTGCGGCGCGCGGCGGTGGTGGACATGGGAACGCTCGTTTCTGGGAGTTTGTTGAGGAAACTTCGGATGTCAGGCCACTTTGCGCTCGACGGCGAGGCCGTCGAGATGGGCCAGAACGTCTTCGATATGCATCACGTCGGCGTATTTGTGATGCAGGTCGAACAGGTTGACTTTGTGGCTGAGCATCGAGCGGTCGTAGGTGCATTCCTCGACCACGACGTTGTGGAAGCCGTAGGAAAAGGCGTCGACCGTCGAGGCGCGCACGCAACCCGACGTGCTCTCGCCGCAGATGATCAGCGAATTGATCCGTTGCTGCTGCAGGTGCGCGATCAGCGGCGTGCCGAAGAAACCGGAGGCGCGCTCTTTGTAGATCACGAGCTCGTCCGGTTGCGGTGCCAGTTCCGCCTTGATGTCGTAAACGTCGTCGCGCTGGCGGCCCATGGCGCGATTGGTTGATTGCACGCCGCGGGTATCGACGTGGCGCGTGGTGTAGATTACCGGCACGCGGGCGCGGCGCGCCGCGGCGAACAGGCTTTGGGTTGGCGGCAATGCCTTCCAGGCGTGCTCGCCGCAGGAACCTGAGAAATCGCGATCGACCTCGCGCACCGGGCGGTTCCCGCCCAGATAGGCCTTGTTGTAGAGGTCGATGGCGAGCACTGCGGGATTGTCGCCGACATAGGTTTGGCGCCGATAGGCCTGGTAGATCGCGATGGTGTCGGCGTCGACGACGTCTTTCCAGCAATGATCCTCGAAGTCCCGCGCCATGGCCGGTTCCGCCTCCGCGTCCCTGATCGTCGGTTCCTTATAGCACCCCTTTTTGCCGCCGTGCATGGGCGCGAGGAGGCGCCGCATGCCGGTGAGCCGGCGTATGGAACCAAGCCGGGATGCAAAAAGAAACGGCAGAAAACTCCAAGATCGATTTACGATTTAGCTTAACCTGTCCTCGAAGTGTTGCCACAATGGGACGGCAGGGTCGCGCTCGATTGACGGGGAGAGGGTGAGCCATGAAATGGCAGGCAGCTTTGGCCGGCGCTCTGGCGTCGGCGGTCGTGAGCTTTATGGCGTCGTCCATTGCGGCGCCTTCCGTTGCTTTGGCCGAGATCCGCATCGTCGGCGATCCGGGCGGCGAAGTCACTTCCTACATTCGCAAGTTCGAGGCGGCGCGCGCTTCCGGCGAGCATATCGTCATCGACGGTCCATGCCTGTCGGCGTGCACACTGCTGACCGGGATCGTCCCGCGCGACCATGTTTGCGTCACTCAGCGCGCGGTGCTCGGGTTCCATGCCGCTTCCTATTACGATGACGCGTCGCGCGAGCTGGTGCCGACCCGCGAAGGCAGCGCGCTGGTGATGCGACTCTATCCGGCGCAGATCCGCGCCTGGATCGGTCACCACGGCGGCCTGACGCCGAAGCTCATCCAGCTGCGCGGCCACGAGCTTACGGCGCTCTTTCACACCTGCGAGTAAGCCAGGGCGGCCTGGGCGCTGCGGCAGGCGCGACACCGGTTGTCGCTCGTTGGGTTCCGGCATATGTACGGGCTAACCGGAACTTTGCCGATGCCCGAGACGCTCGCACCCCATTCACCGTCCATGTCGCGGCCGCTGCTGCTGGCCGGCGCGGTGGTTGGGCTTGCGCTTTTGGGCACGGTCCTGCTCTGGGCGCATTATGGGGCGACCGTCTTTTTCGAAACCATCCGGGCCGGCTTTGCCGCATGCTTCGGATGAGCGGAGGATGCCGGTGAACGACAAAACCTCCCGCGTCGCGCTGCTGCTTGCCGCCTTCCTCAGCGGCCTCGTGCTATTCTTCGGCGCCATCCTGGTTTTCAGCAAACATGTACCGTCGCTGATCGGCCAGGCGGTCGCCGGTGTCGGCGGCCCGTTTCATCTCGAGGACCAGAACGGCAAGCCGGTGACGGATCAGGACATGAAGGGCCGGCCGTTCCTGGTGTTCTTCGGCTTCACCCACTGCCCCGATATTTGCCCGACCACGCTGTTCGATGTGTCGCAAGTTCTGAAACAGCTCGGCCCCGATGCGGATCGTGCCGGTGCCTTGTTCATCACCGTCGATCCGGAGCGCGACACGCCGGCGGTGCTCAAGGACTATCTGTCCAATTTCGATCCGCATCTGCGCGGGCTGACCGGGGATCAGGCGTCGATCGACGCGGCGATCAAAGCTTACCGGGTCTACGCCAAGAAAGTTCCCCTCGACGGCGGCGACTACACGATGGATCACACCGCGCTGGTCTATTTGATGGACAAGAACGGCCAGTTCATCGCGCCCTTCGATTTGAAGCGGACGCCCGACGCTGCCGCCGCGGATTTGCGCCGTTACCTCTAAAGAACCAAAAGATCCCAAGCTTTGAAAGCGGCCGCGGAAACGCCCTGCGGCCACGTCATCAAACCTACGCGCTGGCTTGGCGGGCCATGCGTGGGACGCATAGGGGTCGAATCAATCAGCGGAAAACCTGCAACCGGGGATTGCCTGCGAAATAAAAAAAGGACAGGACAGGGATGTAGGGGCCCCGGAGGTTCGTGATGTCCGTAAAATTTCCCAATCCTACCGACAAGTATGTCGGCAGCCGCGTTCGCATGCGCCGCCTCATGCTGCATATGAGCCAGGAACGGCTCGCCGATCAGCTCGGCCTGACGTTCCAGCAAGTCCAGAAGTACGAAAAAGGCACCAACCGCATCAGCGCCAGCCGGCTGCAGGAAATTTCGCACATCCTCGAGGTTCCGGTGCCGTTCTTCTTCGAGGGCGCGCCGCAATCTTTCGGCGGCAGCTCGCGAAAGGGCGGCGAAGGCCCGTCGCTGGCCTACATCACCGACTTTCTCGGCAATGCCGACGGTCATGCGCTGGTCCGTGCCTTTATCAAGATCAAGAACGCCAGCCTTCGGCGTTCGGTGGTTCGCCTGGTCGAAGCGATTGTCGCGTCAGGCGATTTCTGACGCGCTTCGGACGGGCACAGGTAAGCCGGCAGCTATCTTCACGCCAACAAGTTGTGGCAGGATGGCGCATCGCCCGATGGGGCGTTCGAGCGCGCTGTGGCGTCATGAGATTTCAGTGCCGCGTCAGGAGTTTAGCGTCGATATTTAGGTCTGCCGCACGGCTTGCGGCGGCGGTGTTGTGCCATCCCGCCCCCATTCAGGCGGCGCCGGGCGTTCACGTCCAAGGTAGGAGCACGACCCTCTCGGCGCGGCGCGGCTGGCGAGAGGCGTGAAATGCATCGACGCTACGCCAAAAAGAACATCCCCATCGAATTGCTCAGGGCGCTGGTCACCATCGTCGATACCGGCAGCTATACCAAGGCAGCCGATGCGCTCGACCTGACGCAATCGGCGATCAGCTCGCAGATCGCTCGCCTCGGCCGGCTCCTTGGCGGCAGCATTTTCGCCAAGGGGCAGGGCAACATGACCCCGACAAAGCGCGGCCTGCTCGTGCTGCAATATGCGCGGCGCATGCTCGCCATGAACGACGAGCTTCTCACCTTTGCCGGGCCGAATTCGGCGCCGCGCCAGTTCGTCATCGGTCTGCCAAGTTGGCTGGGACGCGAACGTCTCGTCGAGATTTTTGCGCGCTGCTCGGTGGACGAACAGGTAAGCTTCCGCTGCGACCGGGTCGAAAGGCTGCTCGGCGACCTCAATGTCGGCTCGATCGACATCGCCTATCTGTGCAACACGATCAACTCGCCTGGCATCGCCATCGCGCAATGGTCCGAGCCGACGGTTTGGATGAAATCGCCGAAACTCGTGCTTCGTCCCGGCGCGCCGATCCCGCTGATCAGCTGGCCGGGAACGACCGGCGATCGGGTCGCGGTGGAATTGCTCGAGCGCGCCGGCATGCATTTCTATGTTGCGTTTTCCGCTCCGGAGTTCTCGGCGCGGCTTGCCGCCGTTGCGGCGGGTCTCGGCGTGCTGGCGACGCAGGCGCGCTGCCTCATCCCCGGCATCGAAATCGTCCGCGACGGCTTGCCGGCGCTGCCGGCCAACATGGCCGGCATCTACGCCCGCGACGGGCTCAATCTGGATCGGCACGCGCCGCTGTTGCGGACGTTGACGGATTTGCTGGTGCCGCACGCTTTGTCTGCCCGCCCGCCCGCGGCTCCGGCCGGCGGAGGACTTGCGCCGGCGCCACGCGCGCGGACGCGGGAGTTGCAGCGCGCCAGATGAAATCAATGACGCCGGGCGAAATTGATAGGGTATCAAGAATAAAAATACTTGTAGCCTCGTGCAAATAATCGCAGGCTGAGGCAGTATGATGATGTGTTGATGTCTTGCAGATGCGAAGTTCCACTCCGTCATTTGGTCGCTCATGTCTGCGCATCGTATCGGACCCATCAATGTCAACGATAAGCCTTGTCCGTCCGCCCGATATATCGGCGAGCTGACAAGGGAGTTGGCGCGTCTCGCACGCACCGACGGCTGCGAGACCTTGTCGTATTTATTGGAGCTGGCCACCATCGAGGCCGAGCTTATGGGCGGGTCCCCGGAAGGGCAGAGTATTTCCTAAATCCCCCGTCCGGCTTCCGCGGCTGCCTTGCCGTCCATTCCTTGCGCTGTCGCGCGTGGCTAGGCGCTTCAAATAGAAGCGCCTTTCGGCGTTCAAATGTTTTCGGCAAATCCGTCTTTCCCTTTGCCCGATCATGCTCTAAGCCCCGGCTCAGCGGTCCGCGGCGCGAGCTTAAAGATCCGCCATGGATCGGCATCGGTGCAATCTGGAATGGCAATACCTCGCCACTGCCTCTGTTTGCTTGCGGCCGCGCTCCGGGTGAGCGTCTGCCTTGCCGGCGCACCGTTGCCCGCTGTTTTTGCCGCGCTACCGGCGGCGGCGCAGGACAACAGCACCGTCCAGCAGCGCAGCGTCGCCGTTCCCGGCTTTTGGGACCCGCGGCGCCGGCCTGAGCGGCCCGACCTCAGCCGCCTGCAGACCATCCGCTTCCTCACCGAGACGGACTATCCGCCGTTCGACTATGCCGGGCCGGACGGCAATCCGGCCGGCTTCAACGTCGATCTGGCGCGGCTGCTCTGCGACGAGATCAAGGTGACCTGCACCATCCAGGCGCGCCGCTTCGATACGCTGCTCGACGCGCTCGCCGATAATCGCGGCGACGCGGTGATCGCCTCGATCGCGCCCACCGCCGAGACGCGCCGGCGCGCCGATTTCACCGATCCGTACTACCGCACGCCGGCGCGCTTCGTGGCGCGCAACGACAGCGGCATCGGCGACGTGCTGCCGGAACTGGTCGAAGGCAAGAAGATCGCGGTCGTCGCCGGCACCGCGCACGAAGCTTTTCTCAAGCAGATGTTCACCGAGGCCGAGGTGCGGTCCTATCCCAACGCCGACGCCGCGCGCGCGGCGTTGCGCAATGGTGACGTCGACCTGCTGTTCGGCGACGGCATTGCGCTCGCCTTCTGGCTCAACGGCACCGATTCGGGCGGCTGCTGCGCCTTCCGCGGCGGCCCGTTCCTGGAAAGCCGCTTTTTCGGCGAAGGCATCGGCATCGCGGTCAAGCGCGGCAACGACCTGTTGCGGCAGGCCTTGAATTGGGCGCTGTTCCGGCAATGGGAGAAGGGCAGTTTTACCGACCTGTGGCTGCGCTATTTTCCGATCAATCCGTTTTGATGCGCCAGCGATAAAGTTCTAAAAGAATACGGATGTCGACCGACGTGATCGAAACCCCCGCGAATCTGCGCGACCTGGCCGAGCAATCCCGCGCTTGGCCGTTCGAGGAGGCGCGCAAGATCGTGGCGCGGCTGAAGAGAACGCCGAAGGACGAGGTGATCTTCGAGACCGGCTACGGTCCGTCCGGCCTGCCGCATATCGGCACTTTCGGCGAAGTTGCGCGCACCACCATGGTGCGGCACGCCTTTCGCGTGCTCACCGACGACACGGTCAAGACGCGGCTGATTGCGTTCTCCGACGACATGGACGGCTTGCGCAAGGTCCCCGACAACATCCCCAACAAGGACATGGTGGCGCAGCATCTCGGCAAGCCGCTGACCAAGGTGCCCGATCCATTCGGCACCCACGACAGCTTTGCCGCGCACAACAACGCGCGGCTGCGCGCTTTCCTCGATCAATTCGGCTTCGACTACGAGTTCATGTCGTCGACCGAGTGCTACAGGTCCGGCCGGTTCGATGCGGCCCTGCTCAAGGTCCTGGAGCGATTCGACACGGTCATGACCATCATGCTGCCGTCGCTGCGCGAGGAACGCGCCGAGTCGTATTCGCCGTTCCTGCCGATCTCGCCGCGCACCGGCATCGTGTTGCAAGTTGCCGTGGTCGCGCACGACGCCAAGGCCGGCACCATCACCTACGAAGACCCCGATACCAAGGAGCGCGTCACCACGCTGGTCACCGGTGGGCGCTGCAAGCTGCAATGGAAGCCGGATTGGGCGATGCGCTGGGTGGCGCTCGGCGTCGACTACGAAATGGCCGGCAAGGATTTGATCGATTCGGTGAAGCTGTCGGGCGAAATCTGCCGCGCGCTCGGCGGCGCGCCGCCCGAGGGTTTCAATTACGAGCTCTTCTTGGACGAAAACGGCCAAAAAATTTCCAAGTCGAAGGGCAACGGGCTGACGATCGATGAATGGCTGCGCTACGCCAGCCCGGAAAGCCTGTCATTGTTCATGTATCGCGAGCCGAAGGCGGCGAAGCGGCTCTATTTCGACGTCATCCCGCGCCACGTCGACGAGTATCTGCAATTCCTCGATGCCTACCCCCGGCAAGGTGCCAAGGAGCAGCTCGGCAATCCGGTCTGGCACATCCACAGCGGCGCGCCGCCGAAGGCCGACAATCCGGTGCCGTTCGCCATGCTGCTGTCGCTGGTCACCGCGTCGAATGCCGAGAACGCCGAGACTTTGTGGGGGTTTATCGGCCGCTATCGTCCGGGGGTAACCAAAGAGACGCACCCTCACCTCGCCGCGATGGTCGAATACGCCATCCACTATTTCCGCGACTTCGTGCTGCCGGCAAAAAAATTCCGCGAGCCGAGCGCGACCGAGCGCGCGGCGCTGATCGACCTGCGCGACGCGCTGTCGCAACTTCCGGCCGACGCAACGCCTGAAGCTATTCAAGACGTGGTCTACGAGGTCGGCCGCCGCGAGCCGTTCCTCGACCCGAAGAAAAAGGGCAAGGATGGCAAGCCCGGCGTCTCGCTCGACTGGTTCAACATGCTCTATCAGGTGTTGCTCGGCCAGGAGCGGGGCCCGCGTTTCGGCTCCTTCGCCGCCGCCTACGGAATCAAGAACACCATCGACATGATCGACGGCGCGCTGGCACGGTCGGCGTGATCCTTATCCCTCTCCCTGAAAGGGGGAGGGCAGGGGGGGTCCGCGGCCGATGGGCTTGCGCAAGCGTTGCCGCCGCGGACCCCCACCTGCTCGCTTCGCTCGCTCCTCCCCCTTTCAGGGGAAGGTAAAGTGAATAGGCTCGCCTGCCGCGCATGATCTATTGCATTGAATGACAATCTCCGCCTACCTCCTCCTCGCCTTCACCATCCTCCTGAGCTCCTTCATCTCCGGCGTGTTCGGCATGGCCGGCGGCATGATCCTGCTTGGCGTGCTGCTGAATTATTTCGACGTGGCCAGCGCGATGATCCTGTTCTCGATCATCCAGTTCTGCGCCAACGGCTGGCGCGCCTATCGGTGGCGGCACTATGTGCGCTGGCCGATCGTCTACAAATACGTGGTCGGCGCGGTGCTCGCTTTCGCCGCCATGTACGCTGTCAAGTTCGTGCCGAACAAGATGATGGTCTATCTGAGCCTCGGCCTGATGCCGTTCGCCGTCGAGGTGCTGCCGCGCACTTGGCGTCCGAACATTGAATGGCGCGGCGTACCGTTCGTCACCGGCGTGCTCACCACCATCATCCAGGTGCTGGCCGGCGTTGGCGGCTTATTCCTCGACATCTTCTTTCAAAAGAGCATGCTCGACCGCAAGACGACCAACGCCACCAAGGCGACGGTGCAGTCGCTCAGCCACATCGTGCGTATCGCCTATTTCGGCACGGTGTCGGGCATGGCGAACGTGCCGAAATGGGCGCTCGTGCCCGCGATCGCGCTGGCCATTGCCGCGACCTCGCTGGCGCCGTTCGTCATCGAGCGCATGACCGACCACGGTTTCCGGCAATGGACGCGGCGCATCATCTTCGCCGTCAGCATCGTTTATCTGTTCCGCGCCGGCCTATTGTGGTGGCACGGCTGAGCCGGGTTTTTTCCTCCCCTTTCAGGGGGAGGTGGATTTCACTGGCTCGCCCACAAAATGCGCGCGACCCACAGCACGTCCTCCGTGGCGATGGTGCGGTCGGGATGTTGCGCATTGAGCGATTTCAGCTCGATGGATTTCGCCGTGGAGCGCTTGAGCTCCTTGGCCATCACCTCGCCGTCCCTGGTCTTGACCACGACACGGTCGCCGCGGCGAATCGGGGCTGCCGGCGACACCAGGATTACGTCGCCGTCGCGATAGGCCGGCTCCATCGATTGGCCGGACACTTCCAGCGCATAGGCGTGGGTGTCATCGACCGCAGGAAAGGCGATCTCGTCCCAGCCGGTGCCGGCGGGAAAGCCGCCATCGTCGAAATAGCCGCCGGCGCCGGCCTGGGCAAAGCCGAGCAGCGGCACGCCGCGCGCCGGCAAGCCGCTGCCGCCTTGGATCAGCCCTACGAAGGCTTCGATGCTGGTGCCGGTCGCCGCCAGCGCCTTGCTGATCGATTCGGTCGACGGCCAGCGCGCCCGGCCGGCCGCCGTGATGCGCTTGGATTTGTTGAACGTGGTGGGATCGAGGCCGGCGCGGCGGGCGAGGCCCGATGCCGAAAGCCCGGCCCGCGCGGCAAGGCGATCGATCGCCGACCAGACCTGTGCATGTGTCAACATCAGTGCCCCTTACAGCCCCGCGAATGATAGGAATTATTGCCTCAACTCTCAAGGGCCGATAGGGTCGCACCGCCTGCAAGGGGTGAGCGGATTGCCAGTGACCACGATCTATAAAATCTGCGAACGGGAAGCATGGCGTGCGGCCGAAGCCGCCGGTGCGTTTCGCGGTTCGGATGTCGATCAACGCGACGGCTTCATCCATTTCTCGACCGCCGCGCAGGCCGCCGAGACCGCGGCCAAACATTTCGCCGGACAGCACGGCTTGGTGCTGGTCGCGGTGGACGGCGACGCGTTGGGCCCGGCGCTCAAATGGGAACGCTCCCGCGGCAACGATCTGTTTCCGCATCTCTACGCTGCGCTGCCGCTGTCGGCGGTGCGTTGGGCACGGCCGTTGCCCGACGAGGTCGATGGCCGGCGGGCTTTTCCGGAGCTAATACCGTGATCGGTTTGCTCGAGCGCCTCGCCCGGCCTTTCCTGCACGCGCTCGACCCGGAAGGCGCCCACGGGCTCGCGATCAAAATGCTGAAATTCGCGCCGTTGCCGTCGGCGCTGCGCGATGACAAGCGGCTGGCGCTGCGGGTGTTCGGATTGAATTTTCCCAATCCGGTCGGCATCGCCGCCGGCTTCGACAAGAACGCGGAAGTGCCCGATGCGCTGCTGCGCTTAGGCTTCGGCTTCGTCGAAGTCGGCACCATCACGCCAAAGCCGCAGCCCGGCAATCCGCGGCCGCGGCTGTTTCGGCTTGATGCCGACCACGGCGTGATCAACAGGCTCGGCTTCAATTCGCAAGGCGCCGACGCCGCGCTCCGGCGGCTCGCCGCACGTAGCAACGCCGGCGGCGTAGTCGGCATCAATGTCGGCGCCAACAAGGATTCCGCCGACCGCGTTGCCGATTACGTGCAATTGATCGAGCGCTTTGCCGCAGTGGCGAGCTACGTCACCGTCAACATTTCCTCGCCCAACACCCCGGGCCTGCGCAATCTGCAGCAGGCGTCCATGCTCGACGATCTGTTGGCCCGCGTGGTCGATGCTCGCGAGAGAGTATCGCCCAATGCCGGCCCGACGCCGGTGCTCTTGAAGATCGCGCCGGATCTGTCGTTGGGCGATCTCGACGACGTCGTCGGCATTGCGCGTTCGCGCCGGGTCGACGGCATGATCGTCGGCAATACCACCGTGGCGCGGCCGCCGAATTTGCTCGAGACCGCAATCGCCGAGGAGGCCGGCGGCCTGTCGGGCCGGCCGCTCTACCCGCTCGCCAACCGCATGTTGGCCGAGACTTATGTCCGGGTGGAGGGCGTGTTTCCGCTGATCGGCGCCGGCGGCATCGATTCCGGCGCCACCGCGCTCGCCAAGATCCGCTCCGGCGCCAGCCTCATTCAGGTTTATTCCGGCCTGGTGTTTCGCGGCCTCGGGCTGATCGCCGAGATCAAGAATGCGCTGCTTGAAGCGCTGGGAGATGACGGCCAGGATACTCTCGAGGAATTCATCGGCGCCGATGCAGCCGCCGTCACCGCCGAACCGTGGCCGAAATGACATGCAAAACTTTTTGGGAGGATGACATGATCGATTGCTACACCTGGATCACCGACAACGGCTACAAGCCGCGCATGATGCTGGAAGAGACCGGCCTGCCGCACAAAATCATCCCGGTCGATCTGCGCAAAAAGGCGCAGATGGCGCCGGATTTCATGAAGCTCAGCCCCGGCCACAAGATCCCCGCCATCGTCGATCACGATGGGCCCGGCGGCGCGCAGGTCACGATTTGCGAGTCCGGCGCGATCCTCAAATATCTCGGGGAAAAATCCGGAAAATTCTATCCGAGCGACGGCGCGGCCCGGGCCAAAGTGGATCAATGGCTGTTCTACGGCTCGGCGACCTTCACCACGCTGGCGCAGCAGTTCGGGCACTGGACCATACGCTCACCGATCAAAGCGCCGCCGGCGCAAGAGCATTATGAGGCCAACCTGCGCGACATGCTCGGCATCCTCGACCGCCACTTGGCTTCACACGAATATTTCGGCGGCGCCTATTCGATCGCCGACATGACCATGTATTCGGACGTGCACATCCACGGTGTCAGGGATATCGGGCTGCAAGATTATGCCCATGTGAAACGCTGGCACGATGCGATCGAGGCGCGTCCTGCCGTGCAGCGAGCCTGGGTGCCGTTCGCTTCGTGACGCGATCTTCGCTATTCCGCCTTGATATCGAGGTCGTGGATCAGCTGGGCGAATGATTCGGCCTGGCGCCGCAGATGGGCGTCGAAGTCGGCGCCGCATTTGGGATTGGGATAGAGCGCCTGCGCCACAAGCTTGGCCTTGACCTGCGGCGCGGTCACGGCGGCGCGAAACCAATCGATCAACTGCGCGACCGTTTCCTTCGGCGTCTTGGCCGGCGCCGCGACGCCGAACCAGACGTCGGTCTCGAAATCCCGGTAGCCGGATTCCGCGACCGTGGGTAGATCCGGCAGCGGCTCGATGCGCTGCGGCGCCATGGTCGCCAGCGCGCGGGCGTTGCCGGCGACGATGTGCTCGCCGATTTCCGACCAGTTCAGCACCGCGGCGGTGATGTGCTCGCCGAGCAGCGCATTGATGGTGGTGGCGCCGCCCGGATACGGCACATAGGTCAGATTGGCGCCGGCCAATCGTTTGAGCCGTTCGATGCCGATATGCTGCGTGGTATTGGGCCCGACGCTGGCGATCGACAGCTCTCCCGGTTTTGCGCGCGCCGCGTCCAGGAGCTCGGCCAGCGTGCGATACGGTGACGCGCTGTTGACGACGATGAGTTGCGGCGTCGTCACCAGATAACAGATCGGCTCAAAGCTTGCGATCGGATCGTAATTCACTTTGCGCAGGATGGCGCTGATGAGGGTGCCGTTGTTGTTGATCAGCAAAGTGTTGCCGTCGGGCGCCGCCCGTGCCACCGCCTCGGCGGCTATGATGCCGCCGGCGCCCGGCTTGCTCTCGACGATCATGGTCTGGCCGGTGGTGCTCGAAATCTGGTCGGCCAGGATGCGGGCCAGGAAGTCGATGCTGCCGCCCGGCGGCACGCCGAGGACGATGCGGATCGTGCGTCCGGTTTGCGACCATGCCCCATGATCGGGCACGGTGCTCGCCAAGCCTAACAGAGCGAGCGCGCCTATTGCAGGCTTGAGAAGTTTCCGCATCGCGTCAGCGCTCCGCGGGCGGAATGTTTCGGACGCGCTGCGCGTGAGCCGCAATGTCGTCGCGGCTGTAGGACAACGACACGCGCCTGGTCGAAGGCGGCCGCTTGGCGACGGACAACCCGGGACGCCATTCGGTTGCCGGGCGGATCGGCCGCGGCGCAAAACCGCCACCGCAATTCGGGCAGACGTTGAACAGCACGTTGTCGACGCAGTCGGCGCAGAAAGTGCATTCAAAGCTGCAGATGCGCGCCAGCGTGGACGCCGGCGGCAAGTCGCGGTCGCAACATTCGCAGTTCGGGCGAAGCTCCAGGGCCATGGTCTCACCTCTCAGCGCATCGCTGCCGCCCCCGGCGACGGCGCCAGCACCGGCTCGAGCGCGGGAACCAAGCGCCGCTTCTCGCGCCGCGGCGCCGCGATGGCGCGATAGACCTGCTTGGTCGCCTCGACGATATGCACGCCGGCGAACGGCGAAGCGAACGTGGCGCCGGCGCGCTCCCACGCCGCGGCCGAGCGTAGGAACCAGCCGCGCGGTATCGGCGGCACGTAAAGCGCTTCGTCCCAGCCGGTCGGCGTGAACCAGGTTTCGCGAAGGAGCTGCATGATCTGCGACCGCGAATAGGGCCGGCCGTGTCCGAACGGCGTGGTGTCCATGCGCGCCCAGACACTGCGCCGGTTGGGCACCACGACGAGCAGGCGGCCGCCGCCGGCGAGAACGCGCCACACTTCGCGCAACAACTCGACCGGATCGGAGGACATTTCCAGCGCATGCACCAGCAACACGCGATCGACGGCGGAATCGGTCAACGGCAGCTCGTCCTCGTCGACCAAAGCGGCCAGCGCCGGCCGGCTCGACGGCCAGCGCACGACGCCTTGCGGCGCCGGCATCAAAGCGAGGCAGCGCTCGGCCTCCTCGCGGAACAGGCCGAGATAGGGCGTCGCATAGCCGATGCCCAATACCCGGAGCGAGTGCGTGTCCTTCCAGCGCGCGCGAATGCCGCGACCGATGAAGCGCCGGGCCACGACGCCGAGGTGCTGGGCATAGAAATTGCGCAGGTCAACGACATCCATAAGGGCAAAATAGCACGGATTGGGTCGCGGTTCCGGCCACTGTCCGGTCTTGGTTGACCCCATGTTGCTTCGGCTTCCGTGAAGGCGGATGATCCGGGCGGGACGGGCTCAACTGGAAAGACCACATGGCCGCGCAGATCCATCTGTTCCCCTGCCTGAAGGATAACTTCGGCGTGCTCATCCACGATCCGGCGAGCGGCGCCACGGCGGCGATCGATGCGCCCGAGGCGGCGCCGGTCGAGGCGGCGCTGAAAAAGACCGGCTGGCGGCTCAGCGAGATTCTGGTGACGCACCACCATGCCGATCACACCCAGGGCATCGGCGAAATCAAAAGCCATCACAAATGCCGCGTCGTCGCGCCGCGCGCCGAGGCGGCGCGTATCGCGC
>Ga0307476_10000637_pt1 | contig 25518 bp, 24 predicted proteins | sample atmos_gasesECM2C_2_FD_203314 | JGI IMG/M metagenome (GOLD analysis project Ga0307476, IMG submission 203314) | Hardwood forest soil microbial communities from Morgan-Monroe State Forest, Indiana, United States - atmos_gasesECM2C_05 | ecosystem: Environmental > Terrestrial > Soil > Temperate...
GGCTACCGCGAAGTTCGTCAGCCCATCCTACATCCAGCACAACCCTGTAATTCCGGACGGCTCTGTCGCGCTGGGCCGGTTCTTCGCCAAAATTACCAGTGAGCGGTCTCGGGCACGCGTCGTGGTTTACCAGATCATTGCAGTCGGCGACTACGTGTGGGCACATTTGAACTTCCTCAACCTGTTCAACGATGATCCCGACGACACCGGCATTGCTGGCGTCGATATCTATCGTATGGACGCTGAGGGGAAAGCTGTCGAGCACTGGGATACGTTGCAACTCGTGGGCACGCCTCAAAACTCCGCTCCAATGATCGCGCCGAACATTCCGCGTGCGAATGCCAACGGCATGTTCTGACCGCAAGGTGGGCAAGGCCAAGTAACTTCGTTCACCACGAACTAACAAAAGGAGAAGGAGGAACTTATCTCATGTCGACCAACTTGACCGCTGTGCTTCAAGAGGTTTTGCAGAACACAACGAATGTCAAGGTGCTCAGGCAACTCATGACACCGGATGTCACCTACGTTTCATTGAATTTCGACAACCCCGAACTCAAGAAAATTGAGCCGTGGGCCGGCACTCACAAAGGGCCACAGGCTCTGTCTGATGTCTTTGCGGCAATCCAACGCTTCTGGAAAACACTCGATTTCAAGGTCACCGACACTATTGAGCAAGGTAGCCGCGTCGCCCTCTTCGGCTCCTTTACCTACAAATCGAAGGTGACCGGGAAGGAAATCACATCTCCGTTTAGCCTCTTAGCTCGGTTCGAGGGGGACAAGGTTGCCTACGTCCAGTTTCTCGAGGATAGCTATGGCACTGCAGGCTCGTTCAAGACAGGGGGCAGCGCACGGTTCCACAGCGATCCGTTGGGAAAAGAGGTCGAGGTCTAACGCCGAGTAAGTAGTCACTGCGGATTCAGTGCAAAGCGAGGGCAGCCAACTGCAACACGAATCATCGAGCGTCCTGCGCGCCGGGATGGAGAACGGCTGCGGGGGAAGATCGCTTTCCATGAGCTTCCGAATGGAATCGACGACTGATGGCTCGCGAATCCCACGCCTTGCGGAATTCGCAACAATAGAGACCAACTCTTTCGGTCTCATAACGCCGAAAGCCGGACGGAGCATCCGGCTTTCGCAAAGCAAAGTAGTTTGGTGGACGAGACCGGGATCGAACCGGCGACCTCCTCATTACGAACAGCGGGGAAAATAAGCTAAGGCAAGGCGCCACAATCACTTAGAAGCTATTGCACAACCCTTCGCAAGACGATCATGAAGCAGGCGATATGAAAGAACGCCCGGTAAATTGTGAGGGAACGGTCGTAGCGCACGACCAAGCGTCGGAAGTTCCCCAGCCACGCGTTGGTGCGCTCGACGATCCAGCGCCGTTTGTACCGCCTAAGCGCGCGGCCATCCTGCGTTGCCGGCCGAACGCGATTTCTCTTGTGCGGACAGATCAGTTCGATCCCGCGCTGCCGCAACCGCTTTCGCAGTGGATCGCTGTCGTACGCTTTGTCAGCGATTACCCGCCCCGGCTTCTGCCGTGGCCGGCCGGGGTAATGACGCCGCCCTACCCGGATCGCCGCGAGCGTCGTTTCCGCGAGCCGGACTTCCGCCGGGGACGCCGGGGATGCAGAGTGAAGGTACTCTCCCAAAGGAAGACCGCGGCCGTCGACCACCACCATCCACTTCGTCCCCTTGCCCCGCTTGGTTTTTCCGACTCCGCAGCCCCTTTTTTCGCGGGAGCAAAGCTCCCGTCCAAGAACGATTCGCTCCACTTTAACTGCTGGCGTTCGTTCAATTCGCTCAGAAACGCACGCCAGACTTTCAGCCAAATGCCCTGCTCCTCCCAATCCCGCAACCGCCGCCAGCACGTCGAAGGATGCGGATATTCCTCGGGCAAGTCCTGCCAGCGGGCTCCACTCCGTAGAATCCAGAGAATCCCTTCCAGCACACGGCGGTTCTCGATCCACGGGCGGCCACCACGGCGATTCTTGCGCGGTTTCGGAAGCAAGAGCGCGATTTTCTTCCACTGCGCTTCGCTCAGCAACGGACCCGATCGGGCCATCGGCCCTCCCTCGGCGCTGCTGACTCTGCTTATCTCTCATCTGAGAATACTCAGCTACCTTCTTTTCAGGGGCCTGTACTAGGTTATGCAACAGCTTCTAGCTATTTTCACGGGGTCCTTAATTGGCAAGTCTGGCAAGCCGGTTTTCTCTTACTCTTTTCAGTGCAGTTCGACGGTGACAAGCCGGATAAAATCACGCGCGGTGCCTGTGGTTGCAACGATGACAAAGTCATACTTCTGTCCGTTGCCATTTTGTTTGGAGGGGCTGCATGGACAGCGATCATGTCTTTGATGACCACGGTTATGCAGAACTTGGCGCCGGACTGGGTGCACGCGCATGCAATGGCTGTGTTCATGCTCGTCCACATGGGAACGTGGACAGCCGGCAGTGCTTTCTGGGAATATCTCGCGGGCCGGCAGGGTACGCACTTTTCTTTGATTGCCGCTGCCATTGGTACCACCGTTTGTCCAATATTAGTTTTGATTTCGCGCTTGCCGGACACACCTCTGGATCTAGGGGCTTGGGATCACTGGGGCAGGCCGACGCTGGTCGGAGGAGTAGACCCAAGTCGAGGACCTGTACTGGTTACAGTGGAATATGAGGTTGAGCCGAGGAAGGCCGACGAGTTCCTGGAGGCTCTCCACAAATTCACACGAGTGAGGCGGCGGGACGGAGCATCAAGGTGGGGCGTCGATCGTGATACAGAGCATCCCGCGTACTACGCCGAAACGTTCATCATCGAATCTTGGGCGGAGCACTTGCGACAGCACGAGCGATTGACGAGAGGAGACCGCGACCTTGAGGAAAGCGTGCGTCGCTTTGAATCGAAGCCGATCAAGGTGAGGCATTTCATCTATGCGCGTAGCAAGCGTGGGCGGCATTAATCGCGAGCTTACAGTAATATAAAATATACGTAGATAATATGTTACCGACGATAGTGAAATTCCTATTCTGCATCAATGGACTATAATGCGCGGATGGCATCCGCAGGTCATAGCTCCACGAACCTTGAGGCCACGGCGCGCCAGACTGATCAGCAGCCAGATGGCATGGTGTTGTCGAAAGGTCTCGCGAGTCAGGTCATTCTCGAAATACTGGGAATGATTCTCGCAGGGAGATCTTTGCAGGAGGTGCTGACGTGTGTGGTGCGTGTTGTTGAGGCTCAGCGCGAAAACGAAGGGATGCTTTGTTCGGTCTGGCTTCTCGACCTGGACCGGGTGCACATGCGGGCTATTGCTGCGCCAACTCTTCCCGAATCCTACATCGCGGCCCTGGACGGATTTGCTGTTGGCCCAGAGGGCGGATCGTGCGGCGCAGCAGTAAACCGCCGGGAGCCTGTCTTCGCCTCCGATGTTCTGACGGACCCGACACTGGAAAAGGTACGGGACGTAATCGTAGCTCACGGCATTCGCGCCTGCTGGTCCGCACCTATCATGTCCCACCAGGGTGAAATCTTTGGGACGTTTGCCTTTTACTTCCGATCCGTACGAGTTCCGAGTCCAAGCGATATGCAATTGATAGACAGCGCGAGCCGAATTGCGGCAATCGCGATAGAGCGCAGAAGAGCAGAACAAGCCCTCGCAGTTCAGAGCACTCGACTCCAGCTGCTGCTTCAACTGACGAACCAGATCACGTCGAACCTCGAACTTCGAGAAGTGCTGCGTTCAATTTCCGCCAACGTTCGAAAGGTCATGAAGGCCGATGCGACAGGTGTTGCGTTTTTCGATGAGGTGTCGGGCAAGAGTCGGAGTTATGCGGTCGATTTTCCGGATGCGAAAGGATTCGTCAAGGAAGAGATTGTGCTCACGCCAGGGCTCGCCTTCAAACGAGCTTGGGAAAGCTCTAAACCGGAAATCGTAAATGCGAACGATCCTGAGGAACTCGGGGAAATATATGGATCGGTGGTTGCTGAGGGCTTGAACAGCCACTGCCTGATACCCCTGGTGAGCCGTGGTCGGACCGTCGGAATCCTCGTAGTTGCACGCAAACTCGAGGGTTCGTTTACCCACGAAGATGTTGACTTTCTCAGCGAGGCATCGGGCCAGATAGCCGTCGCCATTGAAAATTCATTGGCCTACGGCGAGATTGTCGAACTGAAAGAGAAACTCGCGCAAGAAAAACTCTATCTCGAACAAGAAATCCGCAGCGACATGGATTTCGAGCAGATCGTGGGGAACAGTCCGGCTCTCAAGCGCGTCCTGCAGCTGGTCGAAACGGTGGCTCCCAGCGATTCAACAGTTGTGCTGCTCGGTGAAACGGGAACGGGGAAAGAGTTGATCGCCCGCGCGATTCACGACCGCAGCCGTCGGAAGCATCGCACCTTTGTGAAGGTGAACTGTGCAGCAATTCCAACGGGGCTCCTCGAGAGCGAGTTGTTTGGTCATGAAAAGGGGGCATTTACGGGCGCCGTTACGCAAAAGATCGGCCGGCTGGAACTGGCCGACCAAGGCACGCTGTTCCTGGACGAAGTGGGGGATATTCCGATGGAAGTCCAGCCGAAGCTGTTGCGTGCCTTGCAGGAGCGCGAGTTCGAGCGGTTGGGAAGCACATGTACGCGAAGTGTGAGTGTTCGCCTCATAGCCGCCACCAACCGCGACCTAGAAAAGATGATAGCCGCTCGTGAATTTCGCAGTGATCTGTACTACCGACTAAACGTGTTTCCCATCCGGATACCACCTCTGCGGGAGCGCCGGGAAGATATTCCTCTCCTGGTGAGCTATTTCGTTGAACGATTCGCGAAACAGATGCAGAAGAAGATCAATAGTATTCCTGAGGCTGTAATGAAAGCTTTGAAGGCCTGGGAATGGCCCGGGAATATTCGCGAGCTGGAGAATTTCACTGAACGCGCGGTGATTCTCACGCGGGGCAGGTCGCTGGAGGCTCCGCTCGCGGAGCTCCGGAAGGTGGCGGTCAGTGCCAGTAAAGGCGCCGAAGCAGATCACGCCGATATTGCTCGCATCGTGAAAGAAACTATTAACGCGCTACATTGCAACGACAGTGTTGCCGATGAGCGTACGAAGAAACGACGCGACGAGATCAGACGCGCACTGACTGAAACAAACGGACGCGTGGGTGGCGCTGACGGAGCTGCTGCACTCCTGGGCATCAATCGCACAACCTTGCTGGCCCGGATGAAAAAGCTCGGTATCGATGCCCGGCAGTATGCCTGACCTACGGTTCAGTTTCAGACTGTCAGAACAGAGTTGACACGAACTACGTCCCCCGGCTGATTTTCAACCTTGCATTGAAAACACAAGTAGTTACAGCCGAGATATTTGGTGCATGGCTTGCCTTGTCCATCGTTAAGGACAGGTGCGCATATGAAAATCTCGTTTGTGGAGAGGCCGCGTCGCCGCCGACTAATCGTGGAGGGCAAGCTCGTCGCACCTTGGGTGGCTGAGTTCGCGACTGCGTGCGAAAAGGCCAAAGTCGACCTTCATCATGGCCGCGAACTCATCGTCGATCTGAGGAACGTTAACGGCCATCACCCCAGAGGGAGAAAGCGTACTGCTGCAGCTGATTATGGAAAAGGTCAAGTTCCAATGCGGCGTATTTATGAAAGAGGTGATAAGACAACTCGCCCGCAAGAGCCAGAGAAGACAAGATGCACCCGCCGCAGACTCGGTGGCGGCAACAGGGTTTGACGGCGGCGATCGCAACTGTCAAACGCGTCATTGACAGTTGACAGATGCGTCATGCTAGCCAGGCCTTCCGGCTCCCTACAATTTTTCTCCTGAAACCACTTCGAAAGCGTTGCTTCCGTGCGTCGCTCGTCAGAGCAAGCCTGGATTTGTCTATGAATTTTGAAGCATCGCGTGCCGGCCTTTCTTCGTTCGCGAGGAATCAGGCAAGGTTCGAGTATTTAGACTCTACAGGACTAATCACCGTGGAACGCAACGTGCATTTAACGGGTGTGGAATGAATTTATGGAATTGACAGTGCGAGCAAAAGAGTCTGGCTAGACCGCTGGAGAAAACCCATGATCGACATTACGTCAAACGAAGTGAACTTCGCCAGGCTTTCTGAACAATATAGAGAGCAACTTTTTCGTGTGGCTCATCGCATAACGAGAACCCCTCAGGATGCCGAAGACGCAGTGCAAGACACACTGCTGAGAGCATTTGTTCACATAGGGGACTTCGAGGGCAGATCCAACATCGGAACTTGGCTCACGAGCATCACGGTCAACTCGGCGCTAATGATCCTCCGAAAGAAACGAGCGTCCCCTGAGATTGCCATAGGCTGTAACAATGATTTTGGTGTCAGCAGCCTGTGCGACGAAATAGCCGACCATGCGCCGAATTCTGAGACCTGCTACGCGCAGAGCGAAAAACAGAGAATTTTGAGGACCGCTATCCGGTGTCTACGACCAAAACTCCAAGTCGTGGTTCAGATTCAACTGCAAGGACGTTCGATGCGGGAAACAGCAGAGGCATTAGGCATCTCTTTGACAGCAGCCAAAGGACGCCTGTTCCACGCCAAGAAGGCCCTCCGTAGGTCGCTCATCACGAAGCTGGCGGACCTGCCTCGATTTGTCGACAGGCTATGCCTCTTCCGCCCGGGACTCGCGGGGACGGCAGACACCCGAACACAGTTTCACCCTTCCGCAATCGAATTACAAGAAGAGAGGAGATGAGTATGTCGTTGCAAACCAAGGAACATCGAAGCTTAGAATCCCAAGCAATTTCCGCCCTACAGGGGGAGTTGGTCAAGACCTCAGCAGCGGATTCGCCGCACCTCGAGGAAATCAGAATTCGAGCATACGAAATCTATATTGACCGTGGCGGGCAGCCGGGCCATGACCTGGATGATTGGTTTCAGGCAGAACGAGAACTCGAACCTAAGGTGCGAGCTGCGCATGCTGGCAAATAAAAGGAGTATCCGGAGGCTGCCGCGGTCGCGGGCCAATCCACGTCGTCAAAAGCAGAGATGTCGAACCACCGAAACCTAGATTTTGCCTAGATCGACGCCACTATCGGCCGAACACCAACAGGAGAAAGCCGATGAATACCGACAGAATCGATGTACACACGCATCTCATCCCGCCCTTTTGGGCAGAGGAGTTAAAGAACCATGGCGGGGATCCCTCGGGATGGGGCTCACCCGAATGGTCGCCCGACTCTCTCCTTCGTTTTATGGACGACGAAGGCATTCGGATTTCTGTGCTGTCTCTCACTGCTCCGGGAATCGAAGGTTGGAAGGCGGACGAGCGCGTGAAGATGGCTCGCCGTGTCAACGATTACGGGGTTGACCTAGTGCAAAAAAACCCTGATCGCTTCGGCTACTTTGCGACGTTGCCCCTGCCCGACGTGCACGCAAGTCTCGCCGAGATGGCCCGTGCCTTCGATAGGCTCAGAGTGGATGGCGTGGTGTTGCACAGCAATTTCGACGGCATATATCTGGCCGACCCGCGATTCGATCCTCTGTGGGAAGAATTGAATCGCCGGTCGGCTACAATCTTTGTCCATCCGACGACGCCCCCGCTGATGCCCATGCTTCCCGGCATCCCCGGACCCCTTACGGACTATCCAGCGGAGACGACGCGCGCTGCATTGCATCTCGTTTTGAATGGCCATACAGTCCGATTTGGTGGGACAAAGATCATTCTGTCCCATGGCGGTGGATTCCTGCCCTATGCTGCCACGCGCTTCGCGGAGCTTAGTGCCTCGCTGAACTCCGCCAGGTCGGTGGAATGGGCAACCAAGGCGCTGCAGTCGTTTTATTTCGATACTGCCCTAGTCGCTCCCAGTGGTCTACCAAGCCTTCTTGCCTTTGCGCCATCTGAACACATCGTGTTCGGCACGGATTTTCCTTATGCATCAGAGAAAGTATCTAAGACGTTCACGACCAATCTGGATAGGTACCGCGATCTTGCTCCGGAAACACTCGAAGCAATAAATCGCGGAGCATCTGCGTTGATACCTCGAGTCAAGGAGTTGACGGTAATCAAGGAGAGTTAGCAATGACAAACACCACCGGTTCAACTGACTGCTGCCGGCGATGTTGAGCTTGCATCGATCACGACGGTGGGTTTGCCTATCTGACTACTCACCGGCAGAATGCGATCGACCATCTCTCACTGGAACCTGGCCAAAAATAACGACGTAAGGTGCAGTGTCGCAGGTGATCCTTTCACGGAGGAGCTCATTGGCCCATCGGCCGGCGGCTGCTCTTTGTAGAGGGTGTCAAGAACGTGGCGGAGGATAAGATTTCCGGCGACACAAGGAAAGCATAAGGCCACCGGGACTCATTCCGGATCTCGACGAAGCACACTATTTGGCTGCGCATTAACCTGTCTTGCCCGGACTGTCAGGTGCGACGACCCGCGCAGCATTTCGGCTGGCTGGGTGCGTTCGTGGGGCTCGACTTGGCGGCTTCAGGCGCCAAAACACAAGCACAGCTGGGATGGCACCCCACGACCCCTGGATTGATTGCCGATCTTGAACAAATGAATTATCTCGAAGCTGATACAGTTACCGCGTCTGCGGCGCGACGCACCTAAGCATTGGAATTGGGAGGATCATACGATGGAAATCAAAGATCGCGTATTCATTGTGACTGGCGCGTCGTCGGGGATAGGGCTGGCGACGGCGATCGTTCTGTCTGAACGCGGCGCGAAAGTCTCCCTTCTCGCTCGCAGCACCGATGCGCTCAAAGAATTAGCGCAGAAGCTTCCAGGCAGCTTTCCGTTCACGGTAGACATGACGCAGTTTGATCGAGTGCGCGAAGCCGTAGCCGCTGTGCACCAGCATTACGGCCGCATCGATGGTCTCGTAAACAATGCAGGCCGTAGCTATGCGGCCGCAATCGAGGAGATCGAACCTGCGCTTTTCGACGAAATCTTCCATCTCAATGTCCTGGGACCAATCGTCGCAATGCAGGCCGTGATTCCGGTGATGCGGGCGCAGGGCGGCGGAAGCATTGTAAACATCAATTCGGGAACTGCTTTCATGACCCTCCCTCAATACAGTGTTTACTCGTCGTCGAAGCGTGCTCTTCTTGGCTTCAGTCTTACCGCGCGCGCCGAGTTGGAAAAGGACCGCATCGTCGTCAGCGAAATCTACCCATTCATCACGGCGACGAATTTCGGCAACAATAGGATGGGCAACCCAGCGGGTGGCGGACCTTCGGCGCATTACGCCGATGGTGACAAGCCCGAATTCGTCGCCGGCCTCGTTCTGCAGGCTGTCGAAGAAGGCCAAGCCCAGTATTTCGCGAATGATCGACTTCGCAAAATGGCCGGGGTCGCGGCCTAGGCCGCGCTCGCCCTGGCCGAGCTGCCTCCGGAACGAGTTCGGCCTTCTGGACGTACTCGTGAACAACGCGGGCATCTCGCATGCGGGAAGCCGGACATCAAGGTCAACGCTACGTGCCCGGCTTCACCGCGACTGTGGATCCCGCAAATCCCATCCGTGACGAATGCCGTTGAAATCAGCGACATGCGGGAGGGAGCTGGAGGCTGGGTTAAGAAGGCGACCGGGAAGTAACAATGTGACGTTTGACGGGAAACCGCTGGATGGATTTTTCGTTATGTACAGTCCTTAGATGGCTTACTTGGCCTACCAAGCAAACCAAACTAGAAAGGGAGGGCCTAGTTAAAAAGCCCCCTTTGGACTCGCATCCAAGACACTTTGGCGAGACACCGGGGTTAAGCGACTTTGCGGGCTGATTTTTCGAGGAGTTCGTGGATAAGGGTTTGGTAGGGTTTGGATTGTTTGGCGGCCATGCGGCGGAGTTGGCGGAGAAGTTTTGGGGCGATGCGGATGGCGATGAGCTGTTTGGCGTTGCCGGTGGCGGGGCGGCCGACTCGGCGAGCGCGGCGGAGTTCGGCTGGGGTCGATTCGGGGATGTCCGAGAAATCGAGCTTGCTATCGGGTATGGGCTTGGCGTTCTTGGCGAGTCGCCTGGCGTGCGCTAATGATACGAATGAGTTCCTGGCCATGTTTTATTCTCCGCTGCGTGTACACCACGATAAGAATTCTGCCCGTGAGCGACGAGCCGAGGCGCTTTGAGCGCTGCTCCGAGTAGGGTGTGCTCGGGATCGTCCCAATCGAGCGCGTCGGGGTCGACGAAAATCGTCGCGGCTTCTTCAAACGAGACACCGTGTTTCTTGAGGTTGGTCAGAGCCTTGTGGACGTCCCAAGAGAACACATTTGTGTATATACGCTAATTGGGAGGGATTGTAAATAGTGCGAATCTCAGGCTGAGTGCCCTCGTCTTCCACTCGTGGATTATAGGGCCACCCAAATTCCCAATCCCCGCCACTTTGGCAGTCTTCTCATGACACAGGTATGCGTTACACTTTCCGTGTAATGGCAAATACACTGGGGTTGGCTGCTGAAACAGCAGTGGGAAGGACTGTTTTCATGGCAGGCAGCATTCTGCTTCATACCGGGTACTTTGGTACGGAGATTTCCGGCAACGTGGGACCGTTCTAGTGTGAAGGCTCTTCTTTTTTGGCTGCTTCCAGTTGCAAGTCTGGGTTTGTTTCTCCTCACCTGCTACGTCGTAGACAGAACTGCGCTGAAGCAACGATGGTCGTTCGTGGTATTGCTTCGGCAGGCATGGTGGAGATTGGTGAGTTTTGTGATTCCGCTCTTGATGGTTGCCTCCGGGTTCACGCTCATTTTCAGTGGGAAGATTGTCGGCACAGTATGGCTGATAACCGCCGGCATAGTCTCCCGAGTTGGAAAGGGGTTACTCAGACGGGCCGAGGGAATGAAATTCAATCGTCTGAAATCTGGCGAGCTTCGAAACCGAGCGTTGAAGATGGCAGACCACATGGGGGTGACAATTAGTCGGGTTTACATCGTTCCTGCGGGAAAGGGACATTTGACGAACGCCTATGGCTTATCAGATGCCATCGGCCTCACGGATAGCCTTGGGCAGTACCTAACGAAGACGCAGATTGATTACGTTATGGCTCACGAGTTGGCTCACGTGAGCCTAAAGCACGGACGGAAGCATTTGCTGCTGGTGCTGGGAATGTTTCTTATTTTGTCCCTCGTTTTGTTTCGGTTGTCGCACTATGCGGTAGCTCTACTACCATTCGCTGAAATCGCCGTAGTTATCGGTCCGCTGATCGCTATCTATTATTTCTCGCGCCGCTTCGAATATGCCGCCGACGCATTCGCGGTTGACTTTACTGGCGACCCGGAAACCGCGATACGAGCGTTGGTCAACCTGCACAAAATCCATGAGGTGCCCGCCCGGTCAGGTAGATTCACTGAATTATTCATGACGCACCCTCCGCTTGCGCTCAGGACAGCAGCTATCGCCGAAGCTGGTCGAATTCCCGTCGAGCGCTTGCACAGGATTCTGAGCGATGAAGGTATACCCGCGTTAGCCGCAGAGTAAGATTAGTCATGCCCACACTCAGCGAGCGCCAGAATACTTGGCTTGTCGCACAGGTCGCAGAATATATTGACCGACAGCGCAAGAACTTCACGCAGAGAGCCGTGCCTCTGAACCGGAATCAGATATCAGCGATGCAGCCCATCTTTCGCGCTAACCAGTTGGACTCGGCGAGGATTCTGGTCCTCAATGGTGAGCGCGTCGGCAATCCACCGTTCTATCGTGCACTCGTCCAAATGGGATTCGAAGCTGCCGCCCTCCGGTCCCGGTGGATGGGACCTACGAAAATGCTCGGGCGCCTGTGTGTCGACAAAGGAAACCGGTCGGAAACGAATCGTCGTCGGCGCGTTCTCGCGGAACGCGTTCGAACTCTTATCAAGAAGCGCCGACAGCTTTGGCCCATCGGCGCTCGACAGTTCGGTTATTAGGCGCGTCTTTGTAGGAGTAACGCCGGCTTTTCTTTCGCAATAGCTAATAGTCGGAGTGCCGAACTTTGTGGTTTGCGGGAGCCCTGTTCCCAGCTTCGGAGAGTTCCGACGCGAGTACAAAGGAATTCTGCAAATTCCGGCTGGCTAAATCTCAGGCGAGTTCTGACGCGGCGAATTTCAGCAGGTTTCATTGAGACGGGCTCAAAAGCCACACGCGACACGCGCATTTTAACCTTTTTTCCTGCACGATACTTCTTAGCCTCAACAAACCCGGAGATCATTTCGTTGAATAGCTTGTTGTTCATTGCCCTTCCTCCCTCAGTTCACGAATGAGATTAGATAATATATTTTTCTGTTGTTTGGTCAGGTTGTCCTGCTCATCCTTGTTAAACACCATCAACAGAAAAATCTGCCCATCTCGCTCGATGTAGTAGTACATATACCGAAATCCGCCGCTCTCTCCTTTGCCTCTAGTAGGGTCGGCCGCCCGAGACTTCCGCACGCCCGAAGTGCCTTCTATCACGGGACCGCGCTTCGGGTTTTCAAGCAGGTCGTTCTGAATTTCCAACAATACGTCATCAGCATTTTTTTTCGCGAGAGCCATTAGGCGCTTCGTAAACGCCGGAAACTCTATGAACTCTAACACACTGTTATACTACAACAGAGTAGTACCTCTGTCAAGGGCTCCGCGTTGTTCCAAAGATGGCGTAAATGTGCTGTAGGCTATTGAAAGCAGGAATAGTTTGGTGGACGAGAGGGGATTCGAACCCCCGGCCTCCTCGTTGCGAACGATGGGGAAAATAAGCTAAGGCAAGGCGCCACAATCACTTAGCTATTTTCACGGGGCCCTTAATTGGCAAGTCCGGCAAGCCGGGCTATTTGCCTTCTTATCTTTGTCTTTTCAGTACAGCTCGATGAGCAGCGGCATAAAATCATGGCTCAACATAAGCGCAGCTGTAGCATCTTCCCCTCAGTGCGTAACACAGGCCTATGAGATTCACGGCCAAGGCGTCCGCATCATTATGCTTGGTGCTCATTGACGCGATCTTAGCTGCTCACTTTACTTCTGGGGGCCTAAGTCAGTCTTGACTGCCGGTTCGCTCAGACGCTCTGCGACAGCTTCGGTCCCACACAACCCGCCTATTACTTCAGCAGCATCCCGTCACCGGTGGACGCGTTGGAACAGTAGTCGTTGCTAGTTATGGGCGAATGCGTCACCTATTGATGAGCCACGTCGAGGTTTTTGCGCACAACTCTTGGGCGAGCGCTCTCTTCAGCCAACCATTACTTCGTCCAATCTTCGACCTTCAGATGCTTGATCCGTTTGAACGCCACATCGCTTGATATGAGAGTCAGTCCCAGCGAAAGAGCATGGGCGGCAATCATCATGTCCATGCTGCCCAAAAGTTGCCCCAGGCGTTCAAGTCCAGCGCGAAGGTCGCCGTAATGGTGTGCTGCTTCCGAATCCCAGGGGAACACCGTTACCGCTAGAAGAAATGTATCTATGGTGGCTTGCAAGGCCGGGGAAGGACGCCTCGCGAGGCCATAGCGCAACTCAGCTTCGGTGACCGTAGAAACGCCGATCTCCGCCATGGGCACTTTGGCGAGATGGTGATCGAAAGCAAGGCTCTTTTTCGTGATGGCGTAGCTGGCAGCACTAGTGTCCAACAAATAGCGAGCGTTCATCGTTCGAACAACTCGCGGTTCTGTGGCGGTTCATCTTTGCGGTTGGCAAGGAAGTCCTCAAACGCACGCGGATCGGCCTTGAGGGCTTCTTCCCTTAAACTGAAGAACTCATCCCAGGAGGCGGGTCTCCGCGACAGGATCACGTCCCCCGTCTTCTCATCCCTGCGGATGAATACTTCCTGGCCCTCGAATCGGAATTCGGAGGGCAAGCGCACGGCTTGGCTTCGGCCATTCTTAAAAAGCTTCGCGGTACGTGACATAAAGCCCCCTGTTAGATATATACCATGATATATGACAGGCAATCAAGGATTTCGCGTCGATCCCCGGGGTGTTGTGCCTCGCCAAAACTCAGGGACGTTTGACTTTCACTTAGTTAGGACAATGTTACAAATTTGTCGCGTAATTCGTTGATTTTTAAAGTCGCTCGTCATTTTGGCGAAGCACAGGAGTTTTCGATAGCCACAGGTACGCATTAAAGGGGACATCGGTCCCGTCAAACAAAGCGAGATGAACGTTGCCGCATTCTGCTGCACTCCCCCTGATTGTGGCGCCACGCCGGAGAGGCAAATCTCTGATGAGGCGCAACTGGCAAGCGGGGCGTGTGTATCAAGAAGGACGCAAAAAGAGTGACCCGTGGCTCCCTACAATGGTGGCTTATGTCCAATACTGGCGGGATGTTCCGGGGCAGGCAGAACCCAAACGGGGCTTTGTTTCCTTGGGCGTCTGCCGCACGCGTACAATCGCAGTGCGAAAAGCAGCCGAGAAGTTGGAAGAGCTCGGCATTAATTCGACGCAGTCATTCCGCGAGAGCACCTCTAACATCACCTTTCAAGAGCAGGGTGAAATCTGGCTACAGTCTCTTTCCAACCGCAAGCGCAATCCACTCGAACAGACGACGATCGACACATGGCGATACGCTTTGGACAAGTGGATGTATCCCTTCTTCGGTGAGCGGTATCTGGCCGACGTCACCAACCTCGCCATGAAAGAGTTCGTTGATCATATTTCCTTGCTGGCGCCGGCGACGATTCGCGACTACGTGAATATCGTCAAAGCCGTGGTGGCTTCGGCGCGAGACGTGAGGGGCGAGCCCCTTTTCATGCGAGACTGGGACGACGAATTCATTGATGTTCCAGAGGTGGATGAGCAGAACCAGCCCACCGTTGACCGGGGCGAAATGACAGCGATCCTGCAGGAAGCTGAAGAACCATATTACACGTTGTATGCGTTGCTCGCGGGCTGTGGGCCGATGCGGGCCGGGGAAGCACTCGGCCTCGACATTCGTTCCATCCATGAAGACTTCCGCACCTTGGAGGTTGTGCAGAAAGCCAAGCGCGGAGAACTTCAGGACCACATGAAAACGAAGAACGCGGACTCCAGGCACGGGCGGGTGGTGGATCTGTCCGAACCCCTGGCCGCGATGCTGCGTGACTTCGTGGGCGGCCAAACGAGTGGTCTGGTTTTTTGTAAACCGGATGGCAGCCAACTCATGCAGCGGGATATTCTGAGACACAGCCTGCACCCCATCCTGAAAAAACTGGAGCTTGAACAGGGTGGGTTCAACATCTTCCGGCGCTTCCGCATCACCGAGTTAGAGACGGCGGAGGTTCCACCGGCGTTGCAACACACCTGGTCGGGGCACGCGAAGTCGCATGTGTCCGAGGTGTACAAAAAACTCCTGAAGCAGCGCGAATGGCGCTTGCGATGGGCAGAAAAAGCGGGAACGGGGTTCACGCTGCCAAGCCACCAGAAGGCAGCGGCGGAGGTTCCAAATGGCAAGTCTGGCAAGATTTTGGAATTCCGTAAAGTAGGTTAAGTCTTTTAAAATCTGGTGGACGAGAGGGGATTCGAACCCCCGGCCTCCTCGTTGCGAACGAGGCGCTCTCCCAGCTGAGCTACTCGCCCACGAGTAGCAAAACGATTTTAGCAAACGCGCTGGGGCTTGCCAACACGCGTTCTACGGCCTGTAAACACATGGGGCGCAGCATTTATCCGAACTCGTTCGGGACGCTGCGCCCTTAAGAAGAGAAAATGTGCCTTGCGTCGCGCGCGTCTAAGGCTGCTCGATGGCTCCGCCCGTACGCTGAGCCACGATCTTCTTGGCATTTTGATACAGGGCACGCGCCTGGGGAATGGCTTCGACGGCCTTCTGCACTTGCGGATCGGCCTCCAGCAGAACCTTAAACCCTTCCTGCTGGCTGAACGTAGACATGAACACTTCCTGCTTGATCTTCCTCTTAATCCAGTCGAGGTCTTCGGCTATCTCGGGTTCCGTATACCTGATGTTGTGCTTGCTCAGATATTCTCGGAACGTACGCATCACATCGTCGCTCGCTTCAAAATCCTTAGTGATGGTGGGTTTGGTGCCGAGATAGTAGCGGGTAAATCCCCCCACCCCCGTCTCGGCGGGCCAGAACACGTCACTGCGGTAAAGCAACTGTTCAAACTTGGTCAGCTTTGGAGCGGGCACGATGATATCCGGCGTGATGCCGCCGCCACCGGTCACCGAACGCCCGCTATCCGTCAGCTTCACTTCCGTCGGATGTTCGGGCACTTTGCGTTCGTAGTGGTATTCATAGAGCGAAACGGATTTGTAGTCTCGCTGAATCAGCCGTCCACTGGGTGTGTAGTACCGGGCCGTCGTGAGTGCCAGTCCGGTATTCTCGCTCAGCCCGGTCACTGTTTGCACCAAGCCCTTGCCAAAAGTCGTCTCACCCACGATCAGTCCGCGATCATGGTCTTGCACCGCACCGGAAACGATTTCCGTGGCGGAAGCCGAATTGTTGTTCACTAGGATAACCAGGGGCATAGTCACGCCCTGATTGCCGCGCACCGCATAGTAGCGCCGCTCGGGAGAAGTCCGTCCATGGTGGGAGACGATCAGCTGGTTCTTGTCGAGGAACATGTCGCCAACAGCGACTGCTTCATTGAGCAAGCCGCCGGGATTCGCGCGCATGTCCAAAATCAAACCATCGAGTGCCGGAGCATTGAGCTGTCTCAAAGAATCCGCAATTTCGCGATCGGTGGTCTCGTTGAATCCGGAAAGCCGAATGTAGCCTACGCCCGGCTTCAGCATGAAGGCGATATCCACGGAATGTCGCGGAATTTCGTCGCGCGTCACCGTGAAGACGAGCTGGTCTGAATATCCCTCGCGTGAAACCGTGATCTTGACGACCGTGCCCTTCGGGCCCTTCAACATGTCGGCCACTTCGGTGGTGGTCAATCCATCCGTGGATTTATCGTCCACCTTGACAATCACATCGCCTGGGCGGATGCCCGCGTTATATGCTGGTGCGCCCGCGTAAGGCGACAGCACCACGGTGTGATTTTCTCGCGGCGCCACGATCATCCCGACGCCGTAATATTTCCCGCGCTGGTCTTCGCGCAACAGGGAAAACTGCTTGGCATCGAAGAAACTCGAGTGCGGATCGAGCATGCGCAGCATGCCCGGAATGGCCCCCTGGTAGACGGCCTTGTCGACGTCGACGGGATCGGCATAATTGTTCTGGACAACATTCAGGACTTGGGTAAAGCTCCGCACCGCCGTCTGATAATCATCCGCCGAGGCCGTCGTGGCTCGCACGTTGGGGCCGTAAATGCCCCCTAGGACAGCGGATACCAGCAGTACGACAATCACAACTACAAGTCCGCGACGCTCTGATCTCATTCTTACCTCGCGCGACAGCTCTGGTTTAAAGTATAACACACCGCCTGCACCCGCCAACTCCGGTTTGACAGCGGCTGGCACCCTTTCTATGATGCCCTTGGACCCTTTAGACGGCTCCCAAACGCAATGTTGAGCGTTCCCCATATGATTGTGCTGTTTATCGTGGTCCTGGTAGTGTTCGGGCCGCAGAAGCTGCCGGAGCTCGCCCGGGGCCTGGGCAAGCTTATGGCTGAATTCCGCAAGGCCTCCACGGACTTTAAGAGCGCTTTTGAAGAGGAAATGCGCGAAATGGAGCGCCAGGCGATGCAGGCCGAGCGCAAGAAGGCCGCTGAGGCCGCTGCCGCTTCTGCCGCGGCTGCCGAAACTGGCCCCCCTGCCATCACAGAGCAATCCTCGGTCGCAGCAGCGGCTTCGAGCGAGGCTGAGCCAGAGACCCAGGCACCTCAAGTTCCGGTCGTTTCACCCGTAGCCGAATCCGTCCCGCGTTCGCCGGAGGAGTGGACTGATCCGAAGACCGAAGCTGCGGCAGTGAAAGATTCCCAAGATGCCCTCCATGACCACCAGCATCCGGCCTGAACCCGTGCCCGAATCTCCATCCAACACGCAAATCACGCCTTCACCGGAAGAGCCCGCCGGAGCGATGACCTTCTTCGAACACCTCAGCGAGCTTCGCAAACGCATAATCAACTCGCTTTTCTCGGTCGTCGTCGGCGCAGGCATCGGCTGGTTTGCGGCGCCTCATTTTGTCAACTGGATCGTTAAGCCCATGACCGATGCCTTGAAAAAAGCTGGACTCAATCCCCAACTGGTTTACTCCCATCCGGCGGGTTTCTTGAATCTGCTGATTACCCTGAGCATCTATCTTGGGATTGTCATCGCCTCTCCGTGGATTCTTTACCAGATATGGCTTTTCGTCGCGCCTGCCCTGTATAAGCACGAACGCAGTGCCATCACAGGTTTCTTGTTTTCCACGGTCTTTCTGTTTCTGGCGGGAATCGCTTTTGGGTATTTCGTTTCCCTCCCTTACGTGCTGCGTTTCCTGATTAGTTTTCAGGGACCGGTGGTTCCCCTGATCAACATCGATGAGTATTTTGATCTGATCTTAATGGTACTCCTCGGCCTGGGGCTGGTTTTTGAATTGCCGGTGCTCATTTTCTTTTTGTCCCTATTCGGAATCGTTACTCCAAAATTCCTTATGAAGAATTTCCGCTACGCCATTTTGGTGATCGCGATTCTAGCGGCTATCCTTACGCCGACGCCGGATGCCACCACCATGCTGGTTTTCATGGCAGTTTTGGTGGCTCTGTATTTCGTTGGCGTCGCGGTGTCCTGGGTAGTGGTGCGGCGGCGCGAGCGTCGTCTTGCCACCGCGGAGGCTCAGTAGATGACTTCCATTTCTAAAATTGCTCCGCGAGTCGCCGCGGCCTTTTGCCTTCTTCCCGCGGGCCTCGCAGGTTGTAAATTCAGTGGCAAAGAAGCATCTGCTGCCGCAAACCAGCCCCCGTTTATGAGCACTGTGGCTTCCGCTCCGCCGCAAACTGCTGATGACGCGCCTTCGCCCGAGAAGACTGGCGGCTTCGATGGCAAGCGCGCCTTCGCCCAGGTTGCCAAGCAAGTCAGCTTTGGACCTCACCCCTCGGGCTCACCTGCGATCGTCAAACTACAAGAGTATCTGCTCTCCGAACTAAAGAGCTACGGCTGCACCGTGGAGACCGATTCTTTCGGCGCGGACACGCCCATCGGCCGTATCTCCATGAAAAATATTCTGGTCAAAATTCCCGGCGAGAAGCCCGGCACCATTCTTCTCGGCACGCATTACGACACGCTCTTGATGGACAACTTCGTGGGCGCTGACGACGCCGGCTCTTCCACGGCCGTCATGCTGGAGTTGGCACGATTGCTCTGTCCTCAGAAGGGGAAGTACGCCGTGTGGATTGCATTTTTCGACGGCGAAGAGGCCATGAAACACTGGAGCGAAACCGACAGCCGCTATGGCAGCCGTCAAATGGCGGCGCGCTTAGCGGCCAGCGGCGACCTGAAGAAGGTCAAGGCATTTCTGCTGGCGGACATTGTTGGCGGACCCAAGGACCGGTTCCTGCGCGAAGCCAGTTCTACGCCGGCGTTGGTCGAACTCATTTGGAGCACCGCCGCCAAGCTGGGCTACTCCGCCAATTTCCTGAATGAAAGCATGTCCGCTGAAGATGACCATGATTCTTTTTTGAAGCGCGGCGTTCCTTCGGTGGATGTCATCGGCGATTTTACGAACAACGGCTACTGGCATACGACGCAGGATACGCTCGACAAAATCACTCCCAAGATGCTAGCCATCACCGGCCACGTTTTTCTGGAAAGCCTCAAGCAACTCCAAGCGAAATAGCCCGTTTGGAGTGCGGGAGCGCTTTTCCCTCAGCCGGCGGCACCTACGCCTCGAATTTCACGTCTTTTCCCTTTTGCACCACCGAGTGCTTCAGAAAATCCTCATCATTGTGGTAAGGAAAATCCGAGCGATAGTGGCTCCCCCGGCTCTCTTCCCGCGCCAGTCCCGAGCGCGCGATCAACAAGGCCAGGGTATGCAAATTTCGCAGCTCGTGGTCCGAGCGCCCAGCCTTGCCCGATTTCGGAAGCTCCAAAACTTGCAACTGCTTGAGGACATCCGCCATTTCCTTGCCGCTTCGCAGGATTCCCACGCCGCCCCACATCAGGTCGCGAATTTTCGCGAGCATTGCGCAGGCGGGGGATTGTTTGGCCGCCGCTTTTGCCGATTCCTTGTGCGCCGCCGAGGAATTTCCCGGTAGCGGCGCCGGACTGCCGGGCAGCGCCGCTCCGCTGCGCTTTCTGACGGGCGCGTCCTTGATCATTGCTTGCCCCACGAGCGCCCCGAACACCAATCCTTCCAGCAGGGAATTGCTTGCCAAGCGGTTAGCGCCATGCACGCCAGTTGCGGCCGTCTCGCCCGCAGCATACAAGCCAGCAAGCGAAGTTCGTCCCCACAGATCGGTCTTCACTCCGCCCATCATGTAATGCGCCGCTGGACAAACCGGGGCCATGTCGCTGGCCAGGTCCAGGCCGAAGCCCGCGCAGGTTTCATAGATTCGCGGGAACCGCTTCTTCAGGAATTCTTCACTCTTTTTCGTCATATCCAGAAATACGTGCGAGCTTTGTGTGTGGTGCATTTCGCTGACGATGGCGCGCGCCACGATGTCCCGCGGCGCCAGCTCCTGCGCCTCGTTGTAACGTTTCATGAAACGCTCGAGGCCGATGTTGCGCAATACGCCACCTTCGCCGCGCAGTGCTTCGGAAAGCAAAAAACGCGGCGCTCCCTTTACCGCTAGCGCCGTCGGATGGAATTGCACGAACTCCATGTCGGAAAGCACCGCGCCAGCTTCATAGGCAATGGCCATGCCGTCGCCCGTGGCGACTTCAGGATTGGTCGTCTCCCGGTAAATTTGCCCCAATCCCCCGGTGGCCAGCAGAACCGCCCCGGCCCTCAACTCGTGCTGCGACCCGTCTGCTTCATCGATGAAGCGCAGTCCCGTGACGTGCCCGTGCTCCACCGTCAATTCCGTCGTGAAGGCGTGCGCGCGCAAGTGCAAGTGCGGAATCGTGTGCGCCCGAGCCAGCAGCGCGCGGCTGATCTCCCTGCCGGTCGAGTCGCCGTGCGCATGTAAGATGCGTGAGCGGCTGTGCGCGGCTTCGCGCGTAAATGCCAGTTTCGTTCCTGCCCGGTCGAATTCCGTGCCCCACTCGATGAGCTGCGTGATGTACTTCGGACCCTCTTCGACCACCAGGGCCACGGCTTCAGGACGGCACAAGCCATCGCCGGCTTTGATGGTGTCCTGTTCGTGTAGTCCGATTTCATCTTCGTCGGAGAGGGCCACGGCAATTCCTCCCTGGGCCCACGCCGTGGCGGAATCGTTTAGATTGGATTTGGCCAGAACCAGTACGCTTCCGGCCGCGCTCAACTCGATCGCCGCCCGCAAACCCGCGATTCCGCTGCCCACGACAGCGTAATCGGCGCGATGGATTTTGTGGGAGTCGCTCATAAGCTTGGGGAGTTTGCCGCCCCAATATGGTAGCACGAAGGAATTGCGCCGATTGAGCGGTGCGGACGCGATATGCGATGCGTCCGGTGCGTGTGTTACATTGAATCGTCTCATTCATGAAAATGAAACGCATTCCCGTGAAGTCGTCGGCCGGTCCCTACGCGGTCGTGGCCGGGGCGGGCGTGATTCGCCGGGCCGCGCGGGAAATTGCCGTGCTCGGACGGTTTTCGAGCGTGCACATTGTTTCATCGCCAAAAGTTTGGCGCGTGGCAGGGAAGTCCGTCCAGCGCGGGTGGCGGCTTTCGAAAGGCAGCGCTGTTCACCTTTTCGACGACGCCGAATCGTCCAAGAACCTCCGCAGCGTCGAACAAATCACGCGCTCGCTGTGCCGGGCGGGCGCCGATCGCCAGTCCCTTGTAATCGCGGTAGGGGGCGGCGTGGTTGGCGACGTAGCCGGGTTTGCGGCGGCGGCGTACCTTCGCGGAGTGAAACTCGTTCACATCCCTACGACGCTGGTCGCCCAAGTGGACAGCTCTATCGGCGGCAAGACTGGCGTCAACCTTCCCGAAGGGAAGAATCTTGTCGGAGCGTTCTATCCTCCCCAGTTAGTGCTCACTGACCCGGAACTGCTGCGAACGCTCTCCGACCGCGAATTCCGCGGCGGCCTCGCGGAGGTTATCAAGCACGCGATCATTGCGGATGCCAAGATGTTCGCTTTTCTTGAGAATAATGTGGACAAGGTGCTGCGGCGGGATCGCCAGATTCTCGGTTTTCTAATTCCTCGCAACGTGCAGATCAAAGCTCGCGTGGTGAGCCGCGATGAACGGGAATCCGGTTTGCGGGAAATCCTCAACTACGGCCACACTTTCGCGCATGCCCTGGAAAGCGTCACGAAATACCGACGTTATCAGCATGGCGAAGCGGTCGCTTGGGGTTTGATGGCGGCCGCTTTCCTCGGGCACGAACTCGGTTTGACGCGCGCCGCCGATGTTTCCCGCACCGTCGCGCTGATTAACCGGCTGGGATCGTTGCCGCCCTGGCCGAATGTTCCGCCCGCGACGTTGCTTGAAGCCATGCGCTCCGACAAGAAAACGCGCGCCGGTATTCTTCGCTTCGTCCTCTCGCCGCGCATCGGTGAAGCGCGCTCCTACGACACCGTCCCCATGCACGTCGTGGAACGCGTTCTTCATTTCACGCCACGCCTCATCACCGCCAGCGCAAAGCATTCACGAGGCCGCCGTGGTTGAAGCCCCCGCGTCGGTTAAGGGAACGCGCCCCGAAGGCGCGACTAGTGAGGACGACGCTTCGAAAAAAGTCCGCGAAATGTTCACGGAGATCGCGCCGCGCTACGATCTGCTGAACCACCTCTTGTCGCTGCAGCTCGACCGCTTCTGGCGCGCCCGCACTGCAAAGCATCTTCGGCATGTTTTTCCTGAGCCGGAGATTTCTATTGAGGCACACAAGCCTGTTCATGTCAGACGGGAGATTTCTGTGCTAGACCTTTGCTGCGGCACAGGCGACCTGGCCATCGCTCTGCATCGCAGGTATTGGGCGCGGGTGGTCGGTGTGGACTTTGCCCACAGCATGCTCGTACGCGCCAGAAAGAAAAGCGCCCGTTGGCATGTCCCTGATGCAGTGCCGCCCCGTGCCATCCGGTTTATCGAGGCTGATGCGCTGCGGCTCCCATTCGCGGATGGCTCCTTTGACCTCGTTACGACCGCTTTCGGCTTTCGCAATCTTGCCAACTACGAATCCGGCTTGCGCGAAATTCAGCGCGTGCTTAAGCCTGGCGGCACCGTTGCCATTCTGGAGTTTGCCGAACCGCCCGAAGGTTTGCTGGGCGGTCTCTATCGCTGGTATTTTTCTAAAGTGTTACCGAAGATTGGCGGCCTCATTTCCGGGGAGCAAGCTGCCTACAAGTATCTCCCGCAGTCCGTGGCCCGCTTCTTCCGCCCGCCCGAACTCGCCGCCCTCCTGACCGCCGTCGGCTTCCGCGCCGTTGACTACTGCGCCTGGACCTTTGGCACCGTAGCCCTTCACACCGCCGTCCGTTCCACCTGATTTGTAATGGCCGGCTTCGCCCCGGCCTTCTTACTCTCTCTAGGTCCTTCCTACCTTCAACTTTAAACTTTCGACTTGCAACCTCATTCCCCAGTCACTCTTCCAGTCCAGCACTCCGCAACTTCGCGAGCAGCGTCTTCGGCGAAACGCTCAGCTTTTCCGCGGCGCGCGTCTTATTCCACCGGCACTCGCGCATGGTGTTTTCCAGCAAAACTTTCTCCGCGTGGCGCGCGGCTCGCCCGGTGACTTCCTCGAGCGAGCCCTCCCAACTAAAATTTTCCGGAAGCATTCCCGCTGGCAAGTGTTCTGTATCCGGCTTCGACACCGGCAATTGCAAACCCTCGGCGCGAATGCTCAAACCATCCGCCAAAATCACCGCGCGCTCCAGCGTATTCTGCAACTCGCGTACGTTGCCCCGCCAGCGGTAGTGCAGCAATCGGTCCCGCGCTTCGGCCGACAATTCCAGCCCGGGCTTCCCAAACTCCCGGCTGAATTTTTCTAGAAAGTGATCCGCGAGCAGCAACACGTCGTTCCCGCGCTCGCGCAAAGGTGGGATGGTCATCGGAACCGCTGAAATTCGAAAGTACAAGTCTTCGCGAAACAGCTTCTCTTGCGCCAGTTTCTGCAGGTCGCGATTCGTGGCCACCACGATTCGCACGTCCACATCAATCGATTGCGTCCCGCCCACCCTCTCGAACCGCCGCTCTTCCAGCACGCGCAGCAACTTCGCCTGGATCGCCAGCGGCAACTCTCCAATTTCATCCAGAAAAAGCGTTCCGCGGTTCGCCAAGTCCATCTTTCCGACTTTGCGCGCGCCCGCCCCGGTGAACGCCCCGCGCTCATGCCCAAAAAGTTCGTTCTCCACCAGTCCTTCCGGGATTGCCGCACAATTCAGCGCCACAAACGGCTGGTCTCGCCGCGGCGACAAATGATGAATCGCCAGCGCGAACAACTCTTTCCCCGTCCCGCTTTCTCCCAGTAGCAAGCAAGTTGAATCCGTCGCCGCCACTTTCTGAATCTGCTGGCTCACTTCCCGGATCGTGGCGTGCTCGCCCAAAATGCGCGGAAATCCGTAGCGCGTCGAATACTCCTCGCGCAGCAGCAAATTTTCCCGCAATAATTCCTGTTGTTGCGCCGCGCGTTTTACCAGCAGCTTTAAATGCTCCAGGTCCACGGGTTTCTGGAGAAAATCAAACGCCCCCTCTTTCATCGCGGCGACCGCTTCTTCCACCGATCCGTAGGCCGTCAACAGCAACACCGGGACCGAGGCGTCCGCCTGCTTGGTTCCGCGTAGCACCTCCAACCCCGAAGCCCCCGGCATCTTTAAATCCGTAATCACCAGCAGATAGCGCCTCGTGCGCACCTTGTGAATCGCCGCCGCGCCATCCGCCGCTTCGTCCACGGTGTAGCCCGCGCGCTCCAACGCCTTCCGCAGCATGGTGCGCAGTTCCGTCTTGTCTTCAACGAGAAGAAGAGGTTCCATCTCTTTCGTTTCTACCACGAATCCTATTGCCGTCCGGGAACAACAAAAGACACATGTGCAGGAAAGAGAAGCAGCTTGTTTTCCCCTGTGGGAACAGGCCCTTAGTGCAGTTCTCAGTTTCGGAGGCGAAGGTTTCTAAACCGCTTGCGACGAATAACTTACGATTCTGCCTAATTCTACCGAGCCCAACCAGGATCGCCGCCAGCCTTCCTCAATTGGTCCTCGAGGTCACCCAGAGCTTGCTTCAGCTGGTCAATTTCCTTCTTTTTCGCGTCGATTTTCGCCGTCTTGTCATTGATGTCCTGGCGGGTATTCTGCTGAGTCATCGCTTTCTGCGGATCAGGGTAGTATTCCACCTGGGCCTTTTCCAGTTCGCGTTGCAGAAGATCAAGTTCCTTCTCAGCCTTGGCAATCTTATCGTGCTGGTCCTTGAACTTGGCTCTCCAGGCCGCCTCGCTGTTTGGATCGTCTGCTTTGGTAGCGCCTCCAGCCGTCTGCCCCGTTGATGCGGTTGCCGCCCCGGTGGCGCTGCCGGTGGCTGGATTAGCCGCCGCTGGCTCGGGCGTGCTCTTCTTCAGATCATCGTCCGTATAAACCTTTTTGGGTTTTGACGCGTCTTTCTTTGTCTCGCGCGCCTTTCTTGCCGCGTCGGCCACGGGATCGCCTGTTTGCTGCGAAGAATCCTGCGCGTGCGCCGCTGGGGAAAGTCCGGCCAGACACAAAGCCGGAA
>Ga0307476_10000641_pt1 | contig 25414 bp, 43 predicted proteins | sample atmos_gasesECM2C_2_FD_203314 | JGI IMG/M metagenome (GOLD analysis project Ga0307476, IMG submission 203314) | Hardwood forest soil microbial communities from Morgan-Monroe State Forest, Indiana, United States - atmos_gasesECM2C_05 | ecosystem: Environmental > Terrestrial > Soil > Temperate...
TCCTGAATGCGTGTGCCCAGTCATCGGCGCATTCCTTCGCGTATGGAATGACGGTCTGCCGAGCGATGCGGAGAGGGACCGACTACTCAAGCCATTCATCGCCAAGGTGGTAGGGACTCGCAACAAGAACTTGGAGCGCAAGCGTGGCCTAATGGCTTCGGATTGGTTGATTCGAGTCCATACTCCCGCTTGGCTTCGCCTCGCTGGTTTGGTTTCTCAGGCAGAGCGACTGGAATCTCTGCCGGAAATTACGGACATGGCACAGTTCCCCTCAATCAAAGGGCCGATTGAAGCTGTCAGGGAAGATGCTCGGGCAGCGTGGGACGCAGCGGGGGACGCAGCGTGGGACGCAGCGAGGGCCGCAGCGTGGGCCGCAGCGTGGGACGCAGCGAGGGCCGCAGCGTGGGCCGCAGCGGGGGACGCAGCGAGGGACGCAGCGGGGGACGCAGCGTGGGCCGCAGCGTGGGCCGCAGCGAGGGACGCAGCGAGGGACGCAGCGAGGGACGCAGCGTGGGACGCAGCGGGGGACGCAGCGTGGGACGCAGCGTGGGCCGCAGCGTGGGACGCAGCGTGGGACGCAGCGAGGGACGCAGCGTGGGACGCAGCGTGGGACGCAGCGAGGGACGCAGCGTGGGACGCAGCGTGGGACGCAGCGAGGGCCGCAGCTAAAAAGAAACTCTCTCCGACCATTCACAAGCTGCAAGAATCAGCAGTGGAACTCGTGCAAAGGATGATTGACGCACGCTAGGCAGAGAGGAGCGAGAACAATGGCAAGTAAGCTGATTAAGGCCGAGATGAAGCACGATACCGTCACGCCCTACTCCAAAGGTCCGTTTCCATTCATCCCGATGGTGGTGGAATCAAATCATCCCCGCTTTCGAGTTGGCACACGTCTCGATTGGGGCTTCGTCTCTGTCTCCCTACAAGATGGATACGACGTTCATATTAAGGCTCCGAGCAATGAGCGGATAGCCGAGGCCATCGCGGTGTACGAAGGGGAGCACGGAAAGCAGGATTGGATTGATTGGCGACCGAAGGCGGAGGGCCGATGAACCTAACCCTCAAGCAGAAGGTCTTAGAGGTATTGTGGGGCGCAGTGGCGGGCCTGCTGGCGAGTCTGTGGCTGGCAAGGATACTGGGATGAGAAGCGACCTAGCCTGGATTTTGGAGCTGTTGTGGCCCCGGTGGTTGCCGAGAGTTGAGGAAGTTAACATTAGAATGCGGAGGATTCGCCATGCGAAGTGACGGCATTATGATTCTGAGGTGGCCGCTATGAGCGAGACTTGGTACAAAATCAGCAGCTACAGCGTGAGAATCCAGAGAGTCGAAGTCGTTAAAGCCACTGAGTACTTCGTCACCTATAAGCGAAGCCTTTACGGAGGCGGGTGGCGAGAGACGCGCGAGAAACGCGACGGGCAGTTCTTCAAGACTTTCGCTGAAGCAAAGACCGAACTGATTGACCGCTATGAGAAATCGGTGCAAGCGGCAAAAGATAGCCTGCAAATCAGAAGGTCATATCTAGGACAAGCAAAATCTCTGACGGAGGAAATGAGCTATGCCCAATGACCGACGCGTTTCCATGAACGAGCTTTTTGATGCGCTGCTAGGCCCATCAACGCCCGAAGAGAACAGTTTCATCTCGGACCTGACCTATCTCAACTATCAGCACAACCGGCAGATTACTCCGACAACGACACCCGAACAATGGGCCACCATCTACGGGCCGCGCACGATGGAGATGGAAGCGCGGTATCAGCGCGAAATGCACCGCGACGATGCGCCGGATTACGGGCTTGAGCGGATTCTGGCGGCAGACGAGCGCGGAGACGAGGACAGGGAATCAACCGAAGAGCTTCCGGGCCACTAACCCGGAGGGGCAGGGACACAGGCCGGAGGCTGGAGCTACCGCGATTGCCCTGAACGCTCTCAGCGGCCTACCAGCCTCCGTTTTCAAAGGAGAAAATATGGCAAGCACGGAAATCGTACCTGTAGACACGCAGCAATTTGAAGTCGGCCTAGCACGTCTCAAGCGGGAAGCCGATGCCATTGTCGTCAAAGACCAGCAAACCTACGTTGCTGCCTGCCAGATTGCCTTGGACGCTCGCTCCTACGTGAAGGACGTAAAGGGCAAGATGAATCCAGGGATCGTCAAGGCGAAAGCCCTTGTGGACTCGCTCAAGAACGATTTGTTCAAGTGGATTACGCCAGCCGAGCAGATTGATTCCATTGTCTCCCAGAAGGCTGAGGCATGGAAGCGAGCCGAGCGAGAAGCGGCAGAGCGTGAGCGCCAACGGCTCCAACGAGAAGCGGAAGCCAAGGCGCGAGAGGTTGCAGAAATGGAGCGCCGCATGGCGGAAGAACAAGCAAGATTCATGCGGGCGGAGCGCGAGAAGGAACTCGAAGCACAGCGCAAGGCCGGCGAGATTAATAAGCGCGAACAGGCGCGACTCGCCAAGATTGCTGCCGAGGAAGAGGCTGCGGCCAAGAAGCTCGCGGCAGAGCAAGCCGTACAAACTGCCGCAGCAGTGCCGGAGATTCGCGTTGAGCCATCGGTCCCGAAGGTTGCTGGTATCAAGGCGCGGGTGAACTGGAAGTTCCGCATCGTGGACGCAAACAAGATTCCGCATCTGTTCTTGATGCCGGATGAGGTTGCTATCGGACAGGAAGTACGTCGGTTGAAGGACAAAGCTAAAGCCGAGGAAGTTATCCCCGGAATCGAGGTGTGGAGTGAAGACGGCATCTAAGCGCAGGGTGGTCACGAAAACGCGCCATATTCGCCCTCAGGCGGCAAAGGCTGCCATCGTAGTGCGGCCTCCGACCGAAAAGCCGTGGCTGATACAGGCTGAGGAGCTTACTATCCTCAAAAACGCCATCTGTAAAGGAGCTACCGATGCAGAACTCCAATTCTGTCTAGCGGTTGCCCGAAGGCGAAAGTTGGACCCGTTCAAAGGACAAATCTGGTTCGTTCCACGCCGCGACCGTGGAGCGGATGACGGCGAAGGCGGGACCGGCGCGAAGGTCTGGATTCCCGTCGTAAGCATCGGAGGTCTGTGCCACGTCGGAGCGCGTGACCATAAAGACTACGGCTCATTCTCCGAGCCTCAATACGGACCGACTATCGAAGTCGAATGGCGGTACAAAGGGAACGGATCAGTGAAGAAGCTGAAAGTACCGGACTGGGCCAGCGTAGACGCATGGAAAAAGGGAGCGATTCATCCGACTGTCGGGAAGGTCTGGTGGAGCGAAATATACCCGAACATTGACTATGCTCCGATGGTGCGCCAGATGCCACGCCGGATGCTGGCGAAGTGCGCTCAGGCCCAAGCCATCAGACTTGCTTACCCGGAGACTGGCGGACTGTACATCCAAGAAGAAATGCAAGAGACGGGCGAGCCACAGTTCACGCCAGCGGGAAGGGTAATGACGCAAGTGAATCCACACGAGCAGAAGTACCTTGAGCGCGAGAAAGAGCAACTCGACATGCTGACGCCCGCGCAACGGGAAGTGGTAGAGCGGCGCATGAAAGAGGCCGAGGAAAAGAAGAATGCCCCGATTGACATTCAACCGCCGAAGGCCGACGCGCCGCCGTCTCTCTACTACCGGTACTACCCCGAGAGTGAAACCTATAGGGTTGGCGGGTTTGCGTCACTGGTACGCGAGAATCAGGAGCTTCTAAAGCCTCTCTGGAATCCGATGGTCAAGAGCTACGTCGCTACGCCGTCGCAACTCGGGAAGCTAATCTCGCAATTCGAGAGAGCCAAGGTACCATTCCGCGAGGCCAAGGATGCCTAGCCTTTTGCAGCTCGAATCCTGGCTCAAGCAGGAGATTGCCAAGGGCAAAGGGTACCTGCACACGAACCATGTAGTTATCGTGGAGGAAGAGTCGGAGAAGCGCAAGAAGGGCGGTGCGCCGGACGAAGAAGGCAAGCTCCCCACCCGCATCGTTTGGGACTGCGGAGAGAATTGGATTTACCGGGAATGGCACACGGAGAGGGAGCGATGGATGCAAGCAGCGCAAAGCAACCCAGCCTTGGCGACGGAAGCCCAGCTACAAGCACTGCGCCTGTTCACCAGCGATGGCATACGGGCTATTCTAAACGAACTGGGAAACCTTCGAGCGAAGAACTCGACTGCTCCGAAAGCCGTAATTCCGTCCGGGATGTAGACCGTCTGGCCGCTCGCGCCTTCCTAGAGAGGGTGGGAAAGCGCAGGTTCGTTTTGTAGCAGAACCAGGAGAAAGGCCGGAAGGCGTAGCTTGAAATCAGCTTCGCTTCGACAGGAGATTTTGCTTGCACAGGGAATCATCTTCGCTTAGAATCCGAGTGCGATATCGTCCTGAGGCTGCTCGGCGTAAGAACGTCCTTTGCCGGATACTCGCGCTGACAGCCTCAGGCATGAATCGCAAAGAAGTATCCGGCAAATGGCTAAACACTTTTATTTGCCCAGTGCGGTTAGGACGCTGCAACTCGCTGCCATGCGATGCGAGCAACAACGGTGTGTGCCTGAAATTCTCTTCGGGAGAGGCGGCACGCGCGACAGTTCTCTCGCGTCCCATACGTCAAGAAAGCATGGCTGCGACTCGGAGAGATCCGTGCGCGTTGAGAGACGCCCTGTACACTAGGACCCAGCGACCGCCAATCGCTGACACCAGTTTCTCAGAAGATTGCCCAAAGCGAAACGACCGACCGACGGGGGTTAATTTCGCATCGGAGACCGACGGGTTAGGGTCTCCTTTGCTCACTCCCTCTCTCTGAAGGTTTTATAGGAGGATGGCATGAGTGATTACAGCCAAAAGTGCATAGCGGTTACTAGGACCAAGGAAGGTCTAATCAAGCACATTTGCGGCCTAAAGCTCTGGCATTCAGGGAAACATCGCTGCCGAGATTGTGGCGATTAATTCGTGAGGACGAGCAAATGAACAGAAAAATAACGCTCACGAGTCTCAAGAGGAAATACCCACATCCTGTCCGTGGTGTAGGTTCTGACGATGGACAGTATTGCGTTGGAGGAGCCCTCTGCCGGGAGGTCGGAAACGAGATAGACTTTCCTAGATGGGAACAACTGCGGGATGCAGTCGAGAAGGCCACGCTCATAAATCACTACGTTCTCAGTAATGAGGACAACGAACTGTTTCGTGGTCAGTGTATCAAGGTCATAGAAATGAATGACATTGGGAACTTTGACGGAGCATGGAGAGAACTCGGTTACTTACTTCGATGGAATCCGAAAGACAGGTTCTCCCAAACCAAAGCGAAGGTAACGTAATGTATGGGTAAATACCGGCTGTCGAACGAAGTGGCTTAAAGATTGGTTTTCTGTGTCCTCCTACCCTGACGGGTTAAGGGGGCGAGGGGCGCGATGAATCTATTTCCAGCCTATCGCGGTCAAGTCTTAGAAGTCTCGCACGAGGAAAATGCAATGTTGGCCGAGTCATTCCCCGAAGTGGACAGGCCAAGCGAATACCGCAGCGCCGATGCTTGGTTATGGGCGAACCCGAGACGCAGACCAAAGAACTACAGGCGCTTCCTGGTCAACTGGTTCTCCCGGCAGAAGCGGCGAGAGATTGCACGGCCCGAGGATGAGGCAGTCATAGATGGAGCGCGGGTGCGCTTGACTAGCGCGGAGCGGAGAAAGCGGCAAGACTGGATAAACTATTGAGCAGAGGATTCAAGCGCGACATCCCTGGCACGAAGGCTGCGAAGTTTCTGGACAAGCGCAGCTTCCGCTCGATTGATGGACACGACTTGCTTTTTGGAGCTGACAAGGGCGTACGCCGACAACAAATCATGGATCGTGACGGTCAGAACTGCCGGGTTTGCGGAGCGCACGCTCTAGAAAGGCTGGGGATGGGCGAGTGGCGGCACTTGGAGAACGAGCACAACAACTTCCGCCGCTGCGACTGCATGGAAGGTGGGCAGTGGGCGCACCATTCCTGCCACTTCAAAGCAGACCATCCGGGGGTCATATGGAGTAAACGCACATGAAACTGGAACTAGACCGAATTCCACCGAGCCTGAACAAAATGAGACTCATGGGTCCGTACGCCTACCGCGACTTGCGAATCCTTTGGGAGCACGACCTAAAATATGGCACGCAGGGAGCATCGCACACCGAGCAATTCAGACTCCAAGCACAAGAGGCCGGGAAGATGATTGTCACGATCCATGTGTATCGGCGCAAAGATCTGGACTATGACAATCTGGTGGGAGGATGCAAACCTGTTTTGGACGCCTTGGTAAATGTGCGCTATCTGCGCGACGACTCCCCGCAGCACATCACGGTCACCTACTTGCAGGCCAGCCCTTTCAAGCCCCGTACGGTTATAACCATTGAACCTGAAAAATAGTTGCGATTCCCCTTGACAAAGTTGTAGAAACATGTCAATGTGCGGTCATGCAAGCTTCTAAATGTAAAAGTTGCGGCAGTCTATTTGGACCTGAGCACGAATCTCGCCATGCCAAATATGCCAAAGCCCATCGTAGTGCGGCTCTCGCTTGGCAAAAAAGAAAACGTGCAAGCAAGAGGTGCTACATATGTGGAAAGAAGGCCACGCGGTGGAACAAATCTTTGTGTAACAAGCACGCGGATGAAAGGAACCGATGGAATCGGGAGCGTAGACCATGACCCAGCGAAAGACTCAATGCGAGAGGCCGACGCAGAAAGACCGCGTGCGGGATTTGCTGCTCAAGAATCGCGGCCAGTTCGTCACCACCCCGCAGCTTCTCACTCTCCGCATAGTTGACTATCGAAGGCGAATCTTCGAGTTGCGCGAGGAAGGCTGGTTGATTGAGACGATGCCGGAGACGTGGAAGGGCGGGCAGAGAATCAGCGGTTACAAGCTGACCGGGAAACTGGGCAAACAAAAACAACTGGGCGAGGACACCGCCATGTTCAGCGAGTATCCAGCGGAGACGGTATGAGCCGATGCGTAGACAGGCGCTCTCGCACACGATGGAAGCGGCACAATTTCAAGATGCCGAGACCAAGAGTTTGCGAGCGATGCGGCAAAGTCGAATACAAGCGGGTGCGTCCATGAAGCGCCGCCCGAGCAAGCGCACGGACTGGAAGGCCAAGGCCGAGCAATGCAGCAAGCTGTGGGTCGAGGCGCAGAATCATGCGGTGGACCTACAGGAGAAATGCAAGAAGCTTCTATCGGAGCGCAACACGTTGCTTGACACCATCTTCGAATTGCACCTTGAGAACAACGCACTGCGCGAGGACCACAAGCGGCTGGAACGCGAGAAAGAATTCTGGGCCAAGCGAGCGGAATTCAATGGTGAGTTGTGCGACAAAGCGCAAGCCCGCGTCCATAGCTTGCTAATCGAGAACGAGCAGCAAAACGTGAATATCTTGGCACAGCAAAAGAAGCTAATTGAGCTGCGCGGCAAGCCCGAGGAGAGAATCTCGTGCTAGAAGCGGGAACTTTAAGCGCCAGCTTTTCGGCAGGTGTTTTGTAGTCGTCGTAGAAATTATCTTCGCTTGTCGAACGTCAGTGGCTTCAAATAACTCTTTTTTGCCGGAGGCTCTGTGATGAGCGAGGGGAAGCCAGACAAATCTTTCTGCGAGGTAGGAGGCTGCGACCTCAGTGAATGGCCCAAGCCGCGCCGCGATACAGGCCCCCTTACTCTGAACGGCAACAAAGTTGGACCGGGATGCTGGCTGTTCAGGAGAAATCCCGAGACGTGTTTTTTGCAAAAGTTCTACTGTCCACTTCCACGTCCGGCATGGTGGACCGACAACCATTCACGTCAAAGGAGGGTTGCATGAGCGAGGGGAAGCAGGAGTTGGAGGCGATGCGGACAGCACTCGAACGAATAACAGAAGCAGCAAAATCGTGGCATGAATTCCACCACGGGAGCGACATCGTGCAATGCGACGAAATCTGCGCGTGCTTGCCTGAATGTGAGGCCGCGCTCGAGAGCAACCCAGTGCAGCCCACGGCCCCGCCAGAGGATTGCCAGTGGATGTCCTACGCTCGCGGAGGGATGGGATGGTGTGCGTGTGGCAAGTTAGGTTCTGAGAAGGAAATGGTTCCTTACGTGGCTTGGGAACAACACATGCAAGGCAATCCTCAGAATCCGGGAGTAAGCAAATGAGCCTAACTTCACACGACGTGCGCCGAATCAAAGTTTGTTCCATGTGCGGAGAACTTGGAATCCATCGTCCTGTAAATAGTGAGGCAGACCTGCCGATAGTGGTATGCACGAATTTGCTCCGTGCTCCCGGTGTAACGGCAGACTTTCAGCATCCGACTTGTTACGCGGGAGCGAACGTTAAGAAGTTGACAACCCTTCCGCCAGAGGAATTGGATTTTATTCGTATATGTGATGTGACCATATCTCAAATGAAAGGAATCTTATCGGCACGTCAGCAGTCCCGCGCCGCCGCTCCCGAAGGAAGAACGAGACAGGAGCACCGCGAGGATAAATGCGTTTGTGGACACAGGCGCTACCAGCATCCAACGAACGGACGGAATGGAATCTGTATTGAATGCCTCTGCAACGAATTCAGTTTGGCGCAGGCCCACGTCGCTGCGAGCACCAGACAGGACGCGGATGGAAAGTGAGCGAATCCAAGCTGACTTGGGATGACAACGGCTGGCCTGAACTCGCCTGCCCAGTAGATGGAAGCACAATGGGCTGGTTAGGCGGCGATTTTTGGTTGTGCTACGAATGCAAAACGCACCGAATCTATGGCGGAGTTCGAGGATGGATTCAGCGAGGGGCGGCAAGCGCCCAACCGAAGGCGCAGGGGAGCGGAGAATGAGCGAACGAAGCGGAAAAGTAGGTCGCTGTCCTGATTGCGGAGGAATCATTGCATTAGATTTTCCGATTCACGAGTGCAAGGTTCCTCTAAGTCGCTTATCGCACGTAGCCGCGCCTGACGGATATTCAATTTCCTTATCTGGCGCAGGTCACCGGAAGAAGGTTCCGAGAAAGGCGCGCAAGTGATACACGCAAACTGCGGCGGTGAAATAGCGTTCAAGAAGCGTCCCTGGTGGAAGTTTTGGGACTTTCAATATATCTGTACGCGCTGCTCAACAATCGGCGATTTGTACCAGCCGTATCTCGGAGAGGGTTAATGTGCAAGAAAGTGCGCCTTATTAACGACAAGAATTCTCAGTGTGGATTGCATGACTCGCTCTATTGGATTGTGAGCAAGCAAAGCGACGGCACCACGTGGGCAAGATGTACTGAATGTTTAAAGGCCCCGCCACCCGCCCAGAGCCAGGAGGAGAAGAAATGAGCGGCAACTATCGTTATGGAATGACATGCTACATCTGCGGGTATTTTGAGAGTGGCATGCGCTACCTGCCACACGAAAGTTCACAGTTTTTCTGTCATAAGCACAGTACACAAGAAACATTAGAGTGGCAATGTACGCCAGCCAGTGACCTTGTCCCGTCAGTTCCTAATGACGTGAAGCACGTAAAGCACGGCCCGGCGGGAGCCGTACAAGATTCCCGCCATGATGTTTTAGCAATTCGCTGCATGGAGCACAGGGACATTCCGCCACTAAACAAGAACGAAGCATCGGGAGCAGAGTGTCCGATTTGCGCCATGCAGAGTATGCCTCCGACGCCAGACCCCGGATGCTGCGTGCGTTGCAACGCTCCGCGCGAGAGCACGATTCACGACACCGCGAGCAGGAACACAGAGATTCGCATGGCGGCGCATCACTTCATCCCGCCACCCGCCCAGAGCGGCAAGGGGAGCGAGGAGAGATGAGCCGATTGCAGCTAGTTCCTGTGACTCTGGCAGAGGCCAACGAGTTCGTGCGTCAGCACCACAGACACCATAAGCCAGTGCCGGGAGCGAAGTTCTGCATAGGAGTGAGCGACGGAGAGAAAATTTGCGGAATAGCTATTGTTGGTCGGCCAGTTGCGCGAATGACTGATGACGGTTGGACGCTTGAAGTCAACCGGACCTGCACAGACGGCACAAGGAACGCAAATTCGATGCTCTACGGAGCGTGCCAGAGAGCGGCTTGGGCTTTGGGATTCCGAAAATTGATTACTTATACGCTGCCGGAAGAGGGAGGGGCGAGCCTTAGAGGGTCCGGTTTCCGGCTAGTTGGCACGGCTGGCGGCGGCTCGTGGAGCAGGACAAGTCGGCCAAGAGTTGATACACACCCGTTGCAGCAAAAGATTCGCTGGGAAGCGGCGGCAGCCCACTAAGCCCCGCACCGGGGCAGGAGGTGACAAGCGATGAGCGATCTTGAATTGATGAATGCAAGAGAAGAGACAAAATTCTGGCTACAGCAGGCGCATGACTTTGAAGAAAAACTGACGCAAGCAGAAAAAGCCCTCGCCGCCTCCCAACAGCGCGAGCGAGCCGCCGAAGCTGCGGCGCTGGAGAAGGCGGCGAAAGTTTACTGTGTAAATTGCGCCGAAGGATTGCCGCTCAGCGACGGAAAGAACGGAATGCACCTTGGCGGATTGTACTGCTACGCGCACGCTATCCGCAAGCTCGTCACCCCCTCGGCAGCGAGCGCCCTGGAATCATGCGTGGCTCAGAAGGTGCGTGAAGCAAAAATAGCGCAGATGAATGTGGATATTTCTTACAAGGATCAGTGCGTGGCTGCGGCTGTCTTTGAGGAGCACAAGCGGGCCTGTCAAGCATGCCATCACATAGATGCATCTGGCGGTTACGAGTTTAGTAGCTGGCGCTGCCCGAGACGAGACGAACTTGAAGCGGCGACCAGCCGAGCGGAAGCCTCTCGGAAGCCCCGCAAGCCGCAACTTAAACCCCCACCATTACCACCCCCGCCATTAACCCGCACAGAAAACCCCGGTCGCTTCGGGGCGGGGGGGGGGGATGCCGAAGATAAAATACAAAGATTTCAAGTTCAGAGCGAAGGCGCTGGGAATGATTCAAACCGCTAACCAGATCATCGCCGAATATGCCGCACAGGGATTCGATTTGACTCTTCGGCAGCTTTACTATCAGTTCGTTTCACGCGACCTGATCCCTAACACGCAGAAGGACTACAAGAATCTTGGCAGCATCATAAACGATGCGCGTCTTGCTGGTCTGATTGACTGGGAAACAATTGTTGACCGCACTCGCGAAGTCAGATCGCTCCCGCATTGGAACGGCCCGGAAGAAATAATCGAAGCCGTTTCCGAACAATTCAACGTTGACCGCTGGAAAGGGCAGAAGTTTCGACCGGAAGTGTGGATCGAGAAGGATGCGTTGGTTGGCGTATTTGAGCGGGTGTGCCGCGAACTAGACGTTCCTCTTCTCAGTTGCCGTGGTTACACGTCTCAATCCGAAATGTGGGGAGCATCGCAAAGACTGCTGCGGCACCGCAAAGGCAAGCAGATTCCCATCATATTTCACTTCGGCGACCACGATCCTAGCGGAAAAGATATGTCGCGTGACATCACCGACCGCTTGGAATTGTTCACTCGCAGCACCTTGAAGTTTGAGCGCCTCGCTCTGAACATGGATCAAGTAGAGAGGTATCAGCCGCCGCCGAACCCCGCAAAGATAACGGACTCTCGGGCAAACGCCTATATCGCAGAATTCGGTGGAGAGAGTTGGGAGCTTGACGCGCTGGAGCCGTCGGTCCTTGAGGGATTGGTGAGGGATGCCGTTGACGGGATCATAGATCAGGATTTGATGGATGAAGCGATAGAAGAACAAAAGAAGCATCGCCGTACTCTTGGATTGATCTCGGAAAGATATGGAGAAGTAGAGGAACTTGTAAACGGCTAGGCGAAGGAAACTGAAACAACAGGCACCCAACCCCTGTCGAACGGAGTGATTTAAAGTAAAGCCTTCGAGTCGAATGCGAAGCTGGTTTCAAAGGAGAATCTCGTGAGCCGCTGGTCCCATCGCTCCAAGGACGCCTACATGGGCAAGCCTGCCAAGCTGATTGCCCAGAGGCATCAGGCCGTGCTGAACGAGCAAGCCAGAAACAACGCGCCTAAATGCTCCCTGCACGTAGGCACGCGCATGATTGCAATCGTGCAGAAGGTGCACATCAACGTAGCTGGTGACACAACAACCGATGATGTAGGTAGAGAATTTGTAGTACGATTCCGCTGTCCGGTGGTTCAGAACGGGAGGCATTGCGAGCAGGTCAGTGGAATCTCAGCAGAGGAGGAGTTATGAAGTACCTGACGATCCTAATTGCAATCTTATCTTTATCATTTCTGGCGCAAGCCGATACGATCAACGAGAACGTATTCATGGACAGTGGACAGGCTGATTTCACGCTCCTAGACGCAACAGGATTTAACCCCGATGGAGGGCTGTATCAAGTCTATTACAACGTTCCGGGAACCTGGCAAGGCGAAGAGGTTTCCTTCGATGCGTACTATGCGGTAGTCCCTGGAACACCGAATCCCGATGACGAGCTGTACGTGTGGAGTCCTGAGGTCTCAATGGCTGGGTACAATCCGGTGACATGGCTCAACGGAGGATTCGAGTTCATTCAAGGGGATTATCCTCTCGGGAACGGAAATCTGTTTATCACCGTGGACCCGCCAAGCGTGCCTGAGCCTGCCAGCCTGTCCCTACTGGCAATCGGCCTAGTATTTTGCATACAAAGGAGAAAAAGATGCGTAAAGCTGTGATGGGAAGTGCGTTGTTCATGTGCTTGTCTGTATTCGCGCAGCAACCGGGAGACCCGTCAAAGACACCCGTGCAACTGCCAGTAGACCAGCAGAACTCGATTCTCAAGCTGGAAGTCGAGGACCAGGACATGCAGGCGGTCTACAACGACTGCAACTCCCGCGTACAAGGACTCAACGAGAAATTTCAGGCCAACTCAAAGAAGATCGAAGACCTGAAGGCGGAAGGCTTAAAGAAACTAGGTCTCGACCCAGCCACGCATGACGTGAACATCCGCACGTTCTACGTATCCGAAAAGCCCGTACCGGCCAAGCCAGACGCAAAGAAGTGAGGGGAATTATATAGATAACTCCCACAAATAAACAAAGGAGATAACATGGCAATAATGACGGTTACAACTAGAATCACGCGGCGGTATCTCGAACGCAAAACGAAGTCTGATTTGGCGCAGATGTACCTCGATTTGTTGGATGAAGACATCAAGTTGGAAAACGCGGCTAAAGCCGTCGTGGACTGGGAGTTAGAGTATCGGACACTCAATCATCTGGGAGATCGCGCGCCCGATTGTTTTCAAGCGCTAGGAAAAATGCTCGGCAACGGCGAAGAGTCGGGAAGTTAAGTATATAATTCCCGAAGTGAGCAGTTGACAACTCCATCGAAAGGAATAAAATAGCGCCACATGGACGAGCTACAACGACCGCCCGACACCAAGTGCTCGCACTGCGGCAAAAGCCCTTTCCGTTTCGTGGATAACATCGTACAGACAGTCAACGGCAACGTAGTAGCTCTCATCTGGTGCGCGGATTGCGGTACGGTCTATTCATCGCAGGTTATTGGCAAGGCCCAAGCGATTCAATTACCGGACCTTACGCGCAAGGATGGCGGTAAACTCATTAGGATGTAGTCTCAAGGAGCTTATAGGTTAGAGTCTCGACTGTGAATATAAACATTCAACCGGAATCAAAACAATCAAGACACGGTGGAAAGCGCAAGGGCGCTGGCCGCAAAACTGGAACCATTGAGCGCGTAACGCTTGCGAAAATGGCCGTTGCCGAGCGTGTGTTCGATTACGTCAGCCAGAAAACAGGACAATCCATCGTTGATCTGTGGTTTCCTCTGGTAACTTCCGACGAACCGCTTGTACGCATCAAGGCGCTTTCGTACATGACAGACCGCTTAGAAGGGAAAGCGCGTGAAACGATTGTGCATACAGGCGACATCAATCACCATCTGACCGAAACGGACCGCGCCGCCGCGCAGCAAACCATCCAAAAGCTACTCACGCCCGCAATAGACGTAGAGGCGAAAGAGGTAATTCAGTGACCGTAGATTCGGACCGTTACTTTGCGTGCATCGAGGCGGTTGAGAACATCTTCCACGCTGGCCCCATCGGTTTCGAGGCGTTGTTCGATAAAATCCTGGTCGTAGAGGACGAATTCCGTTCCGGCTACGAATGCGACACCTGTTCCGCCACAGGCTCTATCGTCTGTGCGGAATGCAAAGGTACGGGCAAGAGCTTCGTGAACGAGAAAATCACCTGCAAAGCCTGCCACGGAGTAACTACGCTCTCTTGTCCTGACTGCAAGGGAAAGGGCGTATTCCTCGATATTCCCGATGTAGCGAAGAATCGTCCCACGACCGGCGAAGTGAAAAGCATCGGCAGCGAGACGGTCACTCTCAAGCGTGGAGACCGGGTCATCTACCCTAGCTTCTGCGGCGAAGTAATGGACCTGAACGGCGTAGACCCGAAAACAGGCAAAGAGGTAAAGGTTGTGATTCGGATGCTGCGCGAGAAAGAAGTCATAGGGCGCGTAACCGGCAAGCCGATGGACCTACGCCGCATCAACAAGCAAGAGTTTCAGACGACAGGCTGATGCGTTGGAAGCCTCTCGAACTCAAAGGCGAGCCTGAGCTGGACCAGGCTGCCATACGCCTCAACTCTCTTGGTTCGCTGTTCTACTTCATCCGCTTTACTCTCAAGCGCAACAAGCTCTCCGAAATTCACCGGCGCGTCTGTGCGTCTCTTGAACGCACCAATCTGCGGTTAGTCCTAGAACTCCCGCGCTGGCACTACAAGACCACGATGGTAGCCGAGGGCTTGCCGATGTGGTGGGCCTTGCCATTTACGGCCAAAGACGAATTTATGATGCGAGAGCTGGGCTATGACGATTCCTGGATACGTTGGATGCGTTACGCCCATGATGCGGACACTTCAACGCTCTTGATTGCTGAGACGGAGAAGAACACGATACTCAACGGCGTGCTGGTAGACCATCACTACCAGAACAATGATCTATTCCGCTGGGTATTCCCTGAGATTATCCCGGACGGCACAACGACTTGGAACAACGAGATTAAGATTCACAGGAGGACGACGTATGGAGCAAGCATCCGAAAAGAGGGTACTTATCACTATCGAGGTGTTGGACAGGCCGTCACGGGTCTTCACCCTGCTAGAGCGATTGAGGATGATTTATTCGGTCTGGAAGCTCAGCAGTCGGAAGCAGTGGCCGAAGCAACAATTCGCTACCACAGGATGCTTGGCGGTGTTATCGGAAGCGGAGACAACGTCGTTGATGGGAATAGATGGTCGGTATCTGACTTGGATGGATGGATCAGGGAGAACGACAAGACTTTTGCTATAGAATCCCACTCCGCCGAAGGAGGATGCTGCGATGAACACCCTGCGGGTCAGGCTCTTTTCCCAGAAGAATGGCCTCTCGATAAGCTGCACTACCAGCGCCAACGTATGGGTGATTACGATTATTCTCACCAGTTCCTCAACATTCCCGTTCTTGAGGGCGACTGTGTATTCAAGCCGGAGTGGCTTAGAGAATATCGCTTCAAAGCCTCTAATCCAAGCTTGGCGCTGGACGATCCCATGAACTTTCTGTTCATCGAGCACGAAGTAGTTGGCGGAAAGGTCATCCCCGACTTCCCCTGCAACGCACTAGAACTTCGCATGGTGATAGACCCGAACCACGCCGGCAAGAAAGGGCGCTGCCGCCACGCGATAACCGTCACGTGCTTGGACACCGAGACGGACAATCTCTATTTGCTGGACGTGTGGTCCAAAGCCTGCGGATATAGCGAGTTTGTCGAGGAAATCTACCGCATGGGCGCGAAGTGGGGATTGCGTGAGGCATGGCTGGAAACCGTTGCGGCACAAAAGTATCTCAAGTTCTACCTGGATGAGAAGAACCTGAGAGTGAAGCGTCCTATTCTGTTCCGCGAGTTGCCAAACGACAACAGGGCGAACGCGAAGGATCGGAGAATCGAAGCTCTTGAGCCAATCTTCCGCAATGGCAATTTCTGGCATCATCCAAGCCACACGGAGTTCCGAAAGGAATTCATCGGTTACTATAGGGGAAAGCAAGTAGACGTAGACATTCTCGATACAGTTTCGTACTCCCCGCAGCTTTATGAAGTAGTACGACGCAAAGACGTAAATCAACGACTCAGGCAGCGAGCGGCTGATTTCGCTGGCCGTGTAACTTCTGCAACTGGCTATTGATTAAAATGGCGTTGCGACTATACTGAATCCGAATGCCTGACTCCACTCAGCCCGAGTCAAACAAGCCTTCCGGTCGCCTATCGGTATCTTTCCCTGAAAACAAGGCATTCGAGCTGCACACCGCTTCGTTCGGAGAATCCAAGGACAAAGAGATTGAACGCTGGCTGCACGAGTGGATACGCACGAACAAGGAAGCTCACGATGTGCTGTTTATGCGGCATGTCCCTCGTTGGCGAGAGATTGCGCTAGGCAAGCCTCGTGACCAAACCAAATCTTTCCCTTGGCCTAACGCAAGTAATCTGGTGATTCAGGTCGTCGGGCAGAGAATTGACGATATTTCAGCACGAGTCATGGGCCTGGTGTGGCAAACCTCTCCGGTAGCCATCTACCGCTATTTTTACAAATCAGGCAATCCCGAGCACGACCAGCGCAAGAAACAAATCCTAGAGCAGTTCATAGACAACGTAGCGTACGAACCTGCGGAACTCGATCTTTACCGCAAGGAGAACATGTGGTTCGCGGACTCAGCCAAACTGGGAACGGCATTCGTCAAGGTCTACCCGGACAAACGCACGAACGTCAATATCGTGGGCTACGGATCGGACTCAAAGAAGCAGATTGAATTCGAGGAGACGGAAGCCTACAACGGCCCAGCGGTGGACAACGTGAAGTTCGAGCATGTCTTGGCTGACCCCAAAGCAGCGACGTGGGAAAAATCGCGGGTGAAGTGCCATATCCGTACGTTGAGCAGGCACGAGCTGGACGAGCGAGCCTTCACCGGATTCTACGACAAGGACAAAGTAGCGGAGATTCGCGGGAAACCCGACAGGCATGGGCCGGACCAGAACACGCAAAGGACGCAATCGAAGAAAGGCATCAACCAGGGCCAAGACTCGATTATGGCCGAGTGGGACGTATACGAGTGTTGGTTCTGGTACTACATCAAGATGCGGAAGAAAGAGGGCGGAACGCAGATGGTGAAGGTCGAACTGACTTTCAGCTATCACTTCGCCTCTCGCGTTGTACTCAGGCAAGTCTTCAACTTCATGCCGGAGAATCAGGTTCCTCTTATTCCCACCAAGCTGTCTATCGCGGATGAAGGCGTGTACGGCAGAGGCTACGCCGACATGCTGGAAAACTCTCAGGATGAAGTTTCGACGCAACACAACCAGCGGATTGATGCACGGACAATAGGAATCACGGGCATCTTACGGACGAGCAACCGAAACCTCGACAAGAATTTCGGTATTTACCCGTCCTGCATCATTCCGGGGGAAAAGGATGAGAGCGAATGGCTACAGGCAAGAGAGCCGGGCGATGGCGGAATTGCGGACGAGGAGCTTACGCTTAGACTCGCGGACGAAAGGGCGGGCGTGGGTCCAGCAGTCGCCGGAATGGGGGCAGGTCAGACTAATAAGAAAGGCCAATTCGGATCAATGGGAACTCTGGCCGTTATGCAGGATTCCAACTCACGGGTTAATCACCGTGTATCAGACTTTAGGCACTCGCACGTCAAGCTCATCAGCCTTTGCACGATGATGTACGCGAAGTTCGGGACGGGCGAGAAAGGCTCGATGTTTGGCCTCGATGACAAGATTCTTGAAGAAGCCTTGAGCGATTTCCTCTCAAAGAAAGTTCGCATCCCTATTCGCGCAGCAACGGCTTCGGCCAACAAGGAAGTCGAGAAGCAGAACGACATGCTGCTCCGAAACTCTTTGTCTCAACACAACGTCGAGCAAATCAAATTGCTTCAGGCCATCTCACAGATGAACGATCCTGCCGTAAAGAAATACATGCAGGACATCGTTCTCTCGCAAGACCTGATGATGAAGCAAACGCTCAGAGACTTCGGCTACGATAACCCGGATGAGTTTGTGCCGAAGATGCACTTCCAAGAGGAGCAGCAGAATGGCCCGAAAGCGCAAGGAAACGGTCAACCCGCCGCAGCAGCACTCGGCGTGGCCTCACCTCCACAGCAATCAGCACCTAGCGGCGGCAATGGTTCAGGACCGGGCGTTCCAGCTGTTGCTGGAGGATTTGCGGAGCCATCGGGCGGTCAACGCTGAGAGGCTGATTCACATTGACGAGGTAAAGAATCAAGGCTTAGGCATGAAGTTGCGAGGTGCCATATCAGCACTCGATTTCATTTTGGAGCTGCCGCAAGCGGTCGGGCAATGGAAGAAATCAAACCAATAACGCAGGAAACGATTGTGGTGTTTACCTACCGGCTGACGCCGTGGTACAACGTCGTCGCGCACCTGCTCTCGCGCAAGAAGTCGGGCAAGGTCGAGTTGAACGTATCGCAGGGAACGGTGTGCGATGTGAAGTGGCGGGAGAACGAGAAATAAGTTGACAAGCCAATAGTTAGGGTTTAGCTTTACAAGCGATAGGCCGATTGAATCCCCTCTCCGAGTGAGGGCAAATTTCAAGGCTCGATGCCGAAAGGTGTCGGGCCTTTTTGTTTTAGGAGCAACCGAATGGCGTGGCCGTTCAAGAGCGAGCAGAACGCAGACCCCAAAGCAGCAGAACAGATGAAAGCGGAGCAAGAGGAATTCGTCAAGACTCTGCGCAGTTCCTTCCAAGAAGATTTGAAACCCCTGCAAGACAAGCTCAACGCCTACGAAGCGCGATTCGGAACCATCGAAGAGAAGATGACGACTCCCGCGCGACGCGAACCTACCGAGACTCCGACTCGCACCAGCGTATTCGATGACGAGGACAAAGCCTTCGCCGAGCGCGTAGGCCCGTTGGTAGTCGAGACGATTCAACTCAAAGCGCGACTCGTCGAAAACGACATCATCAACGAACTCAAGGACAAGGGTTGGGGCGAATACATTCCCGACATCCGCAAGGTTCTTGCGGATACGCCCGTCACCGAGAAAGCCAAACCCACGTATGAGACTTACGTGCGCGGCGCGGCGGAGATGATTTTCGGCAAGAAGGCGATGGAGGGCGGCTTGCGGCGAGATGCGAACAAGCAGCGATTCATTTTTGCCGAGGATGAGGCGAGCGGCGGAAACAGCAACGACCCGACCTATCGCCAGATCAACGAAGAGGCCACGGATGGCAAGGTGGACATCCTGGCCAAGAGCGGCGGAGACGTGAACAAGTGGGCCGCGAAGCTTGGCATCAAGGATGTATCGGCCTTGATGAAGGAGCCTATGTAACGTGGCAACGCTTCCGAATCACATCACCCAAAAGCTCCGCGAAGATCAACCCAACCGCGCCACATGGTCCGACGACCTTATAGCACTGACTGACCCCAAGATCGAAGCAAGGCCACTGCAACTTCCGCAAGTCGGGCAGATTTGCCCCAAGAACCGTGAGTATGATTATTACTGGGTACGCCTCAAGCGCGGCTCGAATCCCGACCACACCCGATTCAATCAGTTACGCGCAGCCGGCTACACCAAAGCAACGATTGATGACGTTGACCCGCTGGTGAATTCGGTTACAGCCAGCGCCGATGGGCAGGAGATTACCTGCGGAGTAGACTTGATTCTGATGAAAGCCCACCCGCAAGTTCACCGGGGAGCACTCAAGTATCACTTCCAGCGGGCTATCGGGATGACCAATCCTCGGGGTAAGGAAGCGATCGACGCGATTATGAAGTCCGGCGCATATTCCTCGCAGGATGAAGCAGCATTGCGAGCCTCAAACACTTCGGCCATCACGACCGACGCAGAGCTTGACGCGAGACGCGCAGACCCTAGCGCGGAAAATGCTTTGCAGGTTGGCAGTCCGAAGTGGGAAAAGATTGCAAGCGAAGCCAAGCAGAAGAAATAAATGAACCATACTGGCACATTCTTCGACCGCGTTAGCTTGGATTTAAACACCGGCTGCTGGAATTGGATGCGGTCGAAATGTTCCAAGGGATACGGAACCGTGAGATTTCGTGGAGTTACGGCGTCGGCGCATCGCGTTTCCGCGGTACTGTTCAAGAATTTTGATTTCGACTCAGAATTGCAAGTCTGCCATACATGCGACAATCCTGCCTGTGTCAATCCTAAGCACTTGTTTTACGGGACCAATTCGGACAATCAACAGGATTCCGTATCCAAGGGACGCCATTGGGCGGTAAAAGCAACCCACTGTCCTAAAGGCCATGCTTATGAAGGAGACAATTTGTATTTGCCTCCTAGCGGACAGAGATGTTGCAGGGCTTGCCGAAGAGAATCTTCGATCCAATTGGCCGCTAAAAGAAAGATGGCCAGACGAATGAATAAGATAAACAAGGAGATAAACTAATGGCCAACTTCTCGGGGCCAATCGAGCCGGTACAAAATCTCGGAGGAGCAGTTTCTTTCCCCACCGAGAGTCTTATCGAGGAAGCAGGGCAGACTTTCAATGCGTGGACGCCGGTTTGTTTGGCTGCTGACGGAGGAGTTCAGGTTTGGGGAGGCACTGCGGCTCCTGGTTTGGGCGCGATTATTGGAGTAGCTTCAGAGAACGCCTCAAACCTTGCCTCAACCGGTTCAGGCGCACCGCAAGGCTTTACTCCGGTTCTTGGCCCCGGCAGCGTGATTGGAAATTATAAGGCCAATCCCGCGAACCAGCCTGGTGCGGTCGTAACGCCTTCCTTGGTTCCGATTAACGACGGGCTAATCAACGTGGTTTTGGCCGCACCTGGCACGGTGTTTGTCGGCAAGTGCGGCACTTCGGGCCAGACGGCTATCGCCACCACGAACCAGATGGTTTCGACTCTGGCTGGGCTGACTCTGGATACTAATGGCTATTGGTACGTGGACACGTCAAAGACCAACACGATTCAGATTGTGGCGCTCGACCCGCGTGACGCGGTAGGCACGGTCGGCGGGCGTCTGTGGTTCACGTTCCAGAACGCAGCGGTAGGATTGTTCGCTTAACGCAAGCAGTTAAGGAGACACGACCTTGAATAATTTGAGCAGCAGGAACACTTTTCCGCCACTGCTTGCGCGGGGCTTGAAGCATATCTTTTTCGAGGCGACGGACCTCACGATGCGCGACGCGCAGTACACGCGCTACATGAACGTCGAATCGAGCGAGGATGCCTACGAAATTGACTACCACATCGCCGGAACGGGACCGATGCCGATTATGCCGGAAGGCACGCGACCCGCATACGATGGGCTGGTTCAATCGGGCACCAAGAAATATCTACACCTGCCCTACGGCCTTGCCTCGCAAGTCACCAGGCAGCTCGTTGAGGACGACAAGTACGGAATCATTCGCCAGATTCCGAAGGCGCATGGCCGTTCTGCGCTGTTTGCACGCGAGGCGGTCTGCGCTTCGATCCTGAACCTTGGCGGGACGCTTATCACGGTTGACGACGGTCTGTCTCTGTTCAACACCGCCCACACGCTACCGGGCGGCACCGAGGCGACCAGCATCGGACCGGGACTTTCAAACATCGTCAACGCTGCGGGTACTTATCCGAACCGGCCCAGCCCCGATGCGGACTTTTCCTTCACCAGCTTGCAGCAGGCCATCAACTACTTCTATCGGTTCGTGGACGGGCGCGGTATTCCTTCGATGCTCCGGCCCAAGACCGTTTTCCTTCCGCCAGAACTCATCATGATTGGCCGCGAAATTCTCGGTTCTCCGGGCAAGCCGTACACGATGGACAACGAGCTGAACGCCTTGCAGGGCGAGAATCTGGAATTCCAGCACTTGAACTATCTGACTAGCCCAAGCGCTTGGTTCCTTTTCGCCGCAAAGGATGAAACCCAACTCAAGTTCTACGACCGCGTTCCGATTCAGGCGCAGACCGACGATGACTTCCAGACTCAGGTGCTGATATTCTTGACCACACAGCGATTCAGCGCCGGCGCAACGAACTGGATTGGTACATTCGGTTCATTCGGACCCTGAGATATGGGCTTTGCCACACACGACATCGTTCTGAAGTACGATAAGGTTGAGACTGATGGCCTTGACCGCGACAGACCGTATCTTGTGCGATGTTCGTGTCAGACCGAAGGGCGCTTTGAGAGCGAAGAAAAGGCTCTGGACTACGTGTTCTTGCATCAGACCAATGCGCGGTCAGTGAACATCACGTTTCAGAATTTGTCTCACCGTGCAAAGGCGGCAAGCTGATGCCCTTGTGGCGTTCGTATGCGGAAGTGACGTACACAACTTGCTCCCGTTGTGAGCGCAAGGTGCCTATCGAGGACTGTGACTGGAATGCCGGATTGCTGGTCTGTCATATGTACGGCTGCTACGACAGGAACGTAAACGGCGCGTTCGAGATGGCCGAGGTTCGAGAGGTAACAAGAGACAGGCAAGAGCTGGTTCCCGATCCAAAATTGATTCACCCGAAGGACGTGCTGGACGACATCAATCACATCAGCGCGTCAGCCGGGACATACTAACCATCCTCAACGATTACCCATGTGCTCCGGTGTGGTAATACCCGGAGTGGGAGGAAATAGATGAGCCGCACGCAGAATCGCCTCGATGCAGATACCGCGCAAGTAGACGGGCAGCTACCGATACCGGGCGTAGATTTCGTAGCCACGACCGGAGTCACGACTTACTCCAAGATTGCCTTCGGTGAATACTCGCTGCACTGCGCTACCTCGGCCTCGGGCTATGTCACGACAGCCGGAGTCAATTCCGCCGTTCTGCGTACCGGGGTGCAGGACAATTTGCAGGAACAGTTTGGCTCAACCGTAGCGGGCGGCGCACAAGGCTTGGCAATCGGGATGCCGTTGACGTATCTAAACGGCGGAATCACGGCAGGACAGAACGTAAACATTACGGTGCAGAGCACTGTGGGCATGTCGGCCAACTCCTATGCCTTGCTGGATACCGTAGCCTCGGGCGTGCAGGAAAAGATTCGCATTGTCAGTATCACCAGCGGCACGGTATTTGTAGCCGCCTCGATTGCCAACACGCACAGCTCCGGCGCTCCGGTAGCCCTGAACCTGTACACGACTCCCGCCGATGTTTCCGGCTATCCGCCTGTCACCGGACTTACACAATTAACGCCAGTCACCGCACCGAGGCCGAAGGGCATCAAGGTCACGGCTCTTGTAATCAACTACCTGGTTGGAACGGCCAACATATCAGCGCAGACGGTGGGACTGGCCGCAGCGACTTATGCAAACGGCGTAGCGCCTACGATCACGACTCTTATTGCGAACGCCACAAACGGATTGCCGGTAGCTTTCGGTGCGACACCGTATGCTTGGGTGATTCCCGTTCCTGTCGCCCAGCAAGTTTGGCTAAACACTTTCAACACGATTCTTGCGATTGAATTCGATTTCACGACCGGCACAAGCGGAACGGTAGACATCCTTGGCGCAACTCTAAGCTGCCAGTTCAATTTCAACTAACATGGCCCAAATCGCCACAAATCCCTGGTCATTTGTCGCCGCCGACCAAGCAACAACGGTGGGGATAAACAGTATCGTCAACAACGGCGGCGCTTCGGCACTGGTCACCACGGCCAGTGCCCACGGCTATTCCTTGTTTCAGAACGTCAGCATCCAATCGCCGGCAGTTGCGGGATATGCCAACGGCTACAAGGTTCTTTCGATTCCCAGCACCACAACCTATCTGGTCGCCTTGCTGCCGAATCAATTCAGCCTTGCGAACTCGGGAGCGGGCGGAAACTCTTTGTCCGTTGCGTATCCATACAAGGTCCGCATCGAGCAAATCGTTTGGCAGGATGCTACGGCGGCGCAACTGACGATCACGGACACGAACGGAAACGTGGTCTGGAGTTACCTTCCTCCGGCCACCGGAAACGTCTTTACCTACGGGAAACTGTTTTGGGTTGACGGCCTGGTGCTGAACGCTTTGCCAGCCGGAACCGTGGAAGTGACGGTCAACTAATGTGTCAACCTACTTTGAGCAAACCTATGCCGGTCCTTACAAGGGCCTGAACACGCAAAAGCCCGACCTGCTGCTGGACCCCAGCGAAGCAGCGGCGATGAACAACGTATGGCTTCGCAACGATGAAATCCGCAGCGCCCCGCCTTTCACCAAAGTATTCGTAGGACCGGAACAGAACAACGCCACGCTGGGGCAGACTTCCTTTCTCGACGCCAACGGGCAGAATCACACAGCAGCCTTTACCTCCCGAGGGCTTTGGCAATTACAGGCTATCAACAACGTACCCGGCCAGAATCCTTGGGTGTATGTCGGCGCACCGTCCTTATCTGTAGGAACTCCGATAGCTTCGCGAAGCTTTGCCAACGTCCTGTATTACACAAATGGCGTGCCTTACCTGCTGAGTTGGGACGGAATCGAAAGCGCACCGCAAGTAGCCTCACAACTGAACAGTTCGACTTTCGGCGGGCAGGGCGGAAGTGTTGGAGGATTGTTCCTCTACGAGATAAACAACCAGGTTTGTTTGCTGAATTGCACTCTGTTCAATGTGGCTCAGATAGCGAATCCGATACCGGGAACGGGCGCGACGACTCTTGCCGCGAATTCCACCACGAACTTCCCGCAGCTTCTTTGGTACAGCGCGAACGGGATTCCGAATCAGTTCGACCCTACGGTGAATATCAGCGCGGGATTCAACAACTTTCTGGAGGTGCCGGACAACTTTACCGGAGTCATGGCCTTTGGCGAAGTCGCCTATTTGTTCCGCAACAACGGAATCACCTACCAGACGATTACAGGTTCAAGCGCCCTTGCGCCTTTCTACTTCGATCACATGTGGTCAAGCGAATACGGAGTAGGATGCGTCTATCCGTGGAGCATCGCGCAGTACGGCTCGGTGGGATTCTTCGTTTCGACCGAAGAGATTTACAAGATTGGAGTGGACACGTTCGAGGCGGTAGGCGGGGGAAGTAGGGACGCAATCATGGCGGATTTGGCCGCAGCGATAGGAAACCCTGTGGCCGGAGTGATTTCAAGCTACGCCTACGGTTATATCTATTTGCGCTACGAATTGTGCATCCCTTTAGCGCAAGGCACGCATATCTACTCCTACTCTTTGGAGGACAAGAACTGGCTGTTTCAATCGTATCCGAGGGTGCAGATTCTAGGCCGACCTTCGGTGTGCTGGCGGTAGCATGGTCCAGCCGATCCTTCCCCCGGTCAGGCCGGGGTTTCCGCCGTACGGAGGAGGCGGGTCAGGTGGCGGTGGTTCTGGAGGTTCAGGCGGTGGTTCGGGCGGTGGCGGCAGTTCGATGGCCGGCAGCATTTCGGCCCCGGTATCGAACGGAGGAGTCTTTGCCCAGACCCGTGTAGCGTTGTATCCGGTGCAGAGTTTGACGAGCGGGGCGATGGAGTATTTTACCTTCAACCCGCTGGTTCCTCCAAACGACATGGGGAATCCGTCCAGCTATACGTGGCGCGTCGAGGAGCTGAAGGCATACCGAAG
>Ga0307476_10000642_pt1 | contig 25403 bp, 22 predicted proteins | sample atmos_gasesECM2C_2_FD_203314 | JGI IMG/M metagenome (GOLD analysis project Ga0307476, IMG submission 203314) | Hardwood forest soil microbial communities from Morgan-Monroe State Forest, Indiana, United States - atmos_gasesECM2C_05 | ecosystem: Environmental > Terrestrial > Soil > Temperate...
GAACCCCCCTTTTAGCGCGAACGATTCGGTGAACCACCATAGGGGAACATGGGTCTTGGGCTCGACGATTACCACTTTCAGGAGAAGGCCAGATGTGGAACCACCCCCAGAAGTGCTCATAACGTTTACGCCGACAATCGGATTGGCGAAGCTTATTTCCAAGATCAAATCAGCGGCGGCGGGAGCAGATACGAGCTGATAGCGCCCCCAAGTCTTTATCGCCTCGTAAAACTCGTTATAAGGGCGGGCAGGCCCGCCGAGCGACGCCGGAAGACTGTCGCCCGGCGCGTTTGAAATAAATACCTTCTGGGCAGTCTCGATCGAAATAGGCACCGGAGCTGCTGGCGAAGAGTCTGTTGGTTTCGATATTCCGAACACTGGAAGTGAGAGCAGCGCAATTGCGCAATATACGCAGAGAGTTGCTCGCTTTCGAATGAGGAGTCTCTTGATTGTCAGCACAGTGCCTCCCTCGCAGCATGTGGAATTTCGCGCCCCCCTGCCTATTCCCCCCACATATTCCAAGGCAAGTCGCTCCTTAATACTACAGCGATCTCTGCAACGCGGAGATAGCCGCCTTTCGTGGTTGGCGAAAAATCGCGATTTCACTCATCAACCGTGAATCGTCCCGCGGCGCGGTTACAATCCCGATCTCGGTGTGGTATTCTTCGGTGGTTTCTTGAGGGGTAGTGTGATGGCGAAGACCATGAGTTGTAGGGATGTTGGGTTTGACTGCGGGTTCGTGGCAAAAGGTGAAACCGAAGAGGACATTTTGCAGCAAGCAGCCGCGCACGCACGTTCCGTTCACAACATCAATGAGATTACTCCTGAAATTGCTGAAAAGGTCAAAAGCACAATTAAAGACGAAGCGGCTTAAACCTCAACCAAGCGAAACGAGCACCCTGGGAGCCTTCGCGGCTCCCTTTCATTTTTCGGCAATGAGGGCAGAGGAATCGATCAGGCCTTTGTCGCTTATCAAATTGTGAAATATCGCCATATCACTCATTGACCCCGGCTAAAGGGGGTTTTGAGTGCGAACACCTGTCTTCTATCCAAGAAAACCTACTCGACAGTATTAGGGATAATCAAGACTGCACACATCGCGAGGAAAAACGCGGCGATAATAAGTGGCTCGGTGTGAAAGTTGGATCCCTTGAGAGCGAACTGCAGGAAGAAGAGTCCCACAAGAGCGTCCCAAACCGCAGTTGCACGACAAGCCATGACGCTCGGACGGACGACCATGGTGATTCCTACGAGGGTCCCGAGCAGGCAAAAAATCAGGATGGGCCCGGCGAGCGGGCCAATCCCCAAATAGGCAGCCGCAGCTAGAATGACTGCACAGACATAGAGAAACGCGAACACGCCAGCGATCGCGTGCCCGACTCCGAGTGCGACCAAGAATGCCTTTCTGGTTATGCCCACCCGACTCAGCTTTTGCGGTAGCCCTGAAAGCGTGGAACTGGATCGCACCCACACAGCCCGCACTTCATCAGAAAACGTGACCGCGGAAAGTCCTCCTTCGATGCGGCGGACAGCGTCGATTGATCGCACTCCGATCCGAATCAAATACGCTGCAAGGACGACGGTCAAGAAGAAAACCCGGAGATCAAGACGGCGCGGGAACGTGAGTGCGACAACCTGTACCATCGCTAAGCCGCACCCTACAATCAGGGCCAAATATCCCCAGACCTGTATTGCACGATGTTTGAGATCCATCGGGCTCACCCAAGAGTGAAAGCCATTCTCGCAATCAGCCAATCCACCGAATTCTAACTTTAACGATGGCAACACGGTGATGACTGGTTTTCTTAGTGGCTGGCGGTTTCTGCTGATGCAGGAACGGCTGCCGGAGTCAGGCTTGCCTTAACCGCTGCTGTTGGCAGCTCATCTCCGCGGAAGAATTTGTCTTTTTCTTTGGCGTTCGCGGCCTTCATCTCGGGCATGGCTTCGTAAGGCTTGCTGTAGTCGTTGGCGGCGTTCCAGAACAAGAATCCGATGCCGCCTTTTTCTTTTGCCGTTGCTACCTGCACCTTTATGTATTCGGGCGAATAGGTCTTGGTGCGCCAGCGGAAGGCTTGCAGCCAGGGGCGGATTACTACTCCACTGCCTTTTGTGATCAGCTCGAAGCGCTCCATGGATTCGCCGATGAAGTGTTCGGGGGCGTCGCCGGGATGCTCGATGTTATCCATGCCGAAGAAGTGCGAGGGATAGATCATGGGCGAGAGCACGTCGCAGTATTTCGCCATGCCTACGATGTCCTGTCCGGTGTGGGAGAGATCGACGGGGCGCTGCCAGGCCATGACGCCGAAGACGTCGAGCGAGAGCAGCACGCCGGTGGGATGCAGCTCGGCGTAGGCCTTCTTCAGGAAGCCGACGATTGCGTCGGAGCGCTGGTAGCCGCGCGGCGCCTTCGAAGACTTGTCGCAGGCGGTCGGCGAGTTCGTGCCGTCCCTACGGGACTTGTTTCCTTTTTTATCGGCTGCCCGGGGCTTACGTCCCGGGCTATTATCGGTCGCCCCTACGGGGCTGGAATTTGTTGATTCAGGCTGCGCGGCCTTACACAGCTGTGTTTCAGGTTCGTTTGATTCTGGATGCTCGGTCTGGAAGACGAAGCTGGCGTCTTTCTGATCGCCTTCGGCAGGGAAGCGGACGTAGTCGAATTGAATTTCATCGGCGCCGGATTGCGCTACGAACTTGGCTAACGCGATGTTGTAATCCTGAACCTTGGGGTTTGACGAGTCGGTCCAGACCAGCTTGCCGTTCTCGCGCCACGGCTGCTTCGTTCTCTTCGACTGCACGGCGAGTTCAGGATGCTCGACCACCATGCGCTCGTCGCGGAAGATGGCGATGCGGGCGATGGCATGCATGTTCTCGGAATGCAGGAAGTGCACAAACTTCGGCAGGTCGTGAATATAGACCTGGTGCTTGCCGAGCAGCGGATGTTCGAAGGGAATAGTGACGCTGCCGTCGGAGTCTTTGATGTCGAAGACTACGGCGTTGCCGCCGACTTCGCGCCAGTGACGGATGATGCGGAGGCCGTGGTCGCTGGCCGCCATGATGCCGGTCAGATAGATGGCGCGGACTTCAAAGTCTTTGGGAACGGGAACGGTTTTCTCGACGATGGGCGCGGGCAGGATTCCGGGAATCGTAATCTGCTCGCCGTTTTTCAGAATGTTGCTCGATCGGTTGCCATTTATGTGGCGGATGGCTTCGACCAGCTCTGAAGACGTCAAGTACCCAGTCTTGTGTAAGTACCGGTGAGCGATCGCGGGAATACTTTCTCCGCGCTTCGCGGTGTAAATCTCAGTCGTCGAGGCGGATAGAGGCGGCGACAAGGGCTCTAATGAGAATTGCAGCCTCGGTTGCAGGGATGAAGACGGTTGAAGCGTAAGCTGCGACGAAGAAGGCTGGAGGGAGGGAATGTCTGCCGTCTTCCCCGTGGTTGAAAGCGTTGCGCTCGCCGGCTGGAGTTGCGCGCCTTGCGGCGCTGCTGCAGTCGGTTGTGCAGCTTGCGGCTGAGCTGCGAGAGCGCTGGAAACCCGCGGGTTCAGCCGCATTGCGGCCACTCCAAACAGAAGACAAGAGACAGCAACAATCGTAATAACCGACGAGCGGGGCAAAATTCCCTCCAGAAATCGACCTAGCTTGGATGCTATCCCGCACCTAATCGAACTCGCCAGTTACTCACGGTCATCTCCCCCCCGTTCGGGCTGCTGGCTTGGCCCTTGACCAGGGCTGGCTTGACCACGGGGGCACCCTTCGGCTTCGCTCAGGGCAAGCTCCTTCGGCTTCGCTCAGGGAAAGCAGGCGAACAGAGGGTAAACATTGGCGGTACTGGCGTTTCCTCCTTGCGCAAACTATTTCTCATCCCCGCTCTTAACTTTCACCTGCTCCCCGTTCTAATATGGTCGGCACCCTGCTAAATCCAGCCAGATACTGGGTTTTCGGGGTTTTGAATCCGCCTGGAGCCGGTGGCCAGACGCTTGCTTATTCCAAGGCAGCCCGGACGTAGTTTGGGGTCAGGCAAGCGGCAGGTTCCGACTGACAAATTCTGTCAACTCTGGAACGGTGGGAGTCGCGAAGGAATAAGGGCCTGGAAGTCCGGGGAAAAGCAAGGCAAAGGCCGAAGAATACGGTCTGGGACGGGAAAGACAACGACCTTATGAGAACGAACCTCGCTACCGTGCTCGATCCGAACCGCCGCAGCGCTGATGCTGGAGAGTTTGAATCTGCGCTGCGCCGCCGCATCGTGGGTCAGGACCAGGCCGTCGAAAAGGTCGCCGAGATTTACCAGATGTTTCTGGCCGGCCTGAACGCTCCTGGACGCCCCGTGGGCAACCTTCTTTTCCTGGGGCCGACCGGCTCGGGCAAAACGCGCGTGGTGGAAGCCATGGCCGAAGCTCTGTTCGGCGATGCGCACGCTTGCATCAAGATTGATTGCGCTGAGTTCCAGCACTCGCACGAGATTGCGAAGCTGATTGGCTCGCCTCCGGGATATTTGGGACATCGCGAGACTCATCCCCTGCTGACGCAGGAAGCGCTGAATCAATGGTTCACGGAAAAGCTGAAGCTTTCGATTCTGCTGTTTGACGAGATCGAGAAGGCGAGCGATTCGCTATGGCAACTGCTGCTCGGCATTCTCGATAAGGCCACGCTCACGCTCGGCGACAATCGCCGCGTCGACCTATCGCAGTGCATCATCATCCTGACCTCGAACCTGGGCGCCAGTGAGATGACGAATCTGATCGACGGTGGGCTGGGCTTCGCGCCCAAAGTGGTGGAAGTCGACAATAATTTCGACGACAAGATTCAGCGCACCGCGGTTGAAGCCGCCCGACGCAAGTTCACACCCGAGTTCATGAACCGCATCGACAAGACTGTGGTCTTCAAGACGCTGCGGGACGAGCATCTGGCGCAGATTCTCGATATCGAACTCGGTATGGTGCAGCAGCGCGTTTTGATGGCCGCGGGCGCCAACCAGTTCGTGTTCAATTGCACTGCGGGGGCGAAGCAATTCCTGTTGAAGGAAGGTACCGACCCGCGTTACGGTGCGCGCCACCTGAAGCGCGCGATTGAACGGCATCTGGTTTTCCCGCTGGCGAATCTGGTGGCCACCAGCCAGGTAAAGTTGGGGGATTTTGTCCGCGTCGATATGGCTTCCGAGAATCAGATGATCTTCGTCAAAGAAGCCGAAAACACAATGGCGCCGGTGCTACTGGAGCGCTACGGAGCCGCCGCCGCCAATATGCCTGCTGCCCGCGCGGCGCGCGCCGCGGTCAACAACCGCCGCGACCTCGGGGCCAGCCCCATCGCGGAAAGCAAATGAGTTCTTAAGAATTTCCCGACTCGCTTGACCGCATCTCGCGAGTCCCCTCGCGGCGCCGGAACCCTCCGGCGCCTTTTTTCTTGAGGGCCGAACGAGGTGTCAAGGTTCACTGGCGACCGAAAGTGAACTTCACAACTTCCACCGTTTCCTTGGATCCGGGCTGGTACTTCCACTGCCTGACGGCGCGCGCCAGGGCGTCTGCGAGTAGAGGGTGGCCGCCGACAATTGTTACTCCCTTTACTGTCCCATCCGGTTTGACCAGCGCCGAGACCTGCGCGGTTCCTGTCAGTTTCATCCGCTCGGCGAGTTGGGGGTAGTCCGGGGGAACACCACGCTCCACTCGCCGCCGCGCTTCACCCGGAGGGTTCGATACTGGCGCTTGTGGAGGCCCATAGCCGGCCTTGGCCAGCGCGAGGATTTTCGAGCTGAAGTGTATCTCCGAGCGGTCCAGTGCGTCAGAATTGACCTCAAAGTGGATGCTGCCGTGATCCCTCACCAGATTGATCATGCCGCCTTGCCGCAGAAAGGATTCGTCCTCCCCTATAAAAAGCACCGCGGCCTGCGCCAGATGTTCGATGGCGGCCTGAGTGTGCTTTCTTTCAGACGCGCGAAAGAAAACGATTTGGCATGATTTCATTTCCTCTTCGGAGCTTACAGGCTTGACCACCAACAGGTGGGTGCCGATGATTTTTCCGGCGAGTGTGGCCTTCAAGACATTAATAAATTCTTCGTCCCCACCGCTGACTCCGATCACGAAAGGGGACGAGCTATCCGGCAAAACTTGCCGGGGCCACTCCGCCAGCTTTGCGAAATTGAAGAGGTATGCCGCCTTGACCTGGTCTTCGGTTGTCGCATTCTGCTGCTGCCCCAGGGCCAAGAGTTGGAGCGCCAAAAGGGCAAGCCCAATCCCCAGAGCGGCCCGGGGTTGCAGCCGCCAGGGCGACGATTCGCCTTTGGCCGAGAAGTGTGTTTTGAGCTTCAAAACCTGCCCGTGAGTTTGATTCGGAAATTTCTGCCATCTTGCTGAATTGAGTCCTGAATGTCCTCGGGTCGGCCGGGGTCGAAATACTTCTTGTTGAAGACGTTGTAAACGCTGGCCGATAGATCCAGGTGCTTCCCCAGCGTGTGTCCCAGCAAGGTGAAATTGAGGACCGAAAAGCCACTGACGCTGTCTCCGGCCAAGGTCTGGGCTGAGCTTGTGTACTGTGCGTCCAGGCTGGCGAACAGTCGTTGCTGCACCACGGGTACGATCAGATCCAATTTACCCAGGTGCTGCGGAGAGTTGCTAAGAATTTGCTGAGTTACCGGCTGTTCCGCATCCACGTAACTGTAGCTTGCCCGGCCCTTGATGCCGCTGGCCAAGTGGCCGTCCAATTCGACTTCCACGCCCGTGGCGACCGCTTTATCGGAGTTGAGATATACGGATTGACCATTGCTCTCAGTCTCCAGGGTGATCAGATTGTCAATCGAGTTGCGGAAAACGCTGCCCGAAAGGGTGAAGGCTTGCCCAAGCCCCTGTTCCACAACCCCCTCGACGCTACGGATCGCTTCGGGCTTAAGGTGCAGATTGTCGTCGTAGAAGGACCCGAAGTCAGGCTCGACTTCGAAGGGCTGGGGGGCGCGGAAAGCCGTACCATATAGCAGCTTCAGAGTGGTGGGGTGGAAGAGATGGCAGATCAACCCCAGACGCGGATTGGTGGTCCCGCCGAAACTCGAGTAATGATCATAGCGGACTCCGGCGCTCAAAGTCAGCGTGCGAGTGATGGCAAACTCATCCTGCGCATATAGGGCCCAGATCACCGAGCTTGAGGGGTCCGCGGTGAAGACCCTGCCGATGGGAACGTAATCACCCTGGTCTTGCCGCAAGTTATCGGTGAGCTCCGTGCCCAGGGTGATTTTGTGTTTCTCCAGCAGGGTTCCGCTCAATTTCGCTTCTCCGTCCCACCAGTTTCCACGGAACGAGTAAACGTCCGCTGTGGTCGATCCGTCGGGCAGCCCGGTGGCAAATGCCAGCGGCGCTTGCAGCCGGACCTGGTCATACGACGTTCGAGCCGTCAAGTCCCACTTCTCAGTGACGGAATGCTGATAACCGAGATCGAGGTATTGATGGTAGTCAAGGTTGGCCGTGCGGGGGTCGTTGAATAGGGTGCCGAAATATCCAGTTGGAACTCCTTTGTCGCGTGCACTGAAGAGTCCTTGCACGGTGAATCCACGAAAACTGATCGTTGCCAGAACGTGTTCGAAGCTTTCGTAGTCCGTGTTTTGCGTAATTCCGTAACTGGTAGCCGGGGTATCGAACTGAGGATAAAACAGAGTTGGTCCCTGACTGTTGTAGAACGTGCCGGAAAGCAGCATGGCGATGCCTTTGTACTGGCCGCTATAGCTGGCTCGTCCCTCGAAGGTGCCAAAACTGGCGGGCGCGAACGAGAGTTCCACACCCTTTAGTTGCGCGGGTTTGCGGGTGATCACATTGATCACGGCAAGGAAAGCATCAGCGCCGTAGAGCGAAGAACTGGGCCCGCGAATGATTTCGACGCGTTCAATTAGGTCGACATCGACCATGAACTCGGCGCCTATCATAGCCTGGCCAAGAACGTTGTTGTTGGCGCGATGGCCGTCAACCAGCAGCAGGATGCGGCTGTTCCAGTCGCCCAGACGACCGAAGCCACGGACGCCAACGAAGCTGTAATTGCGATCGTAAGTGATGTAGAAGCCACGCACACTCTCGAGAATGTCAGCCAGCGTGCGGTAGCCATATTCCTGGATTTCGTCCGCGGTGATGACCGTAACGGAAGAGGGTGCATCGCTGGCGCTCTGCAAGTGCTTCGAGGCGCTGTAAACTTGAATGCTCCCAAGCTCTTCAAGGCTGGCCTGTCCGATATCCTTGGTTGGTTCCTGGGCGGCTGCGGGTGCCGTCAATAAAACTAAAATTGAAGTAACGATCGTCAACCATAAACTGGCAAGCACTCGCGGGCCAGCCGGACACAGGGGATAGGTCGAAGAAGATACGACCCAAACAGTTCTGGTCACACTCATGGAGCCTCCGAGAGCGCCTTACGCGCGAACCAAGCGCGGACCTCGGCCTCGAGGTGCGCACTCACGCCCCTACGGGTCATCTTCGGCAGCTTCCTGATTCTTCTCTAGTGGGTGGGAGGGGTTACTTTTGGGTCAATCTGTTGACGACTGCAAAGTTCAGCGCGCTTTCGGTGCGGAATGGAAGGGATCGTCCTGAGAGCCGGGATCGTCCTGGGCGTCTTCCGGGCTCGGAATATCCAAATTGACGACGATCGGTTCCTGACCGCTGCGCACGATCACTGCCTCCACCGGCTGGTCTTTGCGCGCGTTCAGTTCTTGATGAGGCACGTAGGGAGGAACGTAGACGAAGTCTCCCGGGCCCGCTTCGTCGACAAACTCCAGGTGATCTCCCCAACGAAAGCGGGCGCGGCCGCGCACCACGTAGATCACGGTTTCGAGTTCTCCGTGATGATGCGGGCCGGTCTTGGCATTGGGGTGCACCACGACAGTTCCTGCCCAGAGTTTTTGCGCGCCGACTCGGGCGCGCGAGATGGCTTCGGCGCGGGTCATGCCCGGCGTTTGCGGCGTGTTGCTGTCAAGTTCGCCGCTGCGAATAATGCGCAGGCCGTGAGTTTTCCAGTCGGGCATTTCGTCTCCCCGAAGCCAGTCGAACGCGAGTTGTCTATGTGCCAGGCTCTACCAAACCTCGCACCGCTTTCCCTCCGGCCGCACCATGGCCGCATCCGCTTTGCAGCTCCATGCTTTCTGAAACTCCGGCAGATTCGAGAGCGGTCCGATTACTCGATACTTCGCTACGGGATGCGGATCGGTCTGCATCATCAGGCGCTGCGCTTCGATGCGGGTCTCATCTCCGCGGAACTGTCCCCATGCAATGTAGAACTGTTGCTCGGGAGTGAAGCCATCGATATCTGCTGGGCGCGGCTTACCCTGCAGCGACTTCTCATACGCCAGGAACGCGACCTTCGCGCCGCCGAGGTCGCCGATGCTCTCGCCGAGCACCAGCTTGCCGTTGTGATGCACGCCGGGTTCGATGAAGTAGCTCTCGAACTGGTCGGCCACGCAAGCCGCGCGGGTCTGGAACTGCTTCAGGTCGGCATCAGTCCACCAGTTGCGCAGCCGTCCGAGGTAATCGAACTGCGCGCCCTCGTCGTCGAAGCCGTGCGAAATTTCGTGGCCGATCACGACGCCGATGGCGCCATAATTCACCGCATCCACCGCCGTCATATCGAATGCGGGAGGCTGCAGGATACCCGCGGGGAACACGATCTCGTTCATCAGAGGATTGTAATAAGCGTCGGAGGTGGGCGGCGTCATGCCCCAGCGGCCGCGGTCCACGGGCTTATTGATCGTGAGCCGATCGTCTTCTTCTACGAACTTCCTGCCCGCAATCATGTCCTCAAAGAACGCGTCGCGCCGGATCTCCACGTGACTGTAGTCTTTCCACTTATCCGGATATCCGATCTTCGGATTGAACGTGGCGATCTTGGCCATCGCTTTTTCTTTGGTGTCGTCGCTCATCCACGGCCGGCTGAGAATGTCGTCGCGCATCGCCGCCAGCAGGTTCCGTACCATCTCCTGCATTCGCGCCTTGGCTTCCGGCGGGAAATATTTTTCTACATACTTCTTCCCCAAGGCTTCGCCAAAAAGCTGATCCGTCGACTCCACACAGCGCTTCCAGCGCGGTTTCATCTCGGTGGTGCCGCTCAAATACTTTCCCGTGAAAGCGAAGTCTTCTTCCACGAAGGGCGCTGAAAGGGAGCTGGCGGTCGAGTTCAGCAGATGCCACTTCAAATACACTTTCCAGTCGGCCAGCGGAGCCTCGTGCACCTGCCGATCGAGCTCCTGCATGAACTTTGGCTGGTCGACGTTCATGTCCACATCCTGCGGAATCTGTTTGTGTTTGAAATATTCCGTCCACTCGATATGCGGAGCCATGGCCTGCAACTGGGCGAATGTCGTGTTGTGGTCGGTGGCCGCCGGATCGCGCAGCGCCACGTTGTCAAGCGATGCCTCGGCCAGTTTGGTCTCCATGCTCATAATAGTTTGGGCCGCTGCCGCCGACGTTTTCTCGTCCCATCCCGCCAACTTGAACATTGCCGCGATGTGCGCGACGTACTTCTCCCGCGCTTCTTTGAATCGAGGTTCCGGCTTCAGGTAATAGTCGCGATCCGGCAACCCCAGCCCGCTGGCGCCAATATCGGCCAGCACCCACGACGGTTTGTGCGGATCCTGCTGGCTGCCGAGTTCGAACGGGTCAGACACCAGGATGTCGTGCATGTCGGCCATCACGCGCTGCAACTCGGCCATGTCTTTCGTTGCGTCGATGCGGGCAAACCATGGCTTCAGCGGTTCGATGCCGCGCGCATTCACCCGCGACTCATCCATGCAGGCGCCGTAGTAGTCGCCGATGATCTGCTCCGTGCTGCCCTTGGGCGCGCTCTTGTCGGCGGATGCGGTGTCCAGAATTTCCTTCAGCTTGTCCTTGGACGACTCGCCCGCGGCCCAGCGCTTGCTCCAGCGGGTCATCGACGCCGGAATGGGATGGCTCGCCCGCCACGTGCCATTGGCGAATTCGTAGAAGTCGTTGCAGGGATCCGCCTTGCGATCCAGGTCGGTGAGGTCGATTCCGTGCAGAGAAGCACTTTGCGAGAACAAAAAATGCGGAAGCAACAGCGAAGAAAACAACAACAGAAGAAATGGAGTTCTCAATCTGCCCATGATGGCCTCTTTCCGTAAGCCGCGCGGTAACCTGTCAGCGGAGTGCGGCTGCCATTCTAGACGAATCATTGGACCTTCGTCAGGGCTCCGGAAAACGCTGAGGAAATAATCGCCCGGTTAAGCGAATGAGAACGATAGGAATTCTCCAGCTGCCGCGGGAGGCGTCATTTTCTTCTTCTAAAAGGTGGGCGGAGCGAAAATGATTTAGCATCCTCTCTCATGTGCGCTCTCGCTCCCGAGTTGACTGCCGATCAGGTCCTGCAAGCCTTTCATCACGATGCCTTTAGTCTCTTTGTTGGTGCGGCCATCGTCGCGGTGGGGCTGGTCGCGGCGGCGTTTTCAGCCATCCGCCGCAGGCTCGATCCGGTCTTGATCTACTTTGCCCTCTTTGCCGGCCTGTATGGCCTCCGGATGTGGATGCAGTCAAACCTGATGGGGCTCACCATGGAGGGCTCGTCTTTCTACGCAAGACTCACCGCCGCCCTCGATTTCACCGTCGCAATCCCCGCATTCCTTTTTTTCAAAGCCGCCGGGATCCTTCGCCGCCAAGCGACAATCCTGAGCTACGGGCTGGGAATCGTGCTCGGCTCTCTGGCTCTGGCGACGTACGCCCTCGGACCGCACCGTATTTTCTACCAGACCGCGAACATCTCGATCATCGGGGTTTTGATTTTTGTGATCGAGCGGTCCGTCCTCAGAAGTTCTGATAATCAGGATCTTCTCTTGATCCGCCCCGGCCTGCTGATTTTTTTAGGCTTCGTTTTATGGGAGAACGTCCGGAGCGCGCTCGGGCTCCCCTTGCCCGACATAGAGCCAATTGGTTTTGTGGTGCTTCTGGCGACTCTCGGATATGTTGCCGCACGCCAGACGCTCCAACGGGACCAGCAGCTCCGCGAGATTCAGAAGGAACTCGAAGTAGCGAAACGGATCCAGTTATCGATTCTGCCCGCCGGGTTCCCCAACTCAGCTAATTTCCGCGTCGCCGCCCGTTACATCCCGATGAACTCCGTTGCTGGAGATTTCTATGACTTCATCGTGGCCGATGACACGCAGGCCGGACTCCTTATCGCAGACGTTTCCGGCCACGGCGTCCCGGCCGCGCTAATTGCCTCGATGGTAAAGGTGGCGGCTACGGCGCAGCGCGCCAACGCCGCCGATCCCGCTCGATTATTGTCGGAAATGAACGCTGTTCTCTGCGGCAATACACAAGACCAGTTTGTCACCGCCGCCTACGTTCATCTCGACTCGACTTCGAAGACACTACAATATTCGGCGGCCGGGCATCCGCCCATGCTTCTGCTGCGCGAGGGGAAAGTGGCGGAGATCGTCGAGAATGGTTTGATTCTTGCCGCCTTCGACTTTGCTACGTACACCAACGCGACCAACCCGCTGCAGCCGGGCGATCGCCTCCTGCTCTATACTGATGGACTTATCGAAGCCGCCAACGCCGAGGGAGATTCCTTTGGGCAAGACGCCCTGTCCGCTTTGCTCCGGCAAACGGCTGAGCTTCCGCCCTCCGCCGCCTCGGATCAGATCGTCTCCTCAGTCCAGCGTTGGTCGGCCTCACAGGAGGACGATCTGACCGTTCTTGTCTGCGACTACATCCCGGGTGCAGTAGAATCGTCCAGCACAAAGGGCGGGTATAGCTTATGAAAAGAACTTCCTTCCGCGGCGTGCTCCTGTTCGGTCTGATTGCTCTTACCGGCACTGCTTTCGCGCAAGCCGGGATCCAGCCCAGCGGCACACCGGCGCAGTATTTCTTCGTGCTCTTGAATCGTCCCGCGAATGCTCCGCAGCTAAGTAAAGAAGCGGGGGAGAAGCTTCAGGAAGAGCACATGGCCAACATTCGTAAGATGTCTGCCGAACACAAACTTGTGATCGCCGGGCCTTGCCTGGATGACACGACGCTGCGGGGCATCTTCGTGTTACAGGCGGCGTCAGCGGCGCAGGCGCAACAGTGGGCCGATAGCGATCCGGCGATCAAAGCCGGCCGTCTGTCGGCCGAGGTGCACGGGCCCTGGGATATCGACCCGAATGCGATTCACAGTCCCGCCGAACCTCCCGGATTCGAGCAGTACACTCTAGTTCTGTTGAAGCGGGGCGACAAGTGGAATCCAAACGCGCCGGAGTTTATTGATATGATGAAACAGCATCGCGCTTTCGTAAAAGGAATGACAGATCAGGGGAACTTTGCCATTGCGGGACCGTTCCCGTTCAGCGATCAGGGCGAGCTGCGCGGAGTCAGTATCTTCCGCGTAGGAGCAGAGCAGACTGCGACCTTGTTGAAGGACGATCCGATTGTGAAGGCTGGTCTGCTCAAGCCTGAAATGCATCCGTGGGGCACGGGCAAAGGGGTGCTGGCGGCGGGCCAGCCGATGCAGTAGATACGAGGGCTGAAGCCTTTATTGATTTTGGAGGCTTTACGCGGCGGGAAGCACCGCCCTGCCACGGTGCTGCCAGCTGAGGACTTGAAACTTCGAACTGAGAACTTCGAACTGAGAATTGCCTTCTATCCGCCGGCCTTCAACTCCGTCAGCACCTGCCGCGCGATTTCTTTCAGCGTTTCGAACACGCCCACGCCCTGAAACGCCACAGCCTCGACCACGGCCTCATTCTTCTTTCGCAGCTCTTTGTTGAGCGCGTCCGGAGACAAAATATTGGGCAGGTCCCGCTTGTTCAGTTGCAGCACGTAGGGAATCTTATTGAAGTCGTAGCCGTGCTCTTTCAGGTTCGACATGAGGTTGTCGAGCGCTTCCACGTTGGCGTCCATGCGCTGTTCCTGCGAATCGGCTACGAAGACGATGCCATCCACCCCGCGCAGGATCAGCTTGCGGCTGGCATCGTAGAACACCTGGCCCGGCACGGTATAAAGATGGATTCGCGTCTTGAACCCGCGCACGGACCCCAGATCGAGCGGCAGGAAATCGAAAAACAGGGTGCGCTCAGTCTCGGTGGCGAGGGAGATCATCTTGCCCTTCTGCTGTTCCGCGGTCTTCTGGTAAATCACCTGCAGATTCGTGGTCTTGCCGCCCAACCCGGCGCCGTAGTACACGATCTTGCAATTGATTTCGCGGGCTGCGAAGTTGATGAAACTCAAGGCTTTCCTCAATAGCGCGGGGCCGCACACCTTCCGCGCGCAAAAACATCCCTATGGGGGCTTCGGGCTTTTATATCACAGGCAGCCGGTCCAAGGCAGGTTACTCAGGTGACCCCCTCCCGGCACAGAGGTGGGGAACCAAGAAATTGCTGATTTTTGATTCTGATTGTCTCTCCCTGACTTCCCCCGGCTTTTCAGTGGGCGGTCAACCGTCAGCAATCAACCATCAGCGCTCCTACTTCGCCGCCGCCGGCATGGCATAGTATCCATCCCTGGCGTAAATCTTAAGTCCCGGCCGGTGCACCACCACTTCGATGCTGCGGTATATCGACGCCGTGGTCTGCGTCTTCGGCCGGATCGGCGTGTAGCCGAGCGTATACTGGCTGCGCGCCTCGCTCATGACCTGGGCGTACATATTGTCAATCGCGCTCTGGGTAAGCTCCCGGTATTCCACTCCGCCCGTGGCCGACGCGTATTTCGGCAGGACGTCGCCATAACCCTGGAGCGGCACGTGCAGCCGCTCGATCTTGTCATAGACCGGAAGCGCTGCGCTTCCCACCGAAACCGCCTGCACCTGGATCTCGTTGGACAACAGCACTCTCTTCACATCGTTGTAGCTGGCCTTGCTGCCATATTCCCGCCCATCGCTGATCACGAAAATGATCTTCCGCCGCGTCCGGTCGCGTTTGCGCAGACCCAGAGCTGCCTGCAGAATGGCGTCGTTCAGAACATGGAATTCTTTCGGCGGAGTGTACACCGGCTCGGTGCCACCGCCACCTCCCACCGGCATTCCATTGATGATCGGCCCGTTCGGCGCCAGCGGGCCGTTCATCACCGGCACTCCATTGTTGCGCCCGGTTTCCGTCTTCATCTGATTCAATAACGCGGTCAGCTTTCGAGTTGCTCCTGCAAAGTCGCTGACCTGGCTCACCGTACTGCTGTAGGTATAAAGAGCCACTTCATCGTAGGGAGCAAATGCCCCCACCAGTGCCGGAAACGTCTGGTTGACCTTCTGCACTTCCGCATCCGACATGCCTAGGTCCAGCACGATCGCTACTGAAAGTCCGAACGGATCGGCGGTAAAAAAGCTTAGCTTCTGCTCGACTCCGTTCTCCTTTACCGTGAAGTCGGTGGAGAGCAGTCCGTCCACTCTTCGCCCGGAATGGTCCTTCACCGTAACCGGAACCTGCACAAAGTTGGTATGCACCACCAGCGTGTAGAGCTGATCTTGCGCGCTGGGACCCGGTTTCGCCGAACTCCCGCTGGGCACGGTCTTCACCGGCGGCATCGGCGGCGGTGCAGATGTGTCTTCTGCCGGCGCGGCGCCAGGCTCCGTAGCAGCTGGCTTGTTAATCGGCTGGTTCGTCCACGGATCCCTCTCCACCGGCTTCTTTTCCTCCGGCTTTGGTATCGGTGGGGGCTCCGGCGCTTCGGCGGCAGGTTGCTGCACTGTGGGTGCATCCGGAATGTCGTTGTTCTGAACTTGGTTCGGCGTCTGCGCCGGTTGAGCCTGGGGTGGCTGAGTCTGGGGTGGCTGAGCTTGTCCACTCGGCGTTTGGCTTGCCGAAGACTGCGCCGCCGCAGGCATATTCGCGGCCAGCCATCCTGCCAGGCATCCCAGAACAAAGATAAAGACCAGCGCTCTCGCTTGCCACTTCGGTCCGCCCCGCCGCTTCTGGTTACCCGCCGCCGTTTCCATGTTCACAAAATACCATCCGTTCTCGCTTTAGGATGCCGGGGTTCGCCCATTTGGTGCATCTAACTCCAGGGATTAGACTAACAAAAGCCCCTAGAGGGATTCCTGGCATGCCAAAATTATCCGCCTACCGAAGGCTCGCTCCGGTCGTGACCGCTGTATCTATTCTAATCTTCCTCGCCCTTGGCGCTCCATCTGCCGTGGCCCAGACCTCACCGTCCTCAAGTGCCGCGCCCGAGGCTGGCGCTCAAGCTCCCACGGCTCAGAAGCCTGCCGACGCCCAAAAGCCCGAGGACGACCAAACGCCCGCGGAAACCCTTAAAGTCAGCGTCAACGTGGTCGGACTTTTCTTCAACGTCAAAGACAAACATGGCGCACTCATTCCCAACCTCACCAAGACTGACTTCGAAGTCTTCGAAGACGGCAAGCCACAGACCATCAAGTACTTCGCCGCCGAATCAAACCTCCCGCTCACGCTCGGCATCCTCATCGATTCTTCCGGCAGCCAGCTCAGAGTTCTCGACATGGAGAAAGAAGTCGGCGGCGCATTCCTCCGCCAGATTCTAACCGACAAAGACGAAGCCTACGTCATCGACTTCAACATCGACGCCGAATTGATACAGGATTACACCCGCGACGTTCACCGCCTGCAAGCCGCCCTCAACAAAGTCAAAATCAACACCGGCTACACCTCCGGCCCCATGCCTGGCTCGGGAGGCGGTCCCGTCCCGACAGCGCCCGGCTCTCAGCGCGGCACCGTGCTCTACGACGCCGTCTATCTCTCAGCCCACGACATGCTGTCCAAGGAAGTCGGCCGCAAGGCCATGATCCTGCTCACCGACGGCGAGGACGAAGGCAGCCAGCTCAAAATCAAAGACGCCATCGAAGCTGCCCAGAAAGCCGACGCCATCGTCTACGTCCTGCTATGCGCCGATCGCGGCTTCTACGGATCGTTCCAGGTGGGCTACTCCGGCGAGAGCGAAATGCGCAAGCTCACCGAGGCCACCGGAGGCCGCGTCATCAACGTTGGCAACAAGTTCGACAAGCTGAAAGAAGCCTTCGACCAGATCGCCGCCGAACTTCGCAGCCAGTACAACCTCGGCTACACTCCCATTAACACGGTGCAAGACGGCAGTTACCGCAAACTGGAAGTGAAATCCAAACAGAGCTACAAAGTCCAATGCCGTGCGGGATACTATGCCACCCCCCGCGAACCCCTTCCGCAATAGCAATGGCAATGAGTTGGTAAGACGGCTATCATGGGCGCTTCCGGTGACATGCTCAGGAGACGCTTATGGCAAATAGTTTTGGCACAGACATTCTGATCCAGGCCGAAGACCCAATGAAGGCTGCCGACTTTTACGTCAAGGAACTTGGCTTTACGATTACGGACAAGAATCCCAAGATGATCGGCCTTCACGGAGAAAACATCAATTTGTTTATTGAGCCTGGTCCTGCTCTTGGACCGGTTCTGGAAGTCACGGTCAAGAGCGTTAAAGACGCGAGAGCAAATCTTACGAAGAAGGGCTGCAAGATAATCAAGGACGAACCGAAGGTTCCTAGAGTCTACGTCAGAGATCCATACGGGCTGATTTATAACCTGACAGAGTGATGCACCTTGTGGTCTGATGTAATGTTGAACGGAGGTTCCCCATGCCCAGAGATATCTCTCCTTCCCGCCGCACATTCCTGCAACTCTCAGCCGCAGCCGCCGCTTTCCAAATCGTCACCGAGCCCATGCTCGCCGCCGCGGCTCGTCACCACCCATTCTCCAAAGACGCGGTCATGATCGACTCCAACGAGAACCCGCTCGGACCCAGCCAATCCGCGCGCGACGCCATGTCCGCCATCCTCCCTCTCGGTGGACGCTATCTCGACAATCTCACCGACGAACTCATCCATACCTTCGCCCAGCAGGAAGGGCTGAACCCCGATTACATCCGCGTCTTCCCCGGTTCCACGCCTCCGCTTCGTTTCACGATCGTCGCGTTCACGTCGCCGCAAAGAAGCTACGTCGGCGCCGATCCCAGTTATGAAGCTGGCCCCATGGCGGCCGCGGCCACCGGTGCCCGCGCTGTCAAAGTTCCTCTCACCAAGACTTACGCACACGACGTTAAGGCCATGATCGCCGCCGCTCCCGACGCGGGGCTCTTCTACATTTGCAATCCGAACAATCCGACAGGCACACTCACGCCTCACACCGACCTCGAATACCTTGTCGAAAACAAGCCGAAGGGTTCCATCGTGATGGTTGACGAAGCCTACATCCATCTTTGCGATGCTCCCTCTTCGCTCGACTTCGTCAAGGCCGGCAAAGATGTGGTCGTGCTCCGCACTTTCTCGAAAGCCTACGGCATGGCCGGCCTGCGCTGCGGATTCGCCGTCGCCCGTCCCGACCTGCTCGAAAAAATGATGGACCGCGCCGGCTGGAACTTCATGCCTATCACCGCCCTGGTCGCAGCCTCGGCGAGCCTCAAAGACCCAGGTCTCGTCCCCGAACGCAAGCGCATCAACGCCAGCGTGCGCCAGGAAACTTTCCAGTGGCTCGACCGCAACGGCTATTCCTACATCGCCTCCGAGTCCAACTGCTTCCTGCTCGACACCAAACGCCCCGCCAAGCAGGTGATCGACGCCATGGCCCAGCAAAACGTTTTCATCGGACGCATCTGGCCCACCATGCCCACCTGCACCCGCATCACCGTCGGCACTCATGAAGAAATGGAGAAATTCCAGGAGGCGCTGCAGAAAGTGATGCACGGGACTACGGCGTTCTCACTGCCGCCGGCGAGACCGATGAGGGATCCGCGGTGGGAAGTGGTCCTGCCGACGTAAGCAAGTGCGTGCACCAGCATGAAAAAGGGTGCCCCATGTTTCGCGCACTTTGCGAAACAGCCTGCCCTGAGCGCAGCCGAAGGGTGCGATTCCCCGGCTCCATACTTCTAGCGCTTAAAGGAAGTCGAAGTTCACGTGCGGAGACTCACCAGTTCGGCATCGTTCAGCGCCCGCTACTGTCCGAGGGACCCATTCCGGTGATACCGTCCGCCTTGAAAGAATCGGTGACGCACCATGCTGTGGCCGAGCAGAAAAAAGAGGACCGCCAACAAGACTACAAACAAGAAGTGTCTACCTCCGAAGGATGGTGGCTTCGGTTCTTCAGGGTCCGTCGTATTCAATGAACTGGCCATAGACTAATTCTAGTCCACCGTTTCCCCCCACTCCACCGTCCGCCGCTCGCGGCTGCTCTTGTGCGCCAGCATCACCGCCCGCATCGTCCGAAGCGCCTGCTCCGGTGTAACGTCGAGCGCCGCTTTCTTCTCGATCGCGTCTCGCACGTTCGCATAAAAACCGCGATAATCTCCGCGCTCGGTCTTCACCTTTACACTCGGCTCGCCGACCAAACTCAGCGTGCCCCACCACTGTTCGTCTTCTACTCCCCAATCCGCGCCCCAATCCAATCCATCCGGCAGATTCCCTCCCCGCAGCCGCGCCTCCTGCGGATCCATGCCAAACTTCACAAACGATCCCTTAGTTCCATGAATCAGAAAATGCGGTCCCGGCGCATACGCAATGATCCGCGCCCGTCCCATCGCCCGCAGCCCAGCTCCCGAGTTTGGATACTCCATGCAAACATCAAACGCATCATCCACCTGCGAAGTCTCCCGCTGGCAAAACGCCGACGCCGTAATCGCCCGCGGCTCGCCAAACAACACCAGCGCCTGATCGATCACATGCGGACCCAGATCGAACAACACTCCAGCCCCCGGCTGATCCGCGCGCTCCCGCCAGGCATTCGCCTTCGGCTCCAGCCGAAACCGGTCAAACCGGCACTCATACTCCGCAACGCTGCCCAACCTGCCCGACTGCACAATCTTTTTTACGGTCTCAAAGTCCCCATCGTACCGCCGGTCTTGATACACCGTGATCAACCGCCCGCGCTCCGCCGCCAGCCGAACCAGTTCCTCGGATTCCCGCAGCGTCGGCGCGAACGGCTTGTCCACCACCACATCCCGCCCCGCCATCAGACAAGCCTGAGCGTACTCAAAATGCGAATCATTCGGAGTCGCGATCACGCACAACTGGATCTCCTTATCCGCCAGCAATTCATCCAAACTCCGCGTCACCCGCACCTCAGGATATTTTTCCCGCGCCCGCGTCCCCCGGCGCTCCAGAATGCAGGCCAGCTCCATTCCCGGCACACCCCGGATCACCGGCGCATGAAATGCCTGCCCCGCCAGCCCAAACCCAATCAACCCCACTCGCACCATCGCGACTCCTCAATTACGTCTTGTCATCATTTACGCGCTGTCATCCTGAGCGTAGCGGCTGGTGCGCGAAGCGAACCAGCCGCGAAGTCGAAGGACCCCTAGCACCACGAATCGGCTGGCGGCCTCGCAAGGCGTTTCTGTCACCGTCCGCGTTTGCGGTTTCGCTTTGCCGTCGACTACTCCAGCGCCTACCGATCCTTCACTCGCCGCACAAACTTCAACCCCGACCACACCTCCGTCACCGCGCACACCTTCACATCCACCAGCCCCGCGTCGAGCCCAATTCCGCGCACCAGATTTTCATCCAGGTCCGAAGCCACACCAGAACTCTTCTTCGGCCAGCTCACCCACAACATCCCTGCCGGAGCCAGCAGCTTCGCCATCCGCGAAAACTCCTTAGTCAACTCCGAACGGGATTTGCTGAACATCATGGCAAAATCAAGCGCGTTCGCTTTGTCGACCACGCACTCCGCCAGGGCCTCGCGCAATTCCGCGCGCACTTCCGCCGGAGCATTCGCCAGGCGCACGCGAAACCCATCCTTGATCCCTAATTTTTTCGGAAGTGGTGTCCCCGAATATCCCGGCATCCCTCTTGCTCGTGAAAAAAAGGTCTTAAGCCCGAAGCCGGAAACCCGTCCTACTGCACCGGCGCGTAATACCCTCGCCGCGCCCTCACCCGGAAATTCTTCCGGTCACTCGCCACAATCTCAATGGTGCGGAAGTGCCCGTCCGACCTGAAGTCTGCCGGCTTGTAAGACACGGCATACTGGCTGCGCAACTCCTGCTGAATCTCAGCGAAATCGTTTGCTACATCGCGAATCTGGAAGGGAAAGAACGCCCGCCCTCCAGTCGCATCCGCAATCCGTTCCAGCACCTTGTCGCCCGTACCCTTGGTGCCGCTCACGTTCGTGCTGATGGTGTACACGATCGCTTCTGCCCGCTGCGCCATCTCAATGGCTTCCTCACGCGTCACGTGGCTCTGGTTATCCTCGCCGTCGCTCAAGAGGATAATCGCGCGCCGCGTCGGCCCGGTCTGCGGTTGCTTCAGCAGCCTGTCCCGGCAGGCATAGTAGAGCGCATCGTACATCGCCGTTCCGCCTCCCGGACGCAACTCGCGCACGCCATGGTCCAGCTTCTCGGTATCGTCGGTAAAATCCTGGGTCACTTCCGGCGTCACGTCGAACCCCACGACCATCGCCAGGTCATAGCCTCGCCGCACCGTCTGGTTCAGGAACTCGATCGCCGACTCCTGTTCGAACTTGAATCGATCCCGCACCGAGTTGCTGGCATCGATCAGCAAACCCACCTGCAGCGGCAGATTTGTTTCCGCGTGAAAGCTGCGGATCTCTGTCGCTGGCTTGTTGTCATCGACAAACTGGAAGTCTCCCTGCTTCAAATCCGTGATCAGCTTCCCGTGCTTGTCCGTCACCGTGAACACCACATTCACTTCATTGGTGCCCACCCTGATGCGCGGGATTTCTGTGCTGTCGCTGCTCTGATCCCCAGACTTACGTTCGTCGGACTTCGGCGCTGCAGCCTGCGCCGTCGCCTGCGCCGGTGCGGTCTGCGCTACCCCGAACTCGCACACGCCCGCCATCAGCAACAAAAACGCTGCCCACCGCATCACTGAACTCTCGAAAGTCTCTCTCGTGAGGATGCCCCTTATTAGCTGTTCATTATATCCGCACCGGCCTCGAATTCGGTTTCGCCTGAAAGCCGCTTTGAAAGGGCACGGCTTCAGCCGCGCCGCAAATCGCAAGTGCCTGCGTCAACCTGACTTTCGGGGCAACAAAAGCGGGTGGAGCAGGCCTTCCAGGCCTGTGTCTAAAGGCAGGCATTGGATCGGGCTTTAGGCCCCTGAGGTACCTCTGCGGGCCAGAACCGCCCGCCATACGCCTACTCCTCCACCCTGCGCTGAAACTCCCGTAACTCCTCCGGCAACTCACCCTTGAGCGCGATCACAACCCCGGTCTGCGGATGCCGGAACTCCAACTCCGCCGCATGCAAAAAATTCCGCCCCAACCCAATCACCGCATTCTTCCCCCGCGCCTGCCGCGGCGCCCCATACATCGTATCCCCCACCACCGGATGCCCCATCGCCGCCACATGCACCCGAATCTGATGCGTCCGCCCGGTATCGATCTTCACATCAAGCAACGTAAACTTCCCAAACTTGGTATCCAACCGCCGCACCACGCGATAATGCGTAACCGCCGTGCGCCCGCCTTCGAGCCGCGTAGTCATCCGCGTGCGCCGCACCCGGTCCCGGCTGATGCTCTGGGCCAGCGTCCCCGAATCTTTTTTCACCCAGCCATGCACCAGCGCCACATATTTCTTCTTCACTTCCCGCGCCGCAAACTGCGCGCTCAGCTTGCGATGCGCGTCATCGTTTTTCGCCACCACAATCAGCCCGCTGGTCTCTTTATCCAGACGATGCACAATCCCCGGCCGCAACGCCCCGCCAACCCCCGACAAACTCCCCAGATGATGCAGCAGCGCATTCACCAGCGTCCCGCGATTGCGCGCATCGTCGGTTGCGCCCGCACCCGCATGCACCATCATTCCCGCAGGCTTGTTGATCACCGCAAGATCATCATCCTCATAAACAATGTCGAGCGGGATTTCCTCCGCAATAGCCTTCAGCGGCGCCCGCTGCGCCTCGCCCAGCACGCTAATGCGCTCCCCGCCGCGCAGCTTCAGCGAAGCCTTCGACGGAACATTGTTGACCAGAACTAAGCCTTCGGCGATCATCTCCTGCACACGGGCGCGACTGACGGATTCAAGCCGCATAGCAAGGAATTGGTCCAGGCGCTTGCCCGCATCTTCAGGCGAGACGGAGATAAGAATGGGAAACGCTTCCGGCATTCGCTGGAGGATACTACAGGGTAAGTTGTAAAATGGTCGTGCTTGAGGCGACCCATTCGCAGTTGGCACATTATCTAAGTCACCTCTGTTCCGCGAACGCGATGAACCTTGAGCCTTTCGAAAGGCGGACATGATCGCGCCACGTTTTACTTGGCCTTGGATGTTTCTTGTGCTACCGCTGATCAACCTCGTCCCACCAGCACTGACACAGCAGTCCTCTTCCTCACCTCAATTATCCCAGGAAGAAGTCGCCCAACTCTCAGCTAAGGCGAAGGGCGGTAGCCCTGATGCACAGGTTAGCCTCGCCGCGGCCTACGAAGCTGGAAATGGAGTTCCCAAGAGCGATCAGCAGGCAGCCACCTGGTATAGGGCGGCGGCCGAACAGGGAAATGCAAGGGCCCAGAACAGTCTTGGACTGATGTACAGATCCGGCCGGGGAGTCGACGAGGACAAGGCAGAAGCTGTGAGTTGGTACAGGAAAGCGGCACGACAAAGAGACTTCTCGGCGATGTTCAACCTTGGCACCGCGTACTACAACGGGGACGGGATCGGAATCGATGACGTAGCGGCTTGCGCGTGGTTCCTGATAGCCCAGGATTTCGGCAGCCGACCTGCGGCTGATGCGGTAAGACGCATGACGGAGTTCCAAACTCAGGCGTTCGAAAAGATCGGCGACATGTACGAGAAGGGCGATGAGATCCCCAGGAGCGACAGGGACGCAGTTCGTTGGTACCGCAAAGCCGTCGAAAACGGCGAGGCTCCGGTGCAAGTTAAGCTGGCGAATCTCCTACTGCAAGGCGCTGTGGGAGCCCCGAACTATGAGGAAGTCCGTCATCTTTGCGAGAAAGCCGCTAAGCAGAATTTTGCCCCTGGAGACTACTGCTTGGGCCAGCTGTACCAGAAGGGGTCAGGAGTAGAACAAGACCTATCGAAAGCGGCGACATGGTTTACAGAGGCAGCAAAGCTGGGTCTTGCCGTTGCCGCGTTGCGACTGGGGGAAATGTATTGGAGGGGGGAGGGCCTCAAACAAGATAAGATTTCTGCTTACGAGTTCATCTACTTAGCCTCCGCATCCAACCTAACCGAGGCCACTCAGGACAAAGAGCGTTTAGAAATGGAGCTGACTTCTAAAGAACTAAAGAAGGGAAAGGCTAGAGCGGCCGAATGGGCCCGACAGCAGCACCCGCTGATACTGAGGGGAAAGCCTGGGAATTGAGGCAAAAGCGTCTGGTCTGGCCTACCTCGTAGCCCCCACCGGCTGTGCCGTCAAGCGCTTAGCCCCCGGCCGCAGCCACCAGATCAAGCCGCCAGCGAGCACTAGCCCAATCGCAATTAACTGCGTCCCGGTCATCGCCCCGCCAAACACCGACCCCCGCCCCGGATCGTCTCGAATGAATTCCAGAAAGAACCGAGCCACTCCATAGATGAACATGAACGCGCCAAACACCTGCCCATCGAACGTCCGCCTCTTCAACAGCCACATCAGGAAGAAGAAATTCGCCAGCTGCACCGCCGACTCGAATAACTGGGTCGGCTCCAGCGGCACATTCAGCGGAGTCCCGGTAATCTGATTCGCCAACGGATTGCGAAACACCACGCCCCAGAAATGATGCGTCTCTTTCCCGTAGCAGCATCCGGCCGCAAAGCATCCAATCCGTCCAATCGCATGTCCCAGCGCCAGCCCCGGCGCGAACGCATCGCAGGTTCCAAGCGCAGGCATGTGATGCTTGCGCACATACCACGCCGCCGCAACGAACGCCGCAATCAATCCGCCCGAAAAAACTCCTCCGGCCTGCAGCGTGGCAATGCTGAAAATCTCCGAGGGATGCGCCGCATACACGCTCCAGTCATTGATGATGTAGAGCACCTTCGCGCCCACAATCCCGCACAGCACCGTGAGAATTCCCAAGTTCCACGCCTTCTCGCCGTCAATCCCCAACCGCTCGGAATTCCGCACACTGGTCCAAAGGCCGACCAACACTCCCAAAGAAACCAGGAAGCCATAAGTCGGCAGGAAAAACCGCCCGAAATGCACTAATTGTGGATACACAGTAGTTGGATGCAGAAACGAGGAAATTTGTACCTGAATCAGTGTAGCAGGGACTTATCTTGAACGTGGAGACAGCCGCCTCGGCTGTCCAGCCGAGCGCAGCGAAGCGCTGCAGCACACGCGCTCTCTTGACTTTCCATCCCGGGGAACAAAAATCAAGCCGACCCACTGTGCCGTGTGACGGGCCGAGAATGAACCCGTCGGTAGACGTTGGGAACCCGCCGAGACCCTTTAGGCATCTCCGCATGACGGAGCGTCGCACACCGGATCCTAGTTCGAGTCGAGTCCCCGTTCATTCAGCATTGGTTCAAAAATCGGTTACCGTCATCACCAACCCCGCAGGTCGGCTTTCA
>Ga0307476_10000643_pt1 | contig 25396 bp, 25 predicted proteins | sample atmos_gasesECM2C_2_FD_203314 | JGI IMG/M metagenome (GOLD analysis project Ga0307476, IMG submission 203314) | Hardwood forest soil microbial communities from Morgan-Monroe State Forest, Indiana, United States - atmos_gasesECM2C_05 | ecosystem: Environmental > Terrestrial > Soil > Temperate...
ATGCGGTCGCCGACCTTGTCGGCCTTCTGCACGCGAAGCCCGATCGGGCATTTCAGGTTGGTCAGCGTATAGTCGCGGCCGAGATGCAGCGCGTGCACGTTCGAGGACAAGAGCTTTTCCTTGCCCTTGTACTGCTCGGCGATCAGCCCCTCGATGACCTTCGGATCGATGTCGAGGAGAGCGGAGAGCGCGCCGAGATAGATGATGTTCTTGAACAGCTGCCGCTGGCGCGGATCGGTGTAGGTCGAGTTGGTGATGGCGGTGAGCGGCACGCCGATGACGGTGATGTCGTCGCGGAATTTCGACTTCGGCATCGGCTTGGTCGAATCGTAGAGCAGATAGCCGCCGGGCTCGATGGACGCCACGTCCTTGTCCCAGGTCTGCGGATTCATCGCCACCATCATGTCGGTGCCGCCGCGGGCGCCGAGATGGCCGGCCTCGGAGACGCGCACCTCGTACCAGGTCGGCAGGCCCTGGATGTTCGAGGGAAAAATGTTGCGCGGCGAGACCGGCACGCCCATGCGCAGGATGGCGCGGGCGAACAGCTCGTTGGCGCTCGCCGAACCCGAGCCGTTGACGTTGGCGAAACGGACGACGAAGTCGTTTACGCTGCTGATTGGGTGCGCTGCTGGCATGCTTGTTCCGCGTGAGTCATGTCGATGAGATATTTCTGCATGTCCCAGGCGCCGGTGGGACAGCGTTCGGCGCACAGCCCGCAATGCAGGCAGACGTCCTCGTCCTTCACCATGACGCGGCCGGTCTTGAGGTTGTTGGCGACATAAAGGTCTTGGGTGAGGTTCTTGGCCGGCGCCTGCAGCCGGGTGCGCAGATCGGCTTCTTCGCCATTCGCCGTGAAGGTGATGCAGTCCATCGGGCAGATGTCGACGCAGGCGTCGCACTCGATGCAAAGCTGGCCGGTGAAGACGGTCTGGATGTCGCAATTGAGGCAGCGCTCGGATTCCTTAAGCGCCAGTTCGAGGTCGTAGCCGAGCTCGACCTCGGCCTTGATGTCGCGCAGCGCCACCACCTTCTCGCGATGCGGCACCCGGTAGCGCTTATCGAGCGTGATCTCGTTGTCGTAGGACCACTCGTGGATGCCCATCTTCTGGCTCGACACCGCGACCTGCGGCGGCGGGCGGACACTGACGTCCTCGCCGCGGCAGAAGCGGTCGATCGAGATCGCGGCCTCATGGCCGTGCGCCACCGCCCAGATGATGTTTTTCGGCCCGAACGCGGCGTCGCCGCCGAAGAACACTTTTGGATTGGTCGAAGCCATGGTCGTGGGATCGACCTTCGGCATGTCCCACTTGTCGAACTCGATGCCGCAGTCGCGCTCGATCCAGGGGAAGGAATTCTCTTGCCCGACGGCGACCAGCACGTCGTCGCAGGGAAAATGTTCATCCGGCTCGCCGGTCGGCACCAGATCGCGCCGGCCCTTGGCGTCGCGCACCGCCTTGACCTTCTCGAACACGACACCGGTCAGCTTGCCGTTGTCGTGGGTGAACTCCTTGGGCACCAGGAAATTGAAGATCGGAATATCCTCGTGCATGGCGTCCTCCTTTTCCCAGGGGGACGCCTTCATCTCCTCGAAGCCGGAGCGCACGATCACCTTGACGTCCTCGCCGCCGAGCCGGCGCGAGGAGCGGCAGCAGTCCATGGCAGTGTTGCCGCCGCCGAGCACGATGACGCGCTTGCCGATCTTGTCGATGTGGCCGAACGAGACGCTGGACAGCCAGTCGATGCCGATATGGATGTTCTTGATCGCTTCCTTGCGTCCGGGGATGTCGAGGTCGCGGCCGCGCGGCGCGCCGCAGCCGACGAAGATGGCGTCGAATTTTTCGGCGAGCAACGCCTTCATGCTGTCGATGCGTTTTGAGCCGACGAATTCGATGCCGAGATCGAGGATGTAATTGCACTCCTCGTCGATGACGCTTTCCGGCAGGCGGAATTTCGGAATCTGCGTGCGCATCATGCCGCCGGATTTCGGATCCTGGTCGAACACGACGCAGTCGTAGCCCATCGGGGCCAAGTCCCGCGCCACCGCCAGCGAGGCTGGTCCGCCGCCCACGAGCGCGATGCGCTTGCCGTTCTTGATCTTGGGCGCCTTGGGCAGGCGGTCTCTGATGTCGTCCTTGAAGTCGGCGGCGACGCGTTTGAGCCGGCAGATCGCCACCGGTTCTTTCTCGACTCTGCCGCGCCGGCAGGCCGGCTCGCACGGCCGGTCGCAGGTGCGGCCCAAAATCCCCGGGAACACGTTGGATTCCCAGTTGATCATGTAGGCGTCGCTGTAGCGGCCCGCCGCGATCAATCGGATGTACTCGGGCACCGGCGTGTGCGCCGGGCAGGCCCATTGGCAATCCACGACTTTGTGGAAGTAATCCGGGACCGAAATGTCGGTTGGTTTCATTTATTCCTCTTGCCCGCAGCACCCGCTCTTACAGGCGGTAAGCACGCTGCTGCGTGGATCAGGCTTCCTCTAGACGGCCCCCGTAGCCGAATCCGGCGCGGGATACTAGTCGAGGGGGGTGCGGATTACTACCGCTTCTGCTTGTTATAACAAGGTTCTGTGGCTCGTGGTCCTTAACAAGCGCGCGACTGGATGGCGGTTCCGAACCGTCCTTGGACAGCGCCGCAAAAGCCGCTCCCGTCCACAGTCTAACTCATTGAAAATGTGGACTAAAGTGTGTCGCGCCTCGACTTGCGCCCTGCCGCCTGTCATGGTTTGACGGCCCATGCGCGAGCTGTTCGAGACCTCCCCGTTTGACGATCCCGTCGAGGCGACGCGCCGCAGCATGCGGATCGCGCCGCAGCGCCGCTTCTACGAAAGAGCGACGACCGCGGCCGTGGCGGACGGCCATGCGGTGCGCCTCGACGACAAGCCGATACGCACGCCGGCGCGCCGCGTGCTGGCGGCGCCGACGCCCGCGCTTGCCGAGGCCATCGCCGCCGAATGGCAAGCGCAAAAGGACACCATCGATCCAGCGAAGATGCCGCTGACGCGTCTTGCCAACGCGATCGTCGACGGCGTTGCCGACGCGCCGCAGCCGGTCGCGGACGAGATCGGCAAATACCTGGCGTCGGATCTGCTATTCTATCGCGCCGGCTCTCCATCAGGGCTCGTCGCGCTGCAGGCGCGCCATTGGGATCCGATCCTGGCCTGGGCGCGGCAGGCGCTCGGCGCGGAATTCAAGCTCTGCGAGGGGGTCGTCCATGTCGCGCAACCCGAAGCCGCGCTTGCGGCAGCACGCGCCGCCATCCCGCCGGAGCCATGGCGGCTCGGCGCCGTGCATGCCATCACAACGCTCACCGGCTCGGCGCTGATCGCGCTTGCTATGGCGTGCGGCGCGCTTTCAGCTGACGCCGCCTGGCAGGCAGCCCATGTGGACGAGGATTGGAATATGTCGCAATGGGGCCGCGACGAGATGGCGATGGCGCGGCGGGACTTCCGTTTCGCCGAGTTTTTGGCTGCGGCAACGGTGCTGGCCTGCTGCCCTTAGGCCTTCGCCGCTGACCCATATCGAGACAATTTTAGGGAATGCCGCGCGTCAATTTTATAAAATTTGCGCGATCCTCTTCCGATCATGCCCCGACCGAATTCCGGGTTTCCCGGACCTCGCGGGGCATCGAGCGGAGACCGCCATGGTCGATTTCTGGGCCAATTGGGTCGAGGCCGTTCGCTTTGGCTTCGAGGCGCAAGGCGTGATCTCGGCGCGACTCATGCTGTTCGCCAGCGCGGCGCCGAACGCGGCGGTCGAAGCCGAACGGATGATTTCTGAAAAAATCGTTGCTTTCTCGGCCGCCCATGACGCCGCCGAACGGGCGCTGGCCGAAGGGCTCGGCATCTACGCTGCCGCGGAACGCGCCTACCAGCCGCTGCGGCGCTGCGTAAGCGCCAATTCCAGCCGGCTTGGCCTGGCTTTGCACTGAAAAACCCCAGAACGACTACGCCGGGCGAGACCAACACCGGTTTGATGCAGAAAAGACACACCCAGCCAGAATCGTTGTGGCGTTGTGTGTCTCCACTTGCTTGCCTGAATTTCGCCTTTAGTAATCGAGCCTAGGTGGGAAATCCCGTTGCGACGGACTCTGCCGATGGGTGCGACGATCGATCATCAGGACGCGGGCGCCGGATCAGCCGACGAGCTGAAGGGGCTCGATATCCTATTGGTGGAAGACTCCCGGGATGTCGGCCACGCGGTAAAGATGCTCCTCGAACTGTGCGGAGCGCGTGTGGACGGACCGGCAGCCAACACGGCCGAGGCGGAGAGCCTGTTCGCCGCGCACCGCCCTGACGTCGCCCTGGTCGATTTTCATCTGCGCGGCGGCGAGGAATCCTCCGGCTTGATCACGCGGCTGCGCCAGCAGGGCGTGCCCGTCATCGTGCTGTCCGGATCGTTCGGTTTTGGCCCGGTGCCGGCGGTCGAGGGCGCGACCTTCCTGGAGAAGCCGGTTGCCGAAGCCGACCTGCTCGCCCATTTGAGCCCGTTCATCGCCAAGAAAACGGCCCAGTAAGCGACTGTCGCAGGCGGTATGAATTCAGCCGCCGGTCACGCTCATGTGACGTGCCAAAGCCGGCCGCCGGTGGCGGCGGTCGATGACGAAGTCGTGGCCTTTGGGCTTGCGCGAAATCGCTTCGTCCATGGCGGCAGATAATAGATCGTCGCTCTCGGAGGCGCGCAGCGGCTTGCGCAGATCGGCGGCGTCCTCCTGGCCGAGGCACATAAAGAGCGTGCCGGTGCAGGTAACGCGCACCCGATTGCATGATTCGCAGAAATTGTGCGTCATCGGCGTGATGAAGCCCAACAGCCCGCCGGTCTCGGCGACGCGGACATAACGCGCCGGGCCGCCGGTGCGATAATCGATGTCGGAAAGCGAATAGCGTTCTGCAAGCCGCGCGCGCGCAATCGAGAGCGGCAGATATTGCTCGAGCCGACCTTCGCCGATTTCGCCGAGCGGCATGACTTCGATCAGCGTCAAATCCATGCCGCGGCCGTGTGCCCATTCGATCAGCTGGGGAAATTCGTCGTCGTTGACGCCTTTGAGTGCGACCGCGTTGATCTTGATTTTCAGTCCTGCGGCAAGCGCCGCGTCGATGCCGGCCAGCACCTGGTCCAAGGAGCCCCAGCGCGTGATGGCGCGGAATTTCTCCGCATCCAGCGTATCGAGCGAGACGTTGAGGCGCCGCACGCCGGCCGCCTTGATCTCCTGGGCATATTTGGCGAGCTGCGAGCCGTTGGTGGTCAGCGTCAGCTCATCGAGAGCGCCCGTGTGCAGATGCCGCGACAGCGAGTTGACGAGGGTCATGATGCCGCGCCGGACCAGCGGCTCGCCGCCGGTGAGGCGAAGCTTGCGGACGCCGCGCGCGACGAAGGCCGAGCACAGCCGGTCGAGCTCTTCCAGTGTCAGAACATCGGTCTTGGGCAGGAAGGCCATGTTCTCCGACATGCAATAGACGCAGCGGAAATCGCAGCGGTCGGTGACCGAGACGCGCAAATAAGAGATGTCGCGGCCGAACGGATCGACCAGCGACGGCCGCCCGCCGGCCCCATCGAATTTCCGCGCCTCGTTCATCATCATGCTGTTCGCTTCCGCGCGGCCCATCGGCACGCGTTGCCGCGGCGCTTGTCCCGTTCACCAAGGCCGGCGCTCTACCGGCTTTAAATAGTCAATAATTGTGCCGGATAAAGCCCTGACGGTCCAGGACATCCTGCCTGGAGCGGCTGAAGCAATCGGCGCTGAGGCTAGCGCTGCTGCGGCGGCGGGAAGGCCGAGTCGGACGGCTGCTGCTGCGGTGGCGGCGCGCTGGCTCTGGCGGCGGACTTATGCGGCTTCGGTCTCGGCGCCAGCCTGTGCGGCGGGGCGGCCGGCTGCAGCACCACGGCCACCGGATTGGGTTGAATGTCCGGCGGCGGGTTTTCGAACATGCTGTGTTCGGGCAGCCGCACAGTGACCTGGACCGTCTGCGGCAGGTAGCCGTTCTTGGCGAACGACACCGATTGGTTTTCCGGTGGCACCGTGAGGGAGCAGGGGGTCAGGCAGGTTTGGCCTTGTGCCGTGCGCACATCGGCGCCGGGCGGATCGGATTCGAACTGCAGGGCGGTCGGCGGCGGCGGTGACGAGTGGAACGACATCCAGTCGGGCAGCGCCAGCGACGAACTCGAGCACCCTGCCAGTGTCGTGGCCAAAGCGACAACGCTCGCTGTGACGATAAGGCGTACGCGCAACATGAACCCACCCGTGGTCAGTCGAAACTAGGCCGGTCGACGGTTTTGGTAAAGACCAATTGACGCAGAGAATATGGCGTTGCCGCAGCGCCGTCGCCACAGGCGACGCTGGTTCCAAGAATTGGTACCCACAGCTGCCGGCCGATAAAGCAAGGAATTAGAGATATTTAGGAGGGAACCAGGCAATCCGCTGACGCGGTGTGGCGGGATACTCCCGCGGTCGGTTTCATTAAGGTTAATCAGCGCCGCTTCGCTCCCTGTGGCTGCTCCGCCACAACGCCGGCGATCGCTGCCGGCAATTCGGCATAGGAACTGATGATGCGGTCCGGCTGCAACGTTGCGATCGGGACTTCGCTGTAGCCGAAGTCGACCGCGATCACCGGCACTCGGGCAGCGCGGGCGGTGCGCACGTCGGTGCCGGAATCGCCGATCATGATCGCGTCCGCCGGCTCGCCGCCGGCACGCAGGATGGTCCGGCGCAAAATTTCCGGATTGGGCTTCATCACGCCGAACGTGTCCTGGCCGCAGATCGCGGCGAAGTAGGGCGTCAGCTTCAGCGTCGTCAGCAACAGCCGCGACAGCCATTCGAGTTTGTTGGTGCAGACCGCCAGACGGAGGCCGTCGGCGGCCAAGCGGTCGAGCGTCGCCTCGAGCTGCGGGAACGGCCGCGAGCGATCGGCGATATGCGCGGCATAATGCTCGATATAGACCGCGAACAGCCGATCCATCTCTGCCTTGGTGGCGGGACGCCCTTCTTCGATGAGCGCCCGCTCGAGCATGCCGCGCGAGCCGCCGCCAATCAGGCGGCGGGCCGCCTCGAACGGCATGGCCGGCAGGCCCTCCCGGGCCAGGACCAGATTGAGCGTGTCGATGAGGTCCGGCGCGGTGTCGATCAGCGTGCCGTCGAGATCGAAGACGATGGTGAGCATGGCGCTTCGCCTAACCGGCAAGCGGCTGCCGCGCAAGGCTCTAGGATCGGCTGCCGAACGTGGCTAGATACCGGCACGCTACGTGGTGTTTGGCGGCGGCCGGGAGGCCTAACCCCTCATGGATATCGAGGCTCAAAAGCGTGCCGCTGCCGCCCGCGCCGTCGAATTCGTGCGGCCGGGCATGCGGCTTGGGCTCGGCACCGGCTCGACTGCGAAGCACTTCGTCGACTTGCTCGGAGAACGCGTGCGCGGCGGCCTCGACGTAGTGGCCGTCCCCACCTCGGAAGCGACCCGCGTCCAGGCGGAGCGGCTCGGCATCACGCTCACCACGCTGGACGAGACGCCCGAGGTCGATTTGACCATCGATGGCGCCGACGAGATCGCGCCGGATTTAACCCTGATCAAAGGCGGCGGCGGTGCGCTGTTGCGCGAGAAGATCGTCGCCGCGGCTTCGGCCAAAATGCTGGTGATCGCCGACCAATCGAAATGGGTCGCCATGCTCGGCCGTTTCCCGCTGCCGGTCGAGATCGCTCCCTTTGGCGCCGCCGCGACCCGGCGCGCGGTCGAGGCGGCGACCGCCGCGGCCGGCTGCCCGGGGGCGGCGCTTCTGCGTAAGGCGCCAAACGGCCATGCTTTCGTCACGGATGGCGGGCACTGGCTGCTAGACGCCCAATTGCAGCGCATCCCCGACCCCAAATCCCTGGCGGCGCGGCTATCTGCGGTCCCGGGGGTCATGGAACATGGCTTGTTCATCGGCCTGGCACGGACTGCTATTATCGCCGGTCCAGACGGGGCGCGCCTCATCGAGCGGCCCTAATCTTCAAAGCACGGAGGGAGTGCGCCTATGATTGCCCGTCTTTCACTGCGTCACGTCATGATGGCGGCGCTGGTCGCGCTTGCCGCGATCGGTTTGGCCGGGACGGCGAAGTCCCAAGGGGTGGCCCAGCCGCCGCAAGTTTCGCCGGCTCAGTTTGCGCTCGCCAAGCAGATCGTTGAGATCAAGGGCGTGAAAGCCATGTTCGCCCCGCTGGTCCACGGCGTGATCAAGAAGACCACTGATTCGGTCCTGCAGACCAACATGATGTGGGGTAAGGACATCAACGAGATCTCCGCCCAAATCGAGAAGGACTACGCGCCGCGCGGGCAAGAGATCGTGGACGCGACCGCGCGCTTTTACGCGGGCCATTTCTCCGAGGCGGAACTCAAGCAGATCCTGGCCTTCTACCAATCGCCGGTCGGTCAGAAAATGCTGGCCGACGAGCCGAGGGCGCTCGACGAAAGCATGGCCTATGCCGGCAGCTGGGGCGACGATCTTTCCGTCCAAGTCATGAGTAAGTTACGCGCCGAAATGAAGAAGCGCGGACACGATATGTAGCATGTCGGACTTCGACGTCGATCTGTTCGTCATCGGCGGCGGCTCGGGCGGCGTGCGCGCCGCGCGCATTGCCGCGCAGCACGGCGCCCGCGTCATGCTGGCGGAAGAATATCGCCTCGGCGGTACCTGCGTGATCCGCGGCTGCGTGCCGAAGAAGCTTCTGGTCTATGCCGCGCGTTTCCACGGCGAATTCGAAGATGCGGCGGGCTTCGGCTGGACCGTGCCGCACGCCACGTTCGACTGGGCGACGCTGATCGCCAACAAAGACAAGGAAATCGCGCGGCTGGAAGCGGCCTATGGCTCGCTCCTGGCGAAGTCCGGCGTCAAAGTCGTTAAGAACCGCGCCACGCTGGTCGATGCCCACACCGTGCAAGTGACGAACGGCGATCGCGTCAGGGCGGCGCATGTCTTGATCTCGACCGGCGGCACGCCGAGCTTTGGCGACAAGATTCCCGGCATCGAACACGCGATATCGTCCAACGAGGCGTTCCATCTGCCGGAATTGCCGCGCCGCGTGGTGATCCAGGGCGGCGGCTATATCGCGGTCGAGTTCGCCTGCATTTTTGCCGGCCTTGGCTCCCACGTGACGCTGATCTATCGCGGCGAAAACATTTTGCGCGGGTTTGACGACGACGTGCGCCAACACCTGCGCATGGACATGGAGAAGCGCGGCATTCGCGTGGTCACCGGCCGCACCATCACGGCAATCGAGCGGACCGGCACGCATTATTCGGTGCAGGCATCGAGCGGCAATCACGTTCCCGCCGACAAGGTGATGTTCGCCACCGGCCGCGTGCCGAACGTCGGCAAGCTCGGGCTCAAGGAAGCCGGCGTCGAGATCGCGAAAAACGGCGGCATTGCCGTCGACGAATATTCGCGCACCACGGCGCAAAACATTTACGCCGTCGGCGACGTGACCAACCGGATCAACCTGACGCCGGTCGCGATCCGCGAGGGCCACGCCTTCGCCGACACCGTGTTCGGCGGCAAGCCCACCATCGTCGATCACGCCAATGTGCCGACCGCGGTGTTTTCCGAGCCCGAGGTCGGCGCCGTCGGCCTCACCGAGGCCCAGGCGCGGGCGCAGCTTGCGCAGACCGACGTCTACAAAGCGATGTTCCGGCCGCTCAAGGCGACGCTGTCGGGCCGCGACACCACGGTGCTGCTGAAACTCATCGTCGACGGCGAGACCGACCGGGTGGTCGGCTGTCACATTGTCGGGGAGGGCGCCGCCGAGATGGTGCAACTCGCCGCCGTCGCCGTGAAGATGCGCGCCACCAAGGCCGATTTCGACGCCACCATGGCGCTGCATCCGACCATTGCCGAAGAGCTGGTCACGATGCGGACCAGAAGCGCCACCTACGCCCGGCAAGCCGCGGAATAGGCCTGTTTTACGGACTAAATCGTCGGGGTGTCGCGGGCCTGCGACGCCGTGTATAACACCGGAAATCCTTTGACAGTCATCGGGTCTGTTGACTGTCAGGTGACGGAGACGGCGCGATGTCTACCCGTTTGAACATGGCGAAGTGGAGCCCGGACTCCTGGCGCTCCAAGCCGCGATTGCAGATGCCGGATTATCCGGACCAAAAGGCGCTCGGCGACGTCGAGGCGCAGTTGGCGACGTTTCCGCCGCTGGTTTTTGCCGGCGAGGCGCGCAATCTGAAAAAGGCGCTGGCGCAGGTGGCGGCCGGCGAGATGTTCCTGCTGCAAGGCGGCGATTGCGCGGAGAGTTTCGCCGAACATGGCGCCAACAATATCCGCGACTTCTTCCGGCTGTTCTTGCAGATGGCGGTGGTGCTGACCTACGCCGCGGCCGAGCCTGTGGTGAAGGTCGGCCGCATCGCCGGCCAATTCGCCAAGCCGCGCACGTCGCCGACGGAAAAGCGTAACGGCGTCGAGCTGCCGGTCTATCGCGGCGACATCATCAACGGCACCGAGTTTTCGCCCGAGGCGCGCACGCCGGATCCGCGCCGGCAGCTGGAGGCGTATCGGCAATCGGCGGCGACGCTCAATCTGCTGCGCGCCTTCGCCACCGGCGGCTATGCCAATCTGTCGAATGCGCATCAATGGATGCTGAGCTTCGTCAAGGACTCTCCGCAATCGAAGCGCTATCAGGAGCTCGCCGGCCACCTTACCGAGGCGCTCAATTTCATGCGCGCCTGCGGTATCGATCCCGAAGTGCATCCGGAAATGCGCACGACGGATTTCTTCACCAGTCACGAAGCGCTGCTGCTCGGCTACGAGCAGGCTTTCACCCGCGTCGATTCGACGACCGGCGACTGGTACTGCACGTCGGGCCACATGGTGTGGATCGGCGACCGCACCCGCCAGGCCGATCACGCCCATGTCGAATATTGCCGCGGCATCAAGAATCCGCTCGGCCTGAAAACCGGGCCGTCGCAGAAGCCGGACGAGCTGTTGCGGATCATGGATATCCTCGATCCGGACAACGAGCCGGGCCGGCTGACCTTGATCTGCCGCGTCGGCGCCGACAGAGCCGCCGATCTGCTGCCGCTTCTGGTGCGCGCGGTGAAGCGCGAGGGCCGCAACGTGGTGTGGTCGTGCGACCCGATGCACGGCAACACCATCACCTCGGTGACCGGCTACAAGACCCGGCCGTTCGACCAGATCCTCAAAGAGACGCGGACGTTTTTTCAAGTTCATGCCGCCGAAGGCACCATTGCCGGCGGCGTGCATCTGGAAATGACCGGTCAGAACGTCACCGAATGCACCGGCGGCGCCCGCGCCATCAGCGACGAGGATTTGAACGACCGCTATCACACGGTGTGCGATCCGCGCCTCAATGCCGAGCAGTCGCTCGACCTCGCCTTCCTGCTCGCCGATCTCCTCAAGTCCGAGCGTCAGCGCAAGTCCAAGCCGCTGCCGGCGGTGGCGGGGCTGTAACGGACGACGGACGACAGACGACAGATGACGGAAAGTAAAATACAGGCGAATATGACTATATCTATCTTATCCGTCGTCCGTCGTCCGTCGTCCGTCACCCGCTAATCATGCCCGAACGTCCCGCCGATCGTCTTGCCATTGCGGTTGCGCAGCTCAACCCGATCGTGGGCGACGTCGCCGGCAATCTTGAGCGCGCCCGCGCCGCGCGGGCGGTGGCCGTCAAAGACCGTGCCGACATCGTCGCTTTTTCCGAATTGTTCATCGCCGGCTACCCGCCGGAGGATCTGGTGCTCAAGCCGGCATTCCAGGCCGCTTGCCGCGCCGCCGTCGAGACGTTGGCGCGCGATACCGGCGACGGCGGCCCGGCGGTGCTCATCGGCACGCCCTGGCTCGAGGACGGCAAACTCTACAATGCCTATGCACTACTCGCCGGCGGCCGCATCGAGACCATCCGTTTCAAGGTCAACCTGCCGAACTACGGCGTGTTCGACGAGAAGCGCGTGTTCGCGCCGGGGCCGGTCCCGGGGCCGGTAAGCTTCCGCGGCGTGCGCCTCGGCCTGCCGGTCTGCGAAGATACCTGGACCGACTGGGGTGACTACGAGAACGTGGTCGAATGCCTGGCCGAGACCGGCGCCGAACTGCTCATCGTGCCGAACGGCTCGCCCTATTGGCACAACAAGAGCGACGTCCGTCTCAATGTCGCCGTCGCCCGCGTCACCGAGTCAGGACTGCCGCTGGTTTATATCAATCAGGTCGGCGGCCAGGACGAGCTGGTGTTCGACGGCGCGTCCTTTGCGCTCAACGCCGACCGCTCGATCGCATTTCAACTGCCGGCGTTCCGCGAAACCGTGGTGACGACGCAGTGGTCGCGCACCGGCGGCACGTGGCGCTGCACGCAAGGGCCGATGGCCGCGGGCGAAGACCCCGAGCAGGCCGATTACACCGCCTGCGTGCTCGGACTGCGCGACTATGTCGACAAGAATCGCTTCAAGGGCGTCGTGCTCGGTCTGTCCGGTGGCATCGATTCGGCATTGTGCGCGGCGATGGCGACGGATGCGCTCGGCGCCGACCGCGTCCGCTGCGTGATGCTGCCGTACCGCTACACGTCCAAGGACTCCCTCGACGATGCCGCGGCCATCGCCAAGACGCTCGGCGTGAATTATGCGATCGTTCCGATCGAGAGCGCGGTGGCGGGCCTCGAAGCGGCGCTGGCCGGCGTCTTTGCCGGCGCGCCGCGCGACGTCACCGAGGAGAACCTGCAGGCGCGCGCCCGCGGCACCATCCTGATGGCGATCTCCAACAAGTTCGGCGCCATGGTGGTGACCACCGGCAACAAGTCGGAAATGTCGGTCGGCTATGCCACGCTCTACGGCGACATGAACGGCGGCTTCAATCCGATCAAGGATCTCTACAAGACCGAGGTTTTCCGCCTGGCGCGGCTGCGCAATCGCTGGAAGCCGGACGGCGCGCTCGGTCCGGGCGGAGCGGTCATTCCGCAGAACGTCATCACCCGGGCGCCGAGCGCGGAATTGCGCGAGAACCAGACCGACCAGGATACACTGCCGCCCTACGACATCCTCGACCAGATCCTGGAGCGCCTCGTCGAGCGCGAGGAACCGACCGCCGCCATCATCGCCGCCGGTTTCGACCGCGACACCGTGATGAAGGTGGAGCGCATGCTCTACCTCGCCGAATACAAGCGCCGCCAGGCGGCGCCGGGCGTGAAGGTGACGCAGAAGAATTTCGGCCGCGACCGGCGCTATCCGATCGTCAACCGGTTCCAGGATCCCGGCCGGGCGCTGCCCGAGCCCGATCGCACTGTGGTCAGCGGCGCCATGGCGAAAGCGGGCGCGGCGGATTTCTGACCGTTCCTAGCGGGACACGAACGGCGGGCCGACGGTCCGCACGGTGCGCTTGGTGGGATCGGTATCGGCGGCGTTCGCCGGTTGCGCGGGTGCCGGCGCCGGTGTCGTCGTGTCGGCGGTCGGCTGAGCGGCGGTCGGACCCGGCGCGCCTTTGACCGGCTTGGGCTGCGGCGCTTGCGACAGCGTCTTCGAGGTCTGGTCGGTGACGACGATGTCGCCGCCTTGCAGCGTCGTAGAATCGTCGGCGTCCTTGAGCGCTTGCCCCCAGCTCTGCCCTGGCTTGCGGCACGAGCAGGTCGCCGTGAACTCCTTGCGATAGTGGAAGGCGTTGGGCAGCGCCGTATAGAGCTGGCCGCTCACCGATACCGCCTGCTCCATGCCCTCCCCGGGATTGCGGTAGCTATAGAGCGCAACTTCCGCCGCGGGGCACAGCCGCTGACACGAGCGCTCATCATCCGCGAAGCGGCTCGACATCGTCGAGTACGAGATCGGGAAATAGTAGCCGTCGCAGGTGCGTACGCAGACGGTCTGAAAGGTGCCTGCCGGCAAACCGTCGCCGCCGGGAGCAATAATGGAGCCGCCGCCCCCGCCTCCGCCGCCGAACAATTTGTCGAAGAAACCTGTGGGGCCGGCCTCGTTGGCGGCGGCGGTATATTGGGCGCCGCAATTATTCTGCGCCAGTTGTCCGATCAGCGCGCGGCGCTGGCTGTCCTGGCTGCCGGTGCCGCTCTTGAGCTGTTCGAGGTCGGTGGTGGCGCGGTCGAGATTGCCGCGCATCTGCTGGATCTGCGAGTTGAACGGGCCGCATTGCGGCACCAGGCTCGAGAACAGCGACAAAAACCCCTGGCCCTCGCAGCCCTGCTTGTGCGCTTGCGCCAAAGTGCGGTCGAGGTCGGCCTGCTGCTTGGCGACGGCATCTTCGGCGCGCTTGACCTGGTCGGCGCGGGTCGGATCGGTCGAGCCTGCGTTGACGGCGGCGAGCTGGCTCTCCAGCCGCACGCAGGCCGGGTTCGACGCCGGCTGGTTCGGCGCGCCCTGGGCGGCCGCGGAAGCGGCAAGCGCGAGCACACCGAGTGTGGTGTGACCAAGACTGCGCAGCAATCGAGCGAACATGAATCCCGTCACCCGCCCCCGTAAGTGGGTCGGATCAAGCCCCGCAATGGTGACAAAAGTGTGATTCTCTCCCCCTTGTTAGGGGAGGGGCAAGGGTGGGGGTCGAGAGGGAAAGTTTCTTTCGTAGATGAACTTGCGAACCCATCTACCGCGGCGCTGACCTCCCGACCCCCACCCCTTCCCCTCCCCACAGGGGGAGGGGGAAGAATCATTCCGCATCCGGCTGGTTTTCGGGCCGCGCTCGGTCGAAAGCGGGCAGCGCCATGCAGGCGGCATCGACGGCGACGATCTTGGGAAACTTGTCCAGCGGAACTTTTAGCCGCCGCGCATTGGCGACCTGGGGCACCAAGCAAACGTCGGCGATCGTCACCTGGCGGCCGCAAGCGTAAGGCCCAGGCTCGACCAGCGCTTCGAGCGCCTCGAAGCCGGCAATAATCCAATGATGGTACCAGGTGTCGATGGCGCTCTGCTCCTGGTGCAGCACGTTCTTCAGGTAGCGCAGCGGGCTGGTATTGTTCAGCGGGTGGATGTCGCAGGCGATGAGGTCGGCGAGCGCGCGCACTTTGGCGCGTGCGATCGGGTCCTTGGGCAACAGCGGCGGCTCGGGCTGTGTTTCGTCGAGATATTCGATGATGGCGAGCGACTGCAGCAAACGCTCGCCGCCAGGGGTCACCAGCACCGGCACGCGCATCTGCGGATTGACGGCGCGGAATTCCGGCCGCTTGTTGTGGCCGCCGTCCTTGACCAGGTGAACCGACACCGTCTCGTAGGCGATGCCCTTGAGATTGAGCGCGATGCGCACGCGATACGCCGCCGACGAGCGGAAGTAGGAATAAAGTTTCACGCGGCCTCCTATTCGTGGTGGTCCAAATCTTCGCGGTCCAGAGCGTCGGTCTCGTTCACCGACTCGGCGACCAGTTGCGCGGACCGCTCGGTGAGCTGCTGGAGCGCGCGGTTGAACGCTTCGCGGTCGCCGGGCGTGAGGATTTCCGTGAGCCTTCCGGCAAAGTCGAGCGCGTGCGGCGCCACTTCTTCATACATCGTCCGTCCCGCCGCCGTAAGCGAGAGAAAGGATTCCCGCATGTCGGCGCGGTTGGCGCGCCGCACCAGAAGCTTGCGCTGTTCCATGAGCGCGACCGCGCGCGAGACCTTGGTTTTGTGCATATGGGTGTGGGCGCCGATGGCCTTGCCGGTCATGACGCCGTACTGGCCGAGCGTCACCAGCACCCGCCATTCCGGAACGCCGATGCCGTAGCGCCGCGCATAGACCCGCGACAGCGCCAGCGAAACCAGGCTCGCCACCACGTTGAGTTGGTAGGGCAGGAATTTTTCGAGTTTCAGCGGCGCCGCTTCGCCGGCAATTGCGGGATCGATTGCCGCGTCTTCGGCGCCATCGCCTGCGCTCGCGCGCGGGCCGGACGCGGCGTTTCTGAAAGCGGCTTTGCTGCTCCGGGCCATGGCGCGAAGATGGCCGAACTTATGGTCCCACGCAACGACCTTGGGCGGGCTCCCAACTGCCGCCGTTGAATACCGTCAGTCGTGCGGTGTTGGTATCGGTGCTGAGCTTGCACAGGAAGGCGCCCGATCCGGAGCGGCGCCGCATTGGGGGAGATGAACCATTGCCGGCCGCTTCTCGGTCGACCACGCGCGCGGCAAGGAACTGTAAGAACGTGATTTGCTCGCGCGCCTTGTCGCGCGAGCATTCAAATTCTCAGTCGCTGCCGGAAAGGACTAGCGCGAGCAGACGATGGCGACGAAGTTGTCGCACGTCCCGCCGCTGCAGGAGCCCGGGCCGCTGGTCGGAATGGCGCCGGTGATGTCGTCGCGGTCGACTTTGCTGAATGACAGCGCCTGCGCGAAATCCCGCGACTTGCAGTAGGAATTCGCCACCGCGGTGCCGCATTCCGCGCCGGAGGCCAGGCAGCGGTCGACGCCGTAGCCGTCGGCATTGTTGGCGATGATGAAGATGCGCTTTTCCGCATGTGCGGAAGCCGCGCCGAGCAACACGGCGGCCAGGGCGGCGGCGATCACGAAACGCATGAAATTCCCCCAGAACGGCGCCAAAACGCCGGCGAATTCGGGTCCCAGCTCGGACAATGCGACGGCCGGGTTAAGCTTGCGTTAACTGAGCGGGTTTCGGGCGCGGGCCGGAGGCGCCTTGACGCAAAACCCGTCCTCGATCATTGTTCCGGCCATGAACGGCCAGACCACCATCTGCGGCATTTGCCCGGAGATTATGAGCTAGCGACAACGCTGGCTGCGGCCGTCTTTTCTCATCATCGAGACCGACAGACGCCCGGCCAGCAGGCTGCAGGCGTATAATGCGATTCGATGCGATGGACCTGAAACTCTACGATACGCTCACGCGCGAAAAGCGCGTTTTCAAGCCGCTCGATCCGGCCAATGTGCGCATGTATGTGTGCGGGCCGACGGTCTACGACTTTGCCCATATCGGCAATGCGCGGCCGGTGATCGTGTTCGACGTGCTGTTTCGCCTGCTCCGCCACATCTACGGCGCCGATCACGTCACCTATGTGCGCAACATCACCGACGTCGACGACAAGATCAACGCGCGCGCAGCGGAGGAATACCCGGACCTGCCGTTGAACGAGGCGATCCGCAAGGTCACCGAGAAGACCGACCGGCAATTCCACGAAGATGTCGCCGCGCTCGGCTGCCTGCCGCCGACGATCGAGCCGCGCGCCACCGAGCATATTGCCGAGATGCGCGCGCTGATCGACCGGCTGGTCGCATCTAACAATGCCTATGTCGCCGAAGACAACGTGCTGTTCAGCGTGCCGTCGATGCCGGATTACGGCCGGCTGTCGAAGCGCCCGCTCGACGAAATGATTGCCGGAGCCCGCGTCGAAGTCGCGCCCTACAAACGCGACGCCATGGATTTCGTGCTGTGGAAGCCGTCTAAACCCGGCGAGCCGGCCTGGCCGTCGCCCGCCGGCATCACGACGCCGGGCCGGCCCGGCTGGCACATCGAATGCTCGGCGATGTCATGGAAGCATCTCGGCGAAACGTTCGACATCCACGGCGGCGGCATCGATCTCGTCTTCCCGCACCACGAGAACGAAATCGCCCAATCGCGCTGTGCCTTCCATACGCCGGTGATGGCGAATTACTGGATGCACAACGGCTTCCTGCAGGTCGAAGGCGAGAAGATGTCGAAGAGCCTGGGAAATTTCTTCACAATAAGGGAGCTTTTAGAAACGCTGCCGGGCGACGTCCTAAGACTCCAGATGCTGCTGACACATTATCGGCAGCCCTTGGATTGGACCAAGTATCAGGCAGATGTCGCGAGTGCTGAATTGGAAGAGTGGGGGATGGTCCTCCAGGGTCGTTACCATTTGCCAAATGACAAAAAACCGAATGCCATCATAGAAGCTTTGGCTGACGACCTAAATACCCCAAATGCCATCGCCGCTCTTCGCGATCTATTCTTGCGGGCAAAAAAGGGACGTATGAATGAAGAATTAGAATTTGTATCTGCCTGCAAATTTCTTGGCTTTCGAAAGATCGACAAGCCAGGATTATTTCGAGTTGGTGTTTCTGCGCTAAATGTGGGTCCGCAAAATTTGTTGAAGTATTCGGAAACAGTTGAAAAGCTACGAGCTGCGACAGCCAATGACACGCCGGAGGCGATTAAATTGGAATTGCTCTCGTTTATTCGAAAGGATGGTCTTGATGTCCAGTTCGAAAAGAATGGAGCGATTAATCTTGTTCGCGCCGACCACGAAGCGGACGAGAAAAAGGTGCGTCAGCTTGTCGAGGGTCGTATAGCTGCGCGCGCACGAAAAGACTGGAAAGAAGCAGACCGTATTCGCGACGAACTCGCCAAAATGGGCGTCGTGCTGAAAGACTCCAAGGACGGCACCACCTGGGAGATCGCGCGGTGATAGCCCGCCCCCAACAAAACCTCGCCATGCGCCCACTGCTGCCGGCCGATGTGCCGTTGCTCGCGGAAATCTTCCGCGCCAGCATCGAGGAGCTGACGGCGGAGGATTACAGCGAGGCGCAGCAGGAGGCGTGGGCGGAGACCGCCGACGATCTGGACGCGTTCGGCGCAAAACTTGCCGCCGAGCTGACGCTGGTGGCGACATTTGCCGGCTCTCCGGTCGGTTTCGCTTCGCTGGCCGACAATACGCGCATCGACATGCTCTATGTGCATCCGGCGGCGGCCGGGCAGGGCGCCGGCTCCATGCTGTGCGATGCGCTGGAGAAACTCGCCGCCGCCCGCGGCGCCAAGGAAGTCGCCGTCGAGGCGAGCGATACGGCGAGCGGTTTTTTCGAGAAGCGCGGCTATGTCGCCACGAGCCGCAACACCGTGTTGCGCGCCGGCGAGTGGCTTGCCAACACCACGATGACCAAACCGCTCGCAGCGAAGGGAAGCGCGCCATGAAACGTCCCGACACGCCGTTCCCGCGCCATTGGCTCTATTATCTGATCTTGAAATACGCGGTGATCGCGGCTGCGGTCGCCATGTCGTTTTATACCGTCTACCGGCTCTATCGCGGCTAGCGCCATGGCACACAAGGGCTCGGCACCCCAATCGACATTCTTCGGCATGCGCACCCACCACATCGTGATTGCGCTCATCGCCATCGTCATCGCGGTGGTGTTGGCGTCCAACTATTATCTGTGGTGAGCGCGCATCATGCCGCGTGAACGCCTTTATCTGTTCGACACCACCCTGCGCGACGGCGCGCAGACCAACGGCGTCGATTTCACGCTGGCCGACAAGCTGGTCATCGCCCGCATGCTCGACGACCTCGGTCTCGACTATGTCGAGGCCGGCTATCCCGGCGCCAATCCGACCGACACCAATCTCTTTGCCGAGAAGCGGCCGCTGCGCGCCTGCCTCACCGCCTTCGGCATGACGCGGCGGCCCGGCCGCTCGGCATCGAACGATCCGGGTCTCGTCGCGCTGCTCGATGCGCAGGCCGACGCCATCTGCTTCGTGGCAAAGGCCTGGGACTATCACGTGCGCGTGGCGCTGGAGACGACCGAGGAGGAGATGCTGGCCTCGATCCGCGACAGCGTGCGCTCAGCCATTGCCAAAGGCCGCGAAGTGCTGCTCGACTGCGAGCATTTCTTCGACGGCTACAAGGCCAAGCCCGCTTATGCGCTGGCCTGCGCCAAGGCGGCCTATGACGAAGGCGCGCGCTGGGTGGTGTTGTGCGACACCAACGGCGGCACGCTACCCCACGAGGTGGAAAAGATCGTCGGCGAAGTTTGTAAAATCGTCCCCGGCGACCACGTCGGCATCCACGCCCATAACGACACCGAGCAGGCGGTGGCGAATTCGTTTGCCGCGGTGCGCGCCGGCGCGCGCCAGATCCAGGGCACGCTCAATGGGCTCGGCGAGCGTTGCGGCAATGCCAATCTGGTCTCCATCATTCCGACGCTGAAGCTGAAAGCCGAATTTTCGCAAAAATTCGACATCGGCGTGCCGGACGAAAAGCTGCAAACCCTTGCCCATGTCTCGCATACCCTCGACGAAATGCTCAACCGCGCGCCCGACCGCCACGCGCCCTATGTCGGCGAAAGCGCATTCGCCACCAAGGCCGGCATCCATGCGTCGGCGATCATGAAGGAGCCGGCGACCTACGAGCACGTCGCGCCGGAAACGGTCGGCAACCGGCGCAGGCTCCTGGTCTCCGATCAGTCGGGCCGCTCCAACGTGCTGGCCGAGCTCGAGCGCATCGGGCTATCGGTCGACAAGGACGATCCGCGCGTCATCCGGCTCCTCGACGAGGTGAAAGACCGCGAAGCGATCGGCTATGCCTATGAAGCGGCCGATGCCTCGTTCGAGCTTCTGGCGCGCCGCATGCTCGGTAAGGTGCCGCATTACTTCGAGGTGGAAAAATTCGACGTCAATGTCGAGCAGCGCGTCAATGCCAAGGGCGAGCGCGTCACCGTCAGCCAGGCCGTGGTCAAGGTGAAAGTCGGCGACGACGTTTTGATCTCGGCGTCCGAAGGCATCGGCCCGGTCAACGCGCTCGACCTCGCGCTGCGCAAGGACCTCGGCAAATATCAGAGTTTCATCACCGGCCTCGAGCTCACCGACTATCGCGTGCGGATTCTCAATGCCGGCACCGAAGCCGTCACCCGCGTGCTGATCGAAAGCGCCGACGAAAGCGGCGAGCACTGGACCACGATCGGCGTCTCGCCCAACATCATCGACGCCTCATTTCAGGCATTGATGGATTCCATCATCTACAAGCTGGTGAAATCCGGCGCGCCGGCATGATTAACAGAGGACAGATGACGGATGACAGACGACAGACGACGGATAAGAGGTCGAACGGTATCTCCTGTCCTCTGTCGTCCGTCATCCGTCGTCTGAAAAGCCATGATCGATCACATCTCCATCGCCGTGCGCGACATCAAGGCTTCGGCGCGGTTCTATGAAGCCTTGCTGGCGCCGCTCGGCATGACGCCGGTGCGCGCGTCGCCGAAGAGCGTCGGCTTCGGCAAGACCTATCCGGAATTCTGGATCAACGAGCGCGCCCAGCAAAAGCCGCTGCCCGAAGACGCCGGCGCCCATATCGCGCTGCGCGCACCGGATACCAAAGCCGTTGATGCGTTTCACGCAGCAGCGCTCGCCGCCGGCGCCCACTCCGATGGCGCGCCCGGCATGCGACATGAATATTCGCCGCACTACTACGCCGCCTTCATCCGCGATTGGGACGGCAACCGCATCGAGGCGGTGACGTTTTTGAAAGACGCGAAATAGCGCCGATTACATCCGCTCGGCCGGGACCGCCATCGTCTTTTCGGCGTCGGTCACATCGCGGGCGGCGTCGCGCAGTTTCGGCAGAATGTCTTCGACCCTGTCGGCGACCAGACAATCCACCCGCGGCAGCGCCGGAAGAAAGTCCTGCATCCGCATATGGTCGATCAGCGTCAATAGCGGATCCCAATAGCCTTTGATGTTGGCGAGCAGGATCGGCTTCTTGTGGCGGCCGAGCTGCGCCCAGGTGAGCTGTTCGACCAGCTCCTCCAGCGTGCCGATGCCGCCCGGCAACGCCACGAAGGCGTCAGCCATGTCGAACATCTTGCGTTTGCGCTCGTGCATGTCGCGGGTGACGATCAGCTCTTGGGCGTGCTGCCGCGCCTGCGGGCGTTCGCGTTTGGTCAAAAATTCCGGGATGATGCCGGTGATTTCGCCGCCGTGCTTGAGCACGGCGTCGGCCAGCGCGCCCATCAGGCCGGCCGAGCCGCCGCCATAGACCAGCCGGATATTGTTTTCGGCGAGGATTTTGCCAAACGTGTGCGCCGCTTCGACAAAGGCCGGATCGGTCCCCGGGCTCGATCCGCAATAGACGCACAGCGCATTGATTTTGCTCATGGAGTCACTTCTTACTAAAAGGACTATGTGGCGTCGATTCGTCCGCGCTGCAAGCGCTTTGGCGGCCGCTTTCCGATGCAGAGCCCGGCAAAACACTCTATATGACGGAAAAGACGCGTGGAGGCGGCCCGCGCGGCCGGTCCAGGCCCGGGCTTGAGATGAGAGAGTTGCAACGACCAATGCCGGCGTCCCGGCGCGAGGCGGCTGCCGACAGCGGCGCCATGCTGCGCACGCTCGCCCACTTATGGCCCTATATCTGGCCGGCCGACCGGCGCGACCTTAAAGAACGCGTGATCTTGGCAACGGTGCTGCTGTTCGCCGCCAAGCTCGCCACCGTCGCGGTGCCCTTCACCTTCAAATGGGCGACCGATGCGCTGGCCGGCCACGGCACCGCGCCGCTCGGGCCCGACAACGTCATCGCCTGGGCGCTGGCGACGCCGGTGATGATGACGCTGGCCTACGGCGGCATGCGCATCCTGATGGCGGCGCTCACGCAACTGCGCGACGGCATTTTCGCCAAAGTGGCGATGAATGCGGTGTGGCGGCTGGCGATGCTCACCTTCGATCACATGCACATGCTGTCGTTGCGCTTTCATCTGGAGCGCAAGACCGGCGGGCTCACCCGCGTTCTCGAACGCGGCCGTAACGCCATCGAGACCATCGTGCGCATGGTGCTCCTGCAGCTGGCGCCGACCGTCGTCGAATTGGCCCTGATCGTCGCCGTGCTGCTGTTCCACTTCGATTGGCGCTATGTCGTCGTCATCACGATCACGGTCGCGCTCTATATGTGGTTCACCTATCTCGCCACCGAATGGCGCATCAATATCCGCCGCGACATGAATTCGAGCGACACCGACGCCAATGCCAAGGCGATCGACTCGCTGCTCAACTACGAGACGGTGAAATATTTCTCCGCCGAGGTGCGCGAGGGCCAGCGCTACGACCGCTCCATGGCGCGCTACGAGGAAGCGAGCGTGAAGGCCTACGTCTCGCTCGCCGTGCTCAATGCCGGGCAGGCGGCGGTGTTCACGCTCGGTCTCGCCGCCACCATGGTGCTGTGCGCCTACGGCATCGAGCACGGCACCAACACGGTGGGCGATTTCGTCATGATCAACGCGATGATGATCCAGCTCTACCAGCCGCTCAATTTCATGGGGCTGGTCTACCGCGAGATCAAGCAGGCGGTGATCGACATCGAGATCATGTTCGCGATGTTGTCGCGCAAGCCGGAGATCGAGGACCGACCGGGCGCCAAGCCGCTGCAGGTGCATGCCGGCACCATCCGCTTCGACAATGTCTCGTTCGCCTACGAGGCGGCGCGGCCGATCCTCAAAGGCGTGAGCTTCGATGTGGCTGCCGGGCACACGGTGGCCATCGTCGGGCCGTCGGGGGCCGGCAAGTCGACGATCTCGCGGCTCTTGTTCCGCTTCTACGAAGTCACCAGCGGCCGCATCCTGATCGACGGCCAGGACATCCGCGACGTGACGCAGACTTCGCTGCGCGCCGCGATCGGCATGGTGCCCCAGGACACCGTGCTGTTCAACGACACCATCCGCTACAACATCCGCTACGGCCGCTGGGATTCAAGCGACGCCGAGGTCGAGGAGGCGGCGCGCCAGGCCCAGATCGACGATTTCATCCGCCGCTCGCCGAAGGGTTATGAGACCGAGGTAGGCGAACGCGGCCTGAAACTGTCGGGCGGCGAAAAGCAGCGCGTCGCCATCGCCCGCACCATCCTCAAAGGTCCGCCGATCCTGTTGCTCGACGAAGCGACCTCGGCGCTCGACAGCCACACCGAGCGGGACATCCAGGACGAGCTCGACCGTGTCGCCCGCGGCCGTACCACGCTGGTGATCGCGCACCGTCTGTCGACCATCGTCGGCGCCGACATGATTTTGGTGCTCGACGACGGCGCCATCGTCGAGCGCGGCACCCATCTGGAGCTGCTCGCCCACGGCGGTCTCTATGCCAGCATGTGGAACCGCCAGCGCGAGGCGGCAAAAGCCCGCGAGCTGTTGGCCGAGGTCGGCGACGATGGAACGGCGCCAAATCGCAATCCGCCGGATGTGTCGGACGACGCGGAGTCGCAAGTCGAGCTCATGCCCGCCGCAGACGCCGCGGAGTAGCGATGTCCGTCCTCAAATCCATCCGCTCGCAGCTGGCGCCGATCCATCCGCAAGGCTATCCGTTCATCGGCGGCTTTGCGCTCGTGAGCCTCATCCTGTTTTGGTTCTGGCCGCCGCTCGGCTGGATCGGCAGCGTTGCGACGCTGTGGTGCGCGTATTTCTTCCGCGATCCGCCGCGGGTGACGCCGGTGCGCGACGGCATCGTGGTAGCGCCGGCGGATGGCCGCTTGAGTCAAATCGTAAATGCCTTGCCGCCGAAGGAGCTCGATCTCGGTAATCGCCCGCTGCCGCGCATTTCCGTTTTCATGAGCGTGTTCGATTGCCATGTGAACCGCAGCCCTGTGGCCGGCCGCATCGAACGCATCGTCTATCGCGCCGGCAAATTCCTCAGCGCCGATCTCGACAAGGCGAGCGAGGACAACGAGCGCAACGCCTTCGTCATCGCCACCGGCACAGGCGCGCGCGTTGCGGTCATCCAGATCGCCGGCCTGGTCGCACGCCGCATCGTGCCGTTCGCGCGCGAGGGCGAGGTGGTCGCCGCCGGGGCGCGCATCGGCATGATCCGGTTCGGCTCGCGGGTCGATGTCTATCTGCCCGAGGGCGCGCGCGTGTTGGCTAGCGAGGGGCAGACCGCGATCGCCGGCGAGACGGTGCTCGCGGATTTGCGTGGCGCCGAGGCGAGCCGGACATTTCGCGTGACCTGATAAAGGGTTAACCGAATTGCCGCGGCGCGTGGCCGGCGTGGCCCCAAGCGGCTATAATGGCCTATGGCCATGCCTCCGCCCCGTTATGACGGCCCACGCCTGCGCCTGCCGAAGCGGCGCTTCCGCCGCATCCCGGTGCGCACCCTGGTGCCGAACGTCATTACGCTATTGGCGCTCTGCGCCGGGCTCACCGCGATCCGCATGGCGTTCGAGAACCGCTATGTGCTGGCGCTCGCGGCGATCGTCTTCGCCGCCTTTCTCGACGGCATCGACGGCCGCCTGGCGCGGTTCCTCAAAGGCACCTCGCGCTTTGGCGCCGAGCTCGACAGCCTCGCCGACTTCGTCAATTTCGGCGTCGCGCCGGCGCTGATCCTTTATTTCTGGGGCCTGCACGATTTGAAATCGGCGGGCTGGATCGCGGCCATGGTGTTCGCCATCTGCGCCGCGCTCCGCCTTGCCCGCTTCAACGTCATGGTCGACGATCCGGACAAGCCGGCCTGGGCCAGCAATTTCTTCGTCGGCGTGCCGGCTCCGGCCGGCGCCATCACCGTGCTGCTGCCGATCTACGTGGCGTTGCTCGGCTTGCCGCGCTCGCAGTGGCTGAGCTGGGTGACGCTGGTCTACACGCTCGCCATTGCTTCCCTGATGGTGTCGCGGCTGCCGGTGTTTTCCGGCAAGCGCGTCGGCACCCGCGTGCCGCCGGAAATGGTCGGGCCGGCTGTGGTGGTGGCGGTGCTGTTCATCGCGCTGTTGATCGCTTACCCGTGGATCATTCTCACCGCGGGGACGCTGGCTT
>Ga0307476_10000644_pt1 | contig 25353 bp, 23 predicted proteins | sample atmos_gasesECM2C_2_FD_203314 | JGI IMG/M metagenome (GOLD analysis project Ga0307476, IMG submission 203314) | Hardwood forest soil microbial communities from Morgan-Monroe State Forest, Indiana, United States - atmos_gasesECM2C_05 | ecosystem: Environmental > Terrestrial > Soil > Temperate...
CCGCGAAGCGGCCCCCGAAGGATACGGCCGAGGCGCCGGGGCCGTCGCCCTTCGAGGCTCGGCGCTGGGCGCCGAGCGCCTCAGGGTGATGGGAACGGTGCATGAGCATGAAAGACATTCTTAGTCCTTCAGCCCATGCGCTGATGACAGCGCTACGCATCGCCGCAGGCGTCATGCTGGTGCTAAGCGTCGCGATCAATTTCGCCAACATCATCGGCCGCTATTTCCTCTCGGTCTCGATCCCGTGGGCCGAGGAAGCGATGCTGTTCCTGATGATCAGCACCGTGTTTCTCGCCGCGGCGCCGGTCGGCTGGCTCGGCCGCCACATCCGCATGGACGTTATCGTCTCGCTGTTGCCGCCGCGGGCGCGGGAAGTCTTCGAGGTTTTGTCCGACCTGGTCACCATCGCAACCTGCGTCATGCTGGCGATCTTCGCCTGGCCGGTGATGACCATGCTGGCCGAGCTCGACCAAAGAAGCGAGACGGCGAATTTTCCGATGGTCATTCCGCAGGCCGTGGTGCCGCTCGGGCTTATTCTGATGGCGCTGCTCGTCGGCGTGCGGCTCTTCGTGCGCGGCGTGCGCCACGACGACGTGATCTCGAGCCGCGAGATCGAGCGCTGAAATGGCGGCGACGTTCGTCTATTTCATCCTGCCGGCGCTGCTGCTGATCTTGGGCCTGCCGATCTTCGTGGTGCTGATCCTCACCTCGACCGCGGCGATCGTCTTCGTCGCGCATGTGCCGACGCAGGCGATCCAGACCTACATGTTCGGCAGCCTCGACAATTTCCCGCTGCTCGCGGTGCCGTTCTTCGTGCTCGCCGGCGAGATCATGGGCCGCGGCGGCATCGCCAACCGCGTCGTCACCTGGGTCGTCTCCATCGTCGGCGGCGTGCGCGGCTCGCTCGCCGTGACCACCGTGGCGTCGTCGGAACTGTTCGGCGCCATGGCGCATACCACCGTGGGCACCGTGGTCGCCATCGGCAGGCTGCTTTTTCCGTCGCTGACCAGGCACGGCTACAGCGAACGCTTCGCCGTGGCGCTGATCACCTCGTCGGGCGCGGTCGCGGTGATCATTCCGCCGTCGATCTCGATGATCCTCTACGCCATGACGGCGCAGGTCTCGGCGATAAAGCTGTTCACCGCCGGCATTTTGCCGAGCCTGCTGATCGGCGTGGTCGACGCGGTCTATGTGCTGATCTACGCGCGCATCAAAATGGTGCCGCTGTCGTCGCCGGCGCGCTGGAAGAATATCTGGGCCTCCACCAAGGAGGCGAGCTGGGCGATCGGCACCATCGTGGTGATCTTCGGCGGCATCTATGGCGGCGTGTTCACGCCGACCGAAGCCGCTGGCGTCGCCGTGGTCTATTCGCTGTTCGTCGCCATGGTGATCTATCGCGAGATCGATCTTAACGGGCTGTGGCAGGTCATCGTCAGCTCGATCTATCTGATCGCGCAGATCCTCATCATCGTCACCGGCGCCGGCGTCTATTCCTGGCTGATGACGACGAGCGGCATTCCGGGGAGCCTGATCGGCGCCATCACCGCGATGCAATTGCCGCACTGGCAGACGCTGTTGTTCGTCAATGCCGGCCTGCTCGTCGCCGGCAGCTTCCTCGAGCCGCCGGCCGCGATCCTGATCCTCACGCCGCTGCTCCTCCCCGTCGTCGAAGCCGCCGGCGTCAATGCGCTGCACTTCGGCATCATCATGGCGGTGAACCTGAGCATCGGGCTTTATCTGCCGCCGTTCGGCCTCAACCTGTTCGCCGCCCGCGCCATCTTTAACGTGCCGATGGCCATGATCTACAGCGGCGTGCTGCCGTTCGTGGTGGTGAACTTTTTGGCGCTCTTGGTGATCACCTACGTGCCGGCGATCTCGATGGCGCTGATCGGCGCGGCGCGTTAATTGGTCGGCCGCTACGCCTGAGCCGCGCGCACATCGTCGGCGAAGCTGACGATCCGCTCCCGAATAGCCTTGGTCTGGGCCGCGAGTTCGACGGCCGAGCTCCGCAGCCCGACTGTCGCATGGGCGGTTTGATCGGCCATGATCTCGATGTCGCCGATGGAAGCAGCGACATGGCCGACACCGATAGCTGCCGCGTCGACATTGTGTGCGATCTCACGGGTCGCCGAAGCCTGTTGCTCGATCGCTCCGGCGATCTGCGCGGACAAGAGGTCCAACTCGCGAACCATGATCAAGATCGATTCGATAGCCGCCGCCGAGCGCTCCGTCGTGCTTTGAATTCCCGCTGTCTTCCTGGCGATATCCTCGGTCGCCCTCGCGGTCTCCGCGGCGAGGGCCTTCACCTCCTGGGCCACGATCGCAAATCCCCTGCCCGCCGCTCCGGCGCGCGCCGCTTCAATGGTCGCATTCAAGGCCAGAAGATTGGTCTGCGCGGCGATGCGATTGATCAGGCCCGTCATGTCGCCGATTTCGCTCGTAGCGGTCGTCAGCTCGGAAATTGTTTGCTGGGCGGTATCGGCGCGGTTGACCGTGTCGGTGGCAAGACGCGAGGATTGCGTTACGGTCGCACTGATCTCGGAAATGGTCTTGGCCAATTCCTTCCCGGCTTCTGTGACAGTCGTGACTTTGGTCGTCGTCTCCTCCGAGGCCGACGAAGCTGTTGCGACCTGAGTCTTGGCACGATCGGCGGTTGCGCCGAGCGTATCGGCACTTTGCTCTAGCTCATAGGCCGCGGCGTTGAGAACATTGATCGAATTCGCCATCTCGGACTTGAAGTTCTCCAGAAGCTTCCCCATCACGTCAGCGCGTTTGTTGGTCGCAACGAGGTCGTCCTGCCGCTGGCCGCCGATACGTTCGAGTTCAACGGCTGCCTCTTCCGCGCGCTGCCGCGCTTGCGCCGCGGTTGCGAAAGCATTCCGAATCGTATGGCCGATGAAAATCAACATCGCCACCTCGATCACGACAATGACGGCATGAACGCTGACCCGCCAGGGGTTGCTGCCGCCGGGGTAGACGGCATCCGGCAAGATAAAGTTGAGGCTCAAGTGATGCAGGCTGACAAGGCCGGCTGCCAAGGCCAGCACGCGCCAGTCGCAGAATCCCGACAGCATGGCGAGAACCGCGAAATAGTAGAAGTGCATTTCGACCTGCCACGGATGCCCGCTAAATGCGAGCACCAGCAGCGAGGTCTGCCCAACCAGCGTAATGGCAATGCCGAAGGCAATCGTCGTAATCGATCGGCCGGCGTAGGACAGCGCGATCGGAATTATCGCCAGAGCAGCGCATGCGACGGCGTTAGCTATAACGTCACGCCCCAGCAAGGCGCAGATCGCGGCCAGCATCGGCACATGCACGATGCCGAGACCGGTCAATACCTTTGCCAGCGTATGTTGGAACGATCGCAAATCTCTCATAGCGCATCGGCCTTTTTCAGAAACGAGGCGGGCAGACAGCCGGCGAGAACTTGCGGGTCGACCGCAAGAAGCGCTGAACCGGCGAGCACGTTTTCAACGTAATCAGGCTGCTCGGGTATGACGATTGCAATAAAATCAAATCCGCCAAACCGTACAAATCGTGCGCCAGCGCTGACCGCTCGAACCATTGTTTGATCTGCTGTCGTCCATGGAGCATAGATAACTGCGACGCCGGCGCCGGGGTTGGCAGGCAGCAAGCCAATGCGCAAAATTGCGGCAAAACTTCCAACAGCGAAGATTGCGATCAGACAAAGATCGAGCCAGCGAAATCCAGACGACGCCGGCAAACGACGAAGCGTGATTTTCATATGCAGGTCGTTTCTGGAGCTGCCCCGACTGAAGGATACGGAGTATTACCAATAAATCGTTAATGGTTTTTCTCGCACCTACCGCCGATTGCGCTTGCGCAAAACTGTGCGGCGAGCGCGAAAGCTCGGCGGCGCTGCCCGGTGCCGGTATTCGAAAAAACTGGTCTCCCCTTCGCGGACGTCAGCCAACGCTTGGAGATTTATGCGTTCACACGCTTATTACTGGCGGCAATATTCGGCCGCACCTGCAGCTTGTCGATCACCGGGACCAAGACGTCGACGAACGGGTCGGCCCCATTGGCGCAGCCCGCAGGCCTGAACGTGCTGCCGTTCGTGGTGGTGAATTTCGCTGCGCTTCCGGCGATCACCTCGGGGCCGGCGCTCTCGATGGTGCCGATCGGCGCGCGCCAGTACGCTCTTCCAATCGGATCGTTTGAAGTCGTCACGGTGCCGTCGATTGGCCGTGCTATGATTGATATATTGCCGCGGAGCAAAGCCCGGTGAGGACAGATTTAATGGCGCTCACGATTGGACGGCGGCAATTCATGTCCACCCTCGCAGGCGCGGCGGCGACGTGGCCGCTCGTCGCGCAGGCACAGCAGCCGCTACCGGTGATCGGATGGCTGTTCGGCGTTTCATCCGAAGCGGGACAACCGACTCTTGCCGCGTTCCGGAAAACGCTGGGCGATGCCGGCTATGTCGAGGGCCGCAATGTCCTATTCGAATATCGTTGGGCGGACGGTCAGTACGATCGGCTACCGGCTTTGGCGGCCGATCTGGTTGCGCGGCCCGTAACCTTGATCGTCACCGGCGGCGGCGAGCCGGCCGCGTTTGCCGCCAAGGCCGCGACGTCGACAATCCCCATCGTGATGGTCGGAGGCAGTGACCCGGTCAAAGAAGGGCTGGTCGCCAGCCTCAATCGGCCGGGCAAAAATATCACCGGCGCGACCGTTTTTTCCTACGATATGGAATCCAAGCGGCTTGGCCTGCTGCACGAGGCGGCGCCCGCTGCCAAGACCATTGCCGCGCTGTTCAATCCGGCCAATCCCGCGGTGGAACTACAGTTGCGCGACGTGCGCGACGCCGCTCCGCGCATCGGCATTGACGTGGTCACGTTCACTGCCAGTGCCGAAAGCGAGTTCGAGGGCGCTTTCGCTGCCATGGAGCAGCGGCGGACAGCGGCGTTGCTGGTCGGGGCCGATCCGTTCTTCAACAGCCGCCGCGACCGCCTGATTGCATTGGCGGCGCAGCACCGGCTGCCGGCGATCTACGAATGGCGTCAGTTCGCCGTCGACGGCGGCCTGATGAGCTACGGCACGGTGTTGACGGACGCCTATGCTCAAGCCGGCACTTATGCCGGCCGTATCCTCAACGGCGAAAAACCGGCAGACCTTCCGGTGGTGCAGCCCACGAACTTCCAATTCGTCATTAATCTCAAGACCGCCAAGGCGCTCGGGTTGCAAATCTCACCGACGTTGTCTGCGCGCGCCGACGATGTGATCGAATAACTTATTCGCGGCCGACACGGTGCGCCGAGCTCAATTGCTCGCGATATTCGGCCGCACCTGCAGCTTGTCGATCACCGGGATCAAGACGTTGAGGAAGAGGTCGGCGCCTTTGACGTAACCCGCCGGCGTGAAGTGCACATGGTCCGGTGTCATCAACGGCGGGGACGCTGCGACCAGTTGGTGCGCTGCGCACTGGTTGGGATTGATCGAGGCCCAGTTCCAATAAACAAAACCGTGGCGCTCGGCGATCTTGCGCTCCACGTCGCGCACCAGGTCGAGGTGCGCGATGGTGTGCCAGTCGCAATCGGCCGGCTCCGTGTACAACGCGCCGTCGCTCGGCGGCGACGGATGGCAGGCGGCATCGGCCGGGCCTTTGCCCAGACAATGCGGCGGCCGCTCGGCGCCGTCGGGCGGCCCGACCAGCACGATCTGGGCGTTCGGCAGCGCCGCTCGGATCCGCGCGATCGCCTTCTCGTAGTTGCGCTCGTAGCGCGCCGCGTCGAGATTGGGTTTCGACGCCTCGTTGGTGCCGAACACCAGCACGACGATCTGCGGATCGAGGCGGCGCAAGCCGTCCGCCATCAGCTTCTCGTCGAACTTGTTGACGAGATCGATGGTGGCGCCGGGATAGCCGATATTGTTGTACGAGACCCCCGACTGCTTCTGGTAGATGCCGATGCTGGCGACGCTGACGACGCCGGCACCGCGGGTGCGGATTTCGATCTGGCGGACGCGGTCGCTCGGCGCGCCGTCCGGCCGCAGCCGCAACACCACCGGCTCGACGCCGTTGCCGCTGAGATCGGCGCTGCTCTTGACCGCGCCGTCGAGGCTGATGTCGATCGAACCGCCGCCCGGCTGGCGCAGCGCTTCAATCTCGATCGAGTCGAACGGCACCGGCGTGTCGGACGCAAATGTCAGCGCCTCGCCGGACGCGGTCGCCACCGCGTTGAAGCCCGACAGCCAGAACTCGGCGATATTGTCGGAGCGTTGGATCGAATGATAAGACCAGCCCGGCGATGCCGTGATCTTCATGGCGCCGGAGCGCACGCCGATATGCGGCTTGCCGGCATCGAGATAGCCGACGCCGCCGTTGCCGTAACGCGCCTGCAGTTTTTGCCGCAGCTCGCCGGTAAAGTAATCCGCCGCGGTGTGGCTGTCGCCGATCTGCAAAATGACCAGACCGCGTTGGCCTGGGATTTTCGCGGTGGGATTTCCCGGCGGGCTGGTGCTCGACTGCAGCGGCACCGTGCTGATTTCGACGACAGGCTGCGGTATCGTTGCCGCGGGCGCGGCGGCGCCGCTGTCGACGGCCGGCGGCGGCGCGCTGGCAACGCGCGCCTGCGGCGCAGGCTGCTGCGGCAAAGGCTCGGCCGCCGCCGAAATGCGCGCATCGTCGCGGCTGTCCTGCGGCGGGCGCGCCGTTTCCGGCACGACCTGTTCGACAACCGTGATCAAGCCGCGCGGCCGCGGCACCGCCGGCGAGCGCAGCACCCAGACCAGCACGCCACAGATCAAGGCGACGCAGGCGCCGCCGACCACCATGGCGGCGAACGACAAGCGATCCCGTTGCGTACGAGCCATCAATCCGACCCAAAAAAATTACGGCGCAAAAATTCGCGGCCGTGTTCTCACGCGCTCACAATACAACGCGGCACCGCGGCGCTTGCGTTACGCTAATTCTGACTCCGGGTCCACACCAGCGGCTCCGATGGCGAGCCGGGAACGTGGATTTCCATGACCAGGCGATGGTCGGCGCGTGCCGGCGCCGGCCGCGGCGCGAGCGAAGTCGTCGTCAGATCGGCGTCGGCCGGTTTTGCGGCGTCGCTCGGTTTTTGCGGCGCAGCGGCGACGGCGATGTTCGACGGGCCGACCGCGCCGTCGATCATGGCCCACATATAGCGGTAGCCTTTCGCGGTGAGATGCACGCCGTCGGGCTCGTGGAATTTTCCCGAGCAGATGCCCGCATCCCGCGTGCCGATATATTTGACATGAGCCTTGGCGAGGTCGTTGCGCAGGATTTCGTCGAGCGCCTTGGCCTGGGTGTCCCAGGTCTTGCGCACGCAATGCGGCCCGACCCAGATTACCGTGAGTTGGCGGCGCGCCGCGGCGTCCAAAATATCGTCGATGCTCTTGTCGATATTTTTCAGACTCCCTTCGGCATCGTTGGTGCCGAGGAAGATGTAGGCGGTCGAGCCCGGTGGCGTCCGTTCGATCTGCGCCAGGGCCTTGGGGCCGCGGATGTGAATGCCGATCTGGGCGAGATTGCTAAAACCCATCGTGGTGGCCAAGCCATCGCCGATGCTGTCGCCGAGCACATAGGTGCCGCCGGCGAGCGACGGCGTCGCCGGAGGCAGCACCGCCAGCGCAATCAACCCCACCAACACCCATTTCGAACGCAACATCCGTCCCGCTTCCACTCCGACCCCGCCGCTAATCTCTTGATCAATATTGTCAAAGAACGATTAAACCACGGTCATTTTCCGTAAAATCCGGCCAGGAACAGGCGCAAAACAAGGCCTAATCGGGTTCCACACCAGAAATCGCGATGAAAATGTCCCTCGCACGCTGGTACCCCGTCGCAACGCCGGCCCGCTGCGACAGGTTCCGCAAAACCTCGGCGCCGCGCAATGCCGTTTCCTCGACCGGGTTGCCGTTCATGTCCGCGAGCCAGTTCACCACGCTCTGCGGGATGGTGACGGCAAGCAGCATGAGCGTCGCATAGATGACGATGGCCGCGGTACGCAGTTCGCCCATGGGGTGCGGCCGCTCGAACTCGGTCGGGTTGGTGTGCTTCATCGCGGCGTCCTCAGAACTGGAAATAGATGAATGGCGCGATGCCGGCCGGCGCCGCGACGGAGATCAGGTAGATGACGACGAACGGCACCAGCACCTTCACCGGCAGCGACGCTTCGTCGTAGCGCTTTTCCAGCGTCACGAACCAGCGCGGCGGCAGGATGTGCGACAGCGCGCCGAGTACGCAGATCGCGGCGACGAATGGCGTCATGCTGGTGGACCAGCTCCGGCCACTGAACATCGTCGCGAAATAGCCGAGCCAGGCGTCGGTCGAGGGCGCGCGGAAGAATACCCACGCCAGGCAGACGAACTGTGTCGTCACCAGCCAGCCAAGCACAGTGGCGAATGTGCCGCGCTTTTTGGCGCCATGTTCGCCGGTCACGCCGAGCAAGCGCTCGATCACCAGCGCTAAGCCGTGCAGGCTGCCCCAGATCAGGAACGCCCAACTCGCTCCGTGCCAAAGCCCGCCGAGCGCCATGGTGATCATGATGTTGCGGCAGGTCGCCAACGTGCCGAACTTGCTGCCGCCGAGCGGCATGTAGAGATAATCGCGCAGCCAGCTCGACAGCGACATGTGCCAGCGCCGCCAGAAATCCTGCACCGATACCGCGCGATACGGATAATTGAAGTTCTGCGGAAACTCGTAGCCGAGCAAATTCGCGATACCGATGGCGATGTCGGTATAGGCGCTGAAGTCGCAATAGATCTGCAGCGCGTAAGCATACATGCCGAAGATGAGATCGAGGCTCGAATTCGCCGCGGGATCGCGGAACACGCCGTCGACGAAGCCGGTCGAAAGATAATTGGCGATGACCACCTTCTTGAACAGCCCGCCGAGGATGAGGAACACGCTTTGGCCGAGCCTGATATTGGCCGGGTCGCGCGGGCCCACGGTCTGCACCAAAAATTTGTTGGCGCGCACGATCGGGCCGGCGATCAGATGCGGGAAGAAGCCGATATAGAACATGATGTCGAGCAGCGACCTGGTCGGCGCGAGCACACGCCGGTAGACGTCGATGATGTAGGACAGCGCGTGGAAAGTGAGGAAGGAGATCGCGATCGGCAGCGCCACCTCGATGAAGCCGATACCGACCTTGACGCCGAACGCGGCGAAAGCGTTCATCAGCGAGGCGGCGAAGAAATTATAATATTTGAAATAGCCGAGCAGACCGAGATTGGCGGCAACGGCGGCCCACAACACGGCTAGCCGGGCGCGGCCCTTGAATCGGTCGATCAGCAGCGCCGCGCCGTAATTGAATACCGAGCTGACCAACAGCAGCAGCGTGAATTCCGGACGCCAGGCCGCGTAGAAGTAATAGCTCGCCGCCACCAGGAAGACCTTTTTCCAGGTGTAGTGCGCGTTGAGCAGCCAGGTGATTGGAAAGACGACGGCGAAGAAGACCGCAAATTCGATGGTGGGGAACAGCATCTGCGTTTGCGGTACGCTGTGAGTTGCGGTGGATCAGGATGATACCACTACCGCTCGTCCTTCGACTGCTTGGTCAGGCATTGGTCGAGATTTTTCCCCGCCGCGTTGAGCGCTTGGACGATCTTGGGAAACAGATAGTCGGCGGCCATATCCTCGCCGGCGGCGGTGAAGTGCTGGCCGTCAGGGGTGCGGATCTGCACCAGCCTGCCGCTCTTGTCCGGCCCATAGGAGGCAAACGCCTCGCTGCCCGCGGCGTGCAGCCGCCACGGCTCGACGTAATGCAGATTGGGATCGGCGAGCGCGGCGACGGCTGCGGCGAACATGGCGTTCTTGCCGGCGATGTCGGCGTTGTCGATCTCCTCGCGCATCGCCGGCATGCCGACCATGAGCACGACAGCCTTGGTGGCGATGGCGGCTTTGAGGAACTCGTCGAGCTCGTGGCGGTATTTGTCGGTCCAGTCCGGCGCGCCCCAGGCGGTACGGGCGCCGTTGCCGTCGACGATGAATTGCCGGTCGTTCAGCCCGATCGAGACTACCGACAGGGTCGGCTTGAAGACGTCGTCGATGCGCCTGATCTCGCGCGGCCAGTAGACGCGGTCGCCGCGGGTCAGGCCGGTGCCGTTCTTGGCGAAGCGGCCGAGCGCGACGGTATTTTTCAGGCACGGATTGGCATCGACGATGCGGCCGATGCCGGACCAATAATTGTCGACGATGGAATCGCCGGCGAACGCGATCTTGATCGTGCTGGACGCCTCGGCAACCGCGGCGGCGGCGGCCCGGCACGGCGTCACGGCGAGCGGCGCTAGCAGGCTCAGAACAAGGCAGGCGGCGCCCAGCGCGGACGCCGCGCCAAGCGCACGGCGCGGCCGGTCGCCCATGCCGATCCCCGATCCCGACCCGGACCGAAATACCATCGGACAGCCCCTCTCAAGCCGTACGGCCTCCATGCGAAGTCATGGCCGCCGTCGCCTCAGCCCCCCGGCCGGCATCAGCGCAATCAATTCGGTAGCGAAACCGGGTCGCGCTGGTCAAGCGATTTGCTATTTAAGCGTTAGCGCGTGCACACCCCTGTTGAATTTGCCCTATTTGTGCGACCTCTTGGGACCAACCCGGGCCAAGGCCAGCATGAGTCAATCCACTGCGAATCGCGCGTCCGCCGGCTTGGTGTCGGGATTGACGGCAACCGCGATCGTCATCGCCGACATGGTCGGCATCGGCGTCTTCACCAGCCTTGGATTTCAGGTCGGCGACATCCGGTCCGGCTTCGCGCTGTTGCTATTATGGATCGTCGGCGGCGCGGTGGCGCTGTGCGGCGCGCTCTGCTACGCCGAATTGGCCACCATGCTACCGCGCTCGAGCGGCGAGTACAATTTCCTGCGCCGCATCTACCATCCCGCTTTCGGCTTCGTCGCCGGCTGGCTGTCGGCGACCGTCGGCTTTGCCGCGCCGATCGCGCTCGCCGCCATGGCGTTCGGGGTTTATTTCAAAGCCATTGCGCCGAACGCGCCGCCGCTGCTGATGGGGCTCGCCCTGACCTGGGTTCTGGCGCTGGTGCATCTGTCCGGCGTGCACATCGCGGGCGCCTTCCATAACGCCTGGACCATTTTCAAGCTCGCCCTCATCGTCATTTTCATCGCCGCCGGCTTTGCCTTTGGCGATGCGCAGCCGATCTCGTTTGCGCCGCACGCCGGCGACCTGACCGCGGTCATGAGCGCGCCGTTCGCCATCAGCCTGGTCTTCGTGATGTATTCCTATTCCGGCTGGAACGCCGCCACCTACATCGCCGGCGAAGTGCAAAACCCGGCGCGCAATTTGCCGCGGGCGCTCCTCGTCGGCACGGCGGTCGTCATCGTGCTCTATGTCGCGCTCAACGCCGTCATGCTGGCAACGACGCCGCTGCTGGAACTCAACGGCCAGCTCGACGTCGCCGTGGTCTCGGGCCGGCACATATTCGGCTCGCTCGGGGCGCGGTTTGTCGGCGGGCTGATCAGCCTCGGCCTGGTCTCCTCCATCAGCGCCATGATGTGGATCGGCCCGCGGGTGACCATGACCATGGGCGAGGACATGCCGGCATTGCGCCTGTTCGCCCGCAAATCGAAGACCGGCGTGCCGGCAACCGCAATCGCATTTCAGCTTCTGGTCGCGGACCTGTTGCTGTTGACCCAGAGTTTCGAGGCGGTCCTCGATTTCATCCAGTTCAGCCTCACGTTCTGCTCGTTTTTCACGGTCCTGGGCCTGATCAAGATGCGCATCACCCACCCGGAACTGGTGCGGCCATACCGGGCCTGGGGTTACCCGATCACGCCTCTGGTTTTCCTCTCTTTGACCTTGTTCATGATGTACTATCTTGTGGTAAATCGGCCGCTACAGTCGCTGGGCGGCCTGGGACTGATGGCGGCGGGGCTTGTGATCTATTATGCGTTCAAACTTGTCTCGAATGTGCCGCCGTCCGATTCCAGCAAAACCGTACCCCTCAAGGCCGATGCTCTCGACCGTGCCTAGGCTGATCGCAGCCGCGCTGTTCGCCGTTGTCCTGGCGCTGGCGATCGCGCCGGCGCGCAGCGTCGAGATCGCGACAGCGGACGATACCGCGCGCTTTCTCGCCGGCCTGCCGCCGGCGCCGGGCTCGCCGTTGGCGGCGTTGGCCAAAGACCCGGGCTGGGCGCAGCACGCGCGATTCTTCGATTCGATCTTCACCCGCGAGGACGCCAGCACGCTGGCGAAGGTGCGCGCTTTCTCGAAGGAGCACCTGACGCCACAGCACGACACCATGCTGTACATGTTCAGCGGCCCGGATTTCCTCTACGCCACCTCGTTTTTCCCGTCGGCCTCGACCTATGTGCTGAGCGGCCTCGAACCGGTCGGCGACGTGCCGCAATTGGCCAGCCTGCCGCGCGGCGCCGTCGACGGCAGCTTGCGCAATATCGAAGGCTCGCTGGCGACGATCCTCAATTTGAGCTTCTTCATCACCAAGAACATGAAGACGCAGTTGAGCACCGGGCCGGTCTACGGCACGCTGCCGATCTTGTATGTTTTCCTGGCGCGCACCGGCAAGACCGTCCACGAGGTCAGCTTCGTCAGCCTCGACGCCCAGGGCAATTTCATCGCGGCGGAGGACCCCGCCGGCAAGCATACCGGCAGGCCGACGGCGCAAAGCGCCGCCAAGGGCGTCAAGATCGTCTTTTCCGACGGCACCGGGCCGCAGCAGACGCTTTATTATTTCAGCACCGATCTGTCCGACAGCGGCGTGAAGACGTCGGGTTTCTTGGAGTTCTGCGCCAAGCTCGGCGTCGCCGACAGCTTCATCAAGAGCGCGTCCTATCTGCTGCACAGCGGCAACTTCGCCCGGGTGCGCAGCTTCCTGATCGATCACAGCGCCACCGTGCTCGAGGACGACAGCGGCATTCCGCTTGGCTTTTTCGATCCGAAGAAATGGCGCCTGCAGCCGTTCGGCCATTATCTCGCGCCGCTGGGGATCTTCCCCAACACCTATCAGCCGCGCATGGCGGAGCTATTCCGCAACGCCGCGCCGCTCGACTTCGGCATCGGCTATCTGTGGCGCAAGAACGAATCGAACCTGCTGCTGGCGACGCGGCTTCCGGCCGGAGCCGGCGAAGCCGAAATTAACCCTTCGTTAACCACAGGGTCGGACAGTCCCCAGGTCGCGGCCGAGGGGCCGAAACCGCACCGGAAACGGCCTCCGACCGCGTCGAACCCGCGCCGGCCTGACGGAGTGCGCGGATTCTTCAGCGTTTTCGGCTTCGACGACCCAGCCGCCCGGCCAAGGCCGCCCAAATAGGGCCAAAGTCCTCGCCGACAGTCGGGCCGTCGGGTGGGGATACCTTGGCAGAACGGGGTCGAAGTCAACAATTGCAGGCTGTCCGCCGGCCGGTTACCGGCGCGGGCGGCGCGCATATTGCGCGCCACGTTCCTCTCGATTCGGAACTGCGGCGCCGCGTCGAGCCGGTCAAGCCGCGCAAGGCTCCACCGCGCCGCGTCCCGGTCATACGGAAACCCGTCGCGCGCGCCACCGCATTGCGCGGTCTGCTGGAGCAGAATCTGCTGTTGATTTCTTCGCTGCTGTTGTTGGTCGGCGTCACCGGCTGGAGCCTGGCGCTCTACAGCGAATTCCGCGCCTCCGGTCTGATCGGCTCGAACTCGATCTACGCCGAGACCGCGCGCCCGGATACGTCCGTTGCTAAAAGCGACCCCTTCGCCATGTCGACTTATGCGCCGAGCGCGCCGCTGCCGCGGCCGGCTGCCGTCGCCCCCGCAGTCCGCGAATCGGCCTCAAGCGTCATCGCGCGGGATTGGAGTTACTTCGAGCCGAAGCGAACCGCCGATGTGCCGCGCGAACCGGCAACGCCGGCCAGGGCTCGCGTCGCCGCCGTTGCCCCCTCCCGTGCTCCCGTGCGCACTGCCGCCATTGACCCGGTCCACACCGCCTCCATTGAAAAGCCCGCACCGCAGATGATGCTCGCGTCCGCGCCCAACCCGGTGCCCGCCGCACCGCACGTGCCGCTCGCCAACATCGAAGCGAAGACCAGCCTGGTCGACTTCGAGACCGCGCCGTTCCCCTATCGCGGCGCGGTGCCCGGCTCGAACCGGCCGTTCCTCGATGCCGGCCAGCCGGGTCAGCGCGGCCACGTCAATTTCCGCGGCCGCATGTTCCTGGAATCGAAAACCTTCGGCGACGACCGCGTGCTGCTGCACATTCCCCAAGGTTTTGATCCCAACCGCCCTGCCGTCATGGTGGTGTTCTTCCACGGCCATGGCGCCACTCTCGAGCGCGACGTACGCGACCGCCAGCGCCTGCCGGATCAGATTTCCGCCGCCGGCCTCAACGCCGTGCTGGTGGCGCCACAATTCGCCTTCGATGCCGCCGATTCCAGCGCCGGAAAATTCTGGGACCCCGACGGCTTCAAGCATTTCCTCGACGAGACGGCGAAGAAGCTCGCCACGCTCTACGGCGATCAGCGCAGCGCCTCAGCGTTCGCCGATATGCCGATCGTCCTGGTCGCCTATAGTGGCGGTTTTGGCCCGACACTGTCAGTGCTGGCGCGTGGCGGCGCGCAGGAACGCATCCGCGGCCTGGTGCTGCTCGATGCGCTCTACGCCGGCATCGACCAGTTCGCCGACTGGATCGCCGACCACCGCTCGACCTTCTTCGTCAGCTCCTACACGCCGCATACCGCGCACCACAACGCCGATCTGGAGCACGAGCTCAACGAGCGCGCGGTGCCGTACAGCTCCGAGCTGCGCCGCAATCATCTCCAAGGCATGGTAACGTTCCTGCCCGCGGGAGACGTGCCGCACCGCGATTTCGTCACCCATGCCTGGACCGACAATCCGGTCGAGGACATTTTGCTGCGCATGAACGACGTCGCGCCGAAGATCAACACGGCGACGGTCACGGCCGGGCGCAACTGAGCGTTCGCCGCTCTCCGCAGCGGAAAATTGACCGGCCGGCGGCGTCAATGGCGACAGGCAAGAGCGACTTTCCGGTTGCAAATATCCGGCGCTATCTCGAGCCGGGCCCGATCGTCCTGGTGTCGTCGGCCTGGCGCGGCGAAACCAATATCATGACCATGGGCTGGCACACGGTGTTGGAATTCGTGCCGTCGCTGATCGGCTGCGTCATCGCCGACAGCAATCACAGCTTTGATCTGGTGCGCCGCAGCGGCGAATGCGTGATCAACGTGCCGACCACGGCGCTCACCAACAAGGTCGTCGGCATCGGCAATTGCTCCGGCACTTCGGTCGACAAGTTCAAGAAATTCGGCTTGACCGCGGAGCCCGCGGAGGAAGTCGGCGCGCCGCTCATTCGTGAATGCCATGCCAATTTCGAATGCAAGCTGAAGGACGACCGGCTGGTCGATCAATACAATTTCTTCATCTTCGAAGTCGTCAAAGCGCACGTGGCGCGGCGGCCGAAATATCCGCAGACCCTGCACTATACCGGCGACGGCGCGTTCATGGTCTCCGGCAAGATCATCAGCCGCAAGAGCATGTTCCGGCCCGGGATGCTTTAGCCGCGCGATTTTCCTTTGCGCGGCTTCGCGCGGCCCTGCTCCAAAGCATCGGCGGCTCGCGCGCTTTTGCGCAGCGCCGCGCGCAGGTCGACGGGCCGGCCGTGCTTCTTGAGGACGTCGGCGAAGGCTTCATCCGCCAATTCCTGAAACGTCATCATCCGGTCCCGCGCCAACAGATCGAGCGAAGCCCAGGTCTCGGCATCCAATTGCACGCGCTTGCCAGGCATCTCGCCGCCGGTATCGGCTATTTCTTTTTGGGCACCTTCTCGCCCTTCTTGCGCGCGATCGACAATCCGATGGCAATCGCCTGCTTGCGGCTTTTCACCTTGCCGCCTTTACCGCCCTTGCCGCTCTTTGCGGTGCCGCGCTTATAGCGGCGCATCTCGAGTTCGACGTCGTGGCTCGCTTTCGGCGAATATTTCCGTTGGCTTTTGGCCATAAGGATTTCCTCCAAACATTTCTCTCATGATCTGCCGCTTGGACACTTGGCAGGCGCGCACTCCTATTTGGAGCGGCAAGACATTCTATAACCACTGCAATAACCTTTGTGATCGCAATCGGTTGCCTGGACAGCGCCGAAAAATTGCTCCCCGCAGCCGATGTTGCGGACAATTTCCCCGTCTGCGGTGATCCAGGACCTGCCGCCGAGCGTAGCCGCTCCGGCGTCCTTGAACGGCGATATTTTGGCGCCAACCTTGCGCGTGGCGCCGGCGATCGCGTTTTATCTCATGTATCCGGTCGGCATCGTTGTCTTTGCCGTGCTGCCGGGACTGCGCGCGCAACCGCTTCAATGCCGTGACCTTCTTCGACGCCGACCATGGCGATGGCGGCGGCCGGCCGTTGCGCGACCAGGTTGAGGGCCATTTGCGGACCGCCGGCATCGCAGCCGACGGCGGCGCCATCCGGCTGTTCTGCATGCCGCGGGTTTCGGGTTTGGCTTCAACCCCTTGAGCGTCTATTTCTGTTATCAACGCGACGGCTCGCTTGCCGCCATCCTCTACGAAGTTCACAATACTTTCCGCGAGCGGCACTCCTATTTGATTCCCGCCGATCGCGGCGCGGGGCTTGAGGGAGTGGCGGGCGCGCCGGGGGCCGGGGCGGTCATCGAACAGCATTGCCGCAAGGGCTTCTATGTCTCGCCGTTCATGGACATGGACATGAGCTATAGGTTCCGTGTGGCAGTGCCGGACCAGCGCGTCATGGTCGCGATCCGCGCCGCGGACAAGGACGGCCCGCTGCTCACCGCGGCGCTGACCGGGGAGCGGATCGCGCTCACCGACTTGGCGCTGCCGCGCGCGCTGGCCACTCATCCGTTGCTCACCTTGAAGGTGGTCGGCGCGATTCACTGGCATGCACTGCGGCTATTGCTCAAAGGACTGAAGCTGCGGCTGCGGCCCTTGCCGCCCGCCGCGCCGGTCACCGTCGTGAATACCGAAGGCTAGCCGCCGTGACTGTCTCGCGCCGGAGCATCCTGTGCCGCATGGTGGATCGCGCCATTCCGGCAATGCCGGCCGGGCGATTGCAGCTCACGCTGCCGAACGGCGACATCATCGAACGCCACGGCACTATTCCGGGGCCGGACGCCGTCATGACGGTGCATCGCTGGCGCGGCTTGCGCCGCATGCTGCTCGACGGCGATCACGGCTTTGCCGACGGTTACCTCGACGGCGACTGGTCGACGCCGGAGCTCGGACAATTGCTCGAATTCTGCATGCAGAACGAATCCGCCCTGACCGCGACGGCGGCCGTCGGCTGGCTCGGCCTTGTTCGCAACCGTCTGGTGCATTGGCTGCGCCACAACACCCGGCACGGCAGCCGGCGCAACATCGCGGCGCATTACGATCTCGGCAACGAGTTCTTCCGCCCCTGGCTCGACGAGGCGATGAATTATTCGTCGGCGCTCTACGTCAATTGCGACACGCTGGAGCGGGCGCAAGAGGCCAAGCTCGATCGCGCCGCGGCACTGCTCGAGCTCGACGGCGGCGAGCGCGTGCTGGAGATCGGCTGCGGCTGGGGCGCGTTCGCCGAGCGGCTGATCCGGCATTACGGCTCGAGCGTCTTCGGGATCACGCTGTCGACGCAACAGCTCGCTTATGCGCAAACGCGCCTCGCGGGCGACGTTGAGCGCGGCCGCGCCGAATTGCGCCTGCTGGACTATCGCGACGTTCCCGGCACCTTCGACCGCATCGCCTCGATCGAGATGATCGAAGCGGTCGGCGAGCGCTATTGGCCGAATTATTTCGGAAAAATCCGCGACTGTCTCGCCAGCGGCGGCGTGGCGCTGCTGCAAGCCATCACCATCGACGAGCGCCGCTTTGCCGCCTACCGCAAGTGCCCGGATTTCATCCAGCGCTATATTTTCCCGGGCGGCGTATTGCCGACCTACTCGATCATCGAGCGCGAGGCGGCGCGCGCCGGCCTGAAACTCGTGCACCACGAATCCTTCGCCGACAGCTATGTGCGGACCTTGCGCGAATGGCGCAGCCGCTTCCTGCGCGCCTGGCCGAAGATCGAGCCGCTCGGCTTCAACGACCGCTTCCGCCGCATGTGGGAATATTACCTCGCCTACTGCGAAGTCGGCTTCCGCACCGGCTCGATCGACGTCGGCTTTTTCAAGCTGACGGGCTGAGCATCAAAAAAGATCGCCGTAGACTTGGGCGCGGGACCACCAGCCAACAGCTATAGACTGATCTAAGCAGCGGCCTGAAATGCGTTCCGCTATCTCATTCCGCTTTAATCCCGGCCGCCTTGATCATCGGCCACCATCTCTCGATCTCGGCCGCTTGGAAAGCGCCCAAGGCTTCAGGTGTCTGCTGATCGCGCGGAAATATCTGTTGTCCCAGATCGACTAGCCTATCACGCACCTTGGGGTCTGCGACGGCTGCAATGATAGCGGCGTTCACTGTATCAACTACGACACGAGGCGTGCCGTTCGGGGCCCAGAAGGCATGCCAGGACCCAGCATAAAAGTCGGGCACTCCAGCCTCATTGGCGGTCGGGATTTCCGGCGCAGCGGGCAATCGAGTTTTGGCGGTCACGGCAAAAACTTTGACGGTGCCGGCTCGCACCTGCGGCAGCGAGTTCGGCGCTGGGTCGATCAGAAAGTCGATCTGGCCCGACAGCAGGTCTTGCATTGCAGGGGCCGAACCGCGGTAAGGAACGAACTGAAAGCGTGTTCCGGTCAATTTTTGCAGAAAAATTCCAGCGACGTGTTGAATGCTTCCGGGACCGAGAGTGCCTTCCGCGGCTTTGTCCGGATTGGCGCGGAGCCAATCGATAAATTCCCGCAAGTTGTTCGCTGGCAGGCTTCGCTTCGCAACGATCAGCAACGGGTGACTTGACAATAACGCTATCGGTGCAAAGTCGCTGAGAACATTGAAGCGAAGGGGATACACCGCTCCGGCGATCACATGGTCTCCGAAATTGCCGAAGTTCAGCGTGTAACCGTCCGGATTTGCGTGAGCGGCGCGCTCGGCCGCAACGGTCCCGGCAGCGCCGCCAATATTTTCGATGATAACGGGCTGGCCGAGCGACCCACGCATGCCATCGGCCACGACTCGTGCGAGCGCATCCGTGGGACCTCCGGCAGGATAGCCTACGAGCAGAGTGACCGGTCGCGTCGGATAGCTATCCGCCCGCGCCATGCGTGATACGGCTGGGATCAAGGTAGCCCCGACAGCCAGATGCAGAAAACGACGACGGTGCAATGGTGTCATTAGCGTGCCCCCCAGGTCGCACCACGTCCTTCGTTACAGACTATCTCAGTTCCGTAAACCACAGCGACTCTTATTCTGCCGCATCTTTGCCCCGCGCTCCGGCCGCCGGATAATCGTAACCCGCCATCAGCTTGTCGACGATCGCCGTGAACGACGCCCAGTCGGTCTCGCGATAGGAATGATTGCGGATGATGAACGGCGCGCCGGCGTAGAATTTCTCGTATTGCTGATGGCGGCCGGCGAATTCAGAGCCGACCATGTCCCAGGCCAGCTTGAACAGCTTCATCCGCGTGACCGCGTCGCATTGCGGCGTCTGCCAGAACGTCTGGAACTGCTTTGCCAGCTCGGGGTCCTGCATCACCGAAATGTCGGCCGGCATCTGGAACACGCCGCCGCCGCACAATTCGCGCAAATCGTCGATGAAGCGCGAGTAGTTCTGCGTGCACCAATCCAGCGCGCCGTACATCATGCGGCGGTTGAAGCAGACGTAACCCTCCGGTCCGCCCGGCCAGCTCTCGAAGGCGTTGATCTGGCCGTTGACCATGCCGGCGATCATCGCCTCCTGGGCCGAGATGCGGCCGAGCGTTTCCTTGACCGCCGGCACCTGATCGGCGCCGGTGGCGTTGGCGATCCGGGCGCTCAACCCGACGATCAGCCGCATCTTCGACCAGTAGCGCACGTTCGATTGATGATTGCCGAAGCAATGGCTCGGCGTCTTGATGTAGATCTCGCGCGCCAGGATGGCGTCGTCGTGGACGAAGACCTTCTCCCACGGCACCTTGACCTCGTCGCACAACAGCATGCTGTCGCTTTCGTCGTAGCGAAAAGACAACGGCGAATCGAACTCCGAGGTGACGTCGGTCTCCATCGGCTTGCGCGACCACAGCCTTAAGCCCGGCGCGTTGCACGGGATGGCGCAGGTGATCGATTCTTTCTTCTGCTCCGGCGCCAGCGGAATGACGTTGCCGATCCAGATGTCGTTGGCGAACACCGCGCCGGTGGCGAGCATCTTCATGCCGGAAATCACCACGCCGTCATCCGCTTCGCGCACCACTCGCAGCGTCGGCACCGGCAGATTCTGCTTGAGATAGAAATTCGGATCGCGCGCGGCTTGCGGCGGCAGCACGGCGTAGGCGACATACAAATCGTTGTCGCGAGCGTGCTTGTAGTAGCGCAGCACGTTGTCGGGGTGGGCGTTGGGCGGGGGCAGCGCGCCCAAATTCATCGCCATGCCGGTGATGAAGGACGCGACGTGGTCCGGCGAGCGGCCGAACAGGCCGTAGGTGAAATCGGCGATGCGCCGGTGGCCGATCATGCGCCGCTGCAAATCCTCGCGCGAGCGCGCCCGCAGGAAATAGATGGAATGGCGGCCGCCGTCTTCCTCGTAGGTCATCTCGGCGCGAAGCGCCGGATCGGCCTTCATGTCATAGAGCGCCACCACCGTTTGCGCCGCATTGCGAAACGCCGGATGGGTGGTGACGTCGTCGACTTTTTCATTGCCGATATAGACCACGCGGCCGTCGCGAAGCGATTCGAGATGGTCTTTGCCGCTGCGAAGCATGATTGCGGTGTCCCCAGCCTGGGCTAATCCAGCGCGCGGCCGGCATGCCTGTCAACGGAGCCACCAGAGCTGTCTTTGTGAACAAACGTTCACGGCGTCCGGATTTGTGTTGGCAATCAGTGGCGGCACGGCGACCGGCAAGGTCGATTCGCTGCCGCGCCATAAACAAGCCGTAACTTTCCCATAACTGGTTTTAATCAGCGAGCACGTCCACTAATCTCTAGGGAGATATCACCATGGACAAGAAGATAGCCGCTCTGCTTGGCGCGGCAGCGGCTCTGACGACCGTAGGCGGCGCTCAGGCCACGACCGCCCCTGCGGCCGGCTCCGAATCCGTAACCAGTTACCGCGACCTGCTCAAATCGATCCCGAACGCGCTCGCTGTGCTGAAAGCCGATGACGAGCGGATCAGCCAGAACCCGGTGGACAATACTCAGGTCGCGCAATACCACCATCATCATCATCATCATCACAGCCACCATCACCATAATGGGTACTACGGTGGCGGTGGCGGTCCGCTCGGCGCGCTGCCGCTGCTCGTGCCGGGATTGGTCGGACCGCCGCAGTGCTATTGGACCTACGGTCGGCCGGTTTGGAACGGCTATGCCTGGGTCCGCCCGCGCGTGCAGGTCTGCCAATAAGACTTACGCCGAGCCGCACACGTTAGACAAAGCAAGGACGGGCCAAGCGCCCGTCCTTGCCGTTTGGCTGCTGTCAATAGGCGCGCACACATGGATGCGGCGGCCGAAGCCGTCGCAACCGACGGGCCCGCGATCGCACTCCGCCACAGGCTTCGCGCGCCTTGGAGGCGGCGGCAAAACCGACCATACTCATTCGACAATTCACCGGAGATGAAGCATGGCAAGCCGCTGGACGTGGCCCGCTGATTTTCACGGCCAGCAAATGGCGGTAAGCGGCGGCACGCAATATGTCCGCCTTGGCGGCAAGGGTCCCGCGGTCCTGTTGCTGCACGGATTTGGCGATACCGGCGACATGTGGCTGGCGCTGGCCGAGATCCTGATGAAAGACCATACCGTCATCGTCCCCGACTTGCGCGGCATGGGCCTGTCGTCCCATCAAGACGGCGGCTACGAAAAGACCGCTCAGGCGCGCGACCTCGCCGGCATTCTGGACAAACTCGGAGCGCAGACCGTTGCTCTTGTCACCCACGACATCGGCAACATGGTCGGCTATGCCCTTGCGGCGCTCTATCCGGCGCGGGTGGCACGATGGGTCGTCATGGATGCGCCGCTTCCCGGCATCGGCCACTGGGACGATCAGCTGAAAAATCCAAAAGTCTGGCACTTCAACTTCCGCGGACCGGACGTGGAGCGCCTCGTTGCCGGGCGCGAGCGCATCCTGCTCGATCGCTTTTACAACGAGCTGTCCGCAACGCCGGCCAGCATCGACGAAGAGACTCGCGATCACTACGCCGCGTTATACGCCCGGCCCGGCGCCATTCACGACGCTTTCAGCGGACAGTTTGCGGCGTTTGCCCAAGATGCGGTCGACAATCAGACGCTGGTGGGTAAAGGCAAGCTGACGCTGCCGGTGCTTGCCGTCGGCGGCGACCATTCCTATGGCGGCCAACTGGCAACGGAAGTCGGCTTTGCCGCCGCCAACGTTCGCAGCGCGGTCATCGGCGATTCGGGCCACTGGATCATGGAAGAACAGCCGCAGCAGGCGATCGCCGTCATCGTCGCGTTCCTGAAAGAAAAACAATAGCGCGCAGCATGCTTAGGATGGGTAGAGCCCTTGCAAAACCCGTCATTTTTTCTCGCGAGACACTGATGGGTTTCGCATCGCTCCACCAATCCTGCGCGCTACAGCACTGACCCAGCCGAAGCCGCGCTCCCGCGCGGCAAGTCGATGCGGAAGATCGTGCCACCGTCTTGCGCGGCATCGTGGCTCACGTCCCCGCCGAGCCGAATCATAAGTTGCTTGACGATGCTTAGGCCGAGGCCGGCACCGCCCCTCTGCCGCGCGTCCGAGGCGTCGACCTGGACAAATTTCTCGAAGATGCGGGCCTTAAATTCATCCGGAATACCCGGACCATGGTCGCGCACGGCGACACGGACCTGATCGTCCAACGCCTCGATGGTAACCACGACTTCCTGGCCGCGGGGGGAGAACTTCACCGCGTTGGTCAAGAGATTGGCGATAACCTGCGTAAGACTGTTTGCGTCGGTACGGATAGCGAAATCGGCCGCCCGATCATCCAGTCTCACTACCACATCGAACTTTTCGGAGAAGCCGTAGTTGGCCTCGATTGCCTTCTCGACGAGGGGCTTAATCTCGACCTGCTGAAAATCGAATACCACCCGGTCCTTTTCGATATTCTCGATGTCGAGGATGTCATTGACCAAGCGCAGCAGCCTTTGGCAATTGGCTTGCGCCATGTTGAGCAAGCGCGTTGGGTCCACAAGCCGCTCGGCACCGCTGCCAGTCAAAAGTCCGAGGGAACCTGCAATCACGGTCAGTGGCGTTCGCAACTCGTGGCTCACCGTGGCCACGAATTCATTCTTCAGGCGCTCGGTACGCTTGACCTCTGTCACGTCGCGGCCAATGAAAAAATGCAACTGCTCGATCTCCGACCAGACTCCGCTCCAGGCGAGCGTCACGACATGACCGGTCTTGTGAACGTAACGGGTCTCGAAATTCTGCATTAGCTGTCCGTGACGAGCTCTGTGCATCCCGTTTCGCGTGCTCTCGACATCTTCCGGGTGAAGGAATGCCGTGCCGGTGCGGCCCGTCATCTCCTCCGGCCTATAGCCCAGGATAGCGGTCGAGCTCGGGCTGACTTCGATATATTGACCTCGCCGATCCGTGACCAGGATGAGATCGAGCGACGTGGTGAACAGGCGGTGGTGCCGTTCCGCCACGCGCAAGCGTTCCTGTTGCTCGGTCCCAAGCAGGCGGACGAGCTGCGCATAGAGGGCAGTCATGTCGAACAGCAACATCGACAGAACGAAGGTCGCCGCCAGAAGGCCGAAGATCCGGCCAGCATAAAAGCCGAGGTCGAAACGCCCGGCATTTAGCACCGCGCTGAGCCCCACTTCGAAGAGCCACGCGCATAATACAACCATGAGCCACAGGTCGAGAAGCGAGTGCGGCCGTCGTAGCCACAGGACGACAAGCGCGGCCGGGCTCAACAGCCAAACCGATGTCGTCACGAACATCATTGCGGAGGCATAGCGGTTGTTCGCCATGATTGCGGGCAGGACGTCGCGACCCGCCGTGGCAAGAAGCGTCAGCGCGCATACTGCCGCGACGACGACGACGACGCTCGCGGCCACAGCGGCGAGACTCGACCCGCGTGAGCCTACGGTTTCGCGTTCGGCGCCCTTTAGCAGGGCGTACGCGACGACGACGAGCGGAAATCCGCTGTGCCAGAACATGTAAAGCCAAGCGGTGCTCTGGGGTCCGGCATCCAGCAGCCCGGTCGGCGAAAACAGGCCCGGGAAGGTGAGCGCGTGCGGAACGATCATCGCGGCGGTAAATAGGTACCCGCTGGCGAGCACGAGCAGCGAGCGGGTACGCAGCAAGTTGTACTGCGCGAACAGCAGGATCGCGGTGATCAGATCACTGATGATGAGCGCCGACTCGTAGATCGGTATGAACGCCCATACCTGGAGCAGTGGCAGACGCGCGAACGGAATTACGCAAATAAAACTCGCGAAGGACAACACAACAACCGTGAGCGCCAGCCGGCGCTCGGGACGGTTCGCAAGTGCAGTCGAAATAAATATCTGTCGCTCGACGAGGACGCTGTGCATGATGTCGCTCTGAGCCGACGCTTGCATCACATCAATCTTTCCCACGCGGCAAACGCACGCGGCCGACCGATAAGCCCATAGATGGGATTAACCGATGAAGTTTCCATTTAGAACGATGACGGTAATGGTCACATGTCGAAGGCAATAAATAGAATTAGCATAGGCAATTCTACTTAGAACCTTTGTGCAGCGTGAAACCAAAAGCGCGGCAGCCAACTATGCTTGGCATAGGCAGGCCAAAATCCGGACCAACTGCATTAGGTGGCAATCCAATAATTAGGGCCGATGTCCGCTCAGGGTCGATGTTGTTGAAGAGGCAAAAATGAACCGATCGAGATTTTTGCCTATCCGCCCGTCGAAACGGGTTCTTCGCGACCCCATGCATCACAGAGACCTTACGAAGGTCACTGGTTGGAAATCGAACTGATCATTTGCCCCCACATCATTTTCGCGTCACCGCACGGGTGCCCAAGAAAGAATTCTTTCGCCCCCCGAAAAACCTTTTTCAACAGTATCGGGGTAAAGCGGACATTGTGCTGAAGGCTCAGTGGTGAAGGCTCATAACTTCCGGCGTATCTTTTTCAGCGACGCGCTCTTGACATGCGTCTCTATTATGGTTACACCACACTCCTCGCTCCTTTGAAGGACATGGCGCGGAGGCACATTGCGTCATGGGAGCGAGGGCGGTGCCCGCGGGCGGGTTTGCAGCCTGCTCCCGGGCGGCTTGGGCATCATGTCTCCCGGCATTATGACCGGGGCGGGAGGTGCATCCCTGGACTGGGACAGGCGAAGG
>Ga0307476_10000645_pt1 | contig 25350 bp, 17 predicted proteins | sample atmos_gasesECM2C_2_FD_203314 | JGI IMG/M metagenome (GOLD analysis project Ga0307476, IMG submission 203314) | Hardwood forest soil microbial communities from Morgan-Monroe State Forest, Indiana, United States - atmos_gasesECM2C_05 | ecosystem: Environmental > Terrestrial > Soil > Temperate...
GATCGGCTGCGGCGTGCCGGCCGGGGCCAGGATCGAGTTCCAGGTGTAGCACTCAAAACCCTTCAAGCCCTGCTCGTCCAAGGTCGGCAGATCCGGCATGGCGGCGAGGCGCTTCAACATGCCGGCGCCGAGCGCGCGCAGCTTGCCCGACTGCGCCAGCGGCAGCGCGGTCGGCGTCGCGTCGAAGGCAAGCGTGATCTGGCCGCCGAGCAAGTCGGTGTCCATCGGCGCCGAGCCTTTGTAGGGCACATGGGTGATGTCGAGCCCGCCGGCCATGGCTTTGAATTCCTCGCCGCACAGATGCAGAATCGAGCCGACGCCCGACGAGCCGTAATTGTATTTGTTCGGATTGGCCTTGATGAGCGCGATCAGGCTCTTGAGGTCAGTCACGCCCATCGAAGGGCTCACCAGCAACAGTGTCGGCGTCACGCCGACCCGCGCCACCGGCGCGAAATCTTTCACCGCGTCGTACGGCATGTGCTTGTACAAGCCGGGATTGATGGCGTTGGTGGACACGGTGGCAAACAACAATGTGTAGCCGTCGGGAGTCCCCTTGGCGACGAACTCGGCACCGATATTGCCGCCGGCGCCGGCTCTGTCCTCGACCACGAAAGTCTGGCCCAACAGTTCTCCCATCTTCGCCGACATGATGCGGCCGACGATGTCGGTCGGGCCGCCGGCGGCGAATGGTATGATCATCTGCACTGGGTGCGACGGAAAATTATCTGCGGCCTGCACGGCGGTGGCGGCAACGGCGATGGCGGCTACGGCGATAGCCGCGAGCCGATGATGTTTGCTCATGGAAATCCTCCCAGACTTCACAACCACGATAGCATTTCGCGGCGGACGCGAGCAGGCGCAGCGGCGGCTAAAACCGCGTCAGATCAGCGCTGCTCGGCTTCCAACATTTTGCCGAGGATGCGTTTGTAGCGCACGCAGCCGACGTCGACGGCGAGGATCACCGGATCGAGCCGCTCCTTCGCCTGTTCGATCACGCGTTGCTGCGCCTCGATCACCGGCGCGTCCTGCTCCTCGAATGCAAAGCGCCGCATCTCGGCGACTTTCTTTTGCAGGTCGCGGTTGAGCTCGTCTTCGGGCGTGCGCACGCCCCAGCGCACCGCGGTGAAGAAATAATGCGTCGAGCGGTCGTTCTCCGGCGTCAACAGATGGACGGCGTGATAGCCGGTGCCGGTTTCGGGCTCTGCTCCCATCTTGCAGATGCCGGTGAGCAGCCGCAGCGTCGACGGCGCCATCCAGCGCATCTTGGTGAACTTGTCGACCTTCGCCGGATGGTCCGGCCAGAATTGCGCGAACATGCCGGGCGGTGCCGAGTTGGAGGCGTGGCGTGCGACCACGACATCGTCGCCGTCAATCTCGTCCGTGATCTCTGACTCCACGGTGTCGGCGTTACCCAAAATGCCTTCGTGCAGATAGGAGGTGTGGCTCAGATCGAGCAGGTTGTCGATGATGAGCTGATAATTGGCCTTGATGACGATACTGTCGCGCTTGGTGGTGTGCAGTTCCGGCACGTTGTCGAGCACGCCGAAGTCGGGAATTTTGCTTTCGTCGGCCGGCCGATCGCCCATCCACACCCACACCGCCTTGTGCTTCTCGATGACGGGATAGCTTTTCACCCGCGCCCGCGGCGGGATGTTCTTGGTGCCGTGCGGGTTGCGCACGCAAGCGCCGCTGCCGTCGTATTCCAGGCCGTGATACGGGCACTGGATACGGTCGCCGCCGACAATCTTGCCCATGCTCAACGGCGCGAAGCGGTGCGCGCAGCGATCCTCGATCGCGGCCACGGCACCGTCGGCCTTGCGATAGAGCACGATCGGCTCGTCCATGATGGTGCGCGGCACCAGTTGGCCATCGCCGACCCCGTCGGACCACGCCGCCACATACCAGGCATTGCGCAAATAAGCGCCGCTGATCATCTCCTGGTGCGGTTTTGCGCCGTTTGCTTTTGCATGATCTGTCATCGATCCTCTCCTCGCGGCGCCGGGCAGGGTGGCATCCGCCGCAGTAGTTTTTCCCGTCGCCGCCGCGTAGGCTCAACGCTACAAGAGAACTCCCAAGGAGGAAACCATGGCCGCAGCCGCTTCGCTTGCCGCGCTTAAGTCCCGCTTCATCGACACCGAACAGGTGCCGTGGATCGAGACCGCGCCGGGCAACAAGATGAAGGTGATCTATCACGATCCGGCGACCGGCATGCTGACTATTCTGTCCAAGCTCGAGCCCGGCTCGGGCATCCCCGCCCACGTGCACGAGGATCTGGAACAGACTTTTGTGCTCGAAGGCTCGCTGGTCGACGACGAAGGCGAATGCACCGCCGGCAATTTCGTCATCCGCGCCAAAGGCAGCCGCCACGCGCCGATAGCGCCGAACGGCTGCACCATGCTGGTGTTCTTTTTAAAGCCCACGGAGGGACTGAAGAAGGCGTTGCTCAAGCCTGCTTGAGCGATCGATCTGGAGAACGGACGCGCGCTTGGCGACTGGGAGACGACACAATGCTGAAGACGCCGCTTTGTGATCTGTTCGGAATCGAGGTGCCGATCATTCTGGCGCCAATGGGCACTTGCACGTCCGCGGAGTTGGCGGCCGCGGTGTCCAACGCCGGCGGCCTCGGCGGCATCGGAACGCTGTTCCGGGCCACCGCCGCTATCAAGCGCGACATTGACGTGGTGAGAACGCTGACGCGCCGACCTTTTGCGGTCAACCACATTCCGCAGACACTGGACGCCGACGCGTTTGCCTACACGCTGGAGGCGCGGCCGGCCGTGATCTCCTTCACGCTCGCCGACCCCGGCGATTTGGTGCGGCGGGCCCATGATGTCGGAGCGCGCGTGATGGTGCAGGTCACGACGGTTGCGCAAGCCGTGCAGGCCGCCGAGCGCGGTGCCGACGCGATCAGCGCGCAAGGCAGCGAGTCGGGCGGCTATTGCGGTGACGTCAGTACCATGGCGCTGGTGCCGCAAGTCGTTGACGCAGTCTCGCCCGTTCCTGTCGTGGCGTCGGGCGGCATTTTCGACGGCCGCGGCATCGCGGCGGCGCTCATGCTCGGCGCGGCCGGCGTCAATCTCGGTACGCGGTTTATCGCCTCCATCGAAGCTCCGGCCCCGAAGGAGTGGAAAGAGGCCATAACCGCGGCCCAGTCGGAGGATGCGATCAAGGTCGAGGTTCTCAACGACATTAGCCCTCTGCCGGGCACGGCGGGTTTCGGCACCGTCCTGCGCTCTCTCCATACGGCTTTCCTCGATGAGTGGGGCGCGAAGCGCGAGGAGGCGCGCCGCGAGCGCGATCGCCTGCGGGGTCAGATCGTCTCGACGACCCAGGCGGGCCGTCAACACGAGTGTTTGCTCACGGCGGGTCAGACCGTCGGCGGCATCAACGAAATCCTTTCGGTCGGCGAGATCATGCGCAGACTCATGGCCGAGACCGCGGCGGCGCTGGCCCGGGCGCCGGGCTTGGGCGAGGCGACTTCGCAGCGGGCAAGGACCGTCGCGGCAAGAATGTAAGTGCCCGAGGACCTCTGCGATGCCCCTTGCTCCAAAGCTGGCGGCGCACGGCGCCGAAATTCCCGCCATCGGTTTCGGCACCTCCGGCATGGGCGACGTCCGCGCCGAGCATATCGCCACCGCGCTCAAGGCCGGCTATCGCCACATCGACACCGCGCGGAAGTACGGCACCGAGCGCACGGTCGGTGAGGGCATCCGCGCTTCCGGCGTGCCGCGGCAAGATATTTTTCTGTGCACCAAGGTGTCGCACGAAAATCTGCACGCCGCGGATTTTGCGCGTTCCGTCGATGCCAGCCTGACTGCACTCGGTGTCGACTATGTGGATCTGCTGCTGGTGCACTGGCCGGAGAAGAACACGCCGCTTGCCGAGACCATGGCGGCGCTGGCCAAGGCGAGGCAGACCGGGATCGCCCGCCATATCGGTGTCGCTAATTTCAACATCGCCATGCTCGACGAGGCGATCCGGCTCTGCCCGGAGCCGCTGGCGACCTTGCAGGCCGAGTGTCACCCTTATCTCGACCAGACCAAGGTGATCGAAGCCTGCCGCCAGCGCGGACTGGTGCTGACCGCCTATTGCCCGCTCGGCCGCGGCCGGTTGCAGGGCGATTCTGTCCTTGCCGATATCGCGCGGCGCAGCGGCAAGACTTTTGCGCAAGTGGCGCTGCGCTGGCTGATCCAGCACGGCGTCATCGCCGCCATTCCGCGCTCGTCGAATGCCGCGCGCATCGCACAGAATATCGACGTGTTCGATTTCACGCTCAGCGACGATGATATGCGCAGGATCGGCGCGCTCAACCGGGCGGACGGCCGCATCGCCAATCCGATCGGCCGCGCGCCGGAGTGGGATGTTTAGCGCGCGTTCAAAAGGATCATCCTCGATCCAAATAATATCGACGCCTCAGACGGATTGGTCGAGGAGCGCTTTGGCATCGTTGAGATCGGCCGTCTCGAAGCCTTCGGTAAACCAGGAATAGAGGGGCTGCAAAAGGCGCAGCACGTCCTGCGGTCGTCTCTGCCGGCCGTATAATCGAGCAAGACTCAGCGCAGCCCGCAACTCGAGCGATTTGGCATCACGGCCGCGTGCAACGGATAGTGCGTCGTTGTACAATTGCTCGGCGCCGGACAGGTCGTCGGGATTTTGCGCCAGCCGCAAGTCGCCTCTGGCACGCAGGATCTCGGAGGTCCAAATCGGCTCGCGCTTTTGTCCGATCGTGCGCTCCATGGCGGCGCTCGCCGCTTCTATGTGACCGCCGAGCAATTCGGCATCAATCAACGCCACTGTGAAAAGCGGCATCAGCACCGCCGCGGTCTTCCGATAGCTGTCGATCGCAGCGCGCAATTCGGCCAAGCCCGTTTCGCGCTGTCCCGACTGGGCCAGGGCCCAGCCGCGCAGAACTGCGCCAACGGCCAGATATTGCGCGAGGCCCCGATCTCGGCTCAAGGCGATGAGCCGTTCCGCCACGTCGAGGACAACGGCCGGCTCGCGCCGCAGCAAGTGGACGACGCCGCTAAACCACAGGCCGTGACCGAGGCTTGGCGGGTGCTCCAGCGCGTTGGCGAACGCGATGCTTTGCCGGGCGCTCTGCGCCGCCTGATCGGGAAATCCGAGTGCCCAGTACGCGATCCCATCTTGCCCGGTACCGCACACCGCCGGATCGTGGCCGCCGTAAAGCAGCGCGTGCCGGCCGTGCTTTTCGCGATCGTAGAGCTTCAACCCCTGCCGCACGTGCTCCTGCGAGCCGGCGAGATCGCCATCGAACACCAGCGTCGCCCACGCGGCGTGATGGGCCTGCAGCACCAGGCCGGGATCGCTCAACGGTTCGGCCACGCGAAACAATTCGTCGACCAAATGCCGGCGATGACCGTGCTCGTCCGTCTGGCCGAGTGCAAGCCACATTCCCCACAGCGCCGCAAACAACGATCGGCTGTCGTGCAACGCCTCGCTCAGTTCCTGCGCCCGGCGATAGGCTGCCTGCGCTTCGGGCGCGCCGAAGCCGCGTGTCGCCATCACCGCCGGACCCAGTGCCAGCTGCAATGCGAGCTCAAGGCGCATGCGTTCGTCGCTGTTCGGCTGCGCCGTCAATATCTCGACGCCGCGGCGCAATTGCGCCGCCGCCTCGATATTCGCCGAACGTGCCGCGGCGCGCCGGCCAGCTTCGAGCATGAACGTCGCCGCGCGCTGGAACTGGCCGGCCTCGGCCAGGTGATAGGCCAGGATTTCCGGCTCGCGCTCAGCCCGATCCGGCGTGCGGGTCTCGATCGCCGCTGCGATGCGTTCGTGCAGCGCCTGCCGCGGCCCGCGCAGCAACGTGCCGTAGGCGGTGTCTTGCACCAGTGCGTGTTTGAATTGGTAGTCCGCGGTCGGCGGATTGCCGCGCTGAAAGACAAGTCCCGATGCAACCAGCCGCTCAAGCGCGGCGCGCGTATCCGCTTCGGGGCGCGATGCCGCCGCGGTGACAATGTCGTAGGAGAATTCACGCCCGATCGCCGCTCCGGTTTGGGCGATCTCGCGCGCCTCCGGCCCAAGCCGATCAAGGCGCGCCATCAATGAGGCCTGCAACGTCGCCGGCACTGCGGCGCGGTGACCGGGGATCGACGACAACGCGTTACGGGCGCCGCCGGGACCGTCTGCGCTGGCGCTTTCGAGGATCGCTTTCGTCACTTCCTCGAGAAACAGCGGCACGCCATCTGTGCGCGCGACGATTTCTTCAAGGAGGTCGGCCGGAAGCTCCGCGGCATTTCCGGTCAGCTGGCGCACCAGCGCCTCGCCGTGACGCCGGCCAAGCCGCGGCAAGGTCATCATCGTTACGTGCGGCTGCCCGATCCAGGGTGGCTGAAATTCCGGCCGAAACGTCGCCATGAGCAGCACCGGCAGGTTCTCGACGCGGGCCAGAGTGCGATCGAGTAATTCGCGCGAGGTCGGATCGATCCAATGGATATCCTCGAACACCATCAGCAATGGCTGCTGCCGCGCCGCGGCTTCGAGCGCGCGCGTCAGCAAATCGAACGTCTTCTCCTTCTTGCGTTGCGGCGTCAGTTCCGCCATCGATTTTGTGTCGGCGCCGGGAAGCGACAGCAGATCGGCGAGCAGCGTAACGCCGTCATCGGGCATGCCGGTTTTGGCCGCCATGTCGCTGAGCTTTCGCAGCCGCGTCGACGCGTCGTCGCCTCGGGCAAAGCCGGCGGCGCGCTCCAAGTGACCGATGATCGGATAGAAAGCGCTGTCCTGGTGATGCGGCGAGCAGAAGTAGCGCAGCCGCCGGTGCGGTTGTGGGGCGATGCATTCCTCCACCGCTTCTGTCAGGCGCGACTTGCCGATGCCCGGCTCTGCGGAGATCAGGACGGCGCGCCCCTCGCCATTTTTTGCCTGCTCCCAGCGGCGCAGCAGCAGCTCGATCTCCTCATCGCGGCCGACCAGGGCCGTCGACCGCGAGCGCAGCGCTTCGAACCTGCTGCCGGCTTCGCTTTCGGTCAGCACCTCGAAGGCGCGCGGCGTTCCGGCAAATCCCTTGAGCGATTGCGGTCCGAGATCGCGCAGCTCGAACAGGCCGCCGACATGGCGGCGGGTCGCCTCGGCGATGACGATGCCGTTCGGCGCGGCCAGCGCCTGCAAGCGCGCCGCCAAGTTGGGCGTCTCGCCGACGACCGCCTGTTCTTGTGCGGCGCCGGCGCCGATCAGGTCGCCGACGACGGCAAGCCCGGTGGCGATGCCGAGCCGGACTTGAAGGCGCTGCGGCAGATCGAGATGCGCAACCGCCCCGACGATCGCCAGTCCGGCGCGGATTGCCTGCTCGGCATCCTCCTCGTGGGCATGCGGATAGCCGAAATAGGCCAAAATACCGTCACCCATGTATTTTGCGACAAAGCCGCCGAACCGGGTCAAAACCTCGGCGGCGCGGCCGTGATACTTGGCGATGATTTCGCGCAGGTCTTCCGGGTCGAGCCGCGTCGCCAATTCGGTCGAACCGACCAGATCGCAGAACATGATGGTGAGCAGGCGCCGCTCGGCTCCGGCGGGCTCGGCCGGCACCGACTCAGCGGCGGCATCTGCGGCGCTCGCCGGCGGCGGCGCCGCCGCCGCCGCCGCGGCAGGACTGTCGTGGAGCGCCTTAATGGCGGCGAGCAATTTGCGCCGATGCCCGATCGAGGCGACGCCGAGGCCGATAAGGTCATCGGCCGTCAGCTCAGGCAGGATGTCATGGTCGATATCATTGTCGTGGAAGGCTTTCACGTATTGCTCGAGCCCCAGCTCCTTCAACCAGTCGGCAATCGTCGTCGACATCACTCGTTCTCGCGCAGCCAACTCTTGCAGGCCCCCTGTGGCCGCGTGACAATATAGCAAACCAGCGGAGTGCAGCATGTCCACGGCGCCGAAATACTTCATGTACTTTCCCGGCAATTACCGCTGGTCGGCGGCATTCGTGAACATGCTCGGCACGGCGCCGTTCGGCGGCGCCGATATGAGCGAGTTGCACCAGATTGGCCGCATGCTCGAGGGCAAAAGCGGCGATGATGACGAGGCTTGGTTCGGCGCTTGCGTCACGGTTGCGGATATTGTGCGCGGCCGCGCCGACAAATTTCGCGCCGAAAATTATCCGGTGGCGGCGGCGCCGTTCTATCTGCGCGCCTGTCACTATTATCAGATGGGCGAGCGCTTCCGCACGCCGAAGGACGCGCGTGCGCTCGATGCCTATCGCACCGCTGTGGAATGCTTCCATCATTTCGCCGCGCTGTCGGGAACCAAGATCGAAATCGTCGACGTGCCGTTCGATGGCAGCAAGCTGCCGGGCTATTTCGTGCCGGCGCAGAACACGAAGTCTGCGCGCCCGCCCTGCGTCGTGTTCTTCGACGGCCTCGATATCACCAAGGAGATTCAGTTTTTGCGCGGCGTTCCCGACCTCGTCCGCCGCGGCATTTCGGTTCTGGTCATGGACGGCCCGGGCACCGGCGAGGCGATCCGCTTCCGCGGCATGCCGCTGCGTCACGACTACGAGAAGGCCGGCAGCGCCTGCATCGATTATCTGCAGACGCGCGGCGACGTTGACGCAAAGCGCATCGGCATCGTCGCCATCAGCCTCGGCGGCTATTACGCGCCGCGTTGTGCCTCGCTCGAGCCCCGCTTCGCCGCCTGCATCGCTTGGGGCGCGATCTGGGATTATTACGGCACCTGGAAGAAGCGCATCGATGCCGGCTTCAAGGCGTCGATGTCGGTGCCCGGCCACCACATCATGTGGATTCTTGGCGTCGATACGCTCGACGAAGCGCTGAAAAAGCTCGAGCCGTTCCGGCTCGACGGCGTGGTGCAGCAGATGCGTTGCCCGTTTCTGGTGGTGCATGGCGAGGACGACGAGCAGATCCCCCTCAAGGATGCGCAGGCGCTCTATAACGCCAGCGGCTCGACGGACAAGACGTTGCGCGTATTCACCGCGGCGGAGGGCGGCGCACAGCACTGCCAGCGCGACTATCTGTCGCTCGGCACCGCCACCATGTGGAATTGGTTCGAGGACAAGCTGCTGCGGAGCTAGGCGCTTCGCTCATAAGTCTTCAGTGCCCCGCGCAAAATCTCCCGCGAGGGCTCCGAGCCGTCGACCAGGCGGAGGGTGCGGCGCTTGATCTTCCAGCCCGTGGCGGTGCGGGCGAGCTCCCACCGGTTGGTCACCACCCGGTGGATGTGATAGCCGCGCGAACTGCCGTGATTGGGAACTTCGATCGATTCGCCGGATTTATATGGCGCCAGGATTTGCAGATACGACGTGACGATAGCCTGATCGCCATCCAGCGCGATGTGCGGTAGCCCGGTAAAGTGGGCGAGCCCGCCGGCGATTGCGGCTTGGTGGCCGGGGCTTTTCAGGCTCGCGGCGATCGCCTTGTTGCCGGTCGCGCCCGACAGGTCCGGGCCGCGATCGAATACGCCATCCTCGGTATAAACGGCTTCGGCATAATAGTCGGCTCCGGTATCGGCAGACGGCGGATGGCCGGCAATAAGATTATAGATTTCCAGCCGATCCTCGACGGCCCGAACGCGTTGTTCGAGGGTGCGGTTCTCTCCCACCATGGCTTTTCCCTTAAATTGTGACGCGGCCGACTATGGCCCAGTCATGACGGTGCAGTATCATAGCCGTGAGTAATTTTCGCGCTGTACGTCCCGGTAAAATCTGGCATCGTTACGGCGGTGAGGAGGGGCTGTTCATGCGTTCTGGCGGCGAAGTTGATCGCCGTTCGTTTCTCGTTGGCGCCAGCGCCGCGGGCGGCGGCTTGGTGCTCGGCTTAGCCATACCGCTCAGCCGCGCCGGCATAGGCGGCGCTGAAGCCCCCTGCGACATCAACTGTTGGGTGTCGATCGCGCCCGACGACACGGTGACCATCCGCATCGCGCACGCCGAAATGGGTCAAGGCGCCATGACGGCGCTGGCCATGCTGGTTGCCGAAGAGCTCGAATGCGACTGGGCCAGAGTCGGCACCGCATTCGTGTCGCCCGGCGAGAATTTGCGCCGCAATCGGATCTGGGGCGACATGTCGACCGGCGCCAGCCGTTCGGTCGCGTCATCGCAGTTTTATTTGCGCCGCGCCGGCGCCACCGCGCGCGAAATGCTGATCGCCGCCGCGGCGTTGCGCTGGAATGTGCCGGCGTCGCAATGCGCCGCGCAAAACAGCGTCATTACCCACGCCGCGAGCGGCCGCAGCGTGACCTTCGGGGCCGTCGCCGACGGCGCGGCCAAGATCGAGCCGCCGGCCAACGTCGCGCTGAAGGATCCGCGCGATTGGAAGCTCGCCGGCACGCCGCGGCGTCGTCTCGACCTGCCCGACAAAATCACCGGGCAGCCGGTCTTTGCCATCGACTTGCGGCTGCCGGACATGCTGTACGCCGCTGTGATCCACTGCCCGGTGTTTGGCGGCACGCTGACGGCGGTCGACGAAAATTCGATCGCGGGAATGAAGGGCGTGCGGCGCATCGTACGAATGCCGGACGCGGTGGCGGTGGTGGCCGAATCCTGGTGGCAGGCCAAGCGCGCGTCGGAAGCGCTGCGGATCGACTGGAACGACGGCGGCAATGGCACCATGTCGAGCGCCGCGATCGAGAAGCTAGTGCGCGAGGGACTTCATGCGCCGTCGGCCCAAGTCGCCCGCAGGGACGGCGACGCTGCCGCCGCACTGGCGGGCGCGGCGCGGCGCATCGAGGCGGAATATGCCGTGCCGTTCCTGGCGCACGCGACCATGGAGCCGCAGACCTGCACCGCGCACGTGAAGCCCGACGGGGTCGAGGTCTGGGCGCCGTCCCAGGATGCAATGACGACATTGGTCACGGCCGCGGTCGCCGCCGGCGTCGCGAACGACAAGGTGACGGTGCACCAGATGATGCTCGGCGGCGGTTTCGGCCGGCGCAACGCCGTGCAGGAATTCGTCCGCGAGGCGGTGCTGATCGCAAAGGAAGTCGCCCAGCCGGTCAAGATGGTGTGGAGCCGCGAAGAGGACATCGCCCACGATCTGTACCGGCCGTTTGGCATGGCGCGTCTGGTCGGCGGCCTCGATGCCGACGGCATGCCGATCGCGCTGACGATCCGGCTTGCCGGGCCGTCATTTGTGGCCTCGCTGGTGCCGGCGTTCGGTCCCGACATCATCGACCGCAGTTTTGTCAGCGGCCTTAACGACGAAATGCCTTATGGCCTGCCGAATTATCTGCTCGATGTGGTGTTGCGCCCGACCGAGGTGCCGCTCGGCGCTTGGCGCGGCATCAACTACACCCAGAATGCTTTCTACCGGGAAAGTTTTATCGACGAGATGGCCCATGCCGCCGGCGCCGATCCCTACCAGTTCCGCCGCCGCTTGCTGCGCGGCAGCCCGAAAAATCTCGCCGTGCTCGACGCCGCGGCGCAGAAAGCGGACTGGGGCTCGCCGCCGCCGCCCGGCGTGTTCCGCGGCATCGCTGTCAATGCTGCCTGCGACAGTTATTGCGCCCAGGTGGTCGAACTGTCGGTCGACGACGGCCGCATCCGCGTGCATCGCGTCATCGTGGCGATCGACTGCGGTTATGTGGTCAATCCGCTGTCGGTCGAAATGCAGATCCAGGGCGCCATCGTCTACGCGTTGACGGCAGCCCTCCACGGCGAGATCACCATCAAGGATGGCGCCGCCGAGCAATCGAACTTCAACAATTACCAAATGCTGCGCATGGCCGATGCGCCGGAAGTGGTCAGCGTGATCGTGCCGAGTGGCGATTTCTGGGGCGGCGTCGGCGAGCCGCCGGTGCCGCCGCTGGCGCCGGCCTTGTGCAATGCGATCTTCGCCGCCACCGGCCAGCGCATCCGCGCGCTGCCGGTGAAGAACCACGATCTGCGCTCGATCTGAGCCGGGCGGAGGCGGCGCCGTCGTATTCGGCCGAAGCTATTCGAGATCAGATACACGTCGGCCTGGAAAGCGACCAAGACCGCCATCCGACCAGTAGGCAGCTTTCCCAAAGGCGGGCAGCCAACTACCCTTGCGTTCAAGGGGACCTCGGGAGGAAGCGATGAGCACCACAGCATTGGTGAGCCCGTCCGGCGACGAGCCGCTCGATTTGGCGGACATGCGGCGGCGGATCAGGGCTATTTTCATCGGCTCGATCGGTAATCTGGTCGAGTGGTACGATTTCTACGCTTACGCCGCCTTCGCGCTTTATTTTGCCGGCGCGTTCTTCCCGAATTCCGATCCCGTCGTGCAGCAGCTCAACGCCGCGCTGCTTTTCGCGGCGGGATTCCTGGTGCGTCCCTTGGGCGGGTGGCTATTCGGATATCTGGCCGATCATCGCGGCCGGCGCGGCGCCTTGATGCTTTCGGTTTCGCTGATGTGCTTCGGGTCGCTGATGATCGCGGTGACGCCGACTTACGCGTCGATCGGAATTTATGCACCGATCCTGCTCGCGGCCGCGCGCATCCTTCAGGGCTTGAGTCTCGGCGGCGAATACGGCACCAGCGCGACGTATCTGACCGAAATGGCCGACCAGCGCCATCGCGGCTTCTATTCCAGCTTTCAATACGTCACCTTGATCGGCGGCCAGATCTGCGCGCTGCTGGTTCTCCTGGTCCTGCAAAAAGTCTTTCTGACCGGCGAGGAAATCCGCGCCTGGGGCTGGCGCATCCCGTTCTTCGTCGGCGCTCTGTTGGCGCTGATCGCGCTCGTCATGCGGCGCACCCTGCAGGAGACCGACGCTTTCGAAGCGGCGAAACAGGTCGTGAAGCGGACATCGTCCTTGCGCGCGCTGATGCGATATCCGCGCGAGGTTTTGCTCGTGGTCGGGCTGACCGCGGGCGGCACCGCCGCGTTCTACACCTACACCACCTATATGCAGAAATTTTTGAAGCTCTCCGTCGGCCTTACCGACGATCAGACCACGATGGTGACATTGAGCGCGCTGGTCTTCGGCATGATCCTGCAGCCGATCTATGGCGCAATCTCGGACCGCATCGGCCGCAAGTGGCTGCTGATCGGCTTCGGCGTCAGCGGCGTGCTGTTTACGATCCCGCTGCTCACGACGCTCCAGTCGGTCAAGGGCCCGTTCGCCGCGTTCCTCTTGATCGCGGCGGCGTGGATGATCGTGTCGGGCTACACGTCGATCAACGCGGTGGTAAAAGCCGAGTTGTTTCCCACTAACATCCGCGCCATCGGCGTCGGCCTGCCGTATGCTCTGACGGTTTCGATCTTCGGCGGCACCACCGATTCGGTGGCGCTGGGATTCAAATCGATCGGTCGCGAAACCTGGTTCTATTATTATCTCACCGGCATGATCGGCATTTCGCTCGTGGTCTATCTATTCATGCGCGACACCAAAGCCGATTCGGCGATGCATCGTCACGAATGACTGAGAGATACCGCTCGGTCAGAGAATGCCGTTGCGATCGACGGCGGATAGAGATCGGACTTACGTCCGATTTCTCTTAGTGCTTGCACTTGATCGTCAGCGGCATGCCGCCCTCCGGCCGCAATGTCACGCGCAACAGCGGCCAGACGTTTTTGTCCGGGGCGAGCTTGAAGTCGAAGTTCTTGACGATGGTGGCGAGGATCAGCGTCGCCTCCTGCAGCGCGAAGGCCGAGCCGATGCAGGTGCGGATGCCGGCGCCGAACGGCAGATAGGCGTAGCGGTCGATCTCGTTCTTCGCCTTGCCGAGGAAACGGCTCGGATCGAACATATCCGGCTCGCGCCAATGCATTTCATGCCGGTGCAGCACATAGGGCGCGATCACCACCAGCGAGCCGCGCTTGACCTTCTCGCCGCTGAGCTCGTCCGGTCCCATCGCCACCCGGCTGATGGCGGCGATCGGCGGATAAAGCCGGATCGCTTCGTCGATGACGGCGCGGGTCTCGGCCAGCCGGTCGGCGAGGCCTGTGATCGGGCCGCCGATCTCGCGCTGCGCCTCGGCTTCGACGCGCGCGCGCCATTCGTCCGATTGCGACAGCAGGAACAGCGACCAGGTGATGGTGTTCGCCGTGGTCTCGTGACCCGCGGCGATGAAGGTGAGGATGTTGGAGCGCACCTCGGCCTCGGTCATGCCCCGGCCGGTTTCCGGATCGAGCGCGCCGAGCAGGAGCGTCAGGATATCGTTGGCGGCGTCGCCGGATGTGCCGTTGAGGCGCCGGCGTCGCGTGGCGATGATCTCATCGATCGCTCGCTCGAAAAACCGCAAGGTCGAGCGGACGCGCAAATGCGAAAGCCGCGGCACCGACGGCGGCAAGCCGATCAGGTCGAGCGGGTCGATCTTGCCGATAGTGTTGAAATAGACGCCCATCGCATCGCGGAGTTCTTCCGCATCGCGGCCGAAGCCGTCGGAGAAGATCGTTCGCTCAAGGACGTCGAGAGTGAGCCGCGATGCTTCGGCGGCGACGTCGATGGTGGCGCCATCCTTGGCGCGCCAGCGCGCGGTCAGCGCGTTGGCGGCGTCCATCATCGCCGGCGCGAAATCCAGAATGGTTTTGCGCGCGAAGACCGGCGCCAGAATACGGCGCTGGGTCCGCCATTGCTCGTTCTCGGCGCTGAGCAGGCCGTCGCCGAGCCCGGCCGAGAGCACGCGGCGCTGGATCGAGTCCTTCTGGTAATTGCCGGCATTGTCGAGCAGCACGCGCCGGATGGCGGCCGGCTCATGGACCAGGAGAACGTGCTTGAACGGCAGGCCGCCGACCACGACCGGCTTTTCGAAATGTTCCCGCGCCCAGCATTCCAGCGGATTGCGCTTGAGCGTGGAAATCAGCCGCAGCGCGCCGAGCGGTTTGGGCTGCGGCACCGGCGCAGGGGGGCGGTAGCGGGAACCGGGCGGAGGAGGAGAAGGCTCAGCGTGCTCTAATGATCCATGCATGCTTCGCGCCTGCCCCTTGGAGCGCCCGAACACGCGCGCATCCCAGCCCAGCGCGCAACCGAAACTCGTTATCAATCAATCGACTGTGCGGGCGCTCTCACATGTTGTCAAGACTGCGGCGATGTCGACAAGGAAAAGTCCAAGTCGTCAACCGCATAAATTTCTACGCATGCAAAAGTTCCGCGCCGCCTCAACGGCGGCCGAACAATTTGTCGAGCAGCCAGAAATCAAGGCCGCTGCTATTGCGCTGATTGCGTTCGGCGGCGGTACCGGCAGCGCTTTCGTCGCTGCCGCGCGGCGCTTGGCTGACCGGCGGCGGTGCCGTGAACCAGCCGCCGTCACTCAGCCCCGGCAGCGTCGACGGCGCGACGCCTTGATGGGCGGTCTTCATGAATCGGCTCCAGATTTCCACCGGCAGGCCGCCGCCAACCGCCTTCTTGGTCGGCGAATTGTCGTCATTGCCGAGCCAGACGCCGGTGACGAGGTGCGAGGTGTAACCGACGAACCAGGCGTCGCGGAAATCCTGGCTGGTGCCGGTCTTGCCAGCGGCGAGCCAGCCGGGCAGGTCGGCGCGGCGCGCGGTGCCGTTGACCAAGGTCTCGCGCATCATCGTGTTCATCATGCCGACGTAACGTGCATCGATGATGCGGCCGAGCGGTTGCGTCGAGCGGGCATAAAGCGTCTTGCCATCGTTCGAGCGGATGCGCTCGACAACATGCGGCGCGACGGCGAGACCTCCATTCGCAAAGGTGGCATATGCCGATACCAGCTCGATGACGGAGACTTCCGAAGTGCCGAGCGCGATCGAGGCATTGGGCTCGAGCTTCGATTCGATGCCGAGCCGGTAGGCGGTGCGCACCACGGCGGCGGGGCCGACTTCCGTGGTCAGCCGCACCGACACCGTATTGAGCGAATTGGCGAGCGCCTGGGTCAGCGTCACCGGCCCGAGATATTCATGCTCGAAATTTTCCGGCCGCCAGCCCTGGACCGAGATCGGCTTGTCCTCGCGCACCGTGTCGGGCGTCAGCCCGTGTTCGAGCGCGGTGAGATAGACGAACGGCTTGAACGCCGAGCCGGGCTGGCGCCGCGCCGCTATCGCCCGGTTGAATTGGCTCTCGGCGTAATTGCGGCCGCCGACCAGGGCGCGCACGACACCGTCCGGCGTCATCGCCACTAGCGCACCTTGGCCGACGTCGAGCTTGTCGCCTTTCTGCGCCAGGACATCGTCGAGCGAATGCTCGGCCGCGGTCTGCAACGCCGGATCGATCGAGGTCTCGACCACGATGTCCGCCTCGACATGGCCGATGAGATCGTCGACTGCGTCCATCACCCAGTCGGCGACGTAATTGACCGAGCCGCCGCCGGACGGCTTTATCGCGCGCGCTGGTGTGATCAGCGCGCGCTTGGCGGCATCGTCGCCAATCATTTTCAAATCCGCCATCGCCGCGATTACCATGCCGGCGCGGCGCTCGGCGCCGTCGGGATTGCGGCTCGGCGCCAACCGCGACGGCGATTGCACCAGGCCCGCCAGCATCGCCGCCTCCGGCAGCGTCAATTTTCGCGCCGATTTGCCGAAATAGCGCTGCGCTGCCGCCTCGATGCCGTAAGCACCTGAGCCGAAATAGACGCGGTTCAAATAAAGCTCGAGGATCTGCGCCTTGGAGAATTTGTGCTCGAGCCACAGCGCCAGCACCGCTTCCTGCAGCTTGCGCGTCACCGTGCGTTCCTGGGTCAGGAACAAATTCTTGGCCAGTTGCTGGGTAATGGTCGAGCCGCCCTGCGCGGCGCCGCGATGCAGCACGTCGCGCACGCCGGCGCGCAATATGCCCCACGGATCGATGCCGTGATGGGAATAGAAGCGGCGGTCCTCGATGGCGACGAATGCCTTCGGCGCGTAATCCGGCAATTCGCGCAACGGCACTTCGGCGCCGCCCATGTCGCCGCGGGTGGCGAGCGTCGTGCCGTTGGCGCCGAGGATCAGCACTGACGGGGGGCGTTTGGGGATTTCCAGCGACTGGATCGGCGGCAGGTGGGCGCCGATCCACACCAACAGGCCGATGGCGGCGATTACCGCCCACAGCGCCAGCACCGCGCCCCAATAGATCAAACGGCCGAAGCCGGAGCGCCGCTTGCTGGCGCGCTTTTTCTGGCGCGGCGGCTGCGCCGGAGAGTCGTCGCGCTGGCGGCGTGCCGCCGGCGCACCGCCGCTGCGATCCTGCGGGCGCGGCCGGGCGTCGGCTTCGACATCACGCTTTTTGCCGGCCTGTCGCGACGCCATGCCCCGCCCCCAGCGCGAGAAACGCGCTGCCGGCCACGGTAGAGAGTGCGGTTTAAGGGGGGGTTACTTGGCATGAACCCTCCCCCCTTGTGCGCGGGAGGGTAGGGCGGGGGGTCGGGAGGTGATGTGAGAGCGTTGAAGCTTGCGCGTGACTTCACGACCCCTACCCCTGGCCCCCTGCCAAGGGGAGCGGAAGAAATCGTTACCCAGCCGCGGTTTCCTTCGCCGGCTTCGCCTCGGCGCTCGGCGCGGCGAACACTGTGATCAGCGGGCGCTTGATGGCCATCTGGCGGATCGGCTCGGAAATTTGCGCACCGAGGAGATCGGTGACGTAGAACACGTCGACCACGCGCTCGCCGAACGTCGCGACATGGGCCGAGGCGATATTGAGGTTGAGCTTCGACAGCGTTGCGGTCAGTTCGTAAAGCAGGCCGGGGCGATCGAGGCCGGTGACTTCGACCACGGTGTACCGCGCGGACCATTGGTTGTTGATGGTCACTTCGGGCTCGATGGCGAAGGCCTTGAGCCTGCCCTTCGGCGGCGCGCGCTTGGCCACCACGTCGGGCAGCTTGAGTTCGCCGCGCACGGCCTGCTCGATGGCATTGCCGATACGCGTGGCGCGGCGCGCCTCGTCCTCGTCGCGCTCGAATTCGCGCGAGACCGAGATGGTGTCGAGCGCAAGGCCGTCGGTCGTGGTGTAGATCTGCGCATCGACGATATTGGCGCCGGCCAGCGCGCAGGCGCCGGCGATGATCGACAACAGCCACGGATGATCGGGCGCGAACACCGTGAGCTCGGTGACGCCGCGCGAGGCGTCGAAGCCGACCGTGGTGGCGAGCCGCTTGCCGGACTCTTCGGTGGCGCGCACGAAACGCGCATGCGCCAGCTTGTGCGGCATGTCGACCTTGAGCCAATAGGCCGGATAGTGGCGCGCGATATAGGCGTCGAGCTTTTCCGCCGGCCAATCCTTGATCTCGGCGCGGAATTCCGCCTGCGCCGCGGCGACACGTTGCGCGCGGTTGACCTCCGAAAAGCCGCCGGTGAGCACCGGCTCGGTCTCGTAATAGAGCGTGCGCAGGAGTTGCGCCTTCCAGCCGTTCCAGACGCCGGGTCCGACGGCGCGGATGTCGGCCGTGGTCAGGATGGTGAGCAGCTTCAGCCGCTCCAATGACTGCGCCACGGCGGCGAAGTTCTCTATCGTTTTGCGGTCGGACAAATCGCGCGACTGCGCCACCGTCGACATCACGAGATGCACCTCGACCAGCCACGCGACGAGCTCAGTGTCGGCCGCAGACATGCCGAGCCGCGGACACAGCCGGCGCGCGATGCGGGAGCCCCCGATCGAGTGATCCTCGACGCGTCCCTTGGCGATGTCGTGCAGGAACAGCGCGACATAGAGCACGGCGCGGTGCTCCGGCTGGATCGTCCGCACCAATTCGTTGGCCAGCGTGAATTCGCGGTTTTCGCCGCGCTCGATCTCGTTGAGCACGCCGATGCAGCGCAACAGATGCTCGTCGACAGTATAGTGGTGATACATGTTGAACTGCATCATCGCCACGATGCGGCCGAAGGCGCGGACGAATTCGCCGAGCACGCCGGCTTCGTTCATGCGCCGCAGCACTGTCTCGGCGTCGTTCTTCGATGTGAGGATTTCCAGAAACAAGCGGTTGGCTTCCTTGTCCTCGCGCAAATCCTTGTCGATCAGCTTCAGCGAATGGGTGGCCAGCCGCATGGCCTCGGGATGGATGGCGAGGTTGTGTTTTTGCGCCAGATAGAACAGGCGGATCAGGTTGACCGGATCGCGGGCGAAGATTTTTGGCCCGGCAATGTTGATGCGATTGTTGTCGACGACAAAATCGTCGGTCTCGGTCAGCCGTTGCGGGCTGCGCGCCGGACGCAACCGCGCGATGATGCGGCTCAAAACCGGCGCCGGCATCGCCTGTCGCTCCTCCAGGCCGGCGCACAATATGGCGGTGAGATCGCCGACGTGCTTGGCGGTGAGGAAGTAGTGCTTCATGAAGCGTTCGACGTCGCGCAAGCCGGGATGCTCGGTGTAGCCGAGCCGCACCGCGATATCGCGCTGGATGTCGAACGACAGCCGCTCCTCGGCGCGGCCGGCGAGGAAATGCATGTTGCAGCGGACCGACCACAAGAAGTCTTCGCAGCGGCGGAACAAAGTATATTCATCGCGGTCAAACACGCCGCGCTTGATCAATTCCTCGGGCTCGCGCACGCGGTAGACGTATTTGGCGATCCAGAACAGCGTGTGCAGGTCGCGCAGGCCGCCCTTGCCGTCCTTGACGTTGGGTTCGACCAGATAGCGCGACTGGCCGGCGCGGCGGTGGCGCTCTTCGCGCTCGGCGAGCTTGGCGGCGACGAATTCCGGCGCCGTGCCTTGCACGACGTCCTTGTCGAAGCGCGTGGTCAGTTCCTCGTAGAGTTTGGCATCGCCGAGCAGATGGCGCGATTCGAGTAGTGTGGTGCGGACGGTCATATCGGCTTTGGCCTGGCGGATGCATTCGCTCACCGAACGCGTCGCATGGCCGACTTTCAGCCCCATGTCCCACAGGCAATAAAGCAGCGCCTCGGCGACGGATTCGCCCCAGGCGGTCTGCTTGTACGGCAGCAGGAACAACAGATCGATATCGGAGCCGGGTGCCAACAAGCCGCGGCCATAGCCGCCGGTCGCGACCACTGCCATGTGCTCGGCTTCGGACGGCGCTTGCGTCGGATAAATCTCGCTGCCGATGAACTCGAACAGGATGCGGATGATCTCGTCCTGCAGCTGGCACAGCCGCTCGGCGCAGCGGCGGCCATGGCGGTCCTTGAGCAACAATTGCTCGGCGCGCGAACGCGCTTGCGTCAGCGCCGATTTCAGCCGCAGCGCCACCGCGGTGCGCAGTTCGCGCTCGCGGCCGGCATGGGTTTTGGCCAGCGCTTTGAGATCGGCGACGATCGCGGGGCTGTCGATGAGTTCGACCTCGCTGCGCGGCGATCGTTGCGTGTCCAGCATCATTCTATCGGCATAGCGGAGGCGCGGTTCGCTGTCATCGCCCGCGCCGCGCCGGCCGCAACGGCCGCGGCGCTACGGCAAGGCACATTGGGAGTTTGTTCTAAAATATAGCGTGTCTTGAGTATTTAATTCCAATTGACGCTTATCGCCCCGTTTCCTAAAGAAGGAAATCCTACGGAGGACGTCATGCTGTCACGCCGTCAATTGCTTGTCTCCGCCGCTGCCGCAACCGTGATGCCGGCCGGCCTCGCGCGCGCTGCCGGAAAGCCTGCGGAAATCCGCATCGACTGGGCGACCTACAATCCGGTCTCCATGGTGCTCAAGGACAAGGGCCTGCTCGAAAAGGAATTCGAGAAGGACGGCGTCGGCATCCGCTGGGTGCAGACGTTGGGCTCCAACAAGGCGCTGGAATTCCTCAATGCCGGCTCGATCGATTTCGGCTCGACTGCCGGCTCCGCCGCGCTGCTCGGCCGGATCAACGGCAATCCGATCAAGTCGATCTACGTTTTCTCGCGCCCGGAATGGACCGCGCTGGTGACGCGCAAGGATACGCCGATCAACAAGATCGAGGATTTGAAGGGCAAGCGCGTCGCGGTGACCCGCGGGACCGATCCGCACATCTTCCTGGTGCGCGCGTTGCTCTCGGTCGGCTTGAGCGAAAAAGACATCCAGCCGGTGCTGTTGCAGCATCCCGACGGCAAGGTCGCGCTGATCCGCGGCGACGTTGACGCCTGGGCCGGCCTCGATCCGATGATGGCGGCGGCACAGGTCGAAGAGGGCGCGCGGCTGTTCTATCGCAACAAGGCGGCCAACACCTGGGGCATCCTCAATTCGAGCGAGGAGTTTTTGAAAAACTATCCCGATCTGACCAAGCGCGTGCTCGCGGTTTACGAACAGGCGCGCAAATATTGCCTGGCCAACTACGACGACGAAAAACGCGTCTTCATGGACGTGACCAAGCTGCCCGGTGCGGTCGTCGACATTCAGCTCAAGGAACGCACCGAGCTGACATTCAATCGCGTCGGCCCCGAGCAGCGCGACTCTATCCTGCAAGCCGGCCTCGCCTTGCAGCAGGCGGGCGTGATCCCGGCCAATGTCGATGTGAAGCAGACGCTCAACGATCTGGTCGACGACCGCTACGTGGGTGCCTAGCCGTCGTTGCGAGGAGCGAAGCGGCGAAGCCATCCTGTTCTGCGACGCCGCTCTGGATTGCTTCGCTTCGCTCGCAACGAAGGAAGGGGGCGTCCTACCACATTGATTTTGCGGCGGGCACAATGTCTCTTGTTGCTATGACGATTGCCGCCCAAAACGCTCGGAGCGAAGGCGCAGCGCATGAAACCGCCCCGGCGGAACCGACGGCATTCCGACGCCGGTCGCGGTGGCTGCGGCCGGCGCTCGGCTTGGCGCTGCCTGTCGGTCTGGCGGTGGCGTGGGAATTCATCGTGCGGATGGGCTGGGCCAGCGGCCGGCTGGCGCCGCCGCCTTCGGTCATCTTCGCGACTTTCGTCGATCTGGCGCGCACCGGCGAATTGCAGCGCCACACGCTGGTGACGCTGGGGCGGGTCGCCGCCGGCTTTGGCATCGGCGTGGCCGCCGCCACGGTGATCGGCGCCGCGGCCGGCTATTCGCCGCTGGTGCGCCGTCTGATCGATCCGAGCATCCAGGGATTGCGCGCCATTCCGTCGATCGCCTGGGTGCCGTTGTTCATTCTCTGGCTCGGCATTTTCGAAGCGTCGAAAGTGACGCTGATCGCGGCCGGCGTGTTCTTTCCGGTCTATCTCGGCCTGATGGGCGCGATCCAATCGGTCGATCGCAAGCTGGTCGAAGTCGGCCGTGCGTTCCGCCTGACTGATATTGAAATGGTGCGACGCATTTTGCTTCCGGCGGTGCTGCCGGCCTATGTGCTCTCGTTGCGCTCGGGCCTCGGGTTGGGCTGGATGTTCGTCATCGCCGCCGAGCTGATGGGCGCCTCCGAAGGCCTCGGCTATTTGCTGATCGACGGCCAGCAGCTCGGCAAGCCGGCGGAGATCGTCGCCGCCATCGTCGCCTTCGCCATCGTCGGCAAGGCAACCGACTGGCTGATCGTGCTCGCCGCCGCGCCGTTTTTGCGTTGGGAAGACGTGGTGCGGCAGGACTAAGTCGATGCTCGCACTCGAACGCGTCGGCAAAACCTATCCCAACGGCGTGCATGCGCTCGGCGGCGTGACGCTCGACGTCGACCTCGGCGAGATAGTCGCCGTGATCGGCGGCTCGGGTTCCGGCAAATCGACATTGCTGCGCGCCATCGGCGGGCTCGATCCGCCGAGCGAAGGCGCCGTGGTGCTCGACGGCGAGCGCATCACTGCGCCGCACGAAAAGATCGGCATCATTTTCCAGGAGCCGCGGCTGCTGCCCTGGCTCAAGGTCGCCGACAATGTCGGTTTCGGGCTCGGCGCCCGGCCGAGGGCTGAACGTGCCGCGCGCGTCGCCACCGCGCTCAAGCGCGTCGGGCTCACCGACAAGGCGGCGATGTGGCCGCGCGAATTGTCCGGCGGCCAGGCGCAGCGGGTTGCAATCGCTCGGGCGCTGGTGCCGCGTCCCGAAGTGCTGCTGCTCGACGAGCCGTTCTCGGCGCTCGATGCGTTTACCCGCGCCGATCTGCAGGACCACCTGCTCGATCTGTGGGCCGACGCCAAGCCGACATTGATCCTGGTGACCCACGACGTCGATGAATCCATCGTGCTCGCCGACCGGGTCGTGGTGCTGTGCCCGCGCCCCGGCCGCATCTTCGACGAGATCGACGTCGATCTGCCGCGGCCGCGCGACCGTCAATCGGCCGCCTTCGATTTCGTCAAGCGCCGCGTGCTCGTCGCGCTCGACCGCTCGTTGAACCGCGCCGCAGGGGCCGCCGAGGCCGAGCCGAAAGCGAACGCCGGTGCGGCGTTGTGGTGGTGACGGACGACAGACGACAGACGACAGACGACAGACGACAGACGACAGGATTGATCGATCCACCCTCTGTCATCCGTCGTCTGTCGTCTATATTCTCATACGACATTGAATTGGAAGGACTCGCCAATGGACGCCGCCGGGCTGCGCGCGATGCAGGCGCCGATCAAGGAACGCTACAAGGCCGACCCCAACGCCGGCTTGATCACGCTCAAGGCCAAAGGCGCGATCGACGACGCCAACATCGCCTGCAAGGTCGAGACCGGCCGGGCGCTGGCGGTCGCCGGCCTGCATCCGGCCACCGGCGGCTCGGGAATGGAATTGTGTTCGGGCGACATGCTGCTCGAAGCCTTGGTGGCCTGCGCCGGCGTGACGCTCAAAGCGGTCGCTACCGCGATCGATATTCCGCTCAAGTCCGCCACGGTTTCAGCCGAGGGCGATCTCGATTTTCGCGGCACGCTTGGCGTCGCCAAGGAGGCGCCGGTCGGCTTTGCGCAGATTCGCTTGCGCTTCGACATCGATACCGACGTGGCGCAGGACAAGCTCGATCAGCTTCTCAAACTCACCGAGCGGTATTGCGTCGTCTATCAGACGCTCAAAAATGGACCTCCGGTCGAGGTAAGCCTGAAACGGAAAAGCTAATCGCTTCTGCTCCGTTTACCGGCCCAGGCCGCTCCTTGTTCAGGCAGCGGCGTATCTCAGCTTGGTGCATCCATGTCTCCCGACTTTATTTTTTGGTACGAGCTGGCGCTGAAGATGGCGCTGACGGCGTTCATCGTCGTTATCGTCTCGGTCACGGTCGAGCGCTCCGGCCCGTTCATCGGCGCGCTGATCGCGGCGCTGCCGACCGCCGCCGGCGCAGCCTATCTCATCCTTGCTTTCGAGCATCCGCCGGACTTCATCGCGGCGAGCGCGGTCGGCAGCGCCGCGGCGGTCGCTACCGTCTCGATCTTCGCGCTCGCCTACACGGTGTTGGCGCAGCGCCACGGCCTCATTGTCAGCCTTGGCATTGCCATAGCGATCTGGTTCGTCGGCGCGGCGGCCTTGCGTTTTTTTGACTGGACGCCGCTGACAGCGTTCCTGCTCAATGTCCTGGTGTTCGGCGCCACCGTGCCTCTGAGTTGGCGTTACCGCACCTCGGGCCCGACGCCGAAATTCCTGCGCACCGTCTATGATATTCCGCTCCGCGCAATCACCGCCGCCATCGTGGTCGCCATCGTGACCACGGCGAGCCACAGCATCGGTTCATTCGTCTCCGGCGTGTTCGCGGTGTTCCCGATCGTGATGGCGAGCTCGGTCGTCATCCTGCATCCCCGCGTCGGCGGCAAGGCGACGGCGAGCATGTTTGCGCATTCGCAAATCGCCCTGGTCGGGCTGTGGCTCGGGTTTCTGGCGCTGCATTATCTGGTCGCGCCGGTTGGCGTGTGGCCGGCTTTGCTGCTGGCGCTCGGCGTCTGCGTCGGCTGGAGTTTTGCGCTGTGGCTGATGCGGGCGCCCAAGCGTCCGGCCTGAGCGTCAATCTTTTTTCGCCTTCGCCAGCTGTGTCTTGAGCGCGTAGAGCGCTTCCAGCGCCTCGCGCGGCGACATTTCGTCGGGATGCAGCGCGGCGAGCGCCTCGACGAGAGCGCTAAGCGCCTCGTCGCGTTGCGGCGCCGTGGGCGCGGGCCGCGCCGCGGCGAACAGCGGCAGGTCATCGATCAGTTTGCGCGCCGGCGAGGTGCGATCCTCGGCTTCGATTTGGGCCAGCACCAGCTTGGCGCGCTCGATGACAGTCGGAGGAAGTCCGGCGAGCTTGGCCACCTGGATGCCGTAGGAGCGGTCGGCGGCGCCGGGCACGACTTCGTGCAGGAACACCACGTCGCCGTGCCATTCCTTCACCCGCATGGTGGCGTTGTGCAGCCGCTTCAGCTTGGCGGCGAGCGCGGTCATCTCGTGGAAATGCGTGGCGAACAACGTGCGGCAGCGGTTGCTCTCGTGCAGGTGCTCGATGGTCGCCCAGGCAATCGACAGGCCGTCGAACGTCGACGTGCCGCGGCCGATTTCATCGAGGATCACCAGCGCGCGCTCGCCGGCCTGATTGAGGATCGCTGCGGTCTCGACCATCTCGACCATGAAAGTCGAATGACCGCGGGCGAGATCGTCGGCGGCGCCGACGCGGGAGAACAGCCGGTCGACCACGCCAATATGGGCGGCGCGCGCCGGCACGAAGCTGCCCATCTGGGCCAGCACGGCGATCAGCGCGTTCTGGCGCAAAAATGTCGATTTGCCCGCCATGTTCGGGCCGGTGACCAG
>Ga0307476_10000647_pt1 | contig 25322 bp, 25 predicted proteins | sample atmos_gasesECM2C_2_FD_203314 | JGI IMG/M metagenome (GOLD analysis project Ga0307476, IMG submission 203314) | Hardwood forest soil microbial communities from Morgan-Monroe State Forest, Indiana, United States - atmos_gasesECM2C_05 | ecosystem: Environmental > Terrestrial > Soil > Temperate...
GATTCCGACTACCTCGCCCGCAACCCGCGCACCGACCCCGGCTCCGAGCTCTCGCTGCCGATCACCGTCGCCGGCTCGACCTGGGGCGTGATGAACCTCGAGCAGCTCGACCCCGGCGCCTTCTCCGAGGACGACCTCCTGCTCGCCGACGTCGTCGCCAGCCAGGTCGGCGCCGCGATCCACCGCTGCCAGCTCGTCGACGAACTCGAGGGCGCCTTCCTGACCACGATCGGCGTCCTCTCCGATGCGGTCGAGCTGCAGGACGCCTACACCGCCGACCACGCCAACGAGGTCGCCGACCTCGCCATCGCCGTCGGCCGCCGAATGGGAATGGGGGGAGTCGAACTCGACCGGCTCCGTTACGGCGCCCTGCTCCACGACGTCGGCAAGATCGGCGTCCCCGGCGAGATCCTCCGCAAGCCCGGGCCGCTCTCGGACCGCGAGCGCGAGCTGATGGACGAGCACACCGCGATCGGCGCCCGCATGCTCTCCCGGATCCCCTTCCTGGCCCCGGTCGCGCCGCTGGTCCGCTCCGCCCACGAGCGCTACGACGGCGGCGGCTACCCGGACGGGATCAGCGGCCAGCAGATCCCGCGTGGGGCGATGGTGATCGCCACCTGCGACGCCTTCCACGCGATGACCTCGAACCGCAGCTACCGGGCGGCGATGGACCACGAGTCCGCGGTCGCCGAGCTCCAGGCCAACGCCGGCACCCAGTTCGACCCGGTCGTCGTCGACGCCCTGGTCAGCGAGCTGCGTTAGTCAGTCGGCGCCGCCGAGGTTGCCGAGCATCGCCTGTTCGGCCATCCGGATCAGGCCGAGGCCGCTGTGGGGGCGCATGTCGCTGCTGCGGACGCGGACGTGTGACCCGTGCGGGCCGACGACCTCGACGATCGTGCAGACGTCGCCGATCTCGCAGTCGTCCCCGTAGTCGTTTTCGATCGCCTCCATCTGCTCCGCCACCACCTGCCCCACCTTGCTCTGATCGAGCGCCATCCGCGCCCCTTTCGTCGAAATTTCGGTCCGCCCCTTCCGCAGTGACCATATGTGATCAGTATCACGCTCGGAGATATATCTGAGCGATATATAAAGGCGAGATGGAGTCGCTCAGCGCCACCGCCTACGTGATCCTCGGCATGGTCCGCACCGAGCCCCGCTCGGGCTACGAGATCAAAGCCGTCGTCGACGACACCACCCGCTTCTTCTGGGCCGCCAGCTACGGCCAGATCTACCCGGAGCTGAAACGGCTCTCCGAGGCCGGCCTGGTGGTCGGCGTCGACTCCCCCACCGGCGGCCGGCGGCGCACCGTCTACGAGATCACCGCCGACGGCGAGGAGGAGCTGAAGGCCTGGCTGCGCCAGCCCCCCGCGACATTCGAGATGCGCGAGGAAGGGCTGCTGAAACTGTTCTTCGCCAACGCCCTGCCGCGTGAGGAGGCGGTCGAGATCCTGCGCGCGATGCGCGCCTACCGGCTCGCCGCCAACACGAAGCTGCGCTCGATGGAGCCGATGGCCGAAGCGAAGGACGACCCCTTCCCGCTGACCGTGCTGCGGGGCGGAATCGAGTTCACCGAGTGGTTCGCCGACTGGTGCGAGCGGATGGAGGAGCAGATCCTCGCCTCCGCTCCCGAGAAAAGGAGAAGCTGATGTTCGACTCCCTCGCCCGCCTCGCCGACGGCCGTGCCCGCCGCGTAGGTCTGATCGCGATCGCCTTCTTCCTGCTCGCCGCCGCGCTCGGCGGCTCGGTCGCCAGCCGGCTCGACCCGTACGGCGCCGACGACCCCGCGACCGAAACGGTCAAGGCGCGCGAAGCCCTCCAGGACGCCGGCCTGCGGTCGCCGGCGGTGATCGCCGTGGTCGAAGACGCCCCGGTCGCCGCGCCGGCGACCCGCGCCCGGGTCGAGGCGCTCGAGAATCAGGTCCGCGAACGCTCCGACGTCGCCGTCGTCAGCGGCTACTACGACACCCACTCCCGCGCCTTCGTCTCCGCGGACGGCGACGCCACCTACTTCGCCGTCTCCCTGAAGCCAACCGGCGACAAGGCGGTTCAGGACGCCGGCGGCGAAATCGCCGACCAGCTCTCCGCCCATCCCGGGGTCGTCGTCGGCGGCTTCGCCGTCGCCCAGGAGCAGGTCAACAAGCAGGTCGAGAAAGACCTGAAAATGGCCGAGATGATCGCCTTCCCGCTGCTCTTCCTGCTCTCGCTGCTGTTCTTCCGCAGCCTCGTCGCCTCGGTCCTGCCGCTGATGATCGGCGGCCTCGCGATCGTCGGCACCTTCCTCATCCTTCGACTCGCCAGCGAGTTCGCCTCGATCTCGATCTTCGCCCTCAACCTGACCACGGCCCTGGGGCTGGGGCTGGCGATCGACTACAGCCTCTTCATCGTCTCCCGCTACCGCGAGGAGATCGCCAGGACCGGCCCCGGCCTGGCGGCGATGCGGCGGGTCCTCGCCACCGCCGGGCGCACCGTCTTCTTCTCCTCGCTGACCGTCGCCGCGGCGCTCGCCTCGCTGCTCGTCTTCCCCCAGCGCTTCCTCTACTCGATGGGCCTCGGCGGTGCCCTGGTGGCGCTGTTCGCGGCGCTGATCTCGCTGACCGTGCTGCCCGCGGTCCTCACCCTGCTCGGCAGCCGGGTCAACGCCGGCGCGCCGAAGTTCCTCCAGCGCCGGGCCGAGGCCGACGCGAAGCCGCAGGAGAGCGGCTTCTGGTACCGCCTCTCGCGCTTCGTGATGCGGCGCCCGATCCCGGTGGCGACGCTCAGCGCCCTCTTCCTAATAGTGCTCGGCCTGCCCTTCCTCGGGATCAAGTTCAACACCGTCGACCCGACCGTGCTGCCACAGTCGGCGAGCGCTCGCCAGGCCTACGACACGATCAGCGAGGAATTCCCGCCCTACCACGACACCCCGATCTGGATCGATTTCGAAAGCGGGACGCCGCAGCAGGCCAGCGCGGTCGCCGCCGCGGTCCGCAGCGTCGACGGCGTCGCCGAAGTGCTGCCGCCACAGAAGCTCGCTGGCGACGTGACAGCGATTCAGGCGATCTCCGCCAACCCATTCGCCTCCGACGCCAGCCAGACCACGGTGCGGGCGATCCGGGATCTGCCGACGCCAACCGGGAGCGAGCTGACTGTGACCGGCGCCAGCGCCGACTTCATCGACTTCCAGTCGAGCCTCACCAGCCACCTGCCGATCGCGCTCGCGATCATCGTCGTCGCGACGCTTGTCATCCTCTTCCTGATGACCGGCTCGGTGGTGCTGCCGGTGAAGTCGCTGCTGATGAACTTCCTCAACCTCAGCGCCGTCTTCGGGCTGCTGGTGCTGATCTTCCAGGACGGCCGGCTCGAAGGGATCCTCGACTACACCAGTCCTGGAGCGATCGAGCAGACGATGCCGATCCTGCTCTTCGCCGTCGCCTTCGGCCTCTCGACCGATTACGCCGTCTTCCTCCTCTCGCGGATCAAGGAGGCGCGCGACAACGGCGCCTCCGACTCCGAGGCGGTCGCGATCGGGCTCGAGCGGACCGGCCGGATCGTGACCGCGGCGGCGCTGCTGTTCGCGGTCGCGATGTTCGCCTTCGCCACCTCGCAGATCATCTTCATCAAGGAGAACGGGGTCGGCACCGCGCTCGCCGTCCTGATCGACGCCACCATCATCCGGGCGCTGCTCGTTCCGTCACTGATGGAGCTGCTCGGCAAGTGGAACTGGTGGGCACCGGCACCGCTGCGCCGCCTCCACGAACGCTGGGGAATCGGCGAGGGCGAGGTGCCGACGCCCGCCCCGACCCGCGCTTGAGCGGCTAAGTTCATTGGATCGACTCGACGCCGCCGTCCCAGCCCGCTGGATCGGAGCCGCCGGCCGTGCCGCCCGGCGAGGGCATCCGCCGTACGCAGATGGCCGGCGAGCGAACTCAGCTCGCCTGGTGGCGAACCGGGCTGGCGGCGCTGGCGGTCGCCCTCGGGGTCGGGCGGATCGTGCCCGAGCTCGACCCGACCGCGACCAAGTGGCCCTACGTCGTCGCCGGCGTCGGCTTCGCCCTCTGGGGAATCCTCTCGATCGCCTACGGCAGCGCCCAGCGAGCCGAGATCTACCGCGCCCTGCACGAGGAACGAGCGCTCGCTTCGAGCCCCTGGCCGGTACGAACGCTGACCTTCGCCGGCATTGGCCTTGGCTTGATTACCGCGCTGCTGATCTTGCTCGACTGAGCGCCTTCAGCCAGAACGGCCGCGTGCCGGTCGGCAATGCTTCTTCTTCGGCGGTTGCGGCAGCCGGGTTGAGGACGCTTTCTTCGAATCCGAGCACCGCCGGTTCGGCCCCGTAGCCGGGGGCTTCGAGCCCGAGCCGTTCGCTGATCGTCTTCAGCAGTGAGAAGTGGTTGTAGTAGGCGGTTTCGTTGACGACGCCGGCTTCGATCGTCGGCGAGAACAGCAGCATCCCGACCTTGCCGCCGCCCCCGGTCGGTTTGGTCGGCCCCGGCGGCGCTTCCACCGGCGCTTCCGGCGGCAGGTTCGGGTAGGTCGGGTAGAAGCAGCAGGAGCTGGTGTCGGCGAGGAAGCCGGGAAGGGCGCTGACCTGGCGGGCCTGGCTCGAGGTGATCACCAGCAGCCCGCCGTCGAGATAGGCCGGCGATTTGAGGATTTCCGGCACCAGCGGTTTGAGGAACTCTTCGATCCCAGCGGCGCCGCCGAGGCGGCCCGGTTCGCAGGGCGCCTCGGCGCCGGAGTGGCAGGCGTTGGGGACGATGTAGGAGAGCGCCGGGGTCTTCGCCGTGACCTTCTTCTTCAGGGCGGGCAGCAACTGGTCGAGACCGACGTCCGCGCTGGCGCATTCGGGGCCGTCGATCACCGAGTGCAGATAGACGAACGGGTTGCGCCAGGTCACGTAGTTGTCGCCGGGCACCGGCACCTGGCTGAGGTCGGGGGTGCCGAGCAGCGGGTGGCGGCAGGTCGCCGGCTGGCCGGCGGCGACGCCGTTGCCGATGTCCTCGACGTAGGCCCTCCAGGTCAGTTTCTTCGCCGCCAGCGCCGTCGTCAGGCTCGGGGTCGCAGCCGGGTAGACGCAGCCGTTGCCCTGGACCTGGCCTTCGGGCAGCGTGGCGCCGGGGGCGACGTCGGCGTAGTTCGGACAGTTCACCGCCGTTTCCGGCGTCGGCCCCTGGCCGCTGAGCAGCGCCAGCTGGTTGGCGAGGTCGCCCTTGGTCACCGCGTAGTAGTTGGGCAGAACCTCACCGAGCGCCGGCAGTTCCTGCGAGAGGTAGGGCGCGACCGAGGTTTTGCCAAAGGTTTCTTCGTAGCTGTTTTCGCCCAGCATGATCACGAAGACGTGTTTGATCTCGGTCGGTGGCGGCGGCGGTTCTTCCGGCAGTTCGAGCGGTTCTTCTTCCGGGACCACCGGTTCTTCTTCCGCCGGCGGCGCTTCGGCGACCACTTCCGGCGCCGCTTCTTCGACCGGCGCTGCTTCGACTTCTTCCGGTTCTTCTTCTTCGAATTCGACTTCTTCTTCCGGTTCCGGGGCGGCCTTGGGCGGCGACGGTTCTTCGAGCAGGATCGAGGTCAGGCCGGCGCTCTGGGCGAGCTGGCTGGTCGCCGACCCGATCACGACGCCGAAGGCGAGCATGCACATCACCGCGACCACCGCGGCGCGGGGCGAGGGCATCTTGACCCCGGCGAGGAAGCCGGTGCCGGCCTCGACGCTCGCCGATCCCGCCGCGGCCGCGGCACCTGCCGCCGCGCCGGCACCAACCGCGGCACCCGCTCCTGCGGCGCCCTTCCCACGCCCGCTCTCCGCCATCGGCTTGATCTGCGCCGCCACCGCCGCCGGCAGGTCACCGCGGCGCGCCCCGCAGGTGAGGCAGTAGCGCTGGCCCTCGACGCAGGCGGCACCGCACTCGGCGCAATCGCCGCGGCCGCTCGGCTCGCGGCGTTCGTCGTCCATGAAAGAAGCCACCTGAGGAGATTAAGGCTGCCCGGCGAGCGCAAACAAGATGTAAAAATTCCGAGTATCGGCACGCCTGCGCGGATGCCGCTGTTCACAAATCTTCAACACTTCGAGCCCGGCTCGGGAGAGAATGCGAACGTGACCGCTCCGGCAGATGGTTCGCCGACGCCGTTTCCGGCGCGCGAGCCCGATCAACACAGACCTCCGGCGGCGGTTCCCGACCCTGGGCTCAACCCGACCGATCCGCCGAGCCCGTCCTCGCCCTACGACGCTTCCAGCCAGCCGACCGAGGTGCACCCGACGCTGGCGGCGACGTCCTCCAGTGACCACTGCCCCTCCTGCGGCAAACCGCTCGCCGCCGACCAGCGCTACTGCCTCGAATGCGGTCACCGGCGCGGCGACCCGCGGCTGCCGTTCATGGACGCGGTGGTCTTCATGGAGGCGATCAACCAGCCGCAGACGCCGCCCCCCCCACCGACCTCCTCGGGCGGCGGCAAATCGAAGGGCATGTCGGCCAACACCTCGCTGATCGCCGGGATCGCGACCCTGGTGCTGGCGATCGGGGTCGGCGTCCTGATCGGACAGTCCGGCGACAACGGCACCAGCAACGCCGCCTCGCAGGCGCCTCAGATCATCAGGGTCGGCGGCGGTGGTGAAGGCGAAGAAGAAGCCACGCCCGAAGAAAGCGGCAAGAAGAACACCGGCAAGAAGGGCGGCAAGGAAAAGAAAGCCAACAACGCAGCCGCGAAAAAAGCGGAATCGAAGAGCGAAACCGGCAGCAGCGGGACCAGCAAGGCGGTCGAAGAAGTGCTCGAACCGAAAGTCCCGCAGGCGAAGCCGGAAGCGACGGTCGGCGAATCGTGTGACAAGGGCACCGCAGGGTGCAGTGACAACGGCAAGTTCGAAGGGAACTTCTTCGGCGAATGAAACTGACGGGATCACGCAAGGCGAAGCTCGGCCCGACGCGCAAGACGCCGCAACGACAGGCGCCGGCAGGGCAACCAGGCCAGCCGGTGGCAGCGCCGGGTGAGCCTACGGCCAACACGCTCAACTCGGCCTATGGCGAGGAGTTCGTCGTCGACCTCCAGCGCCGCCGCGACCAGCTCGTCGCCCGGGTGGCCGAGCTGCAGTGGGACCTCGGCGGCCTCGTCTACGAAATGGCGGTCCGCAACAGCATCAAAATCGAGGTGATCGTCAAACGCGCGGTCGTCCTCCAAGACGCCGACGCGGAATTGAGCGAGGTCGAACGGATCCTCCGCATGGAGGAGACCGGTGCGGCCGGTTCCTGCAAGAACTGCGGGGCTCCCCACTCAAGCGGCGCCACCTTCTGCTGGCAGTGCGGCAAACCGCTGCTCGAGCAGGTCTCGGGCGACGCGATCCTGCGCCGCTAGCCAGGGCGGAGGAGCCGGCCCGGCTCAGCCGAAGCGGCCGGTGACGTAGTCCCGCGTCCGCGGATCGCGGGGATGGCTGAAGATCGTCTCGGTGTCGTCGAACTCGATCAGCGACCCGATCGGCTTCTCCTCGCCCTGCACGGGGGCGAGGCTGAAGAAGGCGGTGCGGTCGGCGACGCGCGCGGCCTGCTGCATGTTGTGGGTGACGATCACGATCGTGAAGCGGCCTTTGAGGCTGTGCATCAGGTCCTCGATCGCGCCGGTCGCGATCGGGTCGAGGGCCGACGCGGGCTCGTCGAGCAGCAGTACGTCGGGCTCGATCGCGATCGCGCGGGCGATGCAGAGCCGCTGCTGCTGGCCGCCGGAGAGGCCGAGGGCGCTGTCCTTGAGCCGGTCTTTGACCTCGTCCCAGAGGGCGGCGCCACGCAGCGCATTCTCGACCCGGTCGTGGAGGCCCTTCTTGAGGCCGAGGTTGCGCGGCGCCCAGGCGACGTTGTCGAAGATCGACTTCGGGAACGGGTTCGGTTTCTGAAAGACCATCCCGATCCGGCGCCTTACCTCGACCTGGTCGACGTTGCTGCCGTAGATGTCGTGGCCGTGGTAGAGGATCTGACCTTCGATCCGGAAGCCGGGAACCGAGTCGTTCATCCTGTTGAGGCTGCGCAGGAAGGTGGTCTTGCCGCAACCGGACGGGCCGATCAGGGCGGTGATCTGGCCGCGGCGGATCCGCAGCGAGACCCCCGCCAGAGCCCGCTTGGCGCCGTAGTAGATCGAGGTGTCCTGCGAGTCGAAGACGACATCCGGGGCAAAGCCGTGCTGCTCGGCGACTGCGGCGCCGGTGACAACCGCGGCGGCGCCGTTCTGCGGCGGCGCGACGCCGCTGCCCTGGATCCGGATCCGGGCCGGTACCGGCTGGTTCTGTCCCTGGCTGGGGTCGAGGCCGCTGGTCATGAGGAGGCAAGCTTGCGTTTACTGCGGGCCAGCAGCGCCCGGGCGCCGAGGCTGGCAAACAGTATGAACGAGATCAGCAGCAGCGCGATGCCCCAGCCGGTGGCGAAGCCTTCGGGGTTGCCTTCTTCGGAGAGTTTGTAGATGAAGACGGGGACGTTGGCCAGCGGTTCAGACGGGTCGACGGTGACCTTGTCGAGAGGGCCGATCGAGCTGAGCAGGATCAGCGGCGCCGTCTCGCCAGCGGCGCGGGCGACGGCGAGCACGGTCGCGGTGATGATCCCGCCGAGGGCGCTGGGCAGCACCACGGTCAGCACCGAGCGCCAGCGGGCGACGCCGAGCGCCTCGGACGCTTCCCGCATGCTGTTCGGGACCAGACGCAGCACCTCCTGGGTGCCGCGCGCGATCAGCGGCAACTCGATGATCGCCAGCGCCACCGAGCCGGCAAATCCCGATTGGGACTTGTGGTAGACGAGCAGCTTGAAGACGAAGAGGCCGAGGATGATCGAGGGGATCCCGTTCAGCAGGTCCAGCGTGGTCCTCAACAAGCCGGCGCCCCGGCTGCCGGCGTACTCGGTGAGATAGATCGCGATCAGGACCCCGAGCGGCATCGCGATCGCGGTCCCGATCGCGACGATGATCGCGGTCCCGACCAGCATCGGCGCCACCCCGGTCGGGTAGCTGGTGGTGATGAATTCCCAGTCGATCGCCTTGGCGCCGCGCGAGACGACGGTGTAGACGACCAGCGCGAGGACGGCGACGGCGAGGACGGCGGCGGCGGTCGCGGCGTACTCGGTGATCTTGCTGAAGATCTGCCGCCGGCGCAGGTTGCCGCTCGGGATCAGCGGCGCCGTCGGGTCCGGGATCCCGCCGCTCATTTCGCCGCCACCCCCTGGTAGCTGAAGCGCCGGCCGATCCACTGTGCCGTGAGGTTGGAGACGAGCCCGATCACGAGCAGGATCGCGCCACAGTAGAAGAGCGCAGCTTGATGCATCTCGCCCAGCGCGCCTGGGAACTGGAGTGCGATTCGCGCCGCCAGCGTGTCCGCGGGCAGGAACACGGACGGCTTGATCGCGGTGCCGGCGCCGATCACCTGCGAGACGGCGATCGCCTCGCCGAGGGCGCGGCCGAGGCCGAGGATCGAGGCGGCGACGACGCCCGAGGCGGTGCTCGGCAGGACGACCCCCCGGACCACCTCCCAGCGGGTCGCGCCGAGGGCAGCGGCGCCGTCCTGGAGGTCACTGGGCACCGCCACGAAGAGGTCGCGCGAGATCGAGGCGATGATCGGGACGATCATGATCGTCAGGATGAGGCTGGCGGTGAACATGCTGAGACCGGTCGTCTGCGGCGTGCCGAAGATCGGGATGAAGCCGAGGGTGTCGTGGAGCGCCGGCTCGATCGTCGACTGCACGAACGGCGCCAGGATCAGCAAGCCCCAGAAGCCGAGGATGACGCTGGGAACCGCGGCCAGCATCTCCACCAGCGGCGAGACGATGCCGCGCACCGCGCTCGGCGCGAGCAGGCTGAGGAAGAGGCCGATCGAGATCGCGATCGGCGCCCCGAGCAGGAGCGCGAAGAAGGAGCTGACCACGGTGCCGAAGAGCGGCACCCCGGCGCCGAAGACTTTGAAGTTCGGCTGCCATTCGGTGTCGGTGATGAAGCTCAACCCGTATTTGGACATGGCCGGGCGGGCGCCGTCGAAGACCTGGTAGACGATCAGGATCAGGACGACGACGGCGACCACGGCCGCCGCGAGGCAGATCCCGAACAGGAACCGGTCCCCGAAGCGATCAGCCTTCTTCCGGCGGGAACCGGAGCGACCGGCGCGGGCGGCGGCGAGGGCAGGAGTGGCGGAACCGCTCATCGTCGGCGCCAGGGTATTGGAGGCTTACGCCTTTTCTCACTGTTTCGCGACAGGTTTCACAGAATTGACACAACTGACAGTGCGGCGCTTCCCAGGCCGCAATCCGCGCCCAGAGTCTGTTCATATATCTGTAACAAAACTGTCACAACTTAAAGAAGCTAAAAGTAGGGTCGTCTTTCACGGAATTGAAACATTTTCGAATTCGAGGCGGGAGAACCTAGCGCGGTCAAATCACGTTCCACGCTTGAAAGGACTCCGCTTTGCTTCGAAAAAGGTTGCTAGGTCTGTTGGTCGCAGTGGCCCTGACTGTCACCGGGATGGCCGCGGTCGCGACCGCTGGTGCCTCCGCCGCTGGTCTCAACGGTGCCGGCTCTACCCTCGTCGCGCCGCTGATGGCCAACTGGAAGAACGGCTTCGAAATCAAAGAAGGGATCCCAGTCAATTACGCTGCCGTCGGCTCCGGCACCGGTATCGCCCAGATCACCGCCAGGACCGTCGACTTCGGTGCCTCGGACGCACCGCTCACCCCTGAACAGGCCGCTGCCTGCAACGGCTGCGTTCAGATCCCGTGGGCCCTGTCCGCCACCGCCGTCGGCTTCAACATCCCGGGCGTGAAGAAAATCAACCTCACCGGCACCATCCTCGCCGGCATCTACTTCGGGAAGATCACGAAGTGGAACGACCCGAAGATCAAGAAGGTCAACAAAGGCGTGAAACTGCCGGGCACGACGATCACCCCGGTCTACCGCAGCGATGGCTCCGGTGACACCTACGCCTTCACCAACTACCTGTCGAAAGTCAGCTCGGCCTGGAAGAACGAAGTCGGGTACGCGACCTCGGTTGGGTTCACGCACGGCGTCGGTGCCAAAGGCAACTCCGGGATCACCGCCACGGTGACGAAAACCCCGGGTGCGATCGGCTACATCTCGGCCTCGTACCTGATCGCCGCCGGCCTCGGCGCCGCCGCGATCCAGAACACCGCCGGGAACTTCGAGTTCCCGAACCTGAAGAACATCGAAAACGCTGCCTCGATCGTGAAGTCGGTTCCGGCCAGCAACGCGATCAGCATCGTCAACCCCCCGAAGAAGGCGACGACCGCTTACCCGATCTCGACCTTCACCTATGCCATCGTCCCGCACGATGCGTCGCAGAAGGGGTTCTTGCAGCAGTTCCTCAACTACGCAGTCGGCCCCGGCCAGAAATACGGCGCGGCGCTCGACTTCCCGCCCCTGCCCAAGGTCGTCAAGGCCGCGGCTCAGAAGGCGATTGCCTCGCTGTAAACAGTCCGCGCCCTAGGGCGCAAGCGGTTCCTCCAACCGGCGTCGGGCCCTCGGGTCCGGCGCCGGTTTTTGTTTCGCCGCCTGCGCGGGCGGCGGCGAGGCTAGGCGAAGGCCTGGGAGGCGCGGCGGCGGAGGTCGGCGTTGAGCATGCCGGTCACCTCGCTCGGCTTCTCGCCGGCGGAGGGGACGGCGGCGCCGATCAGGCCGCTGGCGCGGAAGCCGTAGAGCGGGGCGACGAAGCCGAGGTCGCGGATCTTGCGGACGAGCCGGACCGCGTCCTGGGTCTCGGCGCCGGGGCCGCAGAGGACGATCGCAGTCGGCTCGAGCGCGTTCAGCGCTCGTTCGAGCCGCTCGTCGCCGAGCTCATTGGAGAGGACGAGGACGCGGAAGCCGGCGCGGCGCAGCGCCAGGTCGAGCGCCTGGGCGTAGACCTCCTCGGCGTCCTGGCCGCGGCTCGAGTCGAGCAGCAGGATCCCGGCTGGGCGCGAAGCGGCGGCGGCAAGGCGGCGGGCGCCGTGCAGCCACCCGGTCGCCCAGCGGGCGCCGAATTCGAGCTCGGCCTCGCGGCCGGGGTCGGCGGCAAGCTTGTCGATCGCCGGCAGCAGCAGCTCCTCGACCGTGCGCTCCAGCGGTCGCAGCGCCAGGCTTTCCTCGATCGCGCGGTCGGCGGCGGCCTCGTCGAAGGCTTCGAAGGCGCTCTGCAGGCTGCTGCCGTTGGCCGGCGCCGACTGGCGCTGGCGGGCGAGCTCGATCGCCGAGGAGATGTTCCCGGTCTGGGCCAGCGCGTCGCGCAGGGTCTGCAGCTCCACCAGCTCGTAGTTGCGGTGGTTGCCGACGGTGCGCTTCGGCACCGGGTAGCCGTAGCGGCGCTCCCAGCTGCGCAGCGTGTTGGGGCTGACGCCGAGCACTTCGGCCGCGGCGTTGGTTCGGATTCCTGGCATCTGCGGGGATTCTTCCAGCGAAATTCCAGGTTTACACCGGTTATGGACAGATTTACGAAATCTGTCAGCGATCTTGCACGGGCTTTCCGCCCCCGCTCAGCGGTCCTGCACAGCCTCGAGCGCACCGACACCGACCGGCTGGCCGACGGCTCGGGCGCGCCAGAGCGCGGCATCGGCCTTGCTCAGCAGGCTGTCGGCATCGGCGCCGTGGTCGGGACAGGCGACGACCCCGGCCGCGACCGCGATCCGCAGCCCCCCGGCCCGCTCGAGCTCGTCGAGCTGCCCCAGCAGGCGCTCTGCCATCTGCACCCCTTCGACCGTCCGCAGGTTCGGGGCGAGCACACAGATCGCCGCCTCCTCGAGCCGGAAGGCTTCGTCGACGAGGCGAACGCTTTCGCGCAGGGCGGCGCCGAGAATCGCCAGCACCGTGTCCTCGCCGCCGGGAACGGAACCGCTGCGGGTGCCGGGGCCCGAGGCGTCGAAGACCGCGAGCCCAAACGGGTGGCCGTAGCGGCGGTTGGTCTCGATCAGCTGGTTGAGACGCCGGCGCATGTGGCCGGGCCGGTAGAGGCTGGCCAGTTCCTGGGCCTCGCCCGCCGCGCTGTCGCCAGCCGCCGGCGCCGGTCCCGGCTCAGCCGGCAGCGCCGCTTGGCGCGCAGCTGCTTCGACGGCGGTCGCGGTGATCGGCCCGAACTCGGCCGCCAGCCGCTGCGCCGCCTCGGTCAGGGCGTCTGGATCGTCGCCCAGCTCCTCGCGCAGCTTCGCCAGTAGGGCGGCGTGATGAGCCGAGACCTCGAGCGCCAAACGCCCTGCCGGTGACCCGTCCCCCGCGTTCGTGCCTGTATGCGACTGGTCTGCCACGCGCGCACCTTGGCGCAAGAACCGGACGCAGTAAAAGCGAAAACTCGGAATTTCCGACACGACAAACGTCCAGCCGGAATTCGTACTTTGCGGGTTATCTGCGAACTACTCGATACTGCGACGGCCAGCGAGCGCCTTGCCGAGCGTCACCTCGTCGGCGTGCTCGAGGTCGGCGCCGACCGGCAATCCGCTCGCCAAGCGGGTGACGGACACCTGACCCCGCAGGCGCTCGGCGATGTGGAGCGCGGTCGCCTCGCCGGTCGTCGTCGGGTTGGTCGCGAGCACGACCTCCTCGACGCCGCCGCGCCCGACCCGGGTCAGCAGCTCGGCGATCTTCAAGTCCTCGGCATCGACGCCGTCGATCGGCGAGAGGGCGCCGCCGAGCACGTGGTAGAGGCCGCGGTATTCGTGGGTGCGCTCGATCGGGATCACGTCGGCCGGCTCCTCGACGACACAGATCGTCGCCCGGTCGCGGTTGGAATCGGAGCAGATCCGGCAGAGGGGACCCTCGGCGAGGTTGAAGCACTCTTCGCAGAGCCCGACCTTCTCCTTCACTTCGCGGATCGCGTCGCCGAGCGCGAACGCCTCTTCATCAGGCGCGCGGAGGAGATGGAAGGCAAGCCGCTGGGCGGTGCGCTGGCCGATCCCGGGCAGACGCGAGAGCTCAGCGACGAGGCGCGCCAGCGGTGCCGGGCCCTCGGAGCTCAACCGCCCAGACCGGGGATGCCGCCGCCCATGCCGCCGGTGATCCCGCCCATTTTCGAGCTCGCCAGCTCCTGGGCTGCGCGCAGCCCCTCGTTGACCGCGGCCTGGACCATCTCGGCCAGCATCTCGGCCTCCTCGGGATCGATCGCTTCCGGGTCGATCGCAATCGCGCGCAGGGTCAGGTCACCGCCCATCGTCACCTTGACCATGCCGCCGCCGGCACTGGCCTCGACGGTCTCGTCCTTCAGTTTCTCCTGCGCCTCCAGCATCTGCGCCTGCATCTGCTGGGCCTGTTTCATCAGGGCATTGACGTCAAAACCCCCGGGACCGCCTCCTCGCGCCACTAACCGACCTCCTCCGCGTCGAACTCGCTCTTCAGCCGCTCCAACATGTCCTCCTCGTCAACCGCAGTCTTGTCGACCGGAGGCGAATCCTCAGCAGCGACTCCGGCCTCATCGGCACCGTCCTCCAAGGTCACGTAGTTCGGTCGCAGAGAGGTGCCGACCACCGCCTCGAACGCCGCAGCCACCGCCTCACGCCGCTCCGGCGATTCCGCCTTCTTCTTGTTGAAAGTCCGGTCGGCAGGGAAGCCGATCTTCAATCCCTCCTCGTCCAGAGCCACCGGCCTCGCTCCGTCGAAGGTCGCGGCCAGCGCCGGCGCCGTCTCCGCCAGCTTCTGCATGACCGCCGGCCAAGCCCGATTGATTGCGGTGACATCAAGCTCAGAGGCCTCAGCCACGGGAGGCGCCTCCTCCGCGGCTTGGGGCTCCTCCACGGCGGGAGCCTCTGCCCGCACCTCGGACGGCTCAACCTCGCATGCCGGAGACGGGTCTCCGGCGGGTGGCGGCGTAGGGGGGACCTCCCCCGAGGAAGCTTTAGCTACCGGAGGGGGAGGTGGGTCCCCTGCGCCGACAGGACCCGCCGGCGGCCGGCCTCCCGTCAAACGCGCCTCGAGCTGCTCGATCCTGCGCAGGAGGCCCTCGGTAGTCGGATCGAGGTCGGGGCGGGCAGCTTTCAGCAAGGCGATCTCCACTGCCATCCGCGCATCGTCTCCCTCCCGAACCGCCGTCAGCGCATCAGCCAGCTCGTCGATCGTGCGGACCAGGGTGGCTGGCCCGACAGCGTTTGCCTGAGCTTGCAGTCGCTCTGAGTCGGTGGCGGTCACCACGAACGAAGTCGGGACCTCGCCGGTGGTCTGGGTCACGAGCAGGAACCGCAGGTGGGCGAGCAGGTCGCGAGCGAACTGGGAAGGGTCGCGGCCGGAGGCGGCCATCCGCTCGACCCCGATCAGAACCGCTTTCGGGTCGGCGCCGACGACCGCGTCGACGGCACCGAAGAGCAACTCCGCATCAGCGGCGCCGAGCATCTCCAGCACCCCGTCGAGGCTGACCGTGCTGCCGCCGAAGGCGACGAGCTGGTCGAGGGTGCCGAGCGCGTCGCGGAAGCTGCCCTGGGCGGAGCGGGCGATCATCCCCGCCGCCCCAGGGTCCAACTGAATCGACTCGGCGGCGGCGACCCGGGTCAGGACCTCGGAGATCTGCTCCAGCGAGGGGCGCTGAAAGTCGAAGCGCTGGCAGCGGTCGGCGATCGTCGCCATCACCTTGTGCGACTCGGTCGTGGCGAGGACGAAGACGGTGTTCGGCGGTGGCTCCTCGAGCGTCTTCAGGAAGGCGTTCCAGGCCTCTTTGGTCAGCATGTGCGCCTCGTCGAGGATGTACACCTTCCAGTGGCCGCCGGCCGGCGCGTAGGCGACCCGCTCGCGCAGGTCGCGGATGTCGTCGACGGAGCGGTTGGAGGCGGCGTCCATCTCGATCACGTCGATCGAGGTACCGGCGGCGATCGTCAGGCACGACTCGCATTCACCACAAGGGGTGACGGTCGGGCCGCCGCGCTCGCAGTTGAGCGAGCGGGCGAGGATCTTCGCCATCGAGGTCTTGCCGGTCCCGCGCGAGCCGACGAACAGGTAGGCGTGGTGGACCTTGCCCTGCTCGACGGCGTTGCGAAGGGTCCTGACCACGTGCTGCTGGCCGACGACCTCGTCGAAGGAGCCAGGCCGGTGGCGGCGGTAGAGAGAGGTCGATTCCGAGCTCGACATTAGTCTTCGGCCAGTGTATCCACGGCTATCCAGCTGGCTGACGCCGGCCGCCTGGGTCGCCGCGGTGACGGGGCTGCTGCTGCTCGTCTTCCCGGTCGGCTTCCCCAACTACGACACGATCTACGCCCTCGTCTGGGGACGCGAACTGGCGCACGGGCTCAGCCCCGACTACGGCGCCGCCCTCCCTCCCACGCCGCACCCGCTGACGGACCTGCTGGGGCTGGTGAGCGCGCCGCTCGGCGACGGCGCGATCACGGTGACGATGATCGTCGCCTACGCCTCGCTGGGACTGATCGGGTGGCTGGTCTACAAGCTCGGCGCGACCTGGTTCGACCGCTGGATCGGGGCGGTCGCCGCCGTCATCGTCCTCACCCGCGCCCCCTACCTCTCGAACGGGCTGCGCGCCTACATCGACCTCCCCTACATCGCCCTCTGCCTCTGTGCCCTGCTGGTCGAGGCGAAGCGCCCGCGCGCCGCCTGGCCGGTCCTGGCGCTGCTCGTCCCGGCCGGTCTGCTGCGGCCGGAGGCGTGGCTGTTCGCGGGCGTGTACTGGCTCTATTTGACGCTGACCGTCGAGACTGAACCCGATACCGACGACGGGGGTCGAACCCGCGATCTTCACCTTGGCAAGTGGTACCTGCGCTGGCGCCGCGAGCGCTCGCCCAAGCAGCTCTTCTGGCTGGCCGTCCTCGCCGCCGCCGGACCGATCCTCTGGGTCCTGTTCGACGCGATCACCACCGGCGAACCGCTCTACTCGCTGACCGGCACCCAGGAAACGGTCGAGACGCTGAAGCGCAAGACCGGACCGGCCGACCTCATCCTCTACGGGCCGCGGGCGCTCGGCGAAGTGCTGCAGTGGCCGGGGATGGTCGGCGCCTTCGGCGGCCTCGTCCTCGGCTTTGCCTTCCTCCGCCGCCGCTCGGCACTGGGGATCGCCGCCGTCATCCTCGCCCTCGGCGCCTTCGCCCTGCTCGCCTGCGCCGGCCTCGCGATCATCGCCCGCTACACGATGCTGGCGGCGGCGGTGCTGGCGATCTTCGCTGCCCTGGCGCTGCTCGGCTGGCGCCTGCTCGACCGCGACCACCGCTGGCGGCGGCGCTGGCAGGTCTTCGCCGGCCTCGTCCTCCTGATGTTCATCGTCTGGCTGCCGAACCAGTGGGACCTCGACTCGACCGTCGACACCGACCTCACCAATCAGGCCCAGATCGAGAACGACCTCACCGACCTCGTCGACGCCGGCGCCTTCGAGCCGCTCTGCGGCAAGATCGCGGTGCCGAACCACCGCGCCGTCCCCCGCCTCGCCTTCGGTCTCGACATCAAGCCGACCGAAGTCGTCAGCGCCAGCGAGGAAGGCGTCCCGGCCCGCGGCTACTTCGTCGAACCCGCCAACGAGTTCGTCATCCACAACTTCATCCTCGACCCCAACGACCCGACCAACTTCGACCTCGAAGGGCCGCCTCCCGGGTTCGAGGAAGTCGCCAGCAACGAGTCCTGGGTCGTCTACCGCAACTGCGGCTAGACGCCCCGGCAAGCGGACCCAGCTCAGGGAGCGGGGATCGGCGGCAGTTCGTAGCCGCGGCGGAAACGCAGCGAGCCGACGCCGTCGCAGCTCTCGGCCCCTTCGCCGGGCAGGACGCTCGGGTCTTCGGGGACGATCACCGAGAAGTTGGCGACGTCGCGGACGCCGAATTTGAGTTCGGCGTTGAGGTAGCCGAGGCGGCCGTTGCCGCGCTCGTGCCAGTTCATCCTGACGATGCCGCCGGGAGAGATCGGGGTGTTTTCCCACGAGCGCCCCGAGGTGAAGAAGCGCTGTTCGGTGACACCGGGCATGTCCGAGGTTTCGCAGGTGATCTGGATCTGGAACTCGAGGTTGCGGATCCGGCGGTTGCGGACTTCGAAGACGACGTATTCGCCGCGGGCAAGTCTGGCAGCGCCATAGGTCCCGTTGGGGACGACCGCGGTCGGATGCGCCGGGCGCGCATTGGCACCTGAGCCGCCCGTGCGCGCGTCGGCGCTGCCAGCGGCGATGAAGGAGACCGCGATGCCAACGGCGGCGACCACGAGCACAGCAAAGAGTTCGCGCTTGTAAGAGGCGTGGACGAGGCGCATCCCACCCCTTGTCGACCACCCCACCCCCGAACTTGAATCGTGAGGTTGCCTTTTCCGCCCTATAGGCAGGCAAAACGCAACCTCGCGGTGGGGTTAGCCGTCGGCCAGGCGCTCGGCGAGCCAGAGGTCGCAGAGCCAGTCGCGCTGCTCCCCTTTCTTGCGGCGGACGAGGATCCCGTCGGCGCCGCCCTCCACCTCCACCCGTTTCCAGCGGACCGAGTTCGGCACCGCGGCCAGGGCGGTGACGATCGCCTCAGGGGCGCCGTCGCTGGCGCGGATCCGGCCGTCGCGGGAGCGCGCCTCGAACTCAGGAGCGGCGCCGGCGATGATTACCTCGGTCGTCCCGGCGTCTTCGTGACCACCGAGCCGGACCGTGACCGCGCGCCCCCGGCGCTCGCCGCTCAGCACCGTCCAGCCGCGCAGGCGGTAGTCGAAGCCGGGCGTTGCCGGGTAGCGCATCTCGAAGCCGCCCTTCGGCGTCTCCGTCACCTGCAGGCCGAGCGGTGCCATCGTCCGGTCGGTGCGGTCGTAGGAGCTCTGGATCTCGCCGCTGGGGCCGATCGCGCGAATCGCGCCGTAGACCGCCGCGATCACGATCAGCGGCCCGCCGATCGCGAGCGGCACGAAGCTTTCGCTCAGGTAGACGGTCGGAACGGTGAGGAAGATCAGGATCACGATCACGAAGCCGAGCTTGTTGCTGCGGCGGTTGACGTCCCAGATCTCGCTGCGGGCCCGCACCGCGTCAGCGTCGATCGGCGACACCGCCATCGCCGCCCAGAGCTCCGGCTCCGCCATCGTCATCGGATTCTCGACCTGGCGACCGCCTTCGGCGGCGGCCCGGCTCGTCGCCGCCTCGTCGCCCTTGGCGACGCGCTCGAGGTCGGAGCGCTGCAGCACCAGCAGGGTGATGACGAAGACCGCGATCACGCCGAAGATCAGGCCCAGGGTCAGCTTCGGGTTCGCTTCGCCCTGACCGCTGGTGGTCGCGATCACGACGACGATCGCGGCAACGAGGAAGACGCCGATCAGGCCGAACCAGGACGAGCGCTTGAAGCCCCCGGACACGGGCGGCAGGGTACCGCCGCCGGGACGTGGAAAACTGGCGCCCGTGCTGGACGAGCGCTGGATCCGATCGCTGCACGTCGAGTCGATGCGGCGCGCCGACCTGCACGCCGAGCACGACCCGCACGTCCTCTTCCAGGCCTCGACGATCGGGGCCCTGCTCGACGGCGCCTTCGAGGGCGATCTCAGCTTCGCCGAGCTGGCCGAGCACGGCGACCTCGGGCTGGGGACGCTGAACCACCTCGACGGCGAGATGATCGCCCTCGACGGCGAGTTCTTCCGCGCCGACGTCGACGGCGCCGTGCGCCGGGTCGGCCCGGACGAGCTGACCCCGTTCGCGGTCGTCACCAACTTCGAGCCGAGCGTCGACGTGACGCTGGCGCAGCCGCTCGATCAGGCCGAGCTGCTGGAGCGGGTCGATGCGCTCGTTCCCGGCGCGGCCTCCTCCTGCGCGGTCCGGATCGACGGGCGCTTCGAGCTCGTCCGCGCTCGCTCGGTGCCCAGCCAGGAGCCGCCCTACCGGCCGCTGACCGAGGTCGTCGCCGACCAGCACGTGTTCGAGCTAACAGACCTTGCCGGGACGATGCTCGGCTTCCGCTTCCCGGCCTGGGTCGAGGGGATCGAGGTCGCCGGCTACCACCTCCACTTCATCAGCGCCGACCGCGGCCACGGCGGGCACGTCCTCGGCTCGCGAACCAGCGCCGGTGCCCGGCTGCGGATCGACCCCTCCGACGACCTTCACGTCGAGCTGCCGCCGGCGATCGAGCTCGCCGATCCGGACCTCGCCGCCGAGACCCACGCCGCGATCGCCCGCGCCGAGGGCGGCTAGCGGATTCGGGCGAGGCGCCCGGTCTGAAAGCATCAGCTCCGGTGGGAGCGATCGAACTCAAGGGCGTCGTCAAGCGCTTCGGCCCGATCACGGCGGTGAACGGGCTCGACCTCGACGTGCCCGAAGGAATCTGCCTCGGCCTGCTCGGCCCCAACGGCGCCGGCAAGTCGACGACGATGCGGCTGCTGACCGGGCAGGCGATCGCCGACGAGGGCCAGCTGCGCGTGCTCGGCTACGAGCTGCCGGCCCAGTCGAAGCCGGCGCGGTCGGAAATGGGCGTCGTGCCCCAGCTCGACAATCTCGACGTCGACGTCACCGTCGAGGACAACCTCGCGGTCTACGCCCGCCTCTACCGGGTCAAGGACGTCGCCTCCGCCGTCGACCGGGCGCTTGACCTCGCCCGCCTGCGCGAGCGCCGCCGCGACGCCGTCGACAAACTCTCCGGCGGCATGCGCCGGCGGCTTCTGCTCGCCCGTGGCCTCGTCCACGAACCAAAGCTGATCCTGCTCGACGAGCCGACGGTCGGGCTCGATCCGCAGATCCGGACCGAGCTCTGGACCCTGATCGGCGCGCTCAAATCGCGGGGGACGACGATCCTGATGTCGACCCACTACATCGAGGAGGCCGAACGCCTCGCCGATGAGGTCGCGGTCATGCACCAGGGCCGGATCATCAGCCGCGGACACCCGGCGAAACTGATCGCCGAGCACGCCGGCACCCACACCGCCGAGGTCTACGCGGCGCCGGAACGGCTGACCGAACTGCGCGCCGACGCCGAGGCGGCCGGCCTGCGCGTGCGGCCGGCCGGACCGGCGATCGCGATCGTCGGCTCCGAGGCCGCCGCCGAAGGCGTCGTCCCGACCGACGCCGTGGTCCGGGCGGCGACGCTCGAGGACGTCTTCGTCCTGCTCACCGGGGAGGAAGCGGAGTGAGCGCCCAGCCGGAGACCGCCCCCGCCCCACGGCGGACGATGCGGCGGCTGGAACCGGCGGCGATCGCCGGGGTGATGAGCCGCGAGGTCGCCAACTTCCGCACCTACTGGCGCGGCACGACCTTCTCCAGCATCCTGGAACCGCTGGTCTACCTGCTCGCCTTCGGCCTCGGCCTCAGCGCCACCCTCGTCGACGAAGTCGAAGGCGTCCCCTACATCCAGTTCGTCGGCACCGGCATGGTGGCGACGGCGGTGATCTTCTCCAGCGCCCTGCCGGCGATGTTCGGGACCTTCGTCAAGCACCGCTTCCAGAACACCTACGAAGCGATCCTGGCGGCGCCGGTCGACGTCGAAGAGCTGGTCAGCGCCGAGATGCTGTGGATCGCGACCCGCTCGGCGGTCTACGGCTGCGTGCCGCTCGTCGTCACCTTCTTCTGGGGCCTCGACCCGGCCTGGGGGATGCTGCTGGTCCCGTTCTTCGCCTTCGTCACCGCCCTCGGCTTCGCCGGCTTCGGCGTCGCGATGGCGGCGACCGTCGCCAAGATCGACCAGTTCAACTACGTCACGGCGCTGTTCGTGACGCCGCTGTTCCTGGTCGCCGGCACCTTCTTCCCGATCGACGGGCTGCCCCAGTTCTTCCAGGTGATCGCCCAGGCCAACCCCCTGCACCAGCTGGTCGAACTGGTCCGCGGCGGCGCTTTCGGCTTCGAGTGGGCCGACCTCGGCCGCTTCGCCTTCCTCGTCGCCTTCGCCGTTGCCACCTGGCGGATCGCGATCCGCCAAATGCAGAAGCGCCTGATCGACTAGGCAGGCGAGTTTGCACTTTGTCGTTCCTGTCCCGACAAAGTGCAAACCCAGCGAAGAAAATGGACCGTGCACCCGCCTTCGAAGCGAAGTCACCGGGCGTGGCTGTCGTTTCTGGCTCGGGCCGGGCTCGCCTGCGGCACCCGCGGCATCCGCTTAAGGCTGCTTCCTTCCGGACCTGACCTGATTCGCGTGCCTACGTCGCGCAGGACCCGGCCGTCAACGCCGCCGCGACGCACTGACCCCGACGGCCAGCCCCTCGGAACGGGAATTCGGCCCCGCTAGAGCGGATTGCGGGTTACAAGGCACCGCTGATTCCCCGCCTAGCACGGTCCACTGGTGATCCTACCCTGCCGGCCGTAGGATCTGCGCGTGATCGACGTCGACACCGAATCGTTCTTCGCGATCGTCGTCGTCGCCGCGATCTCCGCCATCACGGTGGCGGCGCTGCCGAAGAAGCTCGCGCCGCCCGTGGTCGTGCTCGAGCTGATGCTCGGAATCGTGATCGGCCCCGAAATCCTCGACTTCGCCCACAACGACGAGTTCGTCGAATTCTTCTCCAACCTCGGCCTCGGCATGCTCTTCTTCTTCGCCGGCTACGAGATCGACTTCGACCGGATCAAAGGCAAGCCGATGCTGCTGGGAGGCTGGGGCTGGCTGCTCTCGATCGCCCTCGCCTACGGGCTCGGCGGCATCCTCGCGGCGCTGGGGATCGTCCTCTCCTTCCTCTACACGGGCTCGGCGATGGCGACGACGGCGATCGGCACCCTGATCCCGATCCTGCGCGACAACGGCGAGCTCAAGACCCGCTTCGGCACCTACCTGCTGGCCGCCGGCGGCGCCGGCGAGTTCGGCCCGATCCTGCTCGTCACCCTCGTCCTCTCGACCACCAACCCGCTGCACGAGTCGGTGATCCTGCTCGCCTTCATCGCCCTGGCGCTGATCCTGGCGATCGGCTCGGTGCGCTACGCCTGGCGCGGCTGGGGGGCGCTGGAACGGACCTTCGAGGCGAGCAGCCAGCTGGCGGTGCGGATCACCGTCGTCCTCGTCTTCGGCCTCGTCCTCCTCGCCGGCAAGCTCGGCCTCGACGTCCTGCTCGGCGGCTTCGTCGCCGGGATGATCGTGCGATTGGCGCTGAAGGGGCACGAGCTGCAGGTCTTCGAGTCGAAGCTGACCGCGGTCGGGTTCGGCTTCTTCGTCCCCTTCTTCTTCGTCACCAGCGGGATCAACTTCGACCTCGCCGCGCTCGGCTCGGCGGAAGCGATCGCGAAGCTGTTCATGTTCTTCGGCCTCTTCCTCGTCGTCCGCGGGGTGCCAGCGCTGCTCCTCTACCGCGGCGTCTTCTCCTTCCGCGACCGCGCCGCCCTCGCCTTCTACTGCGCAACCGAGCTGCCGCTGGTCGTCGCAATCACGACGATCGCGATCGAGAGCAACCACATGAAGCCCTCGACCGCGGCCGGCCTGGTCGGCGCCGCGATGCTCTCGACCCTGATCTACCCGTTCGTCGGCCTGGCGCTGCGCCGCCGCTCGGAGAGCGAGGCCCCGAGCGAGCCCGAGCCCCCCGAAACCCAGCCCGCCCTGGCGTAAGATTCGCCGCCCAGGGCGCGTAGCTCAGTGGGAGAGCGCTCGCTTCACACGCGAGAGGTCGCTGGTTCGAAACCAGCCGTGCCCATCATCTGAATCCCCTGCATCGCCCTGACTTTCCAGCGAATCGAGGGTCATCTGGTCGCCGGGAACTGGAGTCTCTTCAGGTGCGCTGGTGCCCAACAGTGCCCAATCCGCGCCTTCCGTAACCATCTTGAGGCGCTCCTTCTCCCCCTCTCCCCCGTACATCACCCGGGCATAGATCGAGAGCGTCACCTTCGGATCCGTGTGCCCAACCTGCTGCATCACGTAGGGCACCGGTTTGCCGAGTGCGAGCAGGATCGAGATGAAGGTGCGGCGGAGGGAGTGCGGCGTCAGGTCACCAGGGAGCGGGTTGCGATCACGCTCCTCCAGGTTGGCGTCGGCGCGCTCAACGGCGCGGTGAAGGACGCGGCGGCGAACGTTGTTGCGCTCTGATTCGGCGCCGGTCTCGGTCGGAAAGACGAAATCGCTCGGCCGGTCGAAACGCGTCTTGGCCTTGTGGACCGCCAGCTCCTCTCGCAGTGCCGGCAGGAGATCGACGTAGCGGACTCCAGCATCGGTCTTCGCGTCCACGATCTTGAGCCTCCCCGCCGCCAGGTCGACGTCACGCCAGCGCAGGGCCAGCGCCTCGCCGATTCGTAGGCCGCCGAAGGTGAACGTCGCCAGCAGCGCGCGGCGGGGCGTTGCCCTCCGGTCGATGCGCGCCTCCTCGTCGAGCTGGCCCGCAGCGTCAAGAAGAGCGACGATCTGCTCGGCGCGATCGAGGTAGCTGCGCTCCGGCTTGCGCTGCTTGAGCCGGCGCCGCTTTCCCTTCGCTGGGTTGCGAGAGATCAGCTCCCGCTCGACCGCGATCTCGAGGATCTGCGCGAGTCGGGTCAGCGTGCTGTTGATCGAAGTCGCCGAGAGCTTTCCGTCGCGGACCTTCTTCTGCCGGTAGCGGTCAACCTCGGAGATCGTGATCTCTGAGAGGCGGTGCTCAGCGAAGAACGGGAGCAGGTGGTTGCAGAGCTGCCAGGTGTAGTCCTTGAGCGTGTTTTCGCTTAGCCCCTCTGCCTCCAAGCCAAAGAGCCATTCAGAGGCGAACTCGTGGAAGGTCGGCTCGGGCTTCGGTTCCTCCTTCTGCGGAGCTTCGTACGGCTGCCAGATGCCGCGCCGCACATCGGCCAGGATGTTTTCCGACTCGTCCTGGGCTTTGCGGCGGGTCCACCCCTCAGCCGCCGTACCGAGGGTCAGATAGCGCCGCTTCCCGTAGGCCCGAAACCGGACGGCGAAGACCTTGCCGTTCTTCCGCTTCCGTTCGATCACCTGCCCTGGCGCGTTCATCCTCTGCCTTCGACCTTAAGCCCCTTGCGGGGGGTCGTCTTCATCCCTGAACGGCAAGAGCGGAAATCCCGGCCCAGGCCGCCCGTCCCCTCCTCCCCCGCGCCGCCGATCCGCCCGCTCACCCGAGCGGGCGGGCGGATCGGCGGCAGGGACCTCATCGCCTCTCCGCAGTGCCCGCTCCGCGATTTCGAGGTCGAACCGCAGCCGAGCCCTCGGCCCGTCCCCGAGCTTCACTGCCCCCAGCTCGATCGCATGCGAGTAGACCCAGGAGCGATCGACCCCGAGCCGCCGCGCCAGCTCGGCCGCTCCGATCAGCTCCCGCTGCCGCAGTCCCCTCTCTTCGAGCAGAACCACGACCCGGCGAGCAATCGCCTCCACCGCCTCCGGGTCCAGTTTGATCCGCGCATTGGCCATCCCGCTTCATTGGCCAGCGAGCGAGCGGTTTGCACCGGGTCGTGGTCGTCCGGCTCCTTCTTGAATTCCTGATCAAGAAAGTGCGGCTCAGGCACGCAACCGGGGGGTCTCTCCTATGTGAGCCAACGGTGTCAAGGATCTCCCCCTCCAAGATCAAACGGGAGAGGGAGAAAGACGAGGCTCACCGCCACTTCTGAGTGTCCGCCA
>Ga0307476_10000648_pt1 | contig 25302 bp, 27 predicted proteins | sample atmos_gasesECM2C_2_FD_203314 | JGI IMG/M metagenome (GOLD analysis project Ga0307476, IMG submission 203314) | Hardwood forest soil microbial communities from Morgan-Monroe State Forest, Indiana, United States - atmos_gasesECM2C_05 | ecosystem: Environmental > Terrestrial > Soil > Temperate...
GCAGGCGCAAGTGATCGCTCGTGGATTCCTACCCTCAACTATTTCCGCTTTCCGTCGCGAGTTTGAAGGGTTGCCACCATGTCTGCTCGCGATCGAAGCCGGCCGCTTGGCCCGGATACTGACTTGAGGCGATGGGGACTGCAACTCGCATCCCGCGGCGGTGGTGGCGCTAAGAAACGCGCTGTGACGGCAGTCGCTAGAAAGCTAGCTGTTTTGCTTCATCATTGTTGGAAGACTGGAGAGGTCTATGAACCTCTTCGCAAAAACCGAGTGTCAGACGTCGCAGCAGCCTAGGCGGTCTTGCAAAAAGAATTTCCAGTAAACACCGTGTTCCGGGCGACTGCGCGAGGCCCTTGGTTCGGCTGGGTTGTTTCGCCAGTTCTGAGACCGATGTCAAGATTGCAGCGCCCAGCTACTTTCAAATCAAAATACGATCCGAGAGGTCTACTACCAAGAATTTATCAGCTTATTTGAGTGAACCAATTTCGTTCCAGCAAATGCCGTGTTCCGGGCGACTGCGCGAAGCCCTTGGCTCGGCTGGGCTGTTCGCCAGTTCCGAAGCCGACGTCAAGATTGCAGCGCCCACCATTACATTCGGACCCCAACATGCACCGAGCACCACAGATGCTCACCAAGAGTGCGAATAGAAGCAGGGCGTAATGCGGAAGAACACGCAACACATCTCATCTTCTCCCAACTAACCACCCAATATTTCTGACATTCCTTTCTCGCGGGTAACTCTCGCACCCGGCGTGAGCGTGTCAAGGCTCGAAGCCCGCTTCGCGGCGCACAAACCGCGGCCTTGACACGCTCACTCATGCCGGGCGCGACTCTCCCGCTATGAAAGCAATGTCATCGCATCGCTCTTACGAGCGAAAAGGCGGGAAAAAGGCGCTTGACCGGAACGGCCCTTCTCATAGAAGGGCTTCCGCTTCGCTCCAGTGAACGCCACACCCCGGCGCCCTTGACGGCGCGGACGGACAGTCGCCTGAGCCCGCCATGAAGGGCATTTGTTTTTTCATGTCCTACTTAAATGTTAAGTGGAATAGCTTCGGGATAAGGTTTGGGCGCCGACGTTCGCATCATTAGAGCATAGCTGTGTTTCGATGGCCACTCCTGGAACGGAGGCCTGCGACGCCGTAGGCGGCGCGGCTAGGCCGAAGTGGAGGGAGTGGCCGGAAACGGATTTTGGGGCCAGGCTCGTCCCAACGGCATCGTCGCAAATTGCCACCGCGTCCGCCGTTCGCATTACTTTCGGTTAGCCCGTCAACTACACAGGAGTCCGATTCGATAGGCCGTCCTCGACGATTATTTGAAAGACAGAGAAATATATTTAGGTTTAGGTGATGGATAAGGGCTACGCGCACTGTTACGTTGCGCTTGGACAGACTGCTCCTTCGGCGGGGATAACACCTGTGAGCATGTGCGCGAAAGGAATAAATCCAGCCTTTTGCAGCGTGCGGCGCGACGGGACGTTTGTGGGGTTGCAACGCGCACAGGGAACGGAGCCAAGGTCGTAAGCCGCGCGCTTCAATTCCTGCACGAGGTACGAGCCGAGTCCACGTCCCCGAAATCCCTCGGCCACTTCCATGTAGATATCACCGTAAGGCCGATTGTAGTGAAATAAAATTCCGCCTTGCGCGACGACGTTTCCATCCAATTCCACCACCCACTCGGGGCCGCCTTGTCGTTGCTCGATGCACGCTCGGGTCTCTTCATCTGAGGTTATGCGTCGAAGAGTTGCGCCGTTGGCCGGCAACACGGTGCTAACTTTGTCGTGGAACACAATCTTCTCGCTCGCAGTGTCTCTCGCGTACGTGTGCAACATGACGGCGAGCAACGGATCGTTGGATTGAATCTCCATGAATCGCGCTCCGCTGGCGAAAAGAAGCGCTTCGAAGAGGTCAAAAGAGCAAGAGCGATGCTGGGGCAGAACGTAGAACTCGAACAGGGTCGGCCTGTCCTTCCACGGGCCCCCAATGGCAACCGATCCAAAGCCTACCGAGACCGCGCCCAACTCAAGCCCGTAGGTCAAGGTCCAGCCCGTGCGTCGGTGAATCGAGTCGTGAACAATTTGGCAGTTCATCTCTTCGCGATAGCGCTCGCGGAATGTGAGAATGTCCGAATCGCACGAGAGTTTAGCCTGAGCTTGCATGATCAACGCTCACGTCGTGGACATCATTAATAGCCGCATTGTCTCTACGTCTTTGCACTCGGCGGGACCCACGACAATCTGCATGCGATCACCTTGCCTCGCGGTTCACTTCTCGGAAAGGAAACGGAGAATCTCGCGCATTACTTTCTCTCCCTGGTCGGTCCCGAAGAGGAACTGTGCATGGGCGGAGCCATCGACGATGATCAACTCCTTCGGTTCAGGAGCCTTCTCGTACTGCGCGCGGATACCCGGCAACCGGGGACCATCCCCGCTTGAGTCGTCGCGAGCCACGATGAACAAGGAGCGTGCCTTGAGTTTTTCGGCAGAACCGCCCGGAGAAGCGCCCAGAAATACCAAGCGATCAATCTCGCCCGGCTCCGACAGGATCGATGCGTCCCCTGCCGCCCAGCCACCCATACTAGCCCCAACGACCGATACGGTCTTCGCCCCAGTATTCCTCAAATAGCGAACGGCAGCCAATACGTCCAAGTAGAGTGGAGCACCGAGAGGATCGGCCTGACCCGGACCACGCGACGGACCATAGCCACGGAAGTCGATGGCCAACACTCGAAATCCGGCAGCCGCCAAAATCTCTGCCTGCTTCTTCCAACTCTCTTTATTGAATTGCCCTCCGTGGGCGAGCAATACGTCTCGCGTGCCCTCGCCATAAAGGTCCCCGTAGACTACTCCTCCATCCTTGGTCGGGAAAGAAACGGTCTTTTGCGCATGGATGACCCTCGCAAACAAGAGCGCCACAATGACGGCAAAAATGGACCGCACTCCGTAAATTTACCACAATCATCCGCCCACGAGGCGAATCGCGTCTGCTGTCCACCGGATTGCGGTCACGCACTCTAGCCGCAAACGCCGAGCGCATTTCCACAGCCATCCGGCGCTCATCGTCGCAGGTACCACTCGAATAGAGCACCATTGTGGAACCTGTGGCGATCGTGATGCGACCGATTTTTTCTGTTCCGCTTTACCTGCTCACATAGCTCGGCCAATACCGCACTGATCTTCACAGTTCAGTACGCCGCCCTTTTTCCGCCGCTCATTTTCCTTGGTCACTGCTTCAGGCTAATTCCTGCGTCCGGCAGCTTCGCGTCTTCTGCTTTCCCGGTTCCGCCCTTACACCATCGGGTTCCCTCCCATAAAGCAGCCGCTCGCCTTGGAAGCAGAAGCCCTCGCTCTTGGGTGCCCCAGAAAAATGGGGCAGAAAAAGGAGACATTTTTCATGTCCTACTTGAACTCAGTAACGATCGTCGGATTTGTTGGAGCCGACCCCGAGCAGCGTCAAGCGAAAGGAAACGGTTCGAAATTCACCGTTCTTTCCGTCGCTACAGAACGCTCCTGGAAAAACGCAGAAGACGAATGGGTCTCGAAAGTCGAGTGGCACCGCATCTGCGTCTTCCGCCCTCGGCTCGCCGAGTACGTCCTGACCTCCGTCAAGAAGGGCACACACGTCCTCGTCGAAGGCAGCCTCATCAGCTCGACCTACGAGCAGCCGAACGGCAAAGGCAAGAAGTCGAAGACCTCGAAGATTAGGTCGTGGTCCGTCCGCGCCGATGTCGTGCGCAGGCTCGATCGCGGCGAACCAGAGCCGGAAGCCACCGCTATCGGTTCGGATTCTCAAGCCTCCGAGACGGCAAGTACAGCTCCGTTCTGAGGGCTCGAACAACATCGGGCCTCGGCGCTCGCCGGGGCCCCTTTTATTTTTTGGCTCCTGACCGGCGCTTTGCTTTGCGTATGCGGAGCAGCCGGCTGTAGGTCCGGTAGCACGGCGAGCAATGCGAAATGTGATCGAGGACGGACTCTTTTGCGCTTCGCGGATTTTCGGCGAGGAACTGAAGTTGGTCGCTGGCGGACAGCCCTTGCGCTCAGGATTTGGAAAATCCTCCGCAAAATGTTTGCGCCCCAGCTCGCGGAGTTTTTCCTCGGGAAGGGCCTTCTTTCGCTTTTTTGGCTTGGTCTTCGCTTCCGGCAAGGCAGAAGCCCTTCTCAACCCGCGAATCGTCGTCGTTCGCTGAAAGTTTTGCGTGCATTGGCAAGAGCTCGGCTATAGCGCACTTCCGCCGCGTGGGCCTTGATGCCGAACTCTGCCCCAATCTCTTTCCACGAAAACCCTTCGAGACGACGGTAGACGATCTGCCGCGTGACTTTGTCATAGGTTGCCATCACTTCATCAAACAGCAAGGAGACTTCGGCCTGAAGCAACACATCCGCCTCACGCTGGGTCTTCATCTGCATTTGAAGCACTTTGTCCAGCCGTGTCTGTTTACTCCTGGCGAGGCCGATTTTTCGCAGATACGTTCGAAAGAGGTACGCAGATAAGTCCCGCACGCGGCCCGCATCGCTTGCGGATTTCCGCTTTATGGCTTGGGAGACCGCTCCCGCGGCCTCCTCAAAGAGGTCCAGGGCAAGCGCGGAGTCACCAAGCAGCCGTACAGCATAGGCGACAGCGCGCGGGCCGACTTCGTGAGCAACTTCTAGAATCAACGGATCAATCGCCCTTCCTAGACGGTCAACGCAACTTAGCAGAAAGACGGCAGACACACTTCTTGCTCGCGGTGATTTCATCGGGGACCCTCAATTCACGCGTCACGATGAGCTTAGTGGTCTGGGCACCACTCTCCGAGAAAGTGCTACCGAGTCTTTACCTTGGGAGATATGTTTCAGTGGACGTCCATTCCTAACATACCCCTACACTGAGTATAGACACACAAATCGGCGCAAATGTTTTTCAGAAAATTTGATGGGTCTCTTGTGTGCTGTGTAGGCACGCTGAACTTTGTACTAAACCTTCTGACAAATATTTTGACGCTGAACATTCACCTAACTCTTTCATCTGGTAGAGATCAGTTGTAAGGTTTCTCTCCCACGCTGTGGATCGTCATGCAGAGCAAGCCTACAACTCGGTGCGTCGTCTCACCGCCGCCCAGTACACCGGCGGTCCACACTTCTGATTCGGGTCCGAAAAGCTCTCGGGGGAATTCGACGAGAACTCCTCTCACTTACTAGGGAACATCGAAACGGTAAAACCGGAGAATAAATCCATTGGCCGGCCTAGAGGTGTATTTCCGTACTATTGACTGCCTCACAAACGAATGTCACCATGTTTTTGGCTCATTTCAGAGCGGCGACGAGTGTTCTTACCCGAGGGACCAAGGCACCCAATGAAGAAACCGGACCCGTACGGCGAATGGGTGCTATTTGGGACGAATCAGGAGCCAGGGGAAAAACCCGCTCCCGTAGACGAGGAATTGTTGGCTGCTGCGCGGGAAGCCTGGCCTCACGTCTTGGCCCATGCTCGCCGCGAATTGATCGACAAGGAATCCGGGTCGGACAGGACAGCCTTGGCAGCCGATGTTTGGGAGAGAGTGCTCCGCTCGGTTGCAAAGACCCGCCAACGTAGCAGAGAATATCAGCCGCCAATTTCTGACCTGCAATCCTACCTGATTGGCGTTTTCCATCACCGATTCAATCGTCTGCTAAAGAGCGAGCACAAGAGACAAGAAACGATTGAATTGGTCGCTTCGACCGTTGATCTTGAGTTGATTGAAGGCGCTCTTAACACAGAATGGGCCGCAGAGCTAGAACGCGCAATCACTCTCAAGCAAATAACGAACCGCATGAATGGATGGACAAAAAAGGTTTGGCAGGCGCGCCAATATGGTTATTCGTGGAAGGACATTTCGAGGTGGTTAGGGGTTTCCGAGGAACAAGCACGGAAGAAATTCGAATATAATTTGGAAAAGCTAAGGGAGAGTATAGTCCGGTCGTTGAAACGAAAAAATCTGCGACCTGCGGTTTGACAAGATGCGCTGGCATCTTTTTGACTTTATATTGTGACGGTGCGAGAGGAGAGACGTTTGAACGCAAGAGGATATACCACGAGAGACGAACAGCGACTCTTGGACGCACTTGGCCGCGGTCTGCTCAAGGAGTTCCCGAATCCTGACCGTGCCGGGTGCCCCGGCTCTGATGTCCTCAGGAGAATCGCCTCTCATGCAATGCCACTGGCCGAGGCGGAGAAATGGCTCGATCACCTGACTTCCTGCAGCCCTTGCTACCGCGACTTTTCCGAACTTCAGGCCGGCTACTGGCATCGTCGGATGCAGACCATTCTCGCAATCGCAGCGAGCATTTTAGTTGTCGTCGGTGTTGCGGGTTGGGCTTTGTTCTTCAAACAGAAGCGACCCCCTGTCGTCCAGACTGCTGTGCTGGACTTGAGAAATCGCTCAGTCCCCCGTGGTGAGCCAAATCCGGGTGAGCAACCACTGGAGGTCAGTCGCGGGGTGAAGCATCTCAATGTCTATCTGCCGCTCGGAAGCGCTGAGGGTCCATACGAACTCCGCATAGCGGTTACTACGGGAAGCGCGATCTTCACCACAAATGGTGTCGCCTCTCTGAAAGATGGCGTTACGTCATTCGAAGCGGCCGTTGAGCTTTCTTCCGCGTCCTCTGGGCGATATGTTCTGCAAGTCCGAAGGGATAATTCAGAGTGGAACTCATATCCTCTCTTATTGAGATGACTCCCCTGCAAAAACAATAGAATGAAGTGTAGAGGCTTGAAGTGTCTGCCTGGTCCTGCACTTCCTTTTGAAAACAGCGAACAAAAGAAAGGGCTTGCTGACTCGGTCCGGCGGTATGACGACTGCACTCCTTATATTAGACACATCGGAACTGTCTGTTACTTCGTAGGAGAGAAATGGTGACCAAGTATTTGGCTAAGCTGTTGGCAGGCTGTTTGGTCTCAGTTGTGTTATTTGCCCTCACAGCATGGAGCGAGACTCCTCCAGGCCGGATGGAATCCGTTAGCGTCTCCCCTGACGGTAAGAGTATTGCAGTGGACTTCAAGAAGGGTACGACATCACACATCTTTCTGATTGCATTGGCCACCGGCAACGCAACTCGCCTTATCAACGACAATAAGGGAGAAGAATCAGACCTCAGCTTTTCGCCGGACGGCAAGCACATCGCCTATTCCCACTTTCCAGGGAATGGCGAACGCTCCGAAATCATGGTCGGGAACGCCGACGGGTCAGGCCTCCATACTTGGTTGGCATCGACGGAAAACGTTAGGGACTTTTCGCCGGTTTTCTCGCCTGATAACAAAACCCTGATTTTTGCCCGCTCACGCTTTTACGGCAACTACTCACCCATTGCGCAGCCACATAATCATGCGTGGGACTTCTATGCGGCTGACTTGGACGGCACGAACATTCGCCAGCTTACTAACGAGAGTTTCTACAACGCCTCGCGAATCTCGGTGTCACCCGATGGCAGGAGCATGGTGGTCATGACGGAGGACCTCGATACTCCGCAAAAAATCGCCATTTATTCGCTAGAGCATGCGGACAAACCGGCGCGGGTGCTACGCCCTCGTGTTCCCGGCCACGAACGGATATATAACTGTCCCAACTTTATGCCGGATGGAAAGAGCATTCTGTTTTTGGCCGCTACGGAAGGATGGCGATTTTACGACTACGACGTGTACCGATTGGACCTTGAAACTGGCGCAGTCGAGAGGGTGACGAAGAAGAACGGCTACGCCACCGACTTGAGGGTCTTTGCCGACGGAAAAACTGCCGCGTTTCTCAAGTGGCGCTCAGACCGTCACGCCACTCCCGTCGAGAGTGAACTCTTTTTGCTAGACATCCAGAACCACAATGTCGCCCCCGTTAAGGTCAGTGGTCTAAACTGATGCCAAGAGCTGGTAAGTTTGTCCGGCATCGGCGTTCGCGAGGCAGAACATGTATCACGCTACATCTCCCTTACAATCTCAATAGCCTTCTGCATCTGAGGGTCCTGTCCTGCTAGAAGGTCGTCCGGCAACAGTTCGACTGGAACACTCGGCGTCACGCCCTTACCTTCGATCAGTTTTCCCTGCCACGTCAGATACGCAGCGGCCGGCAATCCTACGATGTAGCCGAAACCAGCCTTAAACGTAGAACCACTCAGCAAGCGAGCAGCCGTTTTTGTCCCGACGATTGTGGCAAGCCCATTTTCCTCAGCAAATGCCGCCAGCATCTCACCGGCGCTTGCAGTGTGCTCGTTGACAAGGATCGCCACGCGACCGTGAAATTTCTGAGGACCGAGTCCTTCAGTGACTACGAGAATTGATTTGTCTATGAAGCCATATCGCAGTGCCAGCCACAAAAGAGTCGCCTTGTGGGAAGGTATGTGGCCAAACCTTGGCAGCTTTTCTCTCGTATAACCTTTTTCTTTTCGTTTGCGCGTAAGGCTGTATCCAACTTCCTTCTTTCCGGGAGTCAAATAACTCATCAGCCGCAATCCACCAATGCCGCCTCCGGTGTTTCCGCGAAGGTCCACAATCAAGCGGGTTGAATCTTTAAGATGAGCGATGGCGGTATCAAACATTTTGGCGAGATCAATACCGACTGCACCCGGAAACATGGTCACCTTCAGCCAACCGATCCCATCCGGTAGCTGCGAGCACAAAACTGCCTTCGGTACGATCACCGGATGACTTTTGGACCTTGGTGAGGGGACAATCAAGTTGCCGACGATGCGTTTGCGATCAGGTTTCTGGATTGCATATTGGGAGTCCTCGCCAACTGGGAAAATTGGCGGTTCGGGCGGCGTCAATTCTTTATTTCGGACCTGAAGAAGAATGTCGCCTGGCCGCAGCCCCGCGGCGTGCGCTGGCCCGCCTTCATGAACGTCCTGAAACATCCAGCGCTCTTCCCCATCGAATTTGTACCGCATGAAGGTGGCGGCGATAGCGTGGCGGCCGGGGATCTTCGCGCTCTTGGAATGGCGAAAACCAGTGTGGCTGGTCTTCAACTCGGCCAGGAGATCCTGTATTTGCTTCTCGAATTCTTCATCACTGGCGCTTTGAACGATTCGGTTTCTCTTGGCTTTGGACAGTTCCTCCCAATTCGCGCCGTACATGCCGGGATCGAAATGCTTCCGGGTCACAAGGTCGCACACGCGAGAATAAATCTTCTCTTTTGCTTGAGCGTCAAGACTCATCGTTCCCCCAGAGGAATCGCGGTTTCTCCCTCTCCACCCAAAACAAAAGCGCCCCAATAATACGGTGGAACATGGCCGCCGTCCCTTGCGAGCAAATCCAGTTTCGCGTGCCGCAAGGCTGTGGCTTTCGGTTGGCCTTCCGCGATATGGATGTAAAAGCGTTCCATCAGTGCGCCGGTGTACGTATCGTCCGCGCTCCAAAGGCTTGCGACAACCGCCCTCGCTCCGCTCACAAGAAAGGCCTCGACTAGGTTTGTCACGCCCTCTTCGCCCTCGATCTTCCCTACTCCCGTGTTGCAAGCCGAAAGCGTCACCAGGTCAGCATTGAAATGGAGCCGGATGATTTCCCGGACCTGTAAGAGACCATCATCATGAGAACCGCCGTCCACACCCAACACCAAGCCTGAACGTTCTGGAAACTGCGTGTCAACAAACCCGTGAGCGGCGATATGAACGATTTTGAAATCGGCCAAGGGTTCCGACTTAAACGCGGTTTCCGTCGCGTTCGTACCAAGAAGTAAGACTGGGTCTTTCGTCACAGCCTTGCTGGCCGTAAGGACTTCTTCGCGGGTCTCCGGTAAGTCGTGCAACTCGGTGCCGAACACGTCGGATAGTCCACGCTCAATTCGTTGCGGAAGTCGACTCGGTTTCTCAAGTTTCACGGAAACGTGCCCCTGGTTCTGGTATGGAACATCTCCCACACCAAGGAAAGTGTACTTCGCGGCTATGGTGGCCTTTTCATTCCTGACAACGTGGAGGACCGTTGCGGCCGGAACGTAGGTGATAGTTCGAGTTTCTAGTAATAACGCTCCCGCTGAATCACGGAGTGTATCGAGAGGGAGCAGATGCAGTATTCCGTCCGGTACAACGATAGTCTGTTCGCGGTTTGCTTCCGGAGGGAGCTGCCCGAACAAAACGTCGTAAAGTTGCCGCGCGGAATCAAGATCCTCGCGCCTAGCTCGCGTCGCATTGAGATATCTTTGCGTCAGATCTTCAATTTTGTGTCGGCCTTGAGACAGTACGACTACACCTCCGCGGGCACGGGAAATCCAGACACAGTACGAGCGCGGCTCGCTCAGCACGTATTCCAAAACCACTTCTTCGGGACGCAAGCTAGATTGGATCGCCCTCAGGGGGGCCGGTGTGTCAAACCATTTGGACTTCGTTTCCGTTCGTTCCATTCGCGTCCATTCCATCCGCCGCTCGTACTCGACCAATTGATCGAGCAAGTTGGCACGCTCCTTCGGGTTTTCAGAGCGCATAAGACGAAGCTGGAGATTGGAGACTTCATGTTCGAGGGCACGCACGTCTGCCGATTCGTCTTTGCCAAACGATACCTTATTCTCAAGCAATGCCGCTGCGGTTCGTCCCCTGACGCGTTCCAATACACTTAGAGCCCGGTCAAGGTTCCCTTGGCGCGCCTCTAATTCGAAATGCCGAAGGTACGTGTCGCTCATAGCTCCCGCTAAAGCGCTAGTCCAATACGCTTCATGCAAGTTGACCAGCATCCCGTCGATGACGTCCTCGGCATTTTCGTAAAGCCCCTCCGCCTCTTTGATGGAGCCGCGCTCGGCTTTAAGCTCTGCAAGAACGGTCAAATCTCGTGGAAGGTAGTAGCGATCTCCCACATGCCTGCTAGCGTCCACTCCCGCAGAAGCACTCACCTCAGCCGCTTTCAGGTCGCCCGCATCTCGATAAAGCCCGGCCAAATCAATCATTGATTGACCTAGGGTCCGATAGAAGTTGTACTTTTGCGCGAGCTGGCCTGATTGCTCCAGATATTTCGTAGCGGCAGGCCGGTCCCCAGTTCGAATGGCCAGCTCACCCATTAGTTGAAGAATCATGCTTTCGTGTCCGAGCTTTTGATTTTCTCTTGCAATGGTCAATGCGCGCTCCAACTTGTCTTTGGCTCCTGACAGCTTGTCCTCGGCGACTAAAGCAGTGAATTCTCCTTCATACGCCATGAAAGGAAATCCCGCATCCGGCGTTGCACCGCTCGTCTTGATGGCTCGCTCGAAAAACGCAAGGGCCTCCCCATAGCGTTTCGCTTCGTTGAATCCGTTGCCCAGCATCTCTAGCATTCGAACCTGGCCGCCAACATCGCCACTCGCCTTCGCAGACAAAAGTGCATCGCCAACCATGACTGCCGCGCGACGACTGTCCCCTTGGAGAAAGCCGATGATTCCGAGTTCTCCTTCGGCCCGCGCTTCCCAATCGTGTTCTCCCAACTTGTGAGCAATCTGTTCTGCCTCCGTCCAAGCTAGTTTCGCGGAAGCGGGATTGATTTCAAGGTCCGTGTATCCTTTTGCCGAAAGACACCACAGCTTGAGTCCGGGGTCATTCTTGACGACTGGAATGTTCAACTGCTGCCCGAGCAACTCGGAGACGTCTACCCAGGACATAGTCTCAGCTTGCGCGCGAATCCTACCGACACGAGCGTAGATTTCGTTTCGAGTGTCGCCTCTCTCCTTGAAGAGTTCTTCGGCGCGAACGTAAAGAGGGCCCGCCTTGGGCGAGTTAAAAAGCCATGCGAGGCGGTTGGCCTCCTTGAGCAGGATTTCGGGGTTCCTCGAGGTTTGTGGGTCTTGCAGGAGGTTGACTGTTGGTGGCCGCGGATCAGGCTTTCGCGAGACGTACAGCCAAATGTACTTGCGCGAAACCGCTGCAAAAATGGCAAGGGCCACGGGGAGCGAAAGCAAAATGGCTAGCCAGTGCTTCGAGACGCGCATCTGCAGTGGTCCGAACATTTGGCCCTAGTGTCAGTACTTCCGCGCCCTCGCTCCCGCGCCTAAAAAAAAGCACATGAGGGTAGAGACCGCGTAGGCAATCCAAGCTAAGGGACATAGGCGTTTTCCGGAACTTATCTGCGTGAGTGCTCGGTAAACCGAGCAGGTAATTAGAGTGCAAGGTATCCCAGCAGAATCACACTAATCTGTCCTCACCGGCCCAAATCCCATAAAGAAAAGGAGTTACGATGAAAGTTCGCTCTCAGGTTAGGTTAGTATCGCTCGCGATCCTGCTGGGCGCAGTGCAGCTGCTATCTACGCAGTTTTCCTCAGCGTCCAGTGCCAAAGTCTTGACGGCTAGTGGAACTAGCCCCGTACCGCCGCCACCTTTGACCCCTTCTGCGCCGACGCTTTACTGACACGTCCATCAACGTAGAACAGGGAGGGAGAAGATCCTGCAAATTTTCTCCCTCCCTATGTGTTAATATCCCGTTCGCGTCCCCTTCGTGGCGGCGAGTGTGTACACACAAATACTTTGGTGGCTTGGCATCGCGGCAGAAATTCTTATTCTTGCGCGCTCTGTCAAAGGGAACTCGTGGCAGAAATACCGGGCATTCTATCTATATTTAGGTACTCTACTTCTGATCGAACTGCTGCGCTTTTCTGTATACACGCTTAAGCCGCAATTTTATCGGCCCTTTTACTGGTACACAGAATTTCTGGCAACAACTGTCGCCTATGCGGTTATCCTTGAAGTTTACAGCCATGCCCTGGTCAACTCCCCTGGTGTGGCGCGCATTGCGCGAACTTTCCTGTGGGGTGTCCTTAGCGTAGTCATCTTGAAAACCACCTTGAACGCAGCCACCGAGCTCGTTTGGTCACCGGCTACAACTCACGCAGAACTCGAACGCGACCTCTACACAGTCCAAGCGATTTTGCTGGCGGGCGTTATCGCGTTGGTTGCCTACTATGCTGTCGCTACCGGGAGAAATCTCAAAGGAATCATCTTCGGATATAGCACGTACGTCTACGCCAGCGTAATATCCCTGGCGTTTGGATCGTTGCCAGGATATGGGCCACGGCCGGGGTGGCGGCTTGTTCAGCCCATTGCGTATCTGGCCGCCCTGCTCATCTGGAGTTGCACTCTGTGGTCTTATTCCCCCGATCCTGAGGCGGAAACGGAATCCAAGATTGACCGCGACTACAAACTCATCGCGCGGCAGACCAGAAGGGCACTTTCCAAAGCTCGCTCTTTCTTGAAGATGGGTGGCGAATTATGAGGCAATTGCTGCCGTATCTCGGTGTCGCATCGCTACTTTTGGCCGTCACCGCCCTGTGGGTCCGGCAGATCTTTCTAGCGCACAAAAGCAGAATAGAAGTGCAGGTGCCACGAAAAGGCGGGGCAAGAGGTGGAAGCACTGCTTCGCATGACGATCTTGGTGAGAGGATATTTAGTCTGGAGGATTGGGAGTTTGTTTCAACCAACACGCCCTCACAAATTCAGAAAATGTTTCTGCATGAGCGTGGCGTTATTGCTATCTCCTGGCTTCGACGTACGCGAATGAGAATCTCGCTGGTCATGCGCGCGCACCTTGCGGCTGCAGGACAGACTGAAAATCTGCACCCCGCGACCGAGCTGAAGTTAGCTCTCAACTACCTGGTCTTTCGCGTTCTGTGCGACGTTTTGATCGGTTGCATCTGGCTGCGCGGTCCAATCCGGACCCGCAAGACAGTTGGCCAGACCCTTCGTACGGTGGTGTGGCTCCGTGGCGCATTTGAGCAACTTTTGGCGAGGGTTGACCCTGCAAACTGCAAAACGCTCAGGACAAGTTTTAATCACAGAGCGGCTCGAAACTAAATGGCACTGAGACATGGGACCCGAACCCAAAAACGTTGAAATAGACCCCGCAGTAAGAGACCTGAGGAATCGCACGCTCGTAAAACTGCCGGGCGACTTCAGCCGACTCGTTTATTTGGCTTCTTCGCGCGATTACAACACCGGCCAGTACCACCACGACGGCCTGTCGTTTCACTTTAGCGAAAACGTCGCTTCGAAAGCTCTCGCCGCGTGCCACAGGGAGGTCTTTGATAGGCTTGTGTATATCTCTTTGGAAGAATTGATCGAGGAGTTAGATCACTACATCTCCTCGACTGATGAACGACCGGAAGTGTTTTTGAAGAGTTGGAATCACCTTGGATCGTATCGGGTCACGATTCCTTCGGAGTGCGATGAACTCGACGCCGAGGTTTTCTTGTCCAATGTCAAGATGGCTTTGGCGATCTTAGAGACACGTCAGAAGCCTGCTTCTCGGGACGAACAATCCGCATAGCGATACCGGTTACTCTGCCGAGGATCTCGGCATCTCGGGCATAGGCAAAGTGCCGGAGGCGACTGCGTGACAGCGGATGGGGTACCAGGGTCAGCTGATTCCTCTTTAGTTCACACCAAGCGCAAGCATACCCACCTGGAATCTTCACGAAATAGATTGGCCGCTCCAATTCCGTCCGCCACGACGAGGTGCGAAGGACTTCGCGCACTTGGTCGTCTATCTGAACGAAGGAGCCCGGTGGGACAAGGGGATCCATCGTATAATCCCGAAGACCGATATAGCCGTACTCGGAATTCTTCATATCCAAATGCCGAATGAACGAGATCGGTAACTCGCCCCAAAGTTTCACGATGCGTGACACGAGAGCGGTCTTGTCAACTTTAAATGCTTCGTGCAAGCGCACAAGAAAAGTGGTTGTCCTATCTTCATTGTAGACTTCCAGCTTTGCAGGGTGTGTATTCGGCAAGCGAATCTCGAGCTGATGCAGACCAATTCTCTCCAGGTCGATCCCGAAAAGATACAGCAACTCGACAAAATTGACCCGGTAGATGACACTCAGACTGAACAGCTTCTGAACGCCGGGTACTGACCCTGTGCCTTCAATCTGGCTGAGCCAAGCGTTGGAAATATAGAACTTCGCACTGCTTTCGGCCTTTGCGATCTGCCGGCTGTATTTTTCGACTTCGCGCGTAGAAATCCCAAGATGCCTGCGGATCGTCCTAAGGTTTGCCCCAGCTTGCAATTGACCACCCTTTAGGTACTTCTCTAGTACAAGTACTAGCACAACAAAAGTGGTCGGCAGTGGCAATAGAACTTCGGTTTAGATCTGGACTGATTTCGGAAGGTCTTAGTAATTGTGAATCACTTTAGCCCACTTGGGGCTCTAATTATTCACTCGACTGAGTCTCTCTGGTCTTCATTGGTGTCTTCGACAGCGTTTTCCAACGCTCGATACCATGACAGGATTCACTATAGGCCTTGCCATATTCCTCTTCGATGTATGCTATTTCATGCCCGTTCTTTGCGTTGGTTACAATCACGCTCATGGTCAGGCCTCCATCTGTCCTCGCGTTCTGTCTGACGCCTGGGACTAGCCGGCACGTCCCCGTTGACTTACTGAATTCTCTTTGTGTCAGCGCCAGGCAACGATGACCGGGCCGGCTTTCGGCGGAGCGGCATCGCCACACCAACAACCCGGCCCACAACGTCTATATCGTCCTGATAGTTGAATTGCCGTGTCTTTCTTCCCGACATCTGGTGGGGAATGATGCTGAGGACTTTGCCTTCCAATTCACACCAGCCGTATGCATAGCCGTCGCGAAGTTGAAAAAAGTAGATGGACCGCTCAAACTCATTGTCCCACGATTCGGACTGAATTTTGGTGTCCTCGTCATCGATCTGGACAAAAGAGCCCGGACGAATCATCGGGTACAGCGTGTAGTCATCCATCCCAATGAATCCGTAAAGGTATTTCCGAAGGCCTAGTGTTTGAACAAATGCGATGGGAATTTCGCCCCAAGTCTGCACGATGCGGGAGAGGAGATTGGTCTCTTCTATCTTCGCCCCCGGATCGAATCTCACTGGAAAACTCACACGACGTTCCGTGTCATAGATTTCGGAAGGAACAAGATGAGTCTTGGGCAGTTTGACGGCGAGGCGAGCTGTATTGATCTGGTCCAGGTCGATTCCAAAGAATAGAAGGAGGTCCACGAAATTGATTCGATAGAGGGCGCTCAGCGTGAAAAGCTTGTGGACACTCGGGACCCTAGTGGAGTTCTCGATCTCCACGAGCGAGCTGTGGGAAATACAATATTTCTGGTTTCCCTGTGACCGGCCGATTAGGCGGCTATGGGTTTGCACATCTCGACCACTGATGCCCAAAGCCTCGCGCAGTGCTTTGAGGCGCTGCCCGGGAGGGCCCGGAGGATTCCTAGACTGTAGTGACCGACCCCGGGTCATAAAGGTACGCTACTCTATACACCGTAGTGTTGCAATAGTATCTAACGTTTCAAATAAGAGAAAGAATTCTATTGCCTCATAGTATGTCCTAACCCGGACTCTCACGCCACGCATAGCGTTGTGCCAAGCTCCGTCAACAATGGTGAGCGCGGTCTGGTCTCCGAAGCTGCTGCCAATACAGCTTGGTTCAATGTCCAATATCAAAGAACTCCGAGGCATGCGCACATCAGGTCGCATTCTCGGCCACCGTCCTCTCTTTGGACCGAAATTGCGGTTCGGACTACGACCGGCAGGCATCGCCTAAACCATGTCCAGCTCAGTGCAATAGTTGCTCGTAAGTCTTTGAAATGAAACGGACAAAAATCTCGAAGTCCCACCTTCGGTCACACGGTTTTCATTCCCAGTTCATCAATATAGGCCCGGATTCGGAACAGAAACATTTTTTTTCACACACCAACGCGAATTCATGCGACACCTTCAGGCGCGCCACTAAGCAATCGGTAGTGCGAGGACGTGGGAGATTTTAGTCCAATCGAGTCCGGACTTCAGATTGCTCCTTTAGTCTTGCAAACGGCCTTAGCCAGCCTCAAGTCCGTTTGGTTCGAACTCGGACACTTCTGTTGGAGGCAAAGCGTGAAAACCGATTCCAACGCTAAGTGGCTGGTTTCTCCAGATGTCCGTTCCACATATTCCGACGATGGCGCTGTACTTCTCGATATTCGAAAGGGGCTCTGCTACAGCCTCAATCCAGTTGCCGCACGAGTATGGAGCACAGTGGAAGGGAGCTCTTCAGGAGTCGATCTCCGAGGCCTCGTGGATGCTATGGAGACGCATTACACAATACCGCGCAGGCAGCTCGAACACGACGTCAATGAGTATATGTCGAAGCTCGAAAATATCGGGCTCGTTCAAAGGAACGGCCTGTTTCACGAGTCCAAGGCCGCCGGGGCGCGGGGTTGACATGTTTTGGAATACACGGTGTGCCTCCGTGACAACCGAACTGTCGAATGCACCGACGTCCTGGACCTGTGATTCGATCGCTCCACGACTCAAGACCGTCCCATTTGGTTCTGCAGGAACTCTTGATTGGGTTCGACCATTTCAATCTAACCCAGTCGATGCGGAGGAGGCAGCAAACGTTTCCAGAGCGGTCGGCGGCGGCACGAATCCGTCTTCTCAGTGAAATATCCTAAACCTCGATGGCCAAGGCCGCGGTGAAAGGAGTGGACGAGCTAAGAAGAAAACCTTATACATAACTAAATATTAATGGCGAAACCCACCCTCGCGTTGCGTGTTCGTCTGAAGCCGGAGGACAAAAAACTAGCCCCAAGGAGAATCGAAAACGGAGTGGGCCAAGTATGATTTATGGACGACCTGTTATCAAACTAACGGACACCTTGGATGTCTTCTTCGGTCAACTTTTCTCAAAAAAATTGATTCTGCCAGATGACATCGACTGGCGTACTCACAAGCTCAAGAAATTCATCGACACCCATCCGAGCAAGACTCATTCGAACCTAGACGATATCTGTAATCAGCTCGGGCTACCGATGTCTGGTCGTCAAGCCCGGCGGCTCTTCAAGACATCTACCGGAATTGGGATCAGGCATTACTCCATGAATATTCGGCTTTCCGTGGCAGCGGAACAGTTGCGTCTGACAGACATGCCTATCAAGGTCGTTGCAGCAGAAGCGGGATATCAAAACAGTCGTCACTTCGCGAGACGTTTCAAGGAAGTATTTCACGTAAAGCCCATGGAGTTTAGGAAGGTCTGGCGGCGAAGGGAGTTCGCATCGGAGCCGGGCGGCTGACTCCGAATAAGCATAGCCGCGACAATCCCAGGGTTGAGCCCAGGACAAGACGCGACGGATGGAGAGTCAGTGGAACGGTTGCGACCAAGATCGTTGCAGCACCGCCCGATGGGGAGGAGGGCGATATTGTTGACTGACTGCGCCGATTCTGACGGCAATGATAAAACGCTGATGGTCTACTACTTTGCGGAGTACGACCTGAGATCACGTTCGCCCACCTGGATCGCAATAAGCCCGAAGTTGTCGTCGCTTTGGGCTTTGAAACGCTAAGTTTCAAACTCGAGTCATTCATGGATTTCTGGCTGTACATGGCGAAAGTGGGACGCGAGGCCGGAGATGCACACCTAGAGTTGAGGAATTTATCGACTACCGGCTGGACAGGAGACCGAGGGTTTCGGGGGAGTCTTCTTGAGACGAAAGCTCAACAAAGATTTCTACTGGTTTTTTTGTCAACTGCGACCCCTCTTGCGTGCGCACGTCCTCAGCGTTTCTTTGATCGTACTCAGCAGCTTGATGTTCCTATTCGACCCTCTCCTTATTAAGTGGCTCATTGACAGCGTTCTTTCGAAGAAGGATTTGCACTTGCTGCTTCTTGCGGCGTCGGGTTTCTTCGGGCTTTACGTCTCTCGCGTAGGCTTTTCCGCTCTTGCAGGGCTCGTGAGTTTCCGTGCTGTGCAGGAACTCGTGTTGCGGATCCGGCTAAACATTTTGGGACAGATGAATCGTCTCTCGGCTGATTACCACGAGATGACAACCGTTGGAGAAAGGCTCTATCGAATGGAGCAAGATGTCGATCAAGTGGCGGACTTGGGCTCGAGTCTTGTACCTTCCGTTCTCCAGGTGGCGTTCAATACGATTTTTGTCGTCGGAACGATGTTTGTGCTCGATTTGAGACTCGCGTGCGTCCTCCTTCCTCTGATGCCTGTATTCCTTGTTTTCAGAAGGTATTTCGAAAATCGGCTGCGGCGCGCATCCGAACTGGCGCAGCAGCAATCCAGCAGGGAGAGCAGCTTCCTTCAGGAACACCTAAGCTCCCTTGTACAAGTCCAGCTTTTGCACCAAGAGAGGAGTCAAATCAACGTTTTTTTGGAACAGGCCAGCATGAGAGTGAAGGCGCTCAATGATCGGAACCTTGTTGAGTCATTGTTTAGGACTTGCTACATGGCGGTCATTTCTTTGGGGACGGTGGCCATTATAGGTTATGGAGGTTACAGGGTGTTTGTGGGAGCCTTGACAATCGGCGGACTCGTCGCTTTTTATAGCTATCTCGGACGCCTGTTTGATCCGCTCAACGCTGCGGTAGATATCTATTCGCGGTTCAACCGGCTGAGGTCGAGCATCCGGCGGATCACAGAAGTTATTGAAATGATGCCCAGTGTCCCAGAAAGGCCAAATGCGGTGCACCTCGGATCCCCAGTTCGAGGCAACGTCGAACTAAGCGGGGTTTCCTTCTCCTATGGGAATGGGTCAACCGTGCTAGAAGGCTTCAATCTAATGCTGGAGGCAGGTGAAAAGGTTGCCCTTGTCGGAGTCAGCGGCAGCGGCAAAAGCACGATCGCAAAACTGATAGCCAGATTGTACGACGTAAATCATGGAGTAGTGCGTATCGACGGAATCGACGTTCGAGACTTGCGTCTTGAAAGCCTACGGACAAGAATCTGCTACCTGATGCAGGAAGCGGTGCTTTTTGATCGAACGTTGAAAGAGAACCTGCTGCTCGGCAAGCCATCCTCAACGACCGATGAACTCAGTCGCGCGGTCGAACTTGCTGGTCTCGAAGGTTTGCTCCACCGGTTGCCGAAGGGGTGGGATGCGCGGATTGGACCCCGAGGCAATACGCTTTCAGGGGGCGAGCGCCAGCGCCTTGCGTTGGCTCGTGCTGTGCTCCAAAATCCTTCTCTGCTTTTGCTGGATGAATCAACATCAGCGCTGGATGCGCTCGCTGAACGAAAGGTTTTTGCGAATCTTGCCCGGCAGTTTCCCCATCAGACCATGGTCTTTATTTCCCATCGGATTTCCGCGCTCAAATGGGTTGACCGCATCGTTGTGCTGAATCGAGGTGTCATCGAAGAACAGGGCACGCACGACCGTCTGATAAATGGCGGCGGCCTCTACGCTTACCTGCACAACACGCTTGCCTCCAGAACCGATGATGCAGGTTTTTCCTCTGTCTCGACGAGCACTTCGTAAGTAGCATACCGCTTCTTTGAATCCCATTGATGGCCGAATCGGGGACCATTTGGCCGAATCGGGGACTTTTTCATAATTGACTCTATATCTAGAATTTTACACTATCGCTGCGGCGGCCAGCTCCCAACGAACCAGACGCCCGACCACCGGGATTTTTGTGGGGTAAACGACAAGCGGAGGTGATTGTTACTGGGCGAAGCGGGAAGGAATCTGACTCTGTTGACATTCTCGATGGAGTGCGGTGATAGCTAGCCCTTGCAAGCGAGAACAGAGGTGCTCATATGAAAGCGTCGACGGTTGTGCATGCTGTGTCTGCTTCGAATGGCAAGAGCCGATTGGAGGTCGCGGGTATTCCGTCATTTGAATTGAACCCGGTAGCTACAATTATTTGGGCAAGAGTCGTTGAAGGACTCTCGGCTCAGGAGATCATCGATGAAATCGCGGGAAAGTTTGGCGTTCCTGAAGAACGCATCTGGAGTGACGTAGTGAATTTCATCGAGGTCTTGAAGGAAAACCTTCTAGTCATTGATGACCCTGAATCACCAAGTTGATCTCTACGCGGTCGTTGTTACCCGGTTTGCTAAATGCTGGTTATTTGATGAGTTACGGATAGAACGTCTTGATAACCGAACTGAGGTTTGCCATTCGAAGCATAATAGTCACGACCGTCTGATGAGTAGCGGCCGTCAAGGGTTCCTGGGTTGACACACTGGAAGGGTAGAGGTTGTCGAGCGCCTGCGTACAAATCACGCTGCAACATAAGGAGCGTCCTAAAGCCTGGCTGTGTGGATTCCATCAGAAAGTGTGCCAAACACAGTTGCCATTATGCTCGCTGCATTCCAAACCGGCCTCACACCAAACCTTACGCCAATCGCGATCATGTGGGCGACGATGCTCTTTGCAACTTCTTGGGCTTAGAGCGAGGTGTGGGAAACTAACAGATGAGAGCCTTGTACATCAGTCAACTTAGCGGAAATCCCGAACGTCTCCAGGGAAGAGATGATCGGACCATAATGGGCGCCAAGATGTTTGAGTGGAGCTTTCTTTGCGCCCTGCTCAAGTACGGAACTTACGACACGTATTTTGCGCCAGGGGTGACAGATCAAAAGAAGGACGAACTGGTGGCGGACGGTCTAACGGCCCATTTTGTCAGACGGTTAGCTCCCCTTCCTCTCGGAAGCCCCCTGCCTGTCGAGGATTCAGATCAAGTGGTTCTAGCGATCGCGGGGCGAGAGCTAAATATATTAGCCACGCTACGTCAAAAACTCCAACGATACGATGCACCCCTATGTGGCTTCATACATTCCATCAATTCCGCGCGAATTGCGGTTGCCCTGCTGCAGCATTGTTTCGCTGGGCTCTCGGAGGCCGATCTCCTATTTTGTTCCAGTCGGGCCGGAATGAAAACGATAGATGTCTATGTAGAGGAGATTGGCCGATTGCTGCCACCGGACATGTCTTATCCAGCACGTCGCGCTCTCGTCCCTCTCGGGGTGGAAGTTCCAACAGTGGAGCAAGGAGCTAGCTCTACGTTACGCCAGAGATTAAATGTCGAAACGGCGTGCGGCATTGCTTTGTATTTTGGTCGTCTGTCGCAGACGAGCAAGTGTGATCTTGGGCCGCTTCTTGTCGCGTTGTCGCACCTGCTAGCAAGGGGAACAAATCTCCATCTGGTCATTGCGGGTGACGACACGCAAACGAAAGAAGCGCCACGCCTACAAACATTGGCAAACGAATTAGGATGCCTTAAGAGCGTAACGATATGGCCCAACCCATCTGCGGGTGACAAACACCTGCTCTATTCCGGGGCAGATATTTTCGTGTCGCCCAGCGATAACATACAAGAAACCTATGGATTGACCGTGGCAGAGGCTATGGCCTATGGTCTTCCTGCGGTTGTATCGGACTGGGACGGTTATCGAGATCTGGTGAAAGACGGTGACAACGGATTCCTGGTCCCATCCATTTTCCCGACCAGTATTGAGATGCTTCGTCTTTGCGATTGCACGACGTCCATGTTAGAAGAAGATTCGTTGGCTCAATCAACGACCATCGATGTGAGTATTTTGTCCGAGAGGCTGGAAAAGCTAGCGCTAGATCAAGCACTTCGAAGACGGATGGGACAAGCTGCAAAACAGTACGTGGAGAAGCACTGTAGTTGGCAAGTTGTCGTGAAGCGCTATGAAGAACTGTGGGAAGAATCTCTGCAGATCGCAAAAGCGGCTAAGTCGAACAACAGAACATACAGTAGGTTACTTAACTTATCTCTTACTAAGAGTTTTGGTCACTATGCGAGTGAAAAACGCAGTGACGAATGTAAGTGCTTTATAACGGGAGAGGGACGAGAGTGGCTGAAGCAACCCGCTCGTTTGTATTTTCTATGCCATCTATCTGCTAACCCGCGGCCGCGAAAATTTGTCAACATGCTGCGCGAAATCTCGGACTGCCCTGGTCGTTCAGTTGGTCAGGTGGTTGAACTATTTGTGAATGATGCTGATCCGACATCGGAGGTTGACGCGCATTGGACGCTCGGACGGTTATTTAAATACGGGCTGGTGACGAGCACCCGAGAGGACCCCATAAGCGAGGATGCTGGTCCCGCAACAAATCGTAAGTGGCACGGGCACGGATTTGCAGCTGTTATTCCAGTTGGCTCGGAGGCGAACGATATTGAGCGGCTGAGTGCGGTGGTCGAAAGCCTGTGCTTTCATGAGGATCAATTAAAATGGCTGGTTCTCATCGATGACGCTGTCCCTGTACGTCCTCTCACTAGCCTTGTCCATACACCTAAGGATTGCGTGGTGGCTTGTATATCGAATCCTTGGAATGGCTATCGCGACGGACCAAATGGAGGCCTATGCACAGGCCTACTATCGGCGCTGGCTTGGGTTACAGAAACTGCGGAACCTGATTTTGTTTTAAAACTTGATCTCGATGCACTCGTCATACGGCCTTTTGCGAAGACGATCCGCAGGATAATTGTAGAGTCTCCGGATGTTGGGTTGATCGGAGTGGTTGGGCGCACTTGCGATCGGAGCAGGAAAACTTATGGGTTTGAAGAAAGTGTTCCATCTCCTTTGATTGAGATTTTGAATCTCATTCGAGGGAGCAGAGACTCCCAGAAACATTTCTGGAACATCAACCGTTCTTCCATTACTGGCGGCCAGTTGGAAGCTTTTGTTCGCCTGCGCTCTCACATTGAGCATGCGGAGCTTAACGGTTATTCATATCTGCATTACTGCCAGGGTGGTGCTTACGCTATTTCACCAAGCATGTTAAGAGGATTAACTCAAGAAAGTCTTCTTGGCGCGATGACAGCTTGGATGGAAGTACCGGTTAATGAAGATGTCATCATGGGAATGTATGCGTATGCCGTCGGCAAAAAACTACTAGATTCCTCAAGAGAGGGGCAGCTCTTTGGACTTCATTGGAGGGGACTACCGTTTGGTCTAAAGGAATTACACACAAAAGGATATTCAATCATTCACAGCACCAAAAATAATAAACGCTATACTGAACAACACATAAGGAGTTTCTTTAAATCCATTCGCACATCTGAAGTCCTAAATGTCGATTGATTTCCGAGGGGAATTTGTGAGCAGCCGGTTTCCCTGGACAGGCTCGTCTTCAATTCCGATCGGACACCCGCCTTTAAACGGGTTGAGCAAATCGTGGTAATAAACCGAGGAACCATGGGAGAAGAAGGAATGCGCCGCTCGTGAGGACCGCCAGGATCTAAACGCACCTTGACAACTCGCTGACGGCGGCGGAGTTCTGTAAGCACCAACTTCATCGAGGCCGGCAGCGGCCGGGCTCCTATTCCATACAAGATTCGAAGATTTCCTCCCTGAGTCGGATGCATGGCCGCATCGGGGACCATTTGGCCGAATTGGGGCCCACTTTTGAATTGCTCACTAGCTAACAATCCCGCAGCATGGCTGCGTCGCCCAGCCACTAAGAAACAGCAGCTACCAACATTCGCGATAGACGACCGAAAAAGCTAAGGCGCAACTGGATGATGGTTACAAACAGAGCAACGGCAGCCGCCAGGGTGCCTGAAAATAGCACTCAGTCCCCCACGTTTGAGCTTGGTTTGGACACAATCGTTTTTCCCACAAGACAAGTGGAATTGTCAGGCAAGAATATCGTTTTGCCTTCGACATCACGGCTCGAAAGCTCTCCAAGCAAGGGCGAATCATGGCTTGGAAGCTCCGTTCAGAACGTTTGCTTGGCCCCAATGGAGAAAGTCTCGGTGCGAGTGCTGACTACTAGTGGTGATCTCCCGAACTCTTCCGAACAGGAGTTAGAGCGGGTGAAAAAGTCAGTCGACTTTGGAGTCAGTGAACTTTCATCGGGTTTGAAAGATTCATGGTCAATGCAAGCTACATTCCAGAACCAATGGAGTGTGGCAGGAGGGCTTTGTCATGCCGTTTCTCGTGCTGCAAGCGTACGTGAAGTTGATTCATTTCGATTTCTATCTTGCGAAAAACGACTTTGCCACACTCCATGGGAAGGTTCGCCGCTGTCTGGTCGTGAACAAGGCTCCCTCGCCAGACGCCATCAATCGGATCTGCTCCGCAGTGGACATGGCCTGCATCTGGTATTGGAAAGAGGTGCGCTGTCTGCAACGATCCGCAGCCACGGCGTGTCTTTTGAAACGTCACGGCGTAGCGGCCCAGATGGTGATTGGCGCACAGCAAATGCCATTTAAGGCTCACGCTTGGGTGGAAGTCGATGGCCACGTCGTCAACGACAAACCGTATATGCCGGAAATTTACGGAGTGCTCGACAGATGCTGAGAACCAACCCAAAGCAAAAAAGGAATGAATCATGAGCGTCCAGTTCGGAAGATGGAATTTCGAAGGCGAACCGACTGCTTCGGACTACATCGAGAGAGTCCGTGCGACTCTCGCTCCGTACGGACCCGATAGCGATGAGTCGTACGGCAAGGGTGGCGTGAAGATACTGTATCGCGCCTTCCACACCACAGAGGAATCGCACCGCGAAACGCAACCGCGCATTTCTCCTTCCGGCGCGGTGATCACCTGGGATGGCCGCTTGGACAACCGCGCCGAGCTGATCAGCGAGCTGTGCGATTCCTTAACCATCAGCTCCACGGACGTTGCAATCGTGGC
>Ga0307476_10000649_pt1 | contig 25235 bp, 27 predicted proteins | sample atmos_gasesECM2C_2_FD_203314 | JGI IMG/M metagenome (GOLD analysis project Ga0307476, IMG submission 203314) | Hardwood forest soil microbial communities from Morgan-Monroe State Forest, Indiana, United States - atmos_gasesECM2C_05 | ecosystem: Environmental > Terrestrial > Soil > Temperate...
TACGGACTACGTGCTGGTGCAGGAGCCAGACGTTGCTGGAGCCTTGGACGCCCTGCTCCATGCGGGTCACGAACTGCAGCAAGACGAATCCCCAGCCGAGTGATCTGAAGCCAACCGTAGCGGTCCCCAGATTGCCATTCAACCTGCCGTAACCGCCAAACGCTGGCGCCTGACATGCGTTCAGCCGATGGCTATGATGTAATAGTAGTTAACCAACTCATGCCATCCGTCATCACAACCCTGCGCCGCCGCGCCAAGGCTCTGCACCGCAACCTGCGCGGAGCCAACATGGCCGTCCGCGCACTTGCTTCCACCGATCACCCGCTGCTGGCGCACATCATCCCCATGCGCCGCTGCAATCTCGCCTGCACTTACTGCAACGAGTTCGACGATTTTTCGAAGCCGGTCCCAATCGACGAAATGTACCGCCGCATCGACAAGCTGGGCTCGCTCGGCACCGCGGTCGTGACCATTTCCGGCGGCGAGCCGCTCATGCATCCCGAACTCGACGACGTCATCCGCCGCATCCGCGGCAATGGCCGCTCCCACAGAATGATCGCCGGCCTCATCACCAACGGATATCTGCTGGTCGCCGACCGCATTCAGCGCCTGAACCGCGCCGGACTCGAGTGGCTGCAAATTTCCATCGACAACGTGAATCCTGACGAAGTATCGAAGAAAAGTTTGAAAGTTCTCGACAAGAAATTGCAGTTGCTAGCCGAGCACGCCGACTTTCACGTGAACATAAATTCCGTGGTCGGCGGCGGCATTTCCCATCCGCAGGACGCGCTCGTCATCGGCAAGCGCGCGATTGAGCTCGGATTCACTTCAACCATCGGCATCATTCACGATGGCAGCGGCCAGCTCCAGCCGTTGAACGACGAAGAGCGCCGCATCTACCACGAAATGCAGGCACTCGAAAAAAGCAGCTTCACCCGCATCCACGCCTTTCAGGACAACATTGCGAAGGGCCAGCCCAACGACTGGCGATGCCGCGCCGGCGGCCGCTACCTCTACATCTGCGAAGACGGGCTCGTGCACTACTGCTCGCAGCAGCGCGGCTATCCCGGAGTCCCACTCGCGACCTACACCCGCGACGATCTGCGCCGAGAATATCTCAACGAGAAATCCTGTGCCCCGCACTGCACCGTCTCGTGCGTGCACCAGGTTTCCATCTTCGATTCCTGGCGGGCCCCGCAACACCCCGCCTCAGCGATCCCGGAACCGGCCGCGGCGCACGAACTCGTGCAGATCAAGTAACCCGCATAAAATCCGGGCTGCGCCGTCTACCGGCGAAACAGAATCGTCTTCGCAATCAACCCGGCGACCATGGCCCCCGCTCCCAACAGCGCGTTGTATTCGCGATGCTTCAGGTACAAGTCGAAAGAAAATCCGTGGGCCGCTTGCCCGTCGCGTGAATGCGAAACGATGCTCGGAAACATCCTCGGTACCCGCCGCGCATAATCCTCAAACTCCGGAAACTTCTGTCGCAGGTAGCTCTCCTCATCGCGAATCACCGGAAGATAAATCGCGAAGAACATCCCCACCAGAATCACACCCACCCACCAACTACGCGCCGCGACGGCAAATCCTACGCCCATCAGCAACGACCCGAGGTACAGCGGATTCCGCGTGTAAGCATACGGCCCTGAAGTCGCCAGCGCTTCGTTCTTGCGCACATGCCCTGACGCGAGAGCTCGAATCAACAGTCCAGGAATAATCAGAATCGCGCCAAACGCAAGCGATCGCCAGCAGGGCCGCGCCAGCCAGAAGTACAGCAGCGCAAACGCGAACCCCATCGGCACACGAATGCGGCGTGCGATCTTTGACCAACTACGGCCCGACCCCTCAGCCATGCGCCCCATCCATGTGGGGCGGGCACTCTTGCCCGCCGCAGTTGCCGTCCGCCAGCAATCGCCGCGCCGCGTCCACAACTGCATCAACGCCGATCTCGAGCATCGCTTCGTCCGGCCGCGGATTGCGCGCGTGTGTAGTCGGACTCGCCGGATTTCGCAACACGATGCTGCGAGTCCCATAAGGCCCGTTGCGCGCCGGATCCGTCGGCCCAAATATCGCCACCACCGGCACCTGCAACGCCGCCGCCAAGTGCATCGGCCCCGTATCGCCTCCGATGAACAGCCGCGCTCGCCGCGTCAGAGCGATCAGTTCGGTTATCGAACACTTCATCGGCTTGGCCGCGCCGTCGCTCGCAGCCTCAGCCTCACGCGCGAGATTTTCTTCTCCCGGGCCGTAGTTCAGAACTGCGCGCACTCCGTCCTTCGCCAAAGCCTGAGCCACGAAGCCATAGCGTTCAGCCGGCCACCGCTTCGCTCCCCACCCTGCTCCCGGATTCAGAATCGCGAAAGTTTCAATTCCTTCTTCTGCCAGCCGCTGCTGCATTCGCTCTTCGACTTCAAGATCGCGAGGAAACTGCACCTGCGGCGTCGTCAACTTCTGTTGCGCAACCGCCTCTGCTATGGAAAGGTTCTGCTCAACCACATGCACTCCGCGAGCGATTACTCTCCGCGTGTACAACAAACTCGCGGGAGACTCTCGCGAGTCAGCCGCGCCATATACCGTCCGCGCGCCCGACCAGCGGGCCAGCACAGCAGATCGAATCGCTCCCTGCAGATCGACGGCAACGTCATAATGTACTGAGCGCACATCGTTCCAGACTTTCGCGACCTCCTGCAGCGTTGAAACAGAAGTCAGCGACTTCCTCCACCCGGTCAGATTGACGGTATGCACCCAATCCGCCAGCGGCCGCTGCGCCACGCGAGGACCCCTACGCGGTGTCCCCGGAGCGCACAGAAGTTCAGCCCACCGCTCTTCGATCAACCAGCCAATCACCGTGTCGGGAAACGCTTGGCGCAGCGCCTGCGCAGCGGGCAGCGTATGGATCACGTCCCCCATCGCGCTCAGCCGGACAATTAATAGCCGATCGATACTTGGGCGCTCGACATGTCGTCGCACCACGTTGACACCGCCGGCCTCGCGGGCACTCAAGACTTCCTCGACTTGAACTGCGAAGAGAGTCGCGAGCGGATGATCTCGCTGGTGGAATGATCCTTCGCATCTCCGACGATCTCGACGCGCCCGCCATACTCCGCAACGACCTCGCGTTCTGGTACAGAGTCGGCAGTGTAGTCGGTGCCCTTGGCCTGCACGTCCGGACGAATCTCGCGAATGATCGCCCGCACGTCGAGCTCGGGAAAAATTACAACGGCGTCCACGTCAGCCAGTGCGGCCACAATTTCCGCGCGTTCTTCGGCAGGCATGATGGGCCGACCTTCGCCCTTGAGCGCGCGCACCGATTCGTCAGAATTGACGGCGACCACCAACCGGCTGCCCAGCGCCTTGGCTCCATGCAGGTAGCGCACGTGGCCCACGTGCAGCAGATCGAAGGCGCCGTTCGCCAGCGTGATCCCTTCGCCCGCGCGCCGCCAACTCTCCACGCGGGCGCGGAGTTCTTCGCGGTTCAGGATTTTTTTGTGTGCGCCCAAAGTTGTGTTTTTCAGTTCAGCAGCTTCAATGCGGTCGCGTCGCTGGGGGCGTCCGCTCAATCGCCTGCACTAACTCTTCCCGCGAAACCGTCGCCGTGCCCCGCTTCATCACTACAATTCCGCCCGCGTAGTTGGCCAGTTGCGCCGCTTCTTCCGTGGTAGCTCCCGTCGCCAGTGCGGCTGTGAATGCTGCGATCACGGTATCGCCCGCGCCCGTCACATCCGCCACCTGATCCGAGCCGAAAATCGGAATATCCACCGGCTTGTGTTTGTGATCGAAGGCAACCATACCGTCGCGCCCGCGTGTCATCACCAGCGATTGCAGCTTCATGCGCACCATTACCTGCTCACCCGCCGCGAGGACGTTGCTCCAATCCTGCCCGATGCGAACGCCCAAAGCCTCTTCGACTTCCGGTTCGTTCGGAGTCGCCGCGGTTGCACCCGAATACTGCAGCAACCGGTAACGAGAATCCACCACAATCGGCAACGCTCCGATTTTCCCTTTTTCCTGCAGAGCCGTCACGATCGCCGGTGTGGCCGCGCCATAACCGTAATCGGACACCAGTAGCGCGTCCGACGCATGCGCATAATTCCTCGCCGCTAGATACAGTTCCCGCGTCAGATGATGGTTCGGCGCTTCCTGCGGCTCGCGGTCTACCCGCACCACCTGCTGCCGCGCCGTGTGCGTCATGCCTGCCAGAATTCGTGTCTTGGTGACCGTCGTATAACTCTTGTCCTTGAGTACGCCGCTGACCGCAATCCGCTTGTGGCGAAAATATTTCAGCAGCATCCGCCCCGGCTCGTCGTCTCCCACAATGCCGACCGGAAGAACATTCACGCCAAGATCTGCCAGATTGTTCGCCGCATTGGCGGCGCCACCCGGCAAAACCGTTCGCTCGCGGTGCTTCAGGATCAGCACCGGAGCCTCGCGTGACACACGCGAAATCTCGCCAAACACGAACTCGTCCGCCACCAGATCTCCCAGCACCGTCACCGTCAGCTTGGGAAACTCGTCGAGTATCTTTTTCAGCCGGTCGGCTTCTTTAGGATGCTTGGTCATGTTCGCGACGATTTCAGATTGCGCCTACCCTATCCACGTCGGGTGCCCCATTTCTCGCGTCCTTTGCGAGAAGTGGGGATTTTCTCGCTTAGCCGACGCGCTGCTACGAAAACAGATTCTCTCATGCGCCGCGCTTTCGTTCGCCAATCTTGCGAAGCATGGTATCGACGGCGTTAGCTGCGTCCGCCAACTCCATTTTCACCGGCACAATCGCCAGTGGTTCCAGAGCCGTGAGATAGCCTCCCAGATTCACCGCATCCTTCTCAGTCGTGACGAAACCGCCGGCCTCACTCTTGCGCTTCAGTTCGAGAAGCTCGCGAATGTCCTTCTCGCCATACGCGTGGTGGTCGCGATAGAAAGCCTCTGCGACGGTCTCAATGTTTGCCGCACGCAATTGCAAAACAAAATTTTGGGGCCGTGCTATACCGCAAAAAACCACCGGACGCGACGGAACATTCTGCGGCACGATCCCCCGCCGCGCTCTCCACACCATCTCTCCCCGAACCGAAAACGACTCTGCCAAGGCGCCGCTTGCCAGCACCACCGCATCGGCGCGCCGCAAAGCAGACAGCGGTTCTCGCAACCGTCCAGCAGGAAGAAGCTGGTCGTTCGCATCCTGCGGCGTCACTAGAACAATGTCAAAATCCCGCGCCAGCCCCCGATGCTGAAATCCGTCGTCGAGCAGATGAAGTTGCGGCCCAAACCTCGATTCAGCGAAGCGACCCGCTTCGTACCGATCCTCGCCCACAACCACCGGAACCTGCAGCTTGCGCGCAATCAGCAGCGGCTCATCGCCAAACTCCTGCGGCAAACCCGCAGGATCCACCAACCGTACGCCCCTCGACCTGCGCCCATATCCCCGCGACAGCACATCGAACTTGATTTCTCGTGCCCTCAGCAACTCGCCCAGCAACATTACGAACGGAGTTTTTCCCGCCCCTCCCGCCGAAAGATTCCCCACGCTGACCACCCCGCCTTGTAGTCTCCGCGTCCGCAGAGCCCCTCGGTCATAGAGTGCATTCCGCGCCTTAACCACGCCGCCGTAGATGGCTGAGAGAGGGTTCAATCAGAGTTCAATCAATGTTCAATCAACGTGCGCAGCTTTTGCCGGGACGGCCCGAGAATCGCGGTCGACTGCGATCAAGCTTCGCAGCGCTTCCATAGTTCGCTGCGTCGCACCCATCTGCGACCGCATTGTTTCCAGCGCGCGTCGCCCCAAGTCTCGTCGTTCCGCATCGTTCGCCAGCAGATGCATCAGAGTCAGCGGCAACTCCGACAGTCCCACAATGCGCACCGCGTCGCGGCTTTGAAACAGCCCCACAATGTCGCGAAAATTTTCCGTGTGGTTCCCGGTCACGATGGCCACGCCGTGCTGCGCCGGCTCAATAATGTTGTGTCCGCCGCGCGGCACCAGGCTTCCACCTACGAACGCAATATCAGCTAGAGCGTAGAGCGCCGCCAGTTCCCCGATCGTATCCACCAGCAGCACTCCACCCGCAAGCGATTCTCCCTGCCACTTCGAACGCCGAAACGACGGAATCCCCAATTGCTGCAGCAGGATCGCCACATCGTCGAAACGCTCTGGATGCCGCGGCGCGAGTATCATCACCGCCCGCGGATGACCCACCCGCAAATTTTCAAACGCTTTCAGCAGCGGCGGCTCCTCGTCCTCCACCGTACTGCCGCAAACCAGCACCGGCCCGGCCCGCTCGACCGCCAGCGATTGGCGCAAGCTTTCCACGATGAGCGGCGTCGTCGACAAACTCACGTCAAATTTAAGATTCCCCGTCACCCGCACTCGTTCCGCTTCCGCGCCAATCGACTGTAGCCGCGCGCTGTCCTCCGCAGTCTGCGCCAGAAACAAATCAATGTGCACCAGCATCCTGCGCAGCGCCCAGCGAAATCGCCGGTAGCGCGGCCACGACCGGTCAGAAATGCGCCCGTTCACCACCGCCATGCGCGCTCCGCTGGCGTGCGCGAGTCGCAAAAAGTTCGGCCAGAATTCCGTTTCTGCAAGCACTACCAACTCCGGCCGCAACGCCTCCAGATACGGCCCGATCGCGAATCCCAGGTCGATCGGAAAGTAAAATACGTTTTCTTCACCAAAGCGCTTGCGAGCGAGCTCCTGCCCAGTATCGGTCGTGGTCGAAACCAGCACGCGATGCCGCGGAAAGTTGCGCCGCATCTCCCCGACCAGTCCGCTGACCGCCGCCACTTCCCCCACCGAAACCGCATGCACCCAGATGACGCGACCAGCCTGCGAGCCCGCGCTGCCGGTCACCAACCGCGCCGGAACGCTTCCCATCCGTTCCACGAATCCGGTGCGGTACTTGCCGTGACGCAGAATCTGATAGAGCCAATACGGCAGGCTCACAATCATTCCCAACGCCAGCGCCAGACTGTAGAGAAAATAGCTCAAGCTGAGCCATTCTAAACCGCTCATCGGCGGCTAGCGCGCCGCCCTTCTATAATTGGGGACATGCTTCAAGTATCTTTACAATCGATGCGGCGTTCACTCGTCAGCTCGGCCGTTCATCGTTCAATCGTCGAGCGTTCAATCGTCGATCGCTCAATCGTCGATCGCTCAATCGTGCATCGCTCAGTCATCCTGGTGCTCTGCACTGTGCTGCTGCCGTCGCTACTGATGGCGAAGAACTTCGAGAAGCCGGTGGCGAAGGCCGCCATCAACTATCCCGCCCACGATTTTCATCGCGACGAAAAAGCCGCCATCGCCGCCGATCCCTACGACACGCCCGAAAAGGCCAAAATCTTTTCCACGAATTTTGCCGCGCACGGTTTCCTGCCCGTTTTCTTCATTGTGACCAACGATGGCGACCAGCCCATTTCCATCGCCAACATGCACATCACGCTCCTCACCGCCAACAACTCGAAGCTCACTCCCATCACTACAGAAGATCTTTACCGGCGTCTCTCCAATCCGCAAGTCAGCACACGGCCCAGCCCCATTCCTCTGCCGCACAAAGCCAAGGGCGGCATCAGCAAGAAAGAAATGGATGAGATCGAGTCCTCACAATTCGAAGCCCGCGCCGTCGAGCCTCACACCACGCAATCGGGATTTCTGTTCTTCGACATCGGCGGCATCTCCTCGCCCCTGCCCGGCGCAACCATCGACATCACTGGCGTCAACGACGCCAAGGGCAATGAGCTGCTCTACTTCGAAATCTCCCCCGACAAATATCTGAACGCCCCAAAAACAAACTGACCGTTCTGCAACGTGGCGCGGATGACGTGAAGCACTTCAAGCCGCGGAGCGTCGCAAGAATGCAGCCTTACGGCGCAACCGTGGGTTCCAGGCAATGAGACCAAACATCGCTAAGGAACGATGGTCGAGGTTGGGTCTCTTTTGAGCTATTCCCGCCGCAATCCGCGCGGTTTAAAATTTCATCCCGTGCCCTGAAACCAATCTGAGGACGACAGCGGCACAATTCTTGAAGGAGACTTCTTCTCGTTGCGTCTGACACGCCGTAGGTTTGTGCAATCGATGCTCGGCGCGAGCGCCGCTCTGGGGCTGCCCGTGGCATTTTCCGGATGCAGCGTTTCGTCGAAGGCGGGAACGTCGCCTGTGGCGAGCGTGCGGGCTCACCAGTTTGACGCATCTTTCGAAGGCACATTTCCGAAAGGATTTTTCTGGGGGACGGCCACTGCCGCTTACCAGATCGAAGGCGCCTGGAATGAAGACGGCAAGGGAGAATCGATCTGGGACCGTTTCGCGCATACTCCGGGCAAGATCAAGAATGGCGACACGGGCGACGTAGCTTGCGATTCGTACCACCGGTGGCGTGAAGACATCGGGCTGATGCGGGCGATGAATCTGAACAGCCACCGATTCTCCATATCGTGGCCGCGGATTCAGCCGACAGGGTCGGGCGCGGCGAATGCCAAGGGCATTGACCATTACAGCCGCCTGGTGGATGCGTTACTCGAAGCGCGCATCCGGCCGCTGGTCACGCTGTATCACTGGGATCTGCCGCAGGCGCTCGAGGATGCGGGAGGATGGCCTAATCGCGATACCGCGGGGCGCTTTGCCGACTACGTACAACTGGTGGCCCAGGCGCTGGGCGACCGGGTGAGTGATTGGACGATCTTTAACGAGCCCGATGCGTTTGTCGATCTCGGTCATCTGGAAGGCACGCACGCTCCCGGGCGCAAGAGCCTGCTCGACTTTCTGCGGGCCACGCACGTGGTGAATCTGGCCCAGGGCGAGGGGTTCCGGGCGCTCAAGGCGGCGCGTCCTGCGGCGCGGGCCGGCACGGCGTTTAGCATGTCAGCGTGCGAGCCAGCCACCGATTCCGAGGAAGACAAGCTGGCGGCGGAGCGCGCGCACGCCATTACCAACACTTGGTTTCTGGAGCCTGCGCTGCGGGGGAGCTATCCGGAGGCGCTGGCGTTTCTGCCGGAGACGGCGATGAGAATCCAGGCCGGCGACATGGAGAAGACGCGGGCACCGCTGGATTTTATTGGCATCAATCTGTATTACCGCACGATTGCGTCCGCCGTCGGCACGATGGAGCGCTTCTCGCACACGCAGGAATGGTTATTTCCGGTGAAGATGGATGGCGGGCAGCAGGGACCGAAGACCGACTTCGGCTGGGAGGTTTGGCCGAAAGCGCTGTACGACATGGTCACGCGCATCACGCGGGATTACAACCGGCCGGCGATCGAGATTACCGAGAGCGGGTGTTCGTATAACGACGGACCCGACGCGAGTGGAGCGATTCACGACCGGCGCCGGACGGCATATCACCGCGAATATCTGGCCGCGTTGGGGAGGGCCATCGCCGAGGGTGCGGACGTACGCGGATACCACGCCTGGAGTTTGCTGGATAACTTCGAGTGGGCAGAAGGATTCAGCCAGCGCTTTGGATTGACTTATGTGGATTTCAAGACGCAGCAGCGGACGATTAAAGACTCGGGGCGGTGGTACGGGAAAGTGGCGGCGGAGAATCGATTGAAGCCGCAGTAATCCAGAGTGCGGCCAGCCCAACTACTGTGCCGCCAACGAATACAACGAAGGTATAGATCATCATCTCGTGCGAGCGGCGCGGCAAACCGGCCATCAGAGCGTTCCCGAGCCTGCTGCTGGTGTTGAAGAACGCGTGCAGCACAATGGCGACCAGCACATTGAACTTCGAAATATTGGCCGCCGCTGTGAATAAGAAAGCAATACCGATCAGGATCAGAAGAAACTGCCAGGGAGTCGCGCTGCTCCAGCCCGGCATCTGAAATAGCGGCAAGTGCCAGCCCGCCCACAGCGCAGCGAGAATCAGCGTTGCGCGCACGGGACCGTAGCGCTCTTGCAATCTGGGCAGGGCAAAGCCGCGCCATCCGGGTTCCTCAGGCACCGGGCCACCGAGGAATGTTGAGTAGTTAAATCCGAGGGTGCTCCAGTGCAAAAGAGACGACCAATGCAGCGCGTAGGCGGGCGCTCTTGCTACGGCGGCTGACGGCGCCAGAAGCGTGGTGACGAAGAAGGCGGTCAAGCCAAACCCCAGACCAGTGGCCAGGCCGCGCCAACCCGTCCAGATGTGGCAGATTTTCAGATCGCGAGCTGCCAGCCAGCGAGTGACCAGCGCCGCCACGGTCGGGCCGAACGCGCCGGCGAGGAACAGCAACTCCCCGTAGGATTCAGCTTTGTCATCTGGTACGAAACGCGGCACGCACAGCCACCAAACCCACGTCCACGCATAAGTCAGCAGGAAGAAAAGGGTGAGTGGTCTCGAACGCGCGAACCGAACAGGGAATGATGGGCGATCGACGCGCGGAGGATCGACTATTTCTGGCGAACTTGCCATGGCAATGGCGGAACGATAACACAGGCGTGGGGATTTCGGTCAGCGGCGGCGTTCGCGGGTCGCCGGTCTGCGGCGCGCTAGTTGTTCGGGACCTTGAGGCGGTCGCGCTCCTCGGCCAGTTTCTTCTGCAGGGCAGGGTTCACCAGCGACACGGGGACTTCGAGGTCTCCGACTTTGAACTCCGTGGGGTCGAACGTGGCGTAGCCGTCCTTTTCGCCCATGTGGCCAGAGATTGTGACCCAGACATCTTTGCCGCCAATCTCGGTGAGAAATTTTCCGTGAACGATGTCGCCGTCCATGGTGACCTGCTGGTCTTTGATGTTGGGCGTGCCGCTGCCGAGGTTGGAGTCGGGAGAGAGGCTGCCACCTCCGCCGGAAGCCCCCAGCATTTGCGCCACGACGGCGCTGATTTCGTCCGAATTAGCTTGAGAGCCTGCCTTGGCGCTGGGGGCGGTTGGGCCCTGTGATGGAGACTGTGTGGGTTCGGGGGATCGACTTCCGCCGGCGACGCTCGCGGATGAAGGCTGTGTCGACTGTTGGGGCTGAGACATTTTCGGCTCGGGGGAATGTTCCACGACCGCCGCGGAGGCGGGCGGCTGAACCGGCGGAGCTGGCTTCCTCAGAACGAGAACGATCGCGACTACGGACGCGGTTAAGGTCGCGATGCTGATGATGCGATCGAATTTGATTTTCAAGGCAAATTCCCGATCGGTCGGCCCAAGGACAGAAGAGCCCAGAACTTATGGTAGCGCGTGTGCGCAGTCGATATCAGATGACCAAAGTGACATGCTGGTGTGGGACCGGGTCTCTGACCCGGTCGGGCGGCCTGAAGGGCCGCTGGATCTCCTTGCCACGTCTCAGAGGACTGGAATCTTACCTTTCCAAATCCACGGATACTCAGACTCGGTTTTCACGATCCCAGTCCGGACGGGATTCTGACAGACATAATCCACGCGATCGACGAGGCTATCATTCGATCGGAGAACGTGGTCGAAAAATTCTTCCTGCCAGACCGGGCCGCTGCGTTTTAAGGCTACGTTGATTTGGCGGGCGGAGCGGCCTTTGATGGACTTCATGATCTCGGGCAGTGTGTAGCTCCATCCGTCGGTGCGGCGGCGTGGGGAGTAAATCAGATGCGCGTGATCGGGCATGACGACGGCGGCATGTAGCTCGAACTTCTGGCCGTTTTCTTTTAGGCAGCATTCGAGAACAATATTTCGAGCTTCAGGTGGAAGTTGCCAGCGGCGGTCCGTTGTGAAGGTGACGAAGAGCGGGTGATCGTCTTTTTGGCAGTGAGGTAGGCGACGGCGGTATTCATACTTTGGCTGCATCGCGGCCTTCGTCGCTTCGGGCCGACCGACCGGGTCAGAGACCCGGGCCCACACATTCAAAACCTGCACACAATCAGAATCACTTGCCAAATCACCCCAACTTCTTGGCGAGCAGTTCGTTCACGATCTGGGGGCTGGCTTGGCCTTTGGAGGCTTTCATGACTTGGCCGACGAAGAAGCCGAGCATGGTGGTTTTGCCGGCGCGATACTGCTCGAGTTGCTTGGGGTTGGCGGCGAGGACTTCGTCGATCATCTTTTCCAGCGCCGAGGTGTCAGTGGACTGCTGCGGACGGCCTTCGTCTTCGTAGATAACGGGGAAATCCTTGCTGCGTTCGAAGGCAAGGTCGTAGAGCTCTTTCAGCATCTTGCCGGAGATGGCGCCGGACTCAACCAAGTCGGCGGACGCGGCCACCCCCTTCATCGAGATGGGAGATTGTTCGATCGCGATGCCTTTCGCTTTGAGGCGGCCCATCAACTCGCTCTGCACCAGGTTCGCGACGCGCCTGGGATTCTTCGCGGCTTTCGCGGCCTCTTCGAATTGATCGGCCAATGCCTTCGAGAACGTTAAAACCTGTGCGTCGTATTCGGTGATGCCGTAGTCCTTGACCATGCGGGCGCGGCGGGCTTCGGGGAGTTCGGGCAACGCGCGGGCGATTTCTGCCTTCCACTTTTCGTCGACTACCAGCGGGAGCAGGTCGGGCTCAGGGAAATAGCGGTAATCGTGCGCCTGCTCTTTCGAGCGCATGCTGTAGGTTTTGCCTTCGTTCGAATTGTAGAGCCGCGTCTCTTGCGCAATCTTGCCGCCAGATTCGAGGACGCCGATCTGGCGGCCGATTTCGTATTCCAGCGCCTCGCGAATAAAACGGAAGGAATTAACATTCTTGATTTCGGCCTTGGTGCCGAATTCTTTCTGTCCGCGCAGACGCACGCTGACGTTGGCGTCGCAGCGCAGAGAACCTTCCTCCATGTTGCAGTCGCTGACCCCGGTGTAGAGGATGATTTCTTTCAGGCGCGTCAGGTATTCGTAGGCCTCGTCGGGCGAGGCGATGTCGGGCTCGCTCACGATTTCGATCAGCGGCACGCCGGTGCGGTTGAGGTCGATCGCAGTTTTTTCGTCGGAGTCGGGGAAGCCTTCGTGCAGGCTTTTGCCAGCGTCTTCTTCGAGGTGGACGCGGGTGATGCCGATTTTCTTCTTGCCCTTCGCAGCAGGGATTTCAATATATCCGAATTCGGCTAGCGGCTTATCGTACTGCGAAATCTGGTATCCCTTGGGCAGGTCGGGGTAGAAATAATTCTTGCGCGCAAAAATGGAAGTCTCGTTGATGCGGCAATTGAGCGCCATGGCCGCCAGCGTGGCGAACTCGACGACTTTCTTGTTCAGCACGGGCAGCGCTCCCGGCATGCCGAGGCAGACGGGGCAGACATTCGAATTCGGCGGGGCGCCGAAGCGCGTCGAGCAGGAGCAGAAAATCTTGCTCGCCGTCAGCAACTGGACGTGAACTTCGAGGCCGATGACCGGCTCATAAGTTGCGTGGGCGGCGATCGAATCGGCCGGCGTGGTAGGCATAACGAGTGATTATACGAGTGATTGTAAAGGTCGACGCCTCGGCCTTGGTTCACTCCGGATGCAGGCTGTCAAACATCTTCCACAACTTGTCGGCAGTCGCGCGATAAATCACCCAGCCATTGCCGCCATCCGTAATTTCGCGAAACAGAAACTCGCCCCGTCCATCGCCGTCGGCGTCCACCACGTCGACCAACTCCAGCCGCGGCGTCAGGTCGAGATGATACTTGTCCGTGACTCCCACATAGATCGGATGCAGGTTGTTGTAAGTGTCGGGATAAACCACCATCAGCAGCGAATACTGCATCGCAGAATCGGAGTCGGCCTGAGCACTGCCCGCGACCGGCGGCATGTGCGCTTGGGCACTAAACACCATCACTGGCTGGTTGGTGGTCCAAACGTCGAACGAGGTCATCTTCACATTATCGAGAATCGGATCCTTCGTCTTCGCCGCCGTCTTCGCGGACGCACCGTGCCGCGCCTGCCCCGTTGCAGCCGCCGGAGTAATCGTCGCCTTCGCCAGTGCCTCCACGTACGCGCGAACCTTCTGCTTGGCCAGCGCCACCATCTGTACCCGGCGCTCTCCCTCTTCGTCTTTCAGCCACTCATACGCATACGACCGGGGCTGAGGTCCAGTCGCGTCGGAAATCGCGGGAACCAAATCAACCGGCGCTGCGTCGGCTTTGGCCTGAGCAGCTTTCGCCGCGTCCGCCGTCGGGGTTCCGGGGGGTGTACCGGAGGATACCGTCGCGCCCGGCCGGCTATAGCCTGGCACGTCATCTTCAGGCAAGGGTTCGACCGGCTTCCCCCGTCGCAATCTAGGCCGGTTCGCCTCACTGGCCCCGCTGTCGGATGCCGGCACGTTCCCGCGATCATCGGCCTTAATATCAGCTGGCTTGGAGTCGCCAGCTTTCGAGTCACTAGTCTTCGCGTCGCCAGTCTTTGAATCGCCACTCTTAGAGTCGGGCTTCGATTCCCCCGTGGTCGCAGGCCCGGACGATCCCGGCGGCGGAGTCGTCGATGGTGGCGAAGCGCCTTTCGTCAACCGCGGCGGTTCATCTCCCGACCCGGACTGCCCGGTAGACTGGGTTGAGCTAGAAGGCGACGAACTAGAAGGTGCCGAGCCAGATTGTGGCGAACCGGAAGCTGGCGCAGTCGTCGAACCCGGCGCACCTGCCGGCGTCCCTACCTTCGTAGGATCCCGCGTCAGCCGCGGCGGTTCGTCGCCCTTATCGATTCCCACCGGCGCAGTTTCCGCCTTGAGCTCTTTCTTCGCCGGCTCGCTTCCCGCGGGAACCCACTTCCCCGTAGCGATCCACGGAATCTGCGAGTTCACGGTTCGGCTGTGCAGCGCGCTATTGACGGTGAACAGCCCCAACGAACTGCCCGCGCGCTCACCTTCATAAACCGTCCCCGGATCGAGCGCCATCGGCACCGGATCGGCCTTATACGCCGATGCGTCCCAGAACTTGCCGTCGATCAGAATCGTGATCGGCACTAGCGATACCTTGCCGTTCGCTCCCATCTGCAGCAACGCAACCGCTCGCGGTCCCGCATCCTTTTTTCGCGGTACCTTCCGCTCTCCGGGCGTGATCTCTGGCCTTTCCTCCTGCGCCCCTACGAAACTCGCCGAGCAAAAAACCCCGGCCAGCAGCGCGATCAGAAATACGCGCCATAAAATCCTCTGGCGTAAAGTCCTGCGATGTAAAAGTTTTGGATGTAAAATTTTAAAGCAAGCTGGCTGGCCGCACGCCCCTTCGGCTGCACTCCCGCCGCGCGACTTCGACTTCTCCGGAGACACTCCCATGAATATCAATGATAAGGCTCCCGACTTCACTTTGCAGGACGAGAACGGAAAAGAAATCGCCTTGAAAGACCTGCGCGGCAAAACCGTCGTTCTCTATTTTTATCCCCGCGCCGATACGCCGGGATGCACCATTGAGGCCTGCGAATTCCGCGACTCTTACAAGAAGATGCAGAAGACCGGCGCGGTGCTGCTCGGCATCTCCCCAGACACGCCGAAAGCGCAAAAGAAATTTCAGGACAAATTCAGCCTGCCCTTCACCCTGCTCGCCGACGCCGACAAAAAAGTCGCCGAGGCCTTCGGCGTTATGAAAGAGAAAAACATGTACGGCAAAAAAGTCTGGGGAGTCGCGCGCACGACTTTCGTCATCGGCCCCGACGGCAAGATCCAGCACATCTTTGAAAAAGTAAAGCCCGAAGGCCACGCGGAAGAAGTCCTCGCCTACCTGAAAGAATCCGCCAAAGGCGCAGCGTAACGGGCAAGAAGCGAGTTCTGCGCAGCGCCGTCCGCAGGACGACATGCGCAGCATGGGTAGCCATGGAAAGCCGGAGAAGCCCCGCGCAAGATGAGACACCGCGGAAAGGCCGACGGAGACACCGCGCGGGAAAAGCCGGTGGACACGCCGGAAAAGCCGATGGAGATACTGCGGAAAAGCCGATGGAGCTACCGCGGAAAAGCCATGGAGATACCGTGGAAGAGCGGCCCTTAAGGGCCGCGTAAAGGCGTGAATTCATCGTGGGCTTTAGCCCCTGTTGTCCGCTTTTCGCCGGGAGCCTGGGTGCTGATTTGAGCCGCTGATCTAGCGCGCTACCTAAGCGATCGGGTAGAGAGCCGATTTAGGCGGGTTGATTTTGGGGTGGCGCAGCGCTGCGATACCCGCTCCCCGATAGGCTTTAGCACCCGAGGTAAGCGCGGGGAGCCAGAAACCCATGGAACTATTCCACCTGCGCCTCGTATAACATCACAGAAGCGTTGTGTTCCGCGCTCCGCCATCTCAGGAGGCAATCATGCGTCGCCTTATCGGAGTCTCCACGATTCTGCTCCTCGCCGTCGCCGCTGCAATCCCTGCCGCCGCCGACGATCGCAACTCCGTCGTCATCGTCTTCAAAGACGGCCACCACCAAACCTTCGCCATGGCCGAAATCGCCCGCATCGATTTCAAAGCCCCCTCTGTAATTGTTTATAAAGACGGCCACCGCGAAAAAATTTCCGCCGACATCGATCGCATTGAATTCGGAGCGCCCGAGAACCCCATGCTCCCCGGTCGCGCTCACTTCATCGGCAAGTGGGAGGTCGGTGACGGCAGCGGCAACACATTCTTCATTACCCTCGAATCCGACGGAAACGCGAAGAAGACCCACGGCGAGGAGCATGGCACCTGGACTCTCGTCGATGGCGAAGCCCACATTGCTTGGGACGACGGCTGGCACGACGCAATCCGCAAAGTCGGCAGCAAGAACGAGAAGGTCGCCCACGAGCCCGGCAAGTCGTTCGACGACCCGCCCTCCAACGTCACCGCCGCCACCAACACCGACCCCAAGCCGATCTAGCTGGCCACAGTCCGCTCGAGTGGCCCGTTGTGTTATTTGGCTGACGCCGATTCTAGACAGTTGCCGCGCTTCGGGCACGCGCTCGATTTTGGGTGGCGCAGCGCCTTCAGCGCTCCGATCTCTGCCAGCCTTTTGTATCTCGGCTTTAGCCGCTGAGGTCCTCCCGCCCCACGGCGCCAACCGCCCTGCAGGTAAAATCCCCTCAGCATGCCCGACGCGCAAATCTCGTCCGCAAAAATCCATCCCCTGCCTCGCGCGTTCTACAGCCGCGATCCGCGCCGCGTCGCCCGCGAACTTCTCGGCAAAATTCTGGTCCGCAATGACCCACGCCCTCGCACCGCCCGCATCGTCGAAGTCGAAGCCTACCTCGGCGAAAAAGATCCCGCCTCCCACTCGGCCGCGGGCAACACCGCCCGCACCTCTGTGCTGTTCGGCCCTCCCGGCCACGCCTACATCTATTTCATTTACGGTAACCACTACTGCCTCAACGTTTCCTGTGAACCCGATGGCCAGGCCGGAGGCGTTCTATTCCGCGCCCTCGAACCGCTCTCTGGAGTGGAAGAGATGGCCCAAGCCCGCGGCCTCGAAATTCACCGTCCCAAGAACCACGGCTCAAAGGGTCTTGATTTACCCAATTCTGATTCGACCAATGCTGAGTTGAGCCATAAAGCCCTGATCAATTTGACCAGCGGCCCCGGGCGTCTCTCCGAAGCCTTCAGTATCACCCGCACCCGCGACAACGGAGGCGACCTCACCTCCCCAGCCAGCAGCCTCTGGATCGGCGACGACGGAACCCGAGTCCGCGGCATCCGCACCAGCCCCCGCATCGGCATCACCAAAGCCACCGACAAACCCTGGCGCTACTTTCTCCACGGAAATCCCTTCGTCTCCCGAGTCCGCGCAAAGCAAAAGTAGTGTCAGCCAGACAGGTCGTGGGAGATTATGTGGGACCGGGTCTGAAGACCGGTCAGCGGCCGCCAGGCCGCTCGCTTTTTCCCGCACACCTTGACGACCGGTGTAGACTGGCTCCGGGTCGAGCGTCGAAAAAGCGTGAACCGAAGCGGCTTTTCGCCGAACCGATAATCCGCCGCAACCCGGCTCCACTGTGCATCATCTCAACATAGGAAGTTGAGGTTTAAGAGTCGAAGTGTCCCGCATCGCGCGATTCCCGTTTCTTGCTGCCTTGATTGTAGCTCTGGCTACGCCCTTCGTTACTGCCGCTGACGGTGCCATCGCGAGCACCTCTCCTCCAAAACCTTCCTACATCCTGGTCGGTTTTGCCGGCGGTTTTATCCGCCACGACGATCCCTACCACGGTCCCGTTCAACTCGCGCAGAGAATGCGTCCCGACCTGCCGAAAGACGCCTCCATCCAGATCTTCGAGAATCGCCACCGCAGGTCGGCCTACGAAGCCATTCTTCGCCGGCTCGACACCAATCATGACGGCATACTAAGCGCCGCGGAAAAAGCCCAGGCCCGCATCATCCTGTTCGGTCACAGCTGGGGAGCTTCTGCCGTCGTCATGCTCGCCCGCGAACTGAACCGTGTCGGAATCCCCGTGCTGCTGACCGTCCAGGTCGACTCCATCCCGAAGCCTTGGGAAAGCGACTCCGTTATCCCCCAAAACGTCGTCGAGGCCGCCAACTTCTATCAGCCCCACGGCATTCTCCACGGCCGCGCCCAAATCACCGCCGCGGACGATTCGAAAACGGAAATCCTCGGCAACTACCGGTTCGATTATCAGAAAACCCCGGTGTCCTGTCGCGGAAGCTCGTGGTTCCAGCGCACTTTCACTCCCAGCCACATGCAGAGCCAGTGCGATCCCCGTCTGTGGTCCCAGGTCGAAAGCCTCATCCGTCAGCGCCTAACCGCTAGCCCGGTGACTGCAGCAGCCCTCCCTAATCCCTAATGCGAAGTCTTGACCGAGCTGCACAACGCTCTTAGCCCATCATCCTGAGCGAAGGGAAGGGACCCCCTGCGACCCCGCACTACGAAAAGCGTGCCAAGGCGTCGCCCCGACCCCCTCCAATCACGTCGCTTTCATCTTTACAAAACCGCACCAAACCTCAAGCCCGAAGCCCGCTCCGCTCGATCCTTCCGCGCCACGTTCGGGCAACTTCCGTGCCGGAATAACATCTAATCAGAGTAAGATAAGTGTAGGCGGTTTGCCCATCCGGGCAGCCCACCTCCGTTTTCGTTGGAGGGATTAAAATGAGTAAACCCACCTTGTTGTCGGCTCTTCTCACAGGAATCGCTTCTTTCACTCTCGTCTGCCTTCCGATCCCCGCTCTCGCTCAACACGGCGGCGGAGGTCACGGCGGTGGCGGCGGCGGAGGTTTCCACGGTGGTGGTGGCTCCTTCGGCGGAGGCTACCACGGCGGCGGAAGCTATGGCGGTGGCTCGCGCGGCGGAAGCTATGGCGCAGAACGCGGCGGAATGTCTGGCAGGGGTGGTGAAGGAAGATCGGGCGGCTACTCGTCAGGACGCGGCTACGGCTCAGGCAGTTTCGGAGCACGCAGCGGTGCCGCAGGACACACTTGGTCCTTCGAAGGCCGAGGCGTCGGCGGCAGCAGAGGCAGCGGCAGTAATATGTCCGCCTCTCGCGGCTCTGGCATCGCCGATGGCAACTGGCACTCCTTCGCCGGAGCCCGCGGCGCAACCGGATCAGCGTCAGGCGCGCGATCTGCAGCAGGTCGCGGCGAAATAGCGTCGGCTAACTTTGCTGGCCGTGGCGGCTTTTACGGTGGACGCGGCGGTTTCTATGGCGGCCGTGGCTTCTACGGCGGTTGGGGCTGGGGCGGCTGGGGCTGGGGTGGTTGGGGATGGGGATGCTGTGGCTGGGGATTCGGCTTCGGATATCCCTTCTGGTACTGGCCTTCGTACTGGTATAGCCCGTGGTGGAATTACGACTACGCGCCCTACTACGTTTACCCGTATCCCTACTAACCAGATTGCGAACTGGTGGGGTCTTAGTGGGTGCCCCATTTCTCGCGCGCTCTTTGCGCGAGAAGTGGGGACTACCTCCGCATCTTTCCTCGCCCTACCAAGAAAAGACGCGCCTTACTTCGGCGTGACCGTCGCTGGGACGTCGCTCGCGCCGAGCACGACATTATCGATCAGCCGCGTGCTCCCCACATACGCCGCAACAGCCACGAGCGCACCCCGAGAAACATCCTCCACGGGATCAAGCGTCTCCGCATCGACAATCTCGAAATAATCAAGCCGCACCGAACTCTCGCGGGCAATCTCTTCACGCCCCGCCGCCAGCAGTCGCGCCGCACTCCGCTCACCCGTGCCAGTCAGTTCCTGCACCAGCATCAGCGACCGATGCAGCACCAGCGCCCGCTTCCGCTGCTCCGGATCGAGATACGCATTCCGCGAACTCATCGCCAACCCGTCCGCCTCGCGCACGATCGGACAAACCACAATCTCCACCGCCAGATTCAAATCGCGAACCATACGCCGGATAATCGCCACCTGCGCCGCATCCTTCTGCCCAAAAAACGCCGCATCCGGTTCCACCACATGAAACAACTTCGCCACCACAGTCGTCACCCCACGAAAATGTCCCGGCCGCGAACGCCCATCCAGCTTCTCGCTCAGCCCCTCGACGGTCACCCAGGTCACCGCAGAGCCGACGTTTGTGGGGCGGACACTCCTGTCCGCCAGCCCGTCCGCCACCCCCGGATACATCTCTTCCACCCCCGGCGCAAACAGCAAATCAACGCCCTCCCGCTCCAACAACTCGCAATCCCGCTCAAACGATCGCGGATACTTCCCCAGATCCTCGTTCGGTCCAAATTGTGTCGGGTTCACAAAGATCGACGCCGCCACCACATCCGAAGCCGCCCGCGCCGCCCGCACCAGCGACCGGTGCCCCTCATGCAGCGCCCCCATGGTAGGCACAAATCCCAGGCGCCCGCCCGCGCGCCGCGCAGCGCGAGAAGCATTCCGCATTTCGTCAATTGTCCTGCAGATTTTCAAAGGCAGATCGAAGAGAGTTTCGGGTGCCCCATTTCTCGCGCGTCCTTTGCGCGAGAAGTGGGGTTTTCGCACAGCGTTCTAAGGAAGTCTTCCGGCCGGCCTACCTCACCACCACCTGCACATCGTTCTTCACCGCCCACACCAGCGCAACGATCCACCCAATCACGCTCCATCCCAGAAACAGATTCAGAAGAAAGATGGCCAGCAAATCCCTCTTGCTCCGCCCCAACGCAATAAGCGACGGCAGAAAATACATCACCAGCCCAAAACTCCCGAAGAACGGGAAGAAGAAAAATGTTGAGAGAATCATAAGGCCTCCCTTTCGATAAGCCTGGCGCTATCCCGCGTGATTCAGCCCACCCGGTGGCCAAGCGCAATCGTAACTCTAGCGGTTATTAGATGATACGCAGTCCAGAGCCCTTTCGTTCCGTCGCCCTATCCGTGTAAATCCGCGAAAATCTGTGGCAATGAAGTTCGCTCTACCGCCGCATAGCCCGTTTCCGCGCCAGCACCGTCTCGAGCCCCGCTTTAGTCTCCTTCGGCAGATGATACGACTCCTCGTCCGCCGGATACTGCAACGCCCGCACATCCGCACGGTACGCAGACACCGCGTTCGTGATCATCGCTGCCGCGTCGGCATACCGCCGCACAAATTTCGCCGGAGCCCCAAACGTCAAATTCAAAATGTCATGCAGAACCAGCACCTGCCCATCGCATTCCGGCCCAGCCCCAATCCCAATCGTCGGAGCGCTCACTTCCGCGGTAATCATGGCCGCTACTTCCCGCGGAATCCCCTCCAGATAAATGCAAGCCACTCCCGCGTGATCCAACGCCACAGCGTCACGCATCAGCTGCTCAATCCCAGCCAGGCTCTTACCCTGCACCTTGTAGCCGCCCATCACATTCACCGACTGCGGCGTCAGCCCAATGTGCCCCGCCACCGGAATCTCCGCATCAATAATCTGCCGGATCAACTCCGCCCGCTTCTCGCCACCCTCAATCTTCACCACCTCAGCCCCGCCCTCTTTCACGAAGCGCGTAGCGTTGGCGATGGCATCCTTCACATCAACCTGATAAGACCCATAAGGCATGTCAGCGATCAGCAGCGCTCGTTTCACCCCGCGCCGCACCGCCTTCACATGATGCAGCATCTCGTCCATCGTGACCGAGAGCGTGTTCTCGTACCCCAGCATGGTTTGCGCCAGCGAATCCCCCACCAGCACCATGTCGATGCCAGCCTCATCCACCAGCCGAGCGGCGGAGTAGTCGTAAGCAGTGAGGCAAGTAATGGGTTCGTGGCGAAGTTTCAGTTCCCGCAGAATTGCGGTAGTTACCTTGTGGCCGGAGCCGTCTCCATGAGAAAAGCTGGGATGGCCGATCGGGGTCAAACTCATGATGTCCTCCAGTGCCCCTCCGCCGTGGCGGATAGAGCCTGTGCGCGTCTTGGCGCTACAACATCCTAGATGACGCTGGAACTATTGTAGCCGCGGAACGGGTATCCGTCGATGCCGTTCAAGAGCCATGCTTTTCAATGTCTTAGCGATGCCCTTACCCCCGGAGGATCGGCCTCTGTCGCACGCCGGAATCCGACCCCTCGGGAAGCCTCCTTGGTAAGCTTCGTTGCAAAACGTCTTACATCGTAGTAAGATTCTCCTATGTCTACACATCGCACGGTCATTAGCTCCAAGGGTCAAGTAATTATTCCCGCCGAAGTGCGCGAGCGCTACGGGCTGACAAAAGGCACACAGGCTACATGGACGGAGGAAAAGGGACGCCTGATTCTGACTCCAATCACAGTGGAGCGCATCCGCGAGATTCGGGGATTTCTCAAGCCCAAGCCCGGCGAACCCTCCATGTTCGAGGAACTCTTCGCCGAGCGCGCACGGGAGCGCGAGCGTGAAGACCGATGAGCCCTGCTCGGGGCGCCGATCGAAGCCGCCAATATGTGCTCGATGCAAACGCGTTAGTTGGCTTGTTCGAAGATCGCGAAGTCGCCGCTGCAAAAGTCGAGCGATTCGTGGAGCAGGCCCTGAAGGAGGAAAGGCCGCTTCTGATGTCGGCGGTAAATTGGGGCGAGGTTGTCTACATCGCGTGGAGATTGCACGGGGAAGCGGCCGCCCGCGAGGTCGAAGCAAGGATGCGGGAGATGCCCATCGCGGCAATAGCCGCGGACCGAGATAGGGCTTCCCGGGCAGCCGCCCTCAAGCAAAAACACAATTTGAGTTATGCCGATGCCTTTGCCGCCGAACTCGCCATCGAGCGCGGCGCCTGGCTGGTCACCGCCGATCCGGAATTCTCAAAGCTGGGGAAAGCTTTGTCGCTATATTCGCTGCCACGCCACCAGAAATAACATTTCCGAAGTATGGATTTTGCGCGAGTCTTGCCTCCGGAATGCTGTTTACGAGCTCTCTGCTTTGAGGTAAAAGTACCGACATGCGGTTCACGACTGATCGGCGGACACCCCAGGAACAGGCGAAGTCGGGTCTGAAGATCGTCGCAGCGATGGTCTCAACCGTCGTAGTAGGAATAACCTTCGCCACCGCCTATATCGATATCCTTGGAAAAAATGGACCGGACCACGTCCTTCGAGGATGGATGTTGGGCGCCGCCACCGGAGTGGTCGTTCTTGTTACGATCGAATATTGGCGCCGCTGGTTCTTCTATATACCCGGGTACGTCGCGACGCGCAGTTCCCTGGGACTGCTCCTTGGGTGGGCCTCGCCCGTCGGCTATATTTTTGTCGCTTTTCCAGTCCTGATGTTTGCAATGGCCGTTCTGAGCTTTCGATTCAGTCGGCCAGCCAAGCTCAGAATCGCGGATCGCATCGCCCTAGCTCTTTCGCTGTTGTTGATGTCCTGCGCGGTTGGCGCATTTTTGTCTTCCCAACCCCAGCCGATGAGCCTCGCCTTTGCGGGAGCTGCCGATATTCTTCTCCTCCTTACGCGAACTCCCTCGGCCCTCCATTCACCGAGGCAGGCGAAGGGCACTTCCGCCGTGGGTCCCAATCACTAACGTCCTACGCCCCCACCGCATCCTGCCCGCCCAGCGGCAAGAAGTACTGCGTCCCCTTAATCGGCTCCGTAACCTTCCGTAGCAATTCCTGCAAATCCTCATTCCGATCGACAAAGTCGATCTCCGATGTGTTGACGATCAGCAAATCCGACGACGTGTAGTGAAAAAAGAAATGCTCGTAGGCCTTCACCACTTCTTCCAGATACTCATCACTCACCGCCCGTTCACCCGGAACATTCTTTTTCTTCAGCCGCTTCTTCAGCACCTCCGGCGTGGCCTGCAAATAAATGACGAGATCCGGCGTAGGCAGCAAATCGCGAAAATGATTGTAGTAGCGGTTGTAGGTATCGAGTTCGTGATCGGTTAGATTCAGGCAGGCAAACAACTTGTCTTTTTCAAAAATAAAATCTGAGACCACAATCTTCTGCGATCGCGCCCCCGTATCGAGCGCTTGCAGTTGCTCGAACCGCCGCACCAGAAAAGTAAACTGCGCCTGAAACGCCGCCCCGCGGTCCCCCTCGTAGAACGAATCCAGAAACGGATTCGCCTCCGGCTCCATCACCCGCTGCGCATTCAGCCGCTCCGCCAGTATGCGCGCCAGCGTGCTCTTGCCCACTCGAATGGGCCCTTCCACTGCAATGTACCGGGGCAACTCAAAAAGATTGGCCATGAGGTCGTGCGAAGTCCCGTATAACGACTGGTGCGATGTCTCGGAATCAGCAGGATATCTCGGATAACGCCCAGTGGCAATTGCGAGAAGAGTTAACAGGCACGATCAAGTAATCAAGAAATTGCAATTTGCCTGTCATCCTGAGCGAAGCGAAGGACCTATGCAATTTCGCGCGAGTTGCACAGCTCCTTCGCGGCAACACGAAACCGCTCAGGAAGACAATGCTACCGTGCGATTCGCCAACCTCAATCCGCTACAATCCCCTGCATGTTCGGAACCGTCCTGGCCGGAGCCTCCGCCGTCGCAGCCGCTGTTGCCGCAGGCTACCAGTCCATTGCTCCCACTGGACAGTGGTACGGCCACACCTTCACCGGCCTCGCCCGTGGCACCAAGCGACTCGCCCTCACCTACGACGACGGCCCTAACGATCCCCACACGATGCGCCTGCTCGAAGTCCTCGCCGGCCACAACGTCTACGCAACTTTTTTCCTGATCGGCCGGTATGTCCAGCAACGCCCTGACCTAGCCCGCGAAATCGCGAAGGCTGGACACGTCGTCGGCAACCATACCTTCACGCATCCACTGCTGACTTTCAAACCGTCCGCCGAAATCGGCCAGCAATTCTCCAACTGCCGCTCGGCCCTCGAAGACGCCATCGGAGCCCATTCCAATCTCCTTCGCCCGCCCTTTGGCGGACGCCGCCCCGCTGTCCTGAAGATCGCGCGGGAGTTAGGCCTGGAACCCATAATGTGGAACGTAACCGGCTATGACTGGGACGCCCCGCCATCCACCGTGATCGAAAAAAAAGTTTCCAGGCAAATTCGCGGCGGCGACGTTATCCTGCTCCACGACGGCGGCCACAGACAAATGGGCGCCGACCGCGCCCAAACCGTCCAAGCCACAGATCACCTGATTACCAAGTACAAATCAGAAGGCTACGATTT